>Ga0335074_10001287_pt1 | contig 34153 bp, 26 predicted proteins | sample Lox_Sample_23_FD_206715 | JGI IMG/M metagenome (GOLD analysis project Ga0335074, IMG submission 206715) | Soil microbial communities from Loxahatchee National Wildlife Refuge, Florida, United States - Lox_Sample_2.3 | ecosystem: Environmental > Terrestrial > Soil > Wetlands | place: USA... | reverse complement strand
CCTGACCGTTCCCGAACTCTACGAGCGCGCGGTTCTCCGCGGCGAGAGCCATATCGCCAGGCACGGTCCGCTTGTCGCGCTGACGGGCCAGCACACGGGCCGTTCGGCCTCCGACAAATTCATCGTCCGCGATGCCGCAAGCGATTCCCAGGTCTGGTGGGACAACAACAAGCCGATGGCGCCTCAGGCTTTCGACGCATTGTTTCAGGCCATGATCGCCTATGCCCAGGGACGCGAACTGTTCGTGCAGGATCTGTTCGGCGGCGCCGACCCGACCCACCGCCTGCCGGTCCGCGTGGTGACCGAATACGCCTGGCATTCGCTGTTCATCCAGCATCTGCTGATCGAGCCCACAACCGGCGAACGCGAAAGCTTCGCGCCTGAATTCACCATCATCGACCTGCCGGGCTTCCAGGCCGATCCCGCTATTCACGGCTGCCAGTCGGGAACGGTGATCGCGGTCAACTTCACCCGCAAGCTCGTACTTATCGGCGGCACGTCCTATGCCGGTGAGATGAAGAAATCCGTGTTCACCATCTTGAACTATTTGTTGCCGCCCAAACGCGTCATGCCGATGCATTGTTCGGCCAATGTCGGCAAGAGCGGCGATTGCGCGATCTTCTTCGGCCTGTCGGGAACCGGCAAGACGACGCTCTCCGCCGACGCGAGCCGCACGCTGATCGGCGATGACGAACATGGCTGGTCGGAGAACGGCATCTTCAATTTCGAGGGCGGCTGCTACGCGAAAGTGATCAAACTTTCGCCGGAAGCGGAGCCCGAAATCTATTCCACCACACGGCGCTTCGGCACTGTGCTGGAGAACGTGGTGATGAATCCGGCCACGCGCGAACTCGATCTCGACGACGCGCGCTATACGGAGAACACCCGCGCGGCCTATCCGATCGATTTCATTCCCAATGCCTCCCGCACCGGAACGGCGCCGCATCCGAAGAACGTCATCATGCTGACGGCGGATGCATTCGGCGTGTTGCCGCCGATCGCCAAGCTCACACCGTCCCAGGGCATGTATCACTTCCTGTCGGGCTTCACGGCCAAGATTGCCGGAACCGAGAAGGGTTTGGGCAACGAGCCGCAGCCGACTTTTTCAACTTGTTTCGGCGCGCCTTTCATGCCGCGGCATCCCTCGGAATACGGCAATCTGTTGCGCGATCTGATCGCCCAGCATCAGGCGGATTGCTGGCTGGTGAATACGGGCTGGACCGGCGGCGCTTTCGGAGTTGGCCATCGCATGCCGATCAAGGCGACTCGTGCGCTGCTTGCGGCGGCTCTCGATGGTACGCTCGCCCATGTGGAAATGCGTATCGATCCGCATTTCCGCTTCCGCGTGCCGGTGTCGGTACCCGGCGTCGATTCGCGCATCCTCAATCCGCGCGACACATGGAGTGATCCGGCGGCCTATGACGCACAGGCTCGCAAGCTCGTGGCGATGTTCCGGGAGAATTTCAAGAAATTTGAATCCCACGTCGCAGCGGACGTCCTGCAGGCCGCGCCGGGGCTTGCTGAGGCAGCTGAGTAGAATCGTTCCAACATATTATTACCTGTCATGGCCCGCGAATGCGGGCCACCCGGGTGAAACTGTACCGTGATCGAAATTGGAAAAGAATTAGCCGGAATGGCTTCGGCGCATTGCCGGACGTGATCTGGGTGGCCCGCATTCGCGGGCCATGACATATTCGTTGTGATTTGTCAGCGCGCCGTGCGCCGGTACACCCAGACGCGGGCGGGCGGCAGATTGGCGAGGACGAGGCCGGCGCGTTCGACGGTCATTTCATCATCGGTGGGAACAGGCGCGGTGAAGCCGTAGGAGAACTGCACGAATGGTCCGCCGGCCCGAATACGCACGAGCGCAGAAGTAATTAGTGATCGCCGGTGTTCATGCGGAAAATTGAGCAGCGGCAGGCCGGAAACAACGCCTGCAAGCGCGCCTGTTTGCTCACGGGGCAACGTGTAGTCCAGGCAAAATGCATCGCCTTCGATCACGCGCAACGCCGGAAAACGCTCGCGCATGTGGCGCGCAAGATCAGGATCGGCTTCGACGGCGATCAATCTGTCGAAGGTAATGCCGCGTGCAATCAGGGCTTCTGTCACAGCACCCGTACCGGGCCCCAGCTCAATCACCGGGCCAGGACGTTTGGGATCGATCTGGGCGGCGATCTTACGTGCGAGCGCGGGGCTTGATGGCGCGATCGCGCCGATGCTGCGCGGTCTGGAAATCAACCGGCTGAGAAACAACAGTTCGTCGTTCTTGCTCCTCGCCGCGGCGTTGGACATGAATCGTGATCTCCCCTCAAGGCGCTGGCGCGAAATTCAATCGCCCACGCGCGAAAATTGAAAGACGAAATGACGTGATTTCAATGCGCGGACGAGGGCGATCGTTTCAGCCCGATCATGCGTCCGGCGTGCCGCCGAGGAATTCCTTCACCTTGGCGAAGAAACCCTCCGATTCGGGATGCATACCCTCTTCGCCTTCCTTCTCGAAGGCGCGCAACAGATCTTTCTGTTTTCGCGTCAGGTGCACCGGCGTTTCGACCGCGATCTCGACATAGAGGTCACCAGCCATGCCACCACCCCTGAGCACCCTCATCCCCTTCCCGCGCACACGAATCTGCCGCCCGCTCTGTGTCCCTTCAGGGATCTGGACCCTGGAGCGTCCGCCGTCTAGGGTCGGAATTTCGATGCTGCCGCCGAGCGCCGCCGTCACAAAGGAAACCGGCGCCCGGCAATGCAGATCGTGTCCGTCACGCTGGAAGATCGGATGCGGCGCAATGGACAGGAATATATAGAGGTCGCCGGGTGGTCCGCCGTTGAAGCCGGCCTGGCCCTCGCCAGTCAGCCGGATGCGCGTTCCTTCCTCGACGCCCGGCGGAATACTGACGGCGAGCGTGCGCTCCTTCTGCACATGCCCGCTGCCGCGGCAGGGCTTACACGGATTGCGCACGACCCGCCCCGAGCCGTGGCAATTGGGACAGGTGCGCTCGACAGTGAAGAAGCCCTGTTGCGCCCGGATCTTGCCGGCGCCCGAACAGGTCGGGCATTGCTCAGGACGCGAGCCGGGTTCGGCCCCAGTTCCATTACAGGTTTCGCAGGCCACCGCGGTATTGACGCGGATCTCTGCTGCCTTGCCGGCGAAGGCCTCTTCGAGCGTGATCTCCATGTTGTAACGAAGATCGCCACCGCGGTTCTGCCGCCGGCCTCGTTTTCCGCCCATGAGTTCGCCGAAGAGGTCGTCGAACACATCGGTGAAAGACGACGCGAAATCAAAGCCGAAGCCGTTCGGCCGTCCGCCTCCGCCATTCTCGAACGCCGCGTGGCCGAAGCGATCATAGGCCGCGCGCTTGTCGCCGTCCTTCAGGACGTCGTAGGCCTGATTGATTTCCTTGAATCGCTGCTCGCAGCCTGCATCGCCGGGATTGCGGTCCGGGTGAAGCTCTTTCGCAAGTTTGCGATAGGCGCCCTTGATCTCTTCGATCGAGGCGTCCTTGCGACAGCCCAGAACCTCGTAGAAGTCGCGCTTGCTCATGTCAGAAATCTGAAATCAGATATCTGGGATCAGAAGGTAAATGAACCATTCCCGGCAGCCCCACTTCTGATCCCTGATCCCTGACTTCCGTCTTCTGGTTACGCCGCGCCTTTCTTCTTGTCGTCGACTTCGGTGAATTCCGCGTCAACAACATTTTCGTCGGGCTTGGCGCCGCCAGCACCATCGGCACCGGGCGCCGCCGCTTCCTGCTGCGCCTTGTACATCGCTTCGCCGAGCTTCATCGAGGCTTGGGCGAGCGTCTGTGTCTTCGACTGAATGTCGTCGACATCCTCACCCTTCACGGCTTCCTTGAGCGCGGCTATTGCGTTCTCGATGGCCGTCCGTTCGCCCTGACCGACCTTGTCGCCATGCTCGGAGAGCGCCTTCTCGGTCGAATGGACGAGCGCGTCGCCCTGGTTTTTGGCTTCCGCGAGCGCACGACGCTTCTTGTCGTCGGCAGCGTGGCTCTCCGCCTCCTTGACCATCTTCTCGATGTCGGCCTCGGACAATCCACCCGACGCCTGGATGCGGATCTGCTGCTCCTTGCCCGTCGCCTTGTCCTTGGCAGTAACCGACACGATGCCGTTCGCGTCGATATCGAATGTCACTTCAACCTGCGGCACGCCGCGCGGCGCCGGTGGAAGGCCCACGAGATCGAACTGGCCAAGCAGTTTGTTGTCGGCCGCCATCTCGCGTTCGCCCTGGAAGACGCGGATCGTCACCGCCGTCTGATTGTCTTCGGCAGTCGAGAAAGTCTGGCTCTTCTTGGTCGGGATCGTCGTGTTGCGTTCGATCAGCCGTGTGAACACGCCACCCAGCGTCTCGATGCCGAGCGACAATGGCGTCACGTCGAGCAGCAGGACGTCCTTCACTTCGCCCTTGAGCACGCCAGCCTGGATCGCGGCGCCGATGGCCACGACTTCGTCCGGATTGACGCCCTTGTGCGGCTCCTTGCCGAAGAGCTGTTTCACGACTTCCTGCACTTTCGGCATGCGCGTCATGCCGCCCACCAGGATCACTTCGTCGATCTGGTTCGCCGAAACACCTGCGTCCTTCAATGCCTGTTTCACCGGCGCGATCGTCCGCTGGATCAGCTCATCGACGAGCGCTTCGAGCTTGGCGCGCGTGATCTTCATCGTGAGATGCTTGGGGCCTGAGGCGTCGGCGGTGATGAAGGGAAGATTCACTTCCGTCTGCATCGCGGAAGAGAGTTCGATCTTCGCCTTTTCGGCCGCTTCCTTCAGGCGCTGCAGTGCAAGCCTGTCGGTCCGGAGATCGATGCCGCTCTCTTTCTTGAACTCGTCGGCGAGGTAGTTCACCAGCTTCTGGTCGAAATCCTCGCCGCCCAGGAACGTGTCGCCATTGGTGGATTTCACCTCGAACACGCCGTCGCCGATTTCCAGTACGGAAATATCGAAGGTGCCGCCGCCGAGGTCGTAAACCGCGATCGTGCCGCCCTGCTTCTTGTCCATGCCATAGGCAAGTGCAGCTGCCGTCGGCTCGTTGATGATGCGCAGCACTTCGAGGCCGGCGATCTTGCCGGCATCCTTCGTGGCCTGGCGCTGTGCGTCGTTGAAATAGGCGGGAACGGTGATAACGGCCTGGGCGACCTTCTCGCCAAGATAAGCCTCCGCCGTCTCCTTCATCTTCTGCAGGATGAAGGCGGAAATCTCGGACGGTGCGAAACGCTTGCCGTCGCGGCCCTGTACCCAGGCATCGCCATTGTCGGCCTTGATGATCTTGTAGGGGACCATGCCCACGTCTTTCTGGGTCATGGGATCGTCGAAGCGGCGGCCGATCAGCCGCTTGATCGCGAAATACGTGAATTCGGGATTGGTAACGGCCTGCCGCTTGGCCGCCTGGCCGACCAGCCTTTCGCCGTCGCCGGTAAAAGCGACGATCGAGGGAGTCGTGCGCCCGCCCTCGGCATTCTCGATAACTTTGGGCGATGCCCCTTCCATGACCGCGACACAGGAGTTGGTTGTGCCAAGGTCAATCCCGATGACTTTTGCCATTTTGCTTCCTTCCAATTCGGGCAACGGGGTCCTGGCCTCCTGCGGAGCGCCCTCCGGCCCGTCCCCATAAAATCGCGGCGGTGCCGGGTCAAAACCCTCACCGCGCTGGGGGGTATATAGGGTCGGGGTTTAGGCCCCGCAAGGCGCGGGAAGCGCGGAATCTAGGAGTTTGGCGGCCTCGTTGCCGCCTCTTAGCCAGCAGCCTAATTCCAGTCAGGAGGAGATGATGCCGAAGACGCCGAGGCCTGCGAGCCGCGGCCAAAGAAGGCCACCATGGCGCCGCCCAAAACTCGCTGAGGAAAACTGGTCGAGCACATGCGTGGCAGGGGTAATGGGAAATTGACCGCCAACGAAATCATGGCGCTTATGCGAGGCGAATAGCCAACCGCCCCGTCATTTTAGGCATCCGGAATGTTGACTATTGGAATGCCCTGATCGTGAGAGTGCTGCATGTCCAAGAGAGATCTGCTCTCCATTTGCTTTATGGGGAGGGCTAAGACGGAAGCAAGCATTGAGCCATAACCAAAATTTGCGATCCCGGTTTCATCTTCCAATCCTTTGCTGACCACACCATGAACATAAATTCTCTCGTCATCAAAGATCGGGCTTCCGCTCATGCCCGGGGGAAGTTTCAGGCTGGCTGAGAAGCACGCTCCGGGGCTAGAAGCGCGACGCGTCCGCGAATTGTCAGGAAACTGCTCAAGAATAGCACCGCGCGCAACGTGAAGATTGAATTGAAAGTCCCCTATAACAAGCGACTCGTTGCTTTGGGTCAATTCCACGTCTTTCATTCCTGCATAACCAACGGCAGTTGCAGACTTGCCAACTCGCATTCCGAGCCCTTGTATTCCACGTTGAACAATTGCGAGAGGTTGGTATGGCACGTCCGTAGCGAGTGGCTCGATCTTGCAGATCGCCGTGTCCGACGTGAGCTTCAGATTTACACCTTCGATTGGCAGAGGGCTATCTGTTCGCTCATTCCATGCTTCGGAACACGTATCCTTGAAATCCATTGAGAGGGTTCGTAGGCACCATCACACCCATCTTGAGTTCGCCTAACTGCCACGTCTGGTCATCAAGCTCTCGCACGCCACCATACTTCCGCTCAATAGGATTGGTGATTATATGCGCCGCTGTTAACATCAGTCCTGTGCAGCTTACAAAAAAACCTGTACCAAGGCACCTCAGAACGCTTTCTCCCGGCACGTTCGCAACGATTGGGACTATGCTTTGACCCATGATCGATCTGATCGTTCCGATGAAGGGAATATCACCTACGAAAAGATCGTCTTTTACCTTATAGAAATCTGCCTGACACCCATCCTCCGGATCGAGCGCGATGGGCTTGAGGCTTTGTATTTGCCAGATTCCGTCACCTCGCTTTCCGAAGAAAACCTTTAGAATTTCCATCGGTTTGCCCCCTCGCTATACCAGTACGGGGTCAAGTGTTGCCGTTCCAAATAATTTAGGTGCATCAAGAATCTTCCGTCCAGCACGCCAGATGGCCCCGGCGCAGAAACATCCGAAAGAGCCATCGCGTAATTTGTGCTCTCAACTGCTCCCGACGCGGCGCCCCGGCAAGTTCTCTCTTAAGAATTTGTTGAATGATACCGCAAGCAAATCCCGTCGTGACTGCCAGAATTGTTCTGCTTCGTCAATGTACCAAAGTTTAGGGTCAGTGGGAACGCATTGGCTGTCCAGTACTTTCTTGGGTATCCGCTTGAGATAGACTTCAGGCCCAGATTGGCCAATCGATCTGTTAACGTCCCCTGCAATGAATGCAATATTGCTGATATTGTCAGCTCTTGAACGCTCGCTCTCAACAAATTGGGCACGGGGCAGAATATGATGCTTTTCAACAGATTTCTGCAGCAAGACTTTAGCGCCCGTGAAAAAGTCTAATATTCCACTTTGCTTGCATGAAACGTAGGCAGCTAGTAGTGCGCTTCTATCGTTCAAGGCGCCACCGAAATCCTCCGGTTGAGCTAAGAGCGTGGAACGCATCTGTCTAAGATTGCCCAACAATGAGCCAAGAGGGTCTGCGGCTCGACAGGCGCGTAAATCTTGATCCAAGGCAGTTTCGCTGGAACGGCTGTATCTATGCAAAAGTGCCGCCAATGCTAGCCAAGCAACAAGGCCGCGAGCGTCGCGTTGGCGAGGTTTGGAGGTCGCACATAGCACGATGACTGGTACAAGAAGCGCGCCCGACCAAAGAATCTCCATGTTCACCAAGCCTAATTCGCTCCGTGTGATACTTATCGCTTGTTCTGTAGCGCGCTGTGTCTGCTTCCAAGCCCGTAAGGCTTCATCCTTTCCAAGTTCGTGCAGGGGCGTCCGATTTCTTCCATCTGGTTGAGCAACAAATGCGCACGCGCGAAACAAATGCATGACATTGAGGCGAGTGAACCCCTGACTTCGGAGATGTTCCAAGAATGGCACGACCTCGTCGGCTATAAAGCCAGTATGGCGTGCCGCGACCTTTGCGCTTTCTATGTCTTCGACCTTTAGGCGAACACCCAGTGTGTTGATACGGGAAAATGCATCAACAGCATCGTCAAAAGTGTGATCCACCATGCGCACGCAGGGTACTTCGTAGTCGAGAATGCGCCTAACCTTTTCGAAGGCCGCTTCTCGCCGATCGGCGTGCCGATCTGAGTCCAATCCTCGCCGAATTATTCTATATTGCTCTCCGTCCCAAAGGTCGGCAACACGGAACCAACTCTTGTCTTTGCGGGTCGCCGCATTTGCAAGACTAAACTCATCGTTTTCCGGATGAAACACTACTTCAATACCTTCGTCGCCAGTCATAGTTCTTGCCAGCGTTATTACTCGTTGTTGACCGTCGATCAACCAGCTCATGTTAGCTGAGCGAGTTGGGTGAGGGTCATTTCGGCGCGCCCTTGGATTGTCTGTGCTCTGCCAAAGTAGAAGAGAAGATATAGGAAAATTTCGATAGAGAGAGTCGATCAGTTTTGGAGCTTTGTTCTTCTGCCAAACATACTCTCGCTGAAACTCCGGTATGACGATATGTCCGCCCCTGTAGTCAGTAATGAGTTGGCGAATTTTTATGGTTTCGTGCTTAAGCTGAGGTTGTGTCATGGCATCCCCTTCACCCTGCATGTTTGTGCGCTACTGACCTACAACGCCGCAATCACCGCTGCATTGAATATCTCGCTCATCTTGGCGCCCAAGGGTGCAATCTGCACCGGACGTTCCAGCCCAACAAGCAGCGGTCCCATCACCGTCACCCCGCCCAACTGCTGGAGCAGCTTCGTTGAAATCGAGGCGGAGTGGATCGCCGGCATGATGAGCACATTCGCCGTGTCGTTCAGACGTGCAAAGGGGTAGAGCGCGAGCATGTCGGGGTCGAGGGCGGTATCGGCGCCCATCTCGCCGTCATATTGGAAATCGACTCCGCGCTGATCGAGAATATGGACCGCTTCGACGATGCGCTCGCTGCGTTCGCTGCGCGGAAAGCCGAATGTCGATGACGCAAGCAACGCCACGCGCGGCTCGAAGCCGAAGCTTTTGACGACGCTTGCCGCCTGGATCGCTATCTCGGCGAGTTCTTCGCTGGTCGGCATTTCATGGACGCTGGTGTCGGCAACGAAGACGACGCGGCCTTTGGTGAAGATAACAATCAAACCGATCGGGCGCTGGCCTTTCGGGACATCGAGCACCAGACGAACATCGGACAGCGCGCGCGAATAACTGCGCGTCACGCCTGTGACCATTGCGTCGGCTTCATTGAGCGCCAGCATGCAGGCCGCGTGGATATTGCGGTCGTTGCGCACCATGCGCATGCAGTCGCGGTAAAGCGAGCCGTGGCGCTGAAGCCGCTTGTACAACGTGTCGGCATAGGCCTGAGCCTGTCGCGCCTTCTGCGGCGTGCGGATCTCGAGCCCGATCTCATCGAGGCCAATTTTACACGTGCATGCGCCTATGACCTCTTCCCGCCCGATCAGTATCGCCTTGCCGAGACCCGAACTCTGGAATGCGGCCGCGGCGCGGATGACGGCCTCCTCCTCGCCTTCGGCAAACACCACTCGCTTGGGATTGGCGCGCACCCGCGCCGCGATGTTCTGGAACAGATTTGCGGATGGATCGAGCCGCGCTGACAGATCCAGCCGGTAGGCCTCCATATCCTTCAGTTCGAGTCGTGCAACGCCTGTCTTGATCGCAGCCTCCGCCACGGCCGAAGACACGCGCGAGATAAGCCGCGGGTCGAAGGGAACAGGAATGATGTAATCCGGACCATAAACGGGCCTTGCAGAGCCATAGGCCCGCGCCACTTCGTCGGGCACGTCTTCGCGCGCCAATGCGGCCAATGCATGCACTGCCGCGATTTTCATTTCATTGTTGATCGTGCGCGCGCGCACATCGAGTGCGCCGCGGAAGATGTAGGGAAAGCCGAGAACGTTGTTAACCTGGTTGGGATAGTCGGAGCGGCCGGTCGCCACGATCGCGTCGGGGCGTACTTCCTTCACGGCTTCCGGCGTGATTTCCGGGTCGGGATTGGCCATGGCGAAGATGATCGGCGCTTTCGCCATCGTCTTCACCATCTCCTGCGTCACCGCATCTTTCACCGACAGGCCGAGAAACACATCGCTATCCTTCAGTGCATCGGCAAGCGTACGCGCATCGGTATCGATGGCATGCGCGGATTTCCACTGGTTCATTCCGCTCGTGCGGCCGCGATAGATGACGCCTTTGGTATCGCAGAGGATTGCATTGTCATTGGGCAGTCCCATCGCCTTCAGCAGTTCGAGACAGGCAATGCCGGCCGCCCCCGCGCCGTTTACCACCACCTTGATGTCGGAAAGTTTGCGGCCCGTGAGATGCAGCGCGTTGATGACGCCGGCTGCGGAGATGATTGCTGTGCCGTGCTGGTCGTCGTGAAAGACGGGAACGTCCATCAGTTCGCGCAGACGTTCCTCGATCACGAAACAATCCGGCGCCTTGATGTCTTCGAGATTAATTCCGCCGAATGTCGGCCCGAGATAGCGGACGCAGTTCACGAACGCGTCGACATCGGTCGTATCGACTTCGATGTCGATCGAATCCACATCGGCGAAACGCTTGAAGAGAACGGCCTTGCCTTCCATGACCGGTTTGGAGGCGAGCGCCCCAAGATCGCCAAGGCCCAGGATGGCGGTGCCGTTGGAGATCACCGCGACGAGATTGCCCTTGGCGGTGTAGTCGTACGCCGCATCTGGCCGCTCGGCGATGACGCGCACCGGCACGGCCACGCCAGGTGAATAGGCGAGACTCAGGTCGCGCTGGGTTGCCATCGGCTTGGTCGGCCGGATCTCGATCTTTCCGGGCTTGCCGCCCGCATGAAAGGCGAGCACTTCTTCCTGGCTGAATGAGGGGCGGTGCATGTCCTGTCCGTTCTTGCCGGTCTGCCGACTATCGCGCGCGGGCGTTCCGCCTTTCAATGGGCCGGATCGCACATGGAGATGAGAAGCACGCCGGCCGCCGAGATCGAGAGCGCCACGCCGATGATGGCGCAATATCTGGAAATCAAAGGGGCTCATGACGGGTATCTCCTGTTCTATCGCATGGGCGATTTCTACGAGCTGTTCTTTGACGATGCGGTGAAAGCTTCTGCGGCGCTCGATATCGCGCTCACCAGGCGCGGGCGGCACCAGGGAAACGATATTCCGATGTGCGGCGTGCCGGTACACGCGGCCGAGCAGTATCTGGAAAAGCTCATTCGCAAGGGTTTTCGTGTAGCGATCTGCGAGCAGATCGAGGACCCGGCTGAGGCCAAGCGGCGCGGTTCGAAATCGGTTGTCGGACGCGAAGTGATCCGGCTCGTTACGCCCGGCACGCTCACTGAGGAATCGCTGCTCGAAGCGCGCGCGCCCAATCTGCTCGCCGCGCTTGGCCGCGCCGGCGGCGAATTCGCTCTTGCCACGGCTGATATGTCGACCGGCGATTTCAGTGTTTCGTCGCTTGCGTCCACCGAGCTTGCGGCAGAACTGGCGCGGCTTTCTCCGCGCGAGCTGCTTGTCCCCGAATCCCTTCTCGCCGAGGCCGAATTCACCGGGCTGTTTCGCGCTCTTGGACCCGCGCTGACGCCATTGCCGGTGCGCAATTTCGATTCGGCACAAGGCGAGCGGACGCTGCTCGCGCTTTATCGTGTGGCCTCGCTCGACGGATTCGGCGGCTTCGGCCGCGCGGAGTTTTCGGCCGCCGGCGCGCTCGTCGGCTATCTCGAACTGACGCAGAAAGGGAAACTTCCGAAGCTCAAGCCGCTCTCGCGCTCTTCGCCGGAAACGCGAATGAGCATAGATGCGGCGACGCGGCGAAATCTTGAGCTCGTCGAAACATTATCCGGCGAACGCGCGGGAAGCCTCCTTGGCGTTATCGACCGAACGCTCACGTCTGCCGGCGCGCGCGAACTTGCAAACAGGCTGTCGGCGCCGTCGAAGGACGTAGCTGAAATTACTTCGCGCCAGGATGCGGTGGCACTGTTTGTTGCCGAACCCGGGCTGCGCGCGCGTGCACGTGAGCTATTGCGCCGCTCGCCCGACATCGCGCGTGCACTGTCCCGCCTCGCGCTTCAGCGCGGCAGTCCGCGCGATCTCGGCGCCCTGCGCGAAGGCATCCGTACGGCGCGTGCCCTGCGCGAAAGCCTCGTTATTCTCGACGACCCGCTGAAACCGGCTCCCGGCGAAGCGGCAATTGCGCGCGACGCGCTTGCGAGCGGAATTGCTGCGGCAAGCACGCTGGGCGAACGGCTCGAACAGCTTCTTGTTGCAGAGCCTCCGGCTCACGGCCGCGATGGAAATTTTATCGCAGCGGATGCGCATGCGGCGCTTGATGAGGCGCGGACGCTGCGCGACGAGAGCCGCCGGTTCATCGCAAGCCTCGAATCCAGATACCGGGTGGAGAGCGCGATTCCCGCGCTGCGCATCCGCCACAACGGCGTACTAGGTTATTTTATCGAGCTGACGCCGGTGAATGCCGACAAGCTTGCCGCAGGCCCGGCACGGGAGATGTTCCGTCACAGGCAGACCATCGGCAGCGCGGTGCGCTTTTCCACCGACGAGCTTTCAACGCTTGCCAGCCGCATTTCGGAAGCCGCGGATCGAGCCTTGGCCATCGAGCATGAATTGTTTGATTCGCTTACCGGGGAAGCGTCGCGCAACAGTTCCGCGCTGCTTGCCATTGCCGGTGCCATCGCGACACTGGACGTTGCGAGCGCACTGGCGGAACTCGCGGTATCTGCTCGTCATGTGCGTCCGAAAGTCGATGAAAGTCTTGCCTTCGATATCCTTCGCGGGCGGCATCCGGTCGTGGAGGCCGCGCTCGCGCAGGCCGGCGCGAATCCTTTCGTTCCCAATGACTGCAATCTTTCGCCGGAAGGCGGGGGCCGCATCTGGCTGGTGACCGGTCCGAACATGGCCGGCAAGTCTACCTTTCTGCGCCAGAACGCATTGATTGCGATCCTTGCCCAAATGGGTGCTTTCGTTCCGGCGGAGTCCGCGCTTATCGGCGTGATCGACCGTCTGTTCAGCCGCGTTGGCGCGGCAGATGATCTCGCGCGCGGACGCTCGACCTTTATGGTCGAAATGGTCGAAACCGCCGCGATTCTCAATCGTGCGACGGAGCGAAGCTTTGTCATTCTCGACGAGATCGGGCGCGGTACGGCGACCTTCGACGGACTCGCCATCGCCTGGGCGGCGGTCGAGCATCTTCACGCCGTCAACCGTTCGCGTGCCTTGTTTGCAACGCATTATCACGAGATGACGGCGCTTGCAGGACGCCTCGATTCGCTCGTTTGCGTGACGATGCGCGTCAGCGAATGGAAAGATACGATTGTATTCCTGCACGAAGTCGCGCGCGGAGCGGCAGACCGCTCTTACGGCATTCACGTCGCAAAACTCGCGGGACTTCCCCCAGCCGTGATCGCACGCGCCGAAGCCGTGCTGCGCGCGCTGGAGGAAGGTCGCGAGGGCCACAGACCGCTGGTGCGCATCGACGACCTGCCGCTCTTCTCCGCGCTCGCGCCGGCGAAAAACAGCGGCAATGCGAGCGCGGTCGAAGAGCACCTGGCGACGGTCTCGCCCGATGCGCTTACGCCAAGAGCCGCGCTGGAACTCGTCTATGAGCTGAAGGCACTTTTGAAATAGGGGCCATTGCTTTACGCTTTCGTCATCGCCCGCATGAAGCGGGCGATGACGAAAAGAGGAATGATCGGAACAATCGGATGCGCTATCTGCACACCATGGTCCGCGTGAAGGATCTCGAGGCGTCGCTGCATTTCTATTGCGATCTTCTGGGGCTGAAGGAGGTCCGGCGCATGGAGAACGAGAAGGGCCGGTTCACCTTGGTGTTTCTAGCCGCACCAGCAGACGCCTCGCGCGCCTCCGTGGAACAGGCCCCGCTGGTTGAGCTGACCTACAACTGGGACCCGGAGGAATATACCGGCGGACGGAATTTCGGCCATCTCGCCTATCGCGTGGACGACATCTACGCCGTCTGCGACCGGCTGATGAAAGGCGGGGTGGTGATCAATCGGCCTCCGCGCGACGGCCATATGGCTTTCGTTCGCTCGCCCGACGGCATATCGATAGAGCTGCTCCAGGAAGGCGGATCGAAAACATCTGCGGAGCCTTGGCGTTCGATGCCGAATACCGGGTCGTGGTGATGCCGCAATGAGCGGATTCGTTGTTGTCGGTATTGCACTTGCCGCGGTGGTCGTGATCCTCGCCGCGGGGATTTCCACGCTCTGGATTGGCGGCGAAACGCAGCGCCGCTGGTCGAACAGGCTGATGCGCTATCGCGTGATTGCGCAGTTCATCGCCATCGCGCTCGTGCTCGCCGTGTTTTACTTCGCGAGATTGCACTGACGCAAAGTTCCTCATCCGATGTGTCTTGAGGAATGGATGCGTCAAAAAAAACTCACCGGGTCGACATCCACTGTCACGCGGACAGAATTCGGCAGTTTGACCAGCGCGAGCCAGGCGCGCAGATAGGACTGGATGTCGACATTGCGTTCTGTCTGAACAAGCAGACGCTCGCGCGTCTGTCCGCGAAGCAGTTGATAGAAAGCCGGCGCAGGGCCCCAGACTTTCACGCCATGCGCATTGGGCGCCGCGCGCGCGAGATCGCGACCCGCATCGCGCACCGTATCGCCATCCCGACTGGAAAGTATGATTGCCGCAAGCCGGCCGAAAGGAGGCGCCGACACGCGCTTGCGTGCGGCGATTTCCTGCTCGTAAAACGCATCGCGGTCGCCGCTCGCGAGCGCCCGCATCACCGGATCGTCGGGATTGCGCGTCTGGACCAGAACAAGCCCCGGCTTTTCCGCGCGACCGGCGCGCCCCGCAACCTGATGTAACAATTGGAACGTCCGCTCCCTTGCCCGCAGGTCGCCGTCGGAGCCGCCGAGATCGGCATCCACGATTCCGACGAGCGTCAACTGCGGGAAGTGATGGCCCTTGGCGACGATCTGCGTACCGATGAGCATGTCGGTTTCATGCTTCGCCATGGCGCGAATTGCGGCTTGCGTTTGCAGCGGCCCATGCAGCGTATCGCTCGAGGCTATCGCCATCCGCGCGTCCGGAAATACCGAAGCAAATTCCTCCGCGACGCGCTCGACGCCAGGCCCGCATGCAACCAGCGTTTTCTCAGCCTGGCATTGCGGACATTTGAGCGGCGTCGGCATCTCATAACCGCAATGATGACAGGCGACGCGCCGCTGATAACGATGTTCGACGAGCCAGGCCGAACATTGCCGGCAAACGAGTTTATGCCCGCATGCTTCGCACAGCGTCAGTGGTGCGTAGCCGCGTCGGTTGAGGAACAGCATGGCCTGTTCGCCGCCGATAAGCGTCGCAGCAATTGCTTCACGCAGCGGCGCCGACAACCACATGCCCGGTTCGACGCGCGTGTTGCGCAAATCGATCAGGCGGATTTCCGGCATGACCGCGGAGCCGTGCCGGCGCGGCAGTTTCAGCCAGTGATAACGCCCGCTCGCGGCATTTACATAGGTTTCCAGCGAGGGCGTCGCGCTTGTGAGCACGATCGGGCAATTCTCGATCCGGGCTCGCACCACCGCCATGTCACGCGCATGGTAGATTACTCCATCTTCTTGTTTGTAGGCCTGTTCATGCTCTTCATCTACAATGACAAGGCCGAGCTCCTTGAACGGGAGAAATAAAGCTGAACGCGCCCCGACCACGACACGCGCCTCAGCACATAATACGGCCCGCCAGATGCGCCGCCGTTCCTTCTGCGAGAGATCGGAGTGCCACTCTGCGGGCCGCCCGCCAAAGCGCGCCGCAAACCGCTCGAGGAACTGTACGGTGAGCGCGATCTCGGGCAACAGAATCAGCACCTGGCGCTTTTGCCTCAACGCTTCGGCAACGGCTTCGAAATAGGTCTCCGTTTTGCCGGAGCCCGTCACGCCATCGAGCAACGAAACGGAAAATCCCGTGGCCGTGGGCGTTCCGCCTGCTGCCGTCCGCAAGTCTGCTATCTCGGAAGATATGCGCTCGCGCAGATCGAGGGCCGCAAACGCCTGTTCGCGATTAAGCCGTCCCGGCGCGAAATCGGGATTTAGGCCAGGAAGCGGCGCGAGCTCCGGCAGGTCGACGCCCGCAAGCGCGCCGCAATCGATCAGTCCGCGAACGACCTGCGGCGTGACATTCGCTTCTTCTGCCAGCGAAGCAATGCTGCGCGCGAGACCATCTTCGGCGAGCGCGAGCACACGTGTCCGCGAAGGCGTGAGCCGCGCCGGTGTCACCTCGCCCCGCGCATATCCGATGCGGGGTGTTTCAGGATCAAATACGTGACGTGCGCGCAGGGCCATCGCGAGCACCATGCCCGGTGGCGTCAGCGTGTAACGCGCCGTCCAGTCGATGAAATCACAAAGGCTCGCAGGAAGCCGCGGATCGCCGGGCAAAGGTTCGGCGCGTTTCAACCGCTCTTCCGCAACACCGCCATCGGCTTCGCCCCAGACGACGCCCAGCAGCGTACGCGGACCCAACGGCGCGCCAACCACAGTGCCGCGCGGCAGCGGCGCATCGAGGCTGTAATCATAGATTCCGCCGAGGGGCAATGGCAGAAGCACGCCCGCGCGATGGTTCGACAAGCTCACCATGAGGGCGAATTATAGAGAGCCCTCTCCTGAGCCTGCCAAAGGACGGGGCAGGCACCAGGATAGGGCTTCAAGACGGCATCGTTCATGGCTAAACTTTGCGCCGTCGCATACCGAGGTCAACCGCGTGAACAACAAATGACGGAACATGCGCCATCGCGGTCGCAGGCCGAAGCTGCCGCGGAAGCGGTGAAAGCCTATATCCGCATGCACCGCGCGAAGCTTGCGCGCGACGGAGAAATTCTCGCTTTGTTATTGCCCGAGCGGTTTCAATCGGGCGAGATTCGGGATCTCCAGCGACATATCATCGAGAGACTCGCCGGCGAGAACGCGACACTCCGTCGGGAACGGGACGGCATGCGCCTTGCGCGCGACGGCGCCATGCGCCTCGGTGACGGCGTGAAGCAGGCGGTGCTCGATCTTGTCGATGCACGCAGTTTTGAAGACGTCATCGCAATCGCGAAATCCTCCGGTGCCCGCTTCGGTGCCGATCGTGCCGCGCTTTGCGTGGAAGGCGAGGAGTCCGCGCGCCCGAAAGGTACGACCGGCATACGCCTGATCGCATCCGGCCTCGTCGATGCGCTGCTCGGAAGGGACGGTGCAGCGGCTGTGCTTTCGAGCGGCAGCAGCGTCCTGCTTGGCAACGGAGATTGCAGAAGCCTCGCGACATTTCGTCTGAAGATCGGCGATCCGGCCGCGCTCTATGTCATCGGCGCGCGCGAGGAGCGTCGCTTCGACGACGAACAAATGATTGCCGATCTCACCTATTTCGCACGCGCGCTCGAGCGCGCCATCCGCGCATGGCTCGATCTGCCGAAGTTTTGAAACAGGAATGGCTTGCGGCGCTTACTCATGAACGCCGCATGAGCCCGCATACGCTGCGCGCCTATGGAGACGATATGGCGCGGTTTCTCGATTTTGCGCAGGAGCATGTCGGCGGCGCGCTGAACGAGCAGACGCTTGTCGCGCTGAAGCCCGCTGACTTCCGCGCCTTCATCACCCGGCGTCGCAATGAAGGGCTCGGCATTCGTGGTGTCCGCCGCGCAATGTCGGCGCTGCGAAGTTTCTTCCGCCATCTCGCGCGCGAAGAAATCCTGGAGAATCCGGCCGCAAAAGCGACTCGCACGCCGAAACTCGCGCGCACCCTGCCGCGGCCGCTGACCGAAAACGATGCCGCCCGCACGCTCGAAGAAGCAGCAAATAACGATGTCGCCTGGATCGCGGCGCGCGATGCAGCCTTGCTCACCATGCTCTATGGCGCGGGCCTGCGCATTTCCGAAGCGCTTGCTCTCCAACGCGGCGATGCGCCGCTCGGCGAATGGCTCACCGTGCTCGGCAAACGCAACAAGGAGCGCAGTGTTCCGGTCATTCCCGCGATGCGCGAAGCCGTTGCTAATTATATCGCGCAGGTTCCGTATGCCGTCGAGCCCGGCGGTCCGCTCTTTCTTTCCCGCCGCGGCAAGGCGATGAGCGCGCGCGACGCCCAGGCGCTGATGCAGCGGCTGCGGAGCGCGTTGGGTCTTGCCGAAAGCGCGACTCCGCATGCGCTGCGCCATTCCTTCGCGTCGCACCTCCTCGCCAATGGCGGGGACCTGCGCGCCGTACAGGAACTGCTCGGCCACGCGTCCCTTTCCACCACCCAGACCTACACCGAGATCGACACCAAGAAGCTGTTGGCCGTTTACCGAAATGCGCATCCCCGCGCACGCTGATCCGCGCCCGTCCCTGATTAATTGGCACACAGAGGCACAGAGCCACAGAGTGAACTCGCCACAAAGACTACAAAGAACAATTGCAAGCCGTGTTCTTTGCGACGTATTCTCTTCTGTGGCTCTGTGCCTCTGTGTGCCCCATTACCCGCGGAGACACATGACAAACCCGGCAAGAGATTGTAGGATTGAGATGTGTTGCTTTGCGGGGAATCATGCCTGAGAGAGTTGAACATAGCCTTCCCGCCTGGCTCTACACCGATGCGGGCTTTTTCGAGTCCGAGCGCCGGCATCTGTTCTCGCGCACGCCGCATCTCGTCTGCCATGTGAACGACATTCCGCATCCCGGCGACTATCAAACACTCGATATTCTGGGCGAGAAGTTCTTTGCGCTGCGCGGCGCGGATGGCGCGGTGCGGAGCTTCCACAATGTCTGCCGCCACCGCGCCTCGCGGCTCGCGGCGGGAACCCATGGCAATTGCGGCCATCGTCTGGTTTGCCCCTACCATGCCTGGAGCTATGCGCTCGACGGCTCGCTCAAATCCGTGCCGCCCTGGCAGGGATTTGAAGATCTCGATCGCGCAAAATACGGGCTCGTGCCGCTTGAGCAGGAAATCTGGCGTGGCTTCATCTTCGTGCGCCTGACGGGCGGTGCGCCCTCGGTCGCGAAAATGATGGCGCCATACGACGATGAAATCGCCATCCACGATTTCGAGAACGTCGTGCCTCAGGGCCGGGTGACGCTCCGGCCGCGCGCTGTGAACTGGAAGAACGTGGCCGACAATTATGGCGACGGGCTGCACATCCCCCTGGCCCATCCCGGCCTCACGCGTCTCTTTGCCGGCGGCTACCGGCTCGAGGCAGGGCCCTGGGTGGACAAGATGGAGGGCCATATAACCGAGCGACCGTCGACGAACCGTTCCGAGCGGCTGTATCAATCGCTGTTGCCAATCTTCGAGCATCTGCCCGCGGAGCGCCGCCGCGTCTGGAGCTATTACCGGCTCTGGCCGAACCTGGCGTTCGACGTCTATCCGGACCAGGTCGATTTCATGCAGTTCGTTCCGGTCTCGCCGACGCATACGGTCATCCGCGAAATCGGCTATGTTCGCCCCGACGCGCGGCGCGAGGCAAAGCTCGCGCGGCATCTGAACTGGCGGATCAACCGGCAGGTGAATGCGGAGGATACTGCGCTCATTGCCGGCGTACAGGCCGGCATGACGTCCTCGAGCTATGTCAGCGGCCCGCTGTCGGGATCCGAAGTCTGCCTTGCAGCTTTCGCCCGGCGCCTGCGCGAAGCCCTGCTGGACGCGGCGTTCGATACGCCTGAAGCCGCCGCCCACGCCTTCCGCCGCGCCGCGGAATAACCTTTCTCGCGACGCCTCCGAACACCCCCCTTTTCAGCGATCCCCGATTCCTGATACCTGATCCCCGAAAGCCGCCTTAGCTCAGCCGGTAGAGCATCGCATTCGTAATGCGGGGGTCGGGTGTTCGAGTCACCCAGGCGGCACCGGGTTCCCCACGCGAAATCGCGATATTAGTGGCGCGCGCTGGACCGTTCGACAGTCCGCGACGATTATTCTTCCATGTGGCGCAGAGCTTTTGTTCTTGCCGGGGGCATTTTCGTAGGCCTCGCACCCACGCATGCGGCGCAGCCGCCGCCTGCGCCGTCCTCAGGGGTCGAGACCGTCATCGTCACGGCAAGCGAACGCGGGCCGGCCGTCTGGCATGCGACCAAAGACGGCGCCGATGTTGCCATCCTCGGGATTGTCGAGCCGCTGCCCGACAATTTCGTCTGGAACACCAAGCCGCTAGCGGCGACCCTGGGCACGGTACATCGCGTATTGCTCCCGCCTGAAATCCGGATGGGCGTGTTCAGCGGCGTCTGGTTCTATCTGACAAAGAGCGATCTGTTACATCCGCCGGCCAATAAGACACTCCGGGATATTCTCGATCCCGGCGTCGCAAACGATCTCACGCGGATTTGCGATTTCCTGCGCGAGCGGGAAGACCGCTACAGCGACAACTCTCCCATTCTCGCCGCCATGCGCCTCGGCAGCGATTTCCGGCATGTCGACTATCTGACGACACACGAGCCGGAGGATACGATTGCGGCGCTCGCCCGCGCGCGTCATGTCGCCGTGCATCGGATCGCCACTTACGATCTTGTTTCCAGCGCCGAGGATCTGCTGAAACTGCCGCCCTCAATAACAGGCGAATGCATCGAAGCAGAAATAAGCGACATCGATTACCAAAGCCGGCATGTTGCGGCTGCAGCGAATGCCTGGGCGATCGGCGACACTGCGGGTATGAGGGCAAACTGGGCACCATCAAATTACTACAATTGTCTTGTTCAACTGTCTCCGCAGGCCACATCGATTGACGCGCGCTACGTCGACGACACCGTCGCCGCAATCGACGGCGCGCTCTCCGATGGCGGACATACGCTCGTTGTCGTCAACATCGGCATGTTGCTGCGCAAGGACGGTGTGCTCGCCAGATTGAGGGCGGCCGGCGTATCCGTTGCCGGTCCGTGAGATTCGGAACGGGAAGGTGTCGACTGCGCAGCGCAAGCATGCCGTAAGCTGACTGAAGCGCGTCTTGCGAATGACGCAGGCCGGGATTAGCCTGATTCTCGACTGACCGGGGGCGAAGAAGATGAGCGCGTCGGTTTTTTCGACGGGAATAACACGTCGCAGCTTCGCGGCTTCGACAATTGCCGGGCTGGCCGCGCTGCCGCTTCGCGCCCGTGCAGCGGCGAATATCGAGGCGCTGGCTGTCACCTGCATCGATTACCGCCTGGTCGACGATGCCATACGGTTTCTCGACGATGAACGGCATCTGCGTAAGGAATTCGATCTGGTGGCGCTGGCCGGCGCTTCGCTGGCGGCTGTCGCCCCGGCCTTTCCCGCATCTGGCGCGGCATTCTGGGATCACGTCGCAATCGCCAAGCAACTGCACAATATCCAACGGGTCGTTCTCCTCGATCACCGCGACTGTGGCGCGTACAAGGTCCAGTTCGGAAGCCGCTTCGCCGACGATGGATCAGCTGAGCTGGAACAGCATCGCGGAATAATGAGACTGGTCGCCGCAGAGTTCGAACGCCGGAAAATCGATCTTCCGCTCGAGTTCTATCTGATGGCGCTCGACGGAAAAGCCGAGCCGGTTCCGGTTTAGGACACTCGCCGGGATGAAATAGGGCGCGGTCGTCGCGCTGCGCGATCACTCATATTGAGTGCGATATCCGGCCGGGTTAAGTCGAGTGTGAGATGTTCCCACCGCGCCGCATTGTCTGCCTGACGGAAGAGACCGTCGAAACGCTGTATCTGCTGGGCGAGCAGGACCGGATCGTCGGCGTGTCCGGCTATGTGGTGCGGCCGCCGGAAGCGCGGCGCGACAAGCCGCGGGTCAGCGCGTTCACCTCGGCAGATACCGAAAGGATCCTCGCGCTCAAACCGGATCTCGTTTTCACCTTTTCCGATCTTCAGGCCGAAATCGTTGCCGATCTCATTCGCAACGGCCTTGAAGTGCATGCTTTCAACCATCGCACCGTCGCGGGTATCTTCGCAATGATGCGAACGGTGGGTGCGATTGTCGATGCCGATTCGCGCGCGCGGGAATTGGTTGCGAACCTCGAAGATCGCGTGGAACAGGCGCGGCAGCGGTCGGCGCGATTGCATGCGCGTCCAAAGGTATTTTTCGAAGAATGGGACGATCCGCTTATCTCAGCCATCGGCTGGGTGTCGGATCTGATCGAGATTGCCGGCGGCGACAACATATTTCCTCTCCAGGCGAGACAACCCGCCGGGAAGGATCGCATCGTGTCCGCCGAAGACGTCATCGCCGCGAAGCCGGACATCATCATCGGTTCGCTGTGCGGCAAGAAATTTCGCGGCGAGAAAGTCGCGGCGCGTCCGGGATTTGCCGAATTGCCCGCGGTGCGCAACGGCCAGCTTTTCGAGATCAAGTCATCGATCATACTCCAACCCGGCCCCGCCGCGCTGACGGACGGCCTTGATGCACTGGAGAAGATCATCCACGCCTGGGCTGATTAGCGCCAATTTCGCTGCGCGCGGCGAAATGCCCGCATGTGGAAATTTGCCTGTTCGGGGCTATAGCGGTACGCGGCGCCGACGGGGCAGGCGCGGCGGGCGCGGCAGCCTTCATTCATGCAATCGCCGCCCTGTGTCGTTTCGATGTGCGCAACGCATGCCGCAACATCGTAGCTATTTTTTTTGAATGCAGCGACAGGGCAGGTTGTCAGGCAAGGTTTGTCACTGCAGGAGTCGCACGGACTGGGACGCCGATCCTGCGCCGGCAAATCGAACCGCTCCTGAAACGCCAGCGCGCCGCGAAAGGAATGCCACAGCCCCCAATCGGGATGGATCAGCATGCCGATAGGCGAGGGATGAAGCGGTTCGGCCTTTTGTGCCCATCGCAAAAAGGGCAGCCAGGGCGGGCCGATGAAAGGAAACAGCGCCGCGGCGCCAAGCTCATCCGCGACCGCGCCGATAATACGAAACGACCAGCGGTCGAGCGCATCCGGTTCGCCGTCGCGCGCTTCCGCGGATTCTTCGAAATGCCGCCAGTTGGAACTGCCGATGAATCCCGCAAGTACCACGGCGCCGGCATCGGTCAAGTCATCAGCTGCCGGATGAAACGCGCCGCGATAAGAAAGACCGCGCGCTTCGATCGCGGCACGAATCTCAGCGAGCGTCACATATTCCGCCGGTACTGCCCGCCGACTTCGAACAGCGTGTCGGTGATCTGGCCGAGCGAACAGACGCGAACGGCGTCCATCAGCACTTCGAAGACATTCTCGTTGCGGATTACCGCATGGCGCAGGCGTTCGCGCATCGCCGGTGTTTCGCTCGCATGCGCGCGTTCGAAATCCCTGAGCCGCACGATCTGATTGTCCTTCTCGCCGGTCGTCGAGCGCTGCAGCGGCGGCGGCGGCATCGCTTCTTCGTGCGGATTGATGAAGGTGTTGACGCCGATGATCGGCAGGCTGCCGTCATTTTTTTTGCGTTCGTAGAACAGGCTCTCTTCCTGGATCTTGCCGCGCTGATAGCCGGTTTCCATCGCACCGAGCACGCCGCCGCGTTCGGCGATCCGTTCGAATTCCTGCAGCACGGCCTCTTCGACAAGATCGGTCAATTCGTCGATGACGAATGAGCCCTGACTGGGGTTTTCGTTCTTGGCGAGCCCCCATTCGCGGTTGATGATCATCTGGATAGCCATCGCGCGCCGCACCGAACCCTCTGTCGGCGTCGTGAAAGCCTCATCGAAGGCATTGGTGTGCAGGCTGTTGCAATTGTCGTAGATCGCGATCAGCGCCTGCAGCGTGGTGCGGATATCGTTGAAATCCATCTCCTGCGCATGCAGCGAGCGCCCGGATGTCTGGATGTGATATTTCAGTTTCTGCGAACGCTCGCCTGCGCCATATTTGAAGCGCATGGCGATCGCCCAGACGCGCCGCGCCACGCGCCCGATCACCGTATATTCCGGGTCCATGCCGTTCGAGAAGAAGAACGACAGGTTCTGCGCGAAATCGTCGATCTTCATGCCGCGCGCGAGATAGGACTCCACAAACGTGAATCCGTTCGCCAGTGTGAAGGCGAGCTGCGAGATCGGATTGGCGCCGGCCTCGGCGATGTGATAGCCGGAAATCGACACCGAATAGAAATTCTTCACCTTGTGATGGACGAAATATTCCTGGATGTCGCCCATCATCTTGAGTGCGAACTCCGTCGAGAAGATGCAGGTGTTCTGGCCCTGGTCTTCCTTCAATATGTCGGCCTGAACGGTGCCGCGCACCGCTTCCAGCGCGGCGGCGCGGATGTGGGATGCTTCCTCCTGCGTCGGCTGCCGGCCGTGTTCCGAAGCAAATTTCTCGAGCTGCTGATCAATCGCGGTGTTGAAGAACATCGCGAGCAGCATCGGCGCCGGGCCGTTGATCGTCATCGACACCGAAGTCGACGGCGAGCAGAGATCGAAGCCCGCATAAAGCGCCTTCATGTCGTCCAGCGTGGCGATGGAAACGCCGGAATTGCCGACCTTGCCGTAAATGTCCGGCCGCTCGTCGGGATTCCAGCCATAGAGCGTCACCGAATCGAAGGCGGTCGACAGGCGCTTCGCCTCGGAATCTTTCGAAAGAAATTTGAACCGCGCATTGGTGCGGAACGGATCGCCTTCGCCGGCAAACATGCGCGTCGGATCTTCGCCTTCGCGTTTGAACGGAAACACACCGGCCGTATAGGGAAACGAGCCCGGCACGTTTTCGCGCAGGATCCAGCTCAGCAACTCGCCGTGATCCTCATAACGCGGCAGCGCGACTTTGCGGATCTGCGTGCCCGAAAGCGTGACGCTCACCTGGCGCGTGCGGATTTCCTTGTCGCGAATTTTGACGATGAAATCGTCGCCGGAATAACGCTCGACCTGTCTGGGCCAGTTTTCGAGCAGTTTTCGCGCGCGCGGATCGAGCTGTTCTTCGCGCTCGGCAAGCGGCTCCGAAAATGCGTCCGCATTCTCCGCGCTCACCATCGCGCGCGCGGCTTTCAGCTGCTGTATTTCGCGCGCGATCCGCGATTGTTCGGCGACCGTTTGATGATAGTTGCGGACTTCCTCGGCGATCTCGCCCAGATAGCGCGAACGCAGCGGCGGCACGATCGGCTGGCGCGGCGAGGGCGTATGGCTGCTGCGGCGCTCGAAACGGCTCGGCGGCGCATGGAATCCCTTTTCCAGCAAGAGATCGCGCAGGCCCAGATAAAGCCCCGTCACGCCATCGTCCTGGAAGCGCGCGGCGATCGCGCCATAGACCGGCATTGTCTCCACCGCGCGGTTGAAGGCGCCGCGGTTGCGTTGCACCTGCTTGCGCACATCGCGCAACGCATCTTCCGCGCCGCGGCGATCGAATTTGTTGATCGCGACCAGATCGGCGAAATCGAGCATGTCGATCTTTTCGAGCTGCGAGGCCGCGCCGAATTCCGGCGTCATCACATAGAGCGAGATATCCGCAAGATCGGCGACCGCCGTATTGCCCTGGCCGATGCCCGGCGTCTCGACGATGATGAGATCGAACCCGGCGGCGCGGCACGCCTCCACGGCAGCCGGAACAAATTTCGGAACTTCGTTCTCCGAATCGCGCGTGGCGATGGACCGCATATAAATCTGCGGAGCATTGATCGCGTTCATGCGGATGCGATCGCCCAGCAGCGCGCCGCCGCTTTTGCGTTTCGAGGGATCGATCGCGAGCACCGCGATCTTGAACGAATCGCTGTCGAGGCGGAAGCGCGTGATCAGTTCGTCGCACAGGGACGATTTGCCCGACCCTCCCGTGCCGGTGACGCCGAGGACCGGCACTTTGCGGCCGCGATTGGCGGACAGCGCAGACAAAGTTGCCGCGTCGATGCGCCCATGTTCGAGGCGGGAGATGAAACGCGAGAGCGGGCGCCAGCCCGGCGTCGGCAATGTACGTAGTTCGACATCGCCGTCGTCGGTCGGATCGAAATCCGCCCGCGCCATCATGTCGTCGATCATGCCCTGCAGGCTCAGGCGCTGGCCGTCCGCGGGCGAATAGAGCCGCTCCACGCCATAGGCGTGCAGCTCGTCCATTTCCTCTTTTGTTATAACACCGCCGCCGCCGCCGAAAATCTTGATCCGGCCCGCGCCGCGCTCATGCAGCAGGTCCACGGCATATTTGAAATATTCGACATGGCCGCCCTGATAGGAGCTGATGGCGACGCCCTGCACATCTTCCTGGATCGCGGCGGTGACGACCTCGTCGACCGAACGGTTGTGGCCGAGATGGATCACTTCCGCGCCCGACGCCTGCAGAATGCGCCGCATGATATTGATCGCCGCGTCATGCCCGTCGAACAGGCTCGTCGCCGTGACGAAACGGATCTTGTTGCGGATCCTGGGCGCCGGCGCGTGCCCGGCCTTCTGCCGCTGTGGAACTGCTGTATCGCTCACGGTCTGCTCCTTGAACGAACCTATATAGAGGGGAATGCGGCGGGATTTAATCGCGGTGTTCCCTCTCCCCCACGAATGTGGGGGAGAGGGTTAGGGTGAGGGGGGCCTCTCAGTCCGTGCAAGTCTGCGAGAGCGCGCTTGGCGGTGACACCCCCTCACGCCAGCCCTCTCCCCCCGCTGCGCGGGGGCGAGGGAGCTTCAGAACGCGTCTTCGGGCATTTCCATGAGCGTGGCGGCGCCGGCAGTGGCGGCTGCGGCGAGGCTTGAGGCGCGCGGCAGGATCTGTTCGCCATAGAACCGGGCGGTCAGGATTTTCGCGCGCAGGAAATCGGGGTCGCCCTCGCCTGTCTTGAGGTCCTTTTCCGCTGCCAGCGCCGCGCGCGCCATCAGCCATCCGCCGGCCACCGTTCCCCACAGGCGCAAGTAATGGATCGCACCGGCCGGCGCGTCGCGCGGGTCCTGTCGCGCGAGAATCCAGTTGGTGGCGTGTTCGACTGCGGCGACGCCGTCGCAGAGCGCTCTGCGGAGCGTGGCGAGCGTTGCATCCGCGAAAGCCAGCTCGCGGTCGAGCTCGCGCATTGTGGCGATGAACGCCTTTGCCGTCGCACCGCCGTCGCGGGTCAGTTTGCGGCCGATGAGATCGTTCGCCTGGATGCCGTTTGTGCCTTCGTAGATTTCGGCGATCTTCGCATCGCGCATGAATTGCGCCGCACCCGTCTCTTCGATGTAGCCCATGCCGCCATGGACCTGCACGCCGAGCGATGCCGCTTCCGAACCGATTTCCGTGCCCCAGCCCTTGATCACGGGAACGAGCAGATCGACGATCCCCTGCGCTTCGCGGCGCACCTCGGCGTCGGGATGGCGTTTGCTCACATCGAGTTTGCCCGCCGCGAAATAGGCGAGCGCGCGCCCGGCCTCGGTCAGCGCGCGCATGGTGAGCAGCATGCGCCGCACATCGGGATGATGGATGATGGTGACGGGCTTCGGGTCGGGGCTCGCGGCATCGCGGCTCTGCACCCGCTCGCGCGCGAAGGACGCGGCCTTCTGCAGCGCGCGCTCCGCCACGCCGATACCTTCAAGGCCGACAGACAGCCGCGCATTGTTCATCGTCGTGAACATATACTGCAGGCCCTTGTTCTCCTCCCCCACGAGAAAACCAAGCGCGCCGCCATTGTCGCCGTATGACATCACCGCGGTCGGGCTCGCATGAATGCCCATCTTCTCTTCGAGCGACACGCAGCGCAGATCGTTGCGCGCGCCGCGTTCTCCGCTCTCATCGACCAGATATTTGGGCACGATGAACAGCGAAATGCCTTTCACGCCTGCGGGCGCATCGGGCAGGCGCGCAAGAACCAGATGAATGATGTTCCCGGCAAGCTCATGATCGCCATAAGTAATAAATATCTTCTGGCCGGTGATACGGTAGTGATCGCCCTCGCGCACCGCGCGGCAGCGGATGGCCGCGAGATCGGAGCCCGCCTGGGGCTCGGTCAGGTTCATCGTGCCGCACCATTCGCCGGAAATCATCTTCGGCAGGAAGCGCTCCTTCAGCGCGGGCGATGCATGATTTGTGATCGACTCGACCGCAGCCTGGGTCAGCATCGGGCACAGTGCGAACGCCATGCTTCCGCAATGCCACATCTCCTGCAGCGCGGTCGCGACGATCCAGGGCAGGCCCTGGCCGCCATAATGCGGATCGAACGGCACCGCGTTCCAGCCGCCAGCGACGAAATGTTTATAGGCCTCCGCCCAGCCGTCCGGCGTGCGCACCACGCCGTTTTCCAGGCGCGAACCCTGCCGGTCGCCAATGCGGTTGAGCGGCGCAAGCTCGCCCGCCGCGAACTTCCCGCCTTCCGCCAGAATCGCGGCAAACAGCTCCTCGTTCAGCTCCTCACTGCCATCAAGGGCGGCGATCTCGCCGAATCCGGCAAGCTTTGTCGCCACGAAGCGCATATCCGCAAGCGGAGGGGAATAGACGGTCATGGCAATGGTCTCTGGCCAATTTCAGCGACCGGAATGAAGCACGCCGATGCGGGCGGCGAAAAGGCCCTGGCCGCAACGCTCCGGATTGCAGTCTGAGGAGGTTGGAGAGGTGCGCGAGGCGGGCACGGTCCATTCGGGCGAGCGGCCCTGCTTCGCAAATTAGGAAGCTGCCCGACGTAATACGGACCGCCCCGGGGTGCTGCACTACGGCTATGTGCCGCACCGCCTCCCCCGATACCCGATCCAAATTTGCTCTACGGTCGTTCCCTGCCGGCCGAAGGGGCGTATGGGGCGGATTGTTAGAGCTCTTCTCTCGCGATGGACCGGCCCAAAAAGAGGGAGAAACGTCATGTATAATATGCACAGACTTGCGCTTGGAATTATTGCGGCGTCGTTCATGGCTTCTGCGGCCTGTGCCGATCCCTACAAGGATTACACGCCGGAAAAAGGCGTGTGGCAGGTGACGACCGTGCGGGTCGACCCGAACCATGTCGACGATTATCTGGTGGGACTGAAGAAGGGCCTCGTTCCCGACATGGAATCGTCGAAGCGCCACGGTGTCATCGACGATTATTTCGTGATGATCAACCCCAACGTCGCCGACGATTCCGGCAATGTCATCATCGGAGCGCACTATGTCAGCTTCGGCGCCATGGACCCCGACAAGGCGCGCGACATGGCGATGCGGGCCGAGTCCCTTGCGCGAATGAGCAAATCCGCGACCGACACGATGACCAACGGCTTCGACAAATACCGTACCTTCCTGAACACGCAGATGTGGCAGACGATCAACTTCGGCAAGTAATAACCGCTCGCGGGAGCCCGGCAAACGGGCTCCCCTGCCGCCGCGCATGGCGCCTGCGCCGCCCGATAGGCGTGTTGAATCCGGCCACGTCACATGTCATATTTTTGGCGTCACGTGACGGGAGCGACAGATTATGGCCTTGGCCGACGCCGGCATCAGGGATACCGATATCGCCCGCACCATGCGCGTGCTCGGCGGCGCCAAAGCGGTGGGCCGGCCGGTGCGCGATCGTCTCGAAGCCCATGAGGTGATCCGGAAAGGATTTCGGGCTGGCGTGCTCGACCACCTGCGCAAGCAGCTCGTCTCGCTCGACGCCTCCCGCGATCTTGAAAAGGCACTCGGCATCAGCCTGCGCACCATGCAGCGCCGGAAGAAGACACCAGGATGGCGGCTTTCCCCCGAGCAAAGCGGCCGCGCCTGGAAATTCGCGGAAATCTTCGCGTGGGCGACGAAAATCTTCGGCTCGGCGGAAGAAGCCGAAGCCTGGTTCGATCGGCCGGCCATGGCGCTCAACCGGCAGAGGCCCATCGATCTGGTCTCGACGCCGGCAGGCATCGAATCGCTGGAACAGCTTCTGGGCCGGATCGAATATGGCGTCTATACGTGACGCCACTGCCACCGCCGCTTGGCTCCGGCGAACTGATTTTCTGGCGGCTTGACGAGGCCCGCTTCGCCTCCACCTGGAACAGCGGCGAAGGCAGCTATCGCTATGGCGGGCGTTGGAGCCCGATTGGCCGGCGTGTTGTTTACGCGGCGCTAGATCCCGCAACCGCGATCCTGGAAGTGGCGGTGCACAGGGGATTTAAGTCCCTGGACACCAAGAATCATGTGCTGACGCAGGTCCGCATCATCGATCCGCGGCGGGTTCATGTCGTCGACAGCGCGGACATCCCCAATACGAACTGGCTGAGGCCCGGAAAGCCCGGCGCCGGCCAGCAGGAATACGGCACAGCGCTCGTCAACGCACACGCCTTCGTTCTGCTTCCGAGCGTCGTCTCCACCCACAGCTGGAACGTGATTTTCGATGCCGCAAAGGCCGCCCGGCTCTACGACAATTTGAAACAGGAGCCCTTCGCACTCGATACGCGGCTGCATCCCCCGGCGAAGTGATAATACAACTCGGGCACAAATTACCTTCGGAGACATTCGCATGCGCATGATCGATCGCGACGAGGTAGCGCGCCGGCTCACCTACGAGGCCTGCATCCCGATCATCCGCGAGGCGATGATCGCGTTCTCGCGCGGCGAAACGCGCCAGCTTCTGCGCTCGCTGATTCCGCTCGCGGACGGGCATATCTTCGGCGTCATGCCGGGCGCGCTCGGCGAGAACGCAGCCTTCGGCGCCAAGCTGATCAGCGTCTATCCGGAGAATTTCAGGCTCGGCCGCCAGTCGCATCAGGGCGTGGTCGTGCTGTTCGATCCGGAAACCGGCGCGCCCGTCTGCATCGTTCATGCGGGCGAGATCACTGCCATCCGCACCGCCGCAGCCAGCGCCGTCGCCACCGACGCGCTCGCGCGGCCCGACGCGTGCCGCCTCGCGATCCTGGGCTACGGCGAACAGGCGCGCACCCATGCGCACGCGATCGGCAAGGTGCGACCGCTTGAATCCGTATCGGTCTGGGGCCGCTCGCCCCGCCGCGCGAACAAGTTCTGCTTCTACATGGAGGAAGAACTCGGCATTTCGTTCGAAGCGGCGGGGAGCGCGGAAGAGGCCGTGCGCGACGCCGACATTATCTGCACGGTGACCGCCGCAGCCGAGCCGATCCTGAAAGGCGCCTGGGTTGCGCCCGGCGCGCATGTCAACGTAGTCGGCTCGGGCTTCGCCGGACCGGCGGAAATCGACACCGAGCTCGTCGCCCGCTCCCGCTTCTTCGTGGACAGCCGCGAAGGCGTCCTCGCCCAGGGCGCGGAGTTTCTTCGCGCCAAAGCGGAAGGCGCCATCGACGACACGCATATCGTGGGCGAAATCGGCGAGGTTCTGGCGGGCAGCGTGCCGGGCCGAACATCCGACGACCAAATCACCATCTACAAATCCCTCGGCCACATCGTGCAGGACCTGGCCAGCGCCTGGGCGCTTTATGCGGGGGAGGTGTAGGGGGGCGTCCGCACTGTTCGCGCGTCGCGTTATTCCACTCCAGTCCCCATTACTCTCGAAAATGGCGGCGGATGGCATCTGGATTAATACCCTACTTTGCAGTAGCGTTACCCAAGGTGGCGAGGGGTAGATGGGGTATGACGGGGGGGACGTCGGCCGTCGCCGGCACCACAGGTGTTGGCGGGGGTCGGAAACAGTCAGGCCGAAAAGTTTTCTGGAGGGTAATTCTCAAAATCACCCTTCTCGCGGCGTTTTGGCTTGCGTTCGAGTTTTTCGACCCGCTCTCACTCGAACGCGCCATGCGCGCGGAGTCGGAGCATTTCTTCCCTGCTATTGCCGCGCCGTTCTACGGATTTCCCAAACCCGTCGGCCAACAAGACATCGCGATCGTACTCGATACCGATCAAACGCTCGATGCACTCAACCATGCGTGGCCGATCAGGTACGCTGATCACGCACGAATCCTAAATGGAATACTGGCCGCGAAGCCGAAGGCAATATTTTTCGATATCGTCATTCCCAGTCGCCCGCGGCCGGAAGATAATTTGTCGGAGTTTGGTCCTGTTATCGCACAGGCAAAGAGACAGCACGTCCCGTTATATTTCGCTCAGGGGCGCTTCGACCAATCGCTGCCCGACCCCTTGTCCCCTTATGGAGTAATAACGGCCTGGAACGCGCCAGCCGACACCTATCCTCTGATCGAGAACAAATCGCCGACGGCCGCGCTCAAAATCTATCAGGATCTCTGCAGTCGAAACTTTTTGGACAAGTGTGCATGGGCGAGAAAGCAGAACGACCTCTTCAAGCCTCTCTATGTCCGCTGGGGAAGCACGTATGACAGCAATGAAAGATATTTTTCGGCGGGTTGTACGGACCCCCGTCGGTCAACGCTGGGCAGGCTTTGGAACGCCGCGGGCCTTGGTATGCGCGCCCTTTCCGACAAATTCGCTCGCCCACCGTCGCAATGCTATTATCACGTGACTGTTCCCGCAGAATGTATTGCCAAGGGAATCAATGGGAACTGTGCAATCGGCATATCCCAGGCCGGCGCCATGGTGCGGAATCGTGTGGTGTTCTACGGCGCCGACGTCACAGGCAGCCACGATGTTGTTGTAACCAGTACACTCGGGGGCGTGGCCGGCGTGTCCGTGCATGCGATGGCACTCGACAATCTGATTACCTACGGCAACAACTATTTCAGCGCGTGGAAGAAGAACTTTATGCAGCCGCCCGATTTGCTCACCTTCGGGATATGGATGCTGCTTTCGACGGCCGTGGTCTTTCGGCTCGATTTGTTGCCGCAGTTTGGCTGGTTTCCAGGGGTGTGGAGCGGAATCCCGCGCCGCATTCGCGCTGCGCTGACCGGAACCGGAATATTCGCGGCGGCGCTGTTTTTGGTTGTCGCCGACTATCGCGAACGGGGGATCGCAGCGCCGTTTCTTCCATTTCTGCCCCTTTTTGTGCTCGACTTGGTCCTCGTCGGAATTGTCGTCTGGGCCGGCGCGAATTGGCACCGGCTCATCGAAACCATGCCGGGCCGAATTGCACTAGCAGCCGTGCTCATCGCGGCACTATTTGCCCTGAACGAGCTGTTTATCAAATGGCCGCCTTCGGACTGGTTCGCGGTCGTTGTCCTGCTTCTTTTCATCAGGGAGAACCTGCACGGCATTCCGAAGCAGCTTAGGCATGGCACGCACGCGATACTGCACATGTTCAGGCGCCGCCGCTTAAAGCACGCGCACCCACACCCACACGAAGTTCATATCGATGGAACAATAGGGGAGAAAGACGCATGAAATCGAAATGGCTCATTGGCATTTTGGCTACGGCGACGCTCGCATCGCAGGCGTTGGGCGAGACGATCGAGTCGACTTTGCAGGATCCGGTTGCAACATTCACTGCAGATGGAAAGCCGCTCGCTGCAATCCCGGGAAGAGATCTCGTCGGCCACGATGGGAAGTATCTTCCCAACGGTCTCTTCGAGGTCGAAACTCCAGGCGGATCGGTTTATGTCAATGGCATGGCATTGCGTCTCGATCTGTCGGTGAGCAAGCCCCCATGTACATCGATACATCCGCCCAAGGTCGCACAAAGATCGAACGTCGCCACGCATGACCCGGAAGAAGTTTCTCTGGGCACAAGCGGTATTTCGGGAGGGTGCAGATGAAACCGACCACTCGAATATGGTTCAGTGCTGTGCGCCGCAGCGTAATAGGCATCCTGGCCCTTTCTTCCGCACTCGTGGCAACCGCGGCGCGGGCTGACGAAAAGATTCCGACTGAGCAGGAAATCATCCGGCCGTTCCTGATGGATGGATGGGGAATTATTTCACCGACGCCGCTCGACGCCTACCTCCAATCCGTCATGGCAAAGCTCGCCGCGAACGCGGGCACGTCAATCGCCGCACCGCATGTCTATGTCGTGCCGATGGACCAGTTCCAGGCCGAATGCGGCGCCGATGGGGGGATAATGGTCACCACCGGCCTTTTGTCCTACCTCCGCAGCGAGCCCGCTCTCGCCAATGAAGATGCGCTTGCGTTCATTCTCGCGCACGAACTGTCCCACATGACTTTGGGCCACACGGCGGAACGGGAACGAACAAGGCATCTCATGAAAACCGTGTCGATGCTCACCATGCTGAGCGGAGCGGGCGCGGCCGGCTATGGCGCGCTGACCCATCTCGGGCAGGGACTCATCATGGGGGGCTTCGGAAGCCAGGTCGCGATGGACGAAGCGCTGTTTCCGGGATGGTCGAATTCCCAGGAAACCGAAGCAGACGAGAACGCAGTCAATATCATGGTGAAGGCGGGATATTCGACGAATGTGATACCCGCGATCATGGAAGCGATCAAGAAAGCTGAACCGGCGCCGTCCGACTCGAAATTGGTGACGGCCGATCGCACGCAGCAGGGGGGTTTCAA
>Ga0335074_10001286_pt1 | contig 34186 bp, 34 predicted proteins | sample Lox_Sample_23_FD_206715 | JGI IMG/M metagenome (GOLD analysis project Ga0335074, IMG submission 206715) | Soil microbial communities from Loxahatchee National Wildlife Refuge, Florida, United States - Lox_Sample_2.3 | ecosystem: Environmental > Terrestrial > Soil > Wetlands | place: USA... | reverse complement strand
AATCGCCAAAGTGACCGGGGTGGCCGTCGGCGCCGGCTGGAACCTGGCGCTGGGTTGCGACCTGGTTGTCGCCACCCCGGAGTCGACGTTCTCGCAGATCTTCGCCAAGCGTGGATTATCGTTAGATCTGGGCGGCTCTTGGTTGTTGCCGAAAATCGTTGGCTTGCAACAGGCCAAGCGGCTGGCGCTGCTGGCGGAGACCATCGACGCCGCCGAAGCTCACGCGCTGAACCTGGTGACCTGGGTGGTATCCGGCTCCGAGATCGACGGTTTCGTCACCGACATCGCCGACCGGCTGGCCGCCGGCCCGACGATCGCCCTCGCGCAAACCAAGGCATTGCTCAACGAGGGCGCCGACGCGACGATGCGTGACGCGCTGTCCAGCGAAGCCCGCGCGCAGGGGGTCAACTTCGCCACCGAGGATGCACGCGAGGCGTATGCCGCCTTCGCCGAGCGGCGAGACCCGTCGTTTACTGGACGGTGGGCGGTATCGAGATCGGAGCAGACAAATGCGTGAAACAGTCATCGTCGAGGCGGTACGGACACCGGTCGGCAAACGTAACGGTGGGCTGTCGGCCGTGCACGCTGCCGACCTGTCGGCGATTGTGCTCAACGAGCTGCTGGAGCGCGCCGGTGTCGAGCCGGACATCATCGACGACGTGGTCTGGGGATGTGTGTCGCAGGTTGGCGACCAGTCCAGCAATATCGGCCGCTACGCGGTACTTGCCGCCGGCTGGCCCGAAAGCATCCCGGGCACAACGATCAACCGCGCCTGCGGTTCCAGCCAGCAGGCCCTCGACTTCGCGGTGCAAGCGGTGATGTCCGGCCAGCAGGACGTCGTCGTGGCCGGCGGTGTGGAAGTGATGAGCCGGGTGCCGCTCGGCTCGGCCAGAGCAATCGGACAGCCCTACGGTCCGAAAGTGCTTGAACGGTACGATGATTTCTCGTTCAACCAGGGCTTGTCGGCGGAGATGATCGCCAAGAAGTGGGGGTTTTCCCGCACCCGGCTCGATGAATACTCGGCGCTGTCCCACGAACGGGCAGCCGCCGCTCAGGACAACGGTGCCTTCACCGACCAGATCGTCCCGGTCTTTGTCGACGACACCGCGGTCACCGCGGACGAAGGAATACGGCGGGGGACCAGCGTCGAGAAACTGGCCGGCCTCAAGCCGGCGTTTGACGATGCCGGCGTGATTCACGCTGGCAACTCGTCGCAAATCTCCGACGGCGCAGCGGCGTTGTTGGTGATGACGTCGGCAGCCGCGCTCGAACTCGGCCTGACCCCGCTGGTGCGATACCGGGCCGGAGCGGTCACCGGAGCGGATCCGGTGCTGATGCTCACCGGCCCCATCCCCGCCACCGAGAAGGTGCTGAAGAAGGCAGGCGTCTCAATCGGCGACATCGGTGCGTTCGAGGTCAACGAGGCGTTCGCCCCGGTGCCATTGGCGTGGCTTGCCGAGACCGGCGCCGACCCGGACCGGCTCAATCCACTCGGCGGCGCGATCGCCCTCGGTCACCCACTTGGCGCGTCGGGCGCGGTGCTGATGACCCGGATGGTGTACCACATGCGCGACAACGGCATTCGCTACGGATTGCAGACCATGTGCGAAGGTGGCGGCACCGCCAACGCCACAATTGTGGAACTTGTTGCCTGACAGAGGAATTCATGCGTCGAGACCTGTTTACCGAAGACCACGAAGCATTCCGGGGGCTGGCCCGCGACTTCATCCAGAAGGAGGTTGTGCCTGCCTACCCACAGTGGGAGAAGGGCGGCCGGATGCCACGCGACGTCTTCAAGCAGATGGGTGGGCTCGGGATGCTCGGCATGGCGATTCCCGAGGAATACGGCGGCGCCGGCATGCCCGACTACCGCTACAACGTCGTGCTGCAAGAGGAGGCGGCGCAAGCGCTGGTCACGCTGTCCACGGTCCGCACCCAACTCGAGGTGATCCTGCCGTACTTCCTGCACTATGCGAACGAAGAACAGCGCAAGCGCTGGTTCCCCGGCCTGGCCGACGGGACGCTGCTCACCGCCGTCGCGATGACCGAACCGGGGACCGGGTCGGACCTGGCCGGCATGCGCACGACGGCCGTACGGGACGGCGACCACTGGATCGTCAACGGCGCCAAGACATTCATCACCGGCGGCATGCAGGCCGACCTTGTGATCGTCGTCGCCCGCACGTCCACCGATCCCGACAACCGGCGCAGGGGCCTGACGCTGCTCGTCGTCGAGGACGGTATGGAGGGTTTTACCCGCGGCCGCGAACTGGAGAAAATGGGCTGCAAGGTTCAGGACACCGCCGAACTGTCGTTCGTCGACGCCCGGGTGCCCGTCGAGAACGTCCTGGGCGATGAGGGTGAGGCCTTCGGCTATCTGGGCCACAACCTGCCGCAGGAGCGGCTGACGGTGGCGGTCGGATCGGTGGCGCAGGCGCGTTCGGCGATCGCCGCGGCGATCGATTACACCAAGGAGCGCAAGGCTTTCGGAACTCCGGTCGCCTCGTTTCAGAACACCAAGTTCGAACTGGCCGCGTGCTCCACGGAGGTGGAGGCCGGCCAGGCGATGCTGGATCGCGCGGTGGCGCTACACGTCGAGGGGGAGCTGTCGGCCGCCGACGCGGCCAGGGTGAAGCTGTTCTGCACGGAGATGCAGGCCCGTGTGGTGGACCGTTGCTTGCAGCTCTTCGGCGGTTACGGCTACATGATGGAGTATCCGATCGCCCGGCTGTACACCGATGCGCGCGTCGCACGCATCTACGCCGGAACCAGCGAGGTGATGAAGGTGATCATCGCCAAGTCGCTGGGTTTGTGACGCCGCGGCTGGCCGGACCAAAGGGCCGCCGCTGGAACTGGATGCCGCCTAAAGCCCTGCGCTCAACGCATTGATCAGCGATTCGACCAGCTGGTCGGTGGTGAGTGTTGGAATGTCGAAGACGGTTGTCAATCCTTCGACTACCGGTGTGGCCGAGTCGATTTCGGCTGGCGTCAACCAGAGATAGGCTAAATGCAGTACCACCTCTTGCAAGATGTCCTGCCAAGTTGTGCCTAATAGGCCGGGCTCCACAAAGAAGTCGCCGTCGATGTTGTACACCTCGGTCGGGTACAGGGTGTCGGGGACGCCGAGGGGGTCGGCGCCGGTCATCACGAAACGTAAAGCGTCTTCGGGGATGTTGTCGGCGGCGAGTTGCTGTTCGGCGAGGGCGGCGATGGCGCTGCTTTGTGAGTAGGTGAAAATGGTCAGCGGGTCGCTGCACAGGCCGGCGCTGCAGCCCATGTCGCCGGCGGCGTAGTCGGCGACGACCGCGTTGATGAGGTCCTGCTCGCCCTGCGGCACGCTCGTGGTGAAGTCGTAGGTTTCCGGGGTGGTCAGCACCGTCGCCGACGCGGCAGTGCCGTCGTACCCGTTCGCGTCGAGGTACAGGCTTTCCGCGCCGGTGACGTAGGCGGCATCCGGTGTCGGTATGCCGGTGGAGCCCAGGATTAGTGCGTTGGTTGAGTCGGACAGGAAGTCGCTGTCATACCCGTCGGCGTTGGCTGCCCCGGCGAATGCCACCGCGGCGCTGCACAGCGCAGCGCCGAGAATCACTTTCTTCATATTTCCCCCTTTTTCTCAACCTCACAGATGATGTCGCTGGGCCGGCCGCCCGGTAGGTGTCGATCGCGCGCTATGAAACACGAGTAAACTATCTCAGGAGCTGCTCAGTCTGTCCTCAGAAACAAAATATTTTGCCAAACAAATTTTCGAAGTCAGACCTCGATGCGCTAAGCCAATCGGCAGGAGAACACGAGGTGCTACTGCGGTCTGCGCAGGCCCAGCAGGGTGGGCTGGCGACCACCGTGAGTTTCGGCCGGGCGCCCCGTAAGCGCGCAGGATGATGATGCTCATCGCCAAGTCGCTCGGTTTGTGACGTCTTCGAAAATGCGACCCTTGTCACAGTCGCCAGACCAACCTACTGTGTGTTCAGTTGGTTGGTTGGACGAAGGAGTCCGGTGCCTGAGACACGGCCGTACGAGTCGCTGCGCGCCAAGGGCGAGGACCGCAAACAGCGGATCCTGGCCGTTGCGCAGCGGCTGCTGACCCGTAACGGCTGGCGTAATACGACACTGGCCCAGATCGCCGGCGAAGCCGGTGTCAGTCCTGCCGGCCTGCTGCATCATTTCGAATCCAAGGAACAGCTCCTGCACGCCGTGCTCGACGTTCGCGACGCCGATGACGACTCGCACGCCGACCGGGCCGGGGATCTCATCACCGAAATCGCCGCGGTCGCCGACCGGTTCTACCGGTCGCCCGAACTGGTCGGGACGTACACCGTGCTGCTGGCGGAGAACCTCGACCCAGACGCCCCGCTGCACGACCGCCTCGCCGCCCGATACCAGGGCGCAATCGAAATCATCACCGAGCTCATCCGGCGAGGCCAGCAGGCCGGCCAGTTCCGCATGGATATGGACGTCACCGTAAAGGCAGTGCAGATCCTTGCCTTCATCACCGGAATGGAGACCACATGGTTGATCAACCCTTCGATACCGCTGACCGAGGTCTTCAAGGAGTACTCGGAGTCGTTGGCCCGGGACATGGCACCGCCGAGCTCGGGATGAGATATCGGCTCGACGTGGTCGCCGCGGACGTCGCCGATGTGGTGAAGTTCGCCGGCGGTTGGCTGTTCGACCGGGCGATGGCCGGATGGGATGTCACCGTCCTGCTCGTCGACCATCCCGACGAACGCCCGCTGCAGATCCTCGGCGCTCAGATCGTCGACCTGGAATATGCGCTGGCCACGGTGGGGCACCGGCCGCCGCCGCAGACCCTGGCGGCTGCGGCTGACCTGTTCGGCTGCGATTCCCGCGTGCGACAGGGCGTCGTGCAGGCGCTTGATCAGGGCGCCACCGAAGTCACCTTGTGGGGCAAGTCGTGGCCGGCCGAGCTGGGCGACAGCGTCGGGTTGGTCCAGCACCGGCTCAGTGCCGCTGCCCAGGCGTTCAAAGCCCAGGCGCTGGCGGCCGCCGCGATGCCACTGGATTCGATCGGGCTGGTCGAGACATTCCGTAGCCGGGTGATGGCCAGCCCGTCGGTCGAGGCCGACCTCATTCCGGCCGGCTGACGCGTCCGTTGGTCGCGCGTTGACGTCGCGGCATGCTCTGTGGAAATCTAATACTCATCTCTGAGAGGCGCATTCTCACGGATCGAGATTGGAATGGTGCGAGATGGTGAACGACTTCACCGAAATGGACTTCTTCCGCGGCAGCGAGCTCATCGCAGACCCCTACCCCTACTACGAGGCGCTGCGGCAGCAATGCCCGGTGACCAAAGAAAAGCACCACGACGTCACGATGGTGACCGGGTGGGACGAAGCCTGCGCAGTGTTGAACGACGCCGAGACGTGGTCGTCATGCATCTCGGTGACCGGGCCGTTCCCCGGCTTTCCGGTATCCCTCGAGGGTCTGGGAAGCACCGACATCACCGAGCTGATCGAAGAACATCGCGACGAGCTGCCGTTTAGTGACCAGCTGCCCACGCTGGACCCGCCGACGCACACCAACCACCGTTCCCTGATGATGCGGCTGATCACGCCCAAGCGCCTCAAGGAGAACGAGGACGCCATGTGGGTGCTCGCCGACCAGGCGCTCGATGACTTCCTGGCGCCAGGGCATGGCGAATTCATCAAGGGCTTCGCGAGCCCGTTCACGCTGCTGGTCATCGCCGACCTGCTCGGCGTGCCGATGGAGGACCGCGACAAGTTCGTCAAGGGCATCCGCGACCACTCGGGCGGCGGCATCGGCGGCACCAAGGGGTCCCTGGCCCACAGCCCGCTGGAATTCCTCTACGGTTTGTTCTCCGACTATGTTCGGGACCGCCGCGCGAAGCCCCGCGACGACGTGCTGACCGGCCTGGCGACCGCCACTTACCCCGACGGCTCGACACCCGAGGTCGAAGACGTGGCCCGGGTCGCCAGCAACGTGTTCTCGGCGGGTCAGGAAACGACCGTGCGACTGCTGGGCGCGGCACTGCAGACCATCGGCGAGCGGCCCGACATCCAGGCGCAGTTGCGTAAGGACCGCAGCCTGATTCCCAACTTCATCGAAGAGTCGCTCCGCATTGAAAGCCCGGTCAAGGGCGACTTCCGGATGAACCGGGTGCCGGTCAATGTGGGTGGGGTCGACCTGCCCGCTGGCACCACGGTGATGATCGTGCAGGCCGCGGCCAACCGCGATCCGCGCCGTTTCGAAGAGCCCGCCACGTTTGATCCGGCCCGCAAGAATGCCCGCCAACACATCTCGTTCGGCCGAGGCATTCACAGCTGCCCCGGTGCGCCACTGGCGCGCGCCGAAACGCGAGTGGCCATTGAGCGCCTGCTGGACCGCACGTCCGATATCCGGATCAACGACAGCGTGCACGGCCCGGCGAATGACCGTCGCTACCAATATGTTCCGACCTATATCCTGCGCGGCCTGACCGAGCTGCACTTGGAGTTCACACCGGCATGAAAGTCTGGGTCGACGACCAGCGCTGTCGCGGTCACGGGGTGTGTGTCACGCTCTGTGAGCATGTGTTCAACTTGACCGAAGACGGTTATGCCGAGGCGATAGCGTCCGACGTCCCAACGGAATTCGAGGCAGCCACCCGAGAGGCCATCGACTGCTGCCCCGAACAGGCAATTGCCGAACACTGACCAAAGGAGATCGTGCCGTATGCCGAAGGGGTATGTCATTCTCACCGAGGCCATCAAGGACCCGGAAGGCATGAAGGCTTATGGCCGGGCCGCCGGCGCAGCGATGGGTGGCGTCAACATTCTCGCGGTGGACACCGCACCCAAGGTCATCGAAGGCAGTTGGCATGGCGACCAGACCGTGGTCCTGGAATTCGAATCGGTGGATGCCGCCCGCGCGTGGTACGAATCCGAGGCCTACCAGAACGCAGCGAAGCTGCGCCAAGCCGCCGCGGACTGCAACGCCGTGATCATCTCCGGATTTGGCTGAGCCGCAAGGGCTTTCTTAACAGGGCGGCGACTTGGCGGTGGTGGTGGTCGCGACACGATCACGACCGGATACCGATCCAGCGTCGCAGAACGCCAATTCCCTCTGAAGCCACTATCGTCACAGTTTCGAACTCTGCGCGCCCGGTGTTGACGACCTACGGGGAAGTCCAGGCATCCATCGGAGGTTTGACGTGTCGGTATTTCCCCGACTCGCACCGGTATCGGTGGCATCGGTAGCCGCCATTGGACTGGTCGCGCCGGTAGTCGTGGCCCCTCCAGCCGCTGCCGCGCCGTGCTCGCAAACGGCTTCGGCCGCAGCACCGAACCGTATTCAGCCGCTGCCGGGAGCGGCGATGCCACCGGTACAACACGTGCCGACAGGGCGCATGCCCCGCGGCGCACAGAACCAGGCGGCGCCACCCGCCCCGGGTCCGCTCCCAGCCGCGGCCTCAGTCTCGCCGGCAACCGGTGCGCTGAACTTTGCGCCGATGCAACAAGAAGGCGCGGTGCTGCCCTGGCCCGTGCCCGGGCCTCCCAGTCCGGCAGCCCAACAGGTGCCGAACCCTACTGGCCCGACGACCGGGGCCCCTGCTGCGGCGGCCGCGGCCCCGACTACGACGATCGTCAACTGGATTGACGGACCCAACAGCCCGAACAACACCTACGCCCGCTTCGCCATCTCGGGCGCCGACCTCGGGATTATGTGGGACAACGGCCAAACCGGCGCGAACGACCAGGTGCTCATCGCATTCGGCGATACGTTCGGCGACTGCAGTGTGTCTGGTCAACAATGGCGAAGCAACACCTTGTTTCGTAGCGCGGACCGCAACCTGTCGGACGGAATATCGGTGCCCGACCCCGCTTTCGGTAACGTCTACGCCGGCTCGCCGGTCCTATCCGCGACCCCACCAGGTTCGAACTTCTCGAAACAGATCATCGCCAGTCTCGATCTCGCTCCAACCGAAGTGACCATCATCCCAACCGCGGGAATCTCGGTGGGAACAACACAATACGTCAATTTCATGTCGGTCCAGCAGTGGGGTAATCCGGGCCAATGGACCACGAACTTCTCGGCGATCGCGGTTTCCACCGACAACGGCGAAAACTGGACTGCCAGCCGTGGAACCGTTCGTCCGAGCTTCTTTTTCACCGTACCCAGCGTCTGGTTTAACTGGGGCAACCAGAACTTTCAGCAGGGCGCGTTCGTCCGACGCGACGGTTACGTGTACTCATTCGGGACCCCGTCCGGACGCTCCGGTTCGGCCTATGTGTCGCGTGTCCCCGAGAATGCTGTGCTGGACCTCAGCCAGTACGAATACTGGAGCAACCCGTGGTGGAATTTCTTCGGCGGAGGAGGATCGTGGGTCGCAAACAGCCCCTGGGCCGCCACGCCCGTCATTGCGGCTCCGGTGAGCGAAATGTCAGTTCAATACAACGATTACCTCAATACGTACATCGTGCTCTACACCGACGGCTCGAACAACGTCGTGATGCGGACCGCGGACAATCCCCAAGGGCCGTGGAGCGCGGCGCAGACCCTGGTGACGTCAACACAACTTCCCGGCGGCATCTACGCCCCGTTCATCCACCCCTGGTCGTCCGGTCACGACCTGTACTTCAACCTCTCGCTGTGGTCGGCGTACAGCGTCATGTTGATGCACACGACGCTGCCCTGACGCCCGGCTCAACAAAGGCTAGGCCGATCATTAGACAGACCGTGGCGATAGTCCTGACAATGCTGGCTGGGGCCATCGCAGTGCTTTCCGCGCCGACAGTGGCATATGCGGGTCCGGTTGTACCGCAACCAGACACACCCTGTTCGTCCAATCTCGCAAACGCCATGACTCGGCTTCCAGATCAGGAAATAATCCTGATCTGCCAGCAGCAAGCAAACGACCTCTACGAATGGGCAATCGTCGGCTCCGACTACCCCAGCAGTGACCGGTGGTTGACCTATGGACCCTCACTTACACTGCATGGCGAGGGAACTCGCAACTACGGCCTACGGTCAGGGGACTGGGTCGCCCTCCCGCTAGACCCCGACAGCCAGTGCATCGCGGAGCAGATAGCCGTGGCCGGTGCAGGAGTTGTGAGTTCACCCCAAGTGGAGACTGGGGCGACAGGCCAGCAGTTGTCGTTTCGGGTGTTACCCAATCTCTTCTCGATAACGATGGCGGGCTATTGCCTTTGGAGCAGGGTGGACTCCCTTTAGCTCAGCGCTATTCGGTGATCGAAATGGCCTGCCGCGGGCACTGCCGGACCGCGTCGCGCACTTGCGCTTCGTTCTCCGGCGTGACTTCATCCTGCAGGATGGTCAGCGTGTCGTCATCCTCGAGCTGAAACACCTCCGGGATGATGCCCATGCACACCCCGTTGCTTTCGCACAGACCCCAGTCGACTTCGATTTTCTTCGTCATTCAAAGTCCCCTCAGCGCAATACTTTCACCGGTACGTTCAGCCAGCCCGCGACGTTCTGCATGGTAACCCGCTTGCAGCCCTCCCAGTTGACCTCGTACCGGGGCATGAAGTCGAGCAGCTTCTCTATCGCGATTCTGCTTTCCATCCGGGCCAGTGCCGCGCCGAGGCAACTGTGAATCCCGTATCCCAGACCGAGGTGTTGCGCTTCGGTCTGGTCGCGCTCGATGTCGAAGGTGTCCGCGTCGGTGAAGGCGTCGGGGTCTCGGTTCGCCGCGGCTTTCATCAGGAACACGGGCTTGCCGGCGGGAATCGTGCCACCGGCGATGTGTGCTTCTTTCAACGTCCAGCGGACGTTGTATTGCACCGGTCCTTCGTAGCGCAGCAACTCTTCGACAGCGCCGGGGATCTTGCTGCGGTCTTCTTTCAGCTTCTCCCACTGGTCCGGGTTGCGGGCGAAGAGCACCGCCGCGCTGCCGACCAACTTGGTGACTGTCTCCGCGCCTGCGCCGCCCAGAAGTGTGGCAAACCCGCAGATTTCAATATCGTCGAGCTTGCGAGTCTGACCATCCTCACCCGGGATTTCGGCGGCGATCAGCTTGCTGAGCATGTCGTCTTGCGGGTTTTCGCGTCGTTCCTGCACCAGGCTGTAGTAGTACATCGCGGTGTCGATGTTGGCCTGCATGCCGGCTTCGCTGATCTCTATCTGACCGGGCTCGTGGTGCAGGCTGATGTCAATCCAGTGCCGCACCTGCTGGCGGTATTCCGGCGGCACTCCGGCCATCGTGGTGATGACCTCGACGGGGAACGGGCCGGAGAAGTCCTGCACGACGTCGAAGTCGTCGGGATCGGCCGCGCTCAGGTATTTGTCGACGACCTCGACCACTGTGTCGTGCTGCGATTGAATGGCCCGCGGCGTGAACGCCTTATTGAGCAGGCTGCGCATGTGGCGGTGCTCCGGCGGGTCCATGAAGATGATGGACCGCTGCTCGGGGGATATGCCGCGGCGCACCATCGCCAGGTCGCAGCCCCGCGACGACGAGAAGGTCTCGAAGTCCTTGAGTGCGGCGGCCACGTCCTCGTGACGGGTCAGCGCGTAGAAGTCCTCTTTCTCGTCGTAGTAGAGCGGGGCGTCCTCACGCATTCGCCGATAGATCTCGAACGGGTCGGCGAAGTACTCCTCGGAGAACGGATCAAACACGACCTTTGGCCTGGTCATTGCACCCTCCTCGCCGCCCGTGAGCGGCCTACACCTTTACGACGGAATGCTTGACTGTAACGCTAACGGTAGACGGTTCGTCTCGTATCGAAAAGCCCTCATCTCATCCTCTGATGGCCGTGTCGATGACGTGGTCGAGCACGCCCAGATCGCTGCCCAGTTCGGCGGCGATATGCCTGGCCACGCCGATGTCTTTGCCCACGAACTCGCCCGCAGTGTCGATGAACGACGCAACGGACCCGCCCCGCGCGACGATGTCCAACACGCGACTCGCCGCGCTGCCGTGGCTAAGCGCGGTGAGCAGCGTCGACTCCGGCACACCGAGTCGCGCAGCCAGTTCGATCGACCCGGAGAGCAATCCGATTTGCGCGGCAAACAGCGCGTTGTTGACCAGCTTCACCTTCTGCCCCGCGCCCAGCGGGCCGACGTGCAGAATCGGATCGCCGTAACAGCCCAACACCGGGCGGACGCGCGCTACCGTCTCCTCGGCGCCGCCGACGAACAGTGTCAGGGCACCGGCCGCGGCGTTGTGCGGGCCTCCGCTGACCGGCGCATCAACGACGTCGACGTCATGCGGTGCCCCGCGCACGGCGATGGTCTCCACTGTGCGGGGACTTCCCGTGGTGTGCACCACCAGCGCGGAGCCCCGCGACATCGTCGCGAGCAGGCCGTGCTCCAGGCAGACCTGCCGCACCTGTTCGTCGGTGAATACGCAGATCACCACGGCGTCGGCGCCGGCGGCCACATCCGTGATGTCGGCGACCGCGGTGGCGCCCAATTGAGCCATGGCAGCGCGCTTCTCGGCGGAACGGCCCAACACCGCGACGTCGTGGCCGGCCTCGACGAGCCGGGCCAGCATGGGGTGTCCCATCCGCCCAGCGCCGATGAATCCGATTCTCACCGTGGGTGTTTCATCAAGTTCAGGGTTGCATCGGCCGCGTCGAGCACCGCCCCACCGGGAACGGCGGCGGCATCGGCGAGGTCGGCGACCAAGCGGACATCCTTTTGCAGCAGCGTTCCGGCGAGGCCCGCGAGGCGGTCCAAACCGCGGGTGTCACCGCCAAGAGCGTTGAGCGCGAAGCTGTTACCGCTGCCCCGCGAGATGACCTCGGTGAGCCGCTCCGGCAGGACACCAAGCGCCTCGCCCAGCGCCAAGGCGGTCGCAGCCGTTCCCAGGTTGGCGGTGAACAGCAGGTTGTTCAGCAGCTTGGTGGTTTGCCCGGAGCCCAGGTCACCGAGATGCACGACGGGGTTGGCGTAGGAGTCAAACACCGGGCGGCAGCGTTCGACCACGTCGGCGTCACCACCGACCATCACCAGCAGACGACGTTCCGCCACCGCCGGAGCGCCACCGCTGACCGGCGCGTCGATGACCGAGACACCCTGCGCACCAGCCTCTTTCGCCAGTTCATGGCAGGTCTTGGGATGGACTGTGCTGTGGATGGCGATCACGCCACCTGGCTTGAGCCCGGCCAGCACCCCGTTTTGGCCGCCGGTGATCTCCTTGACGTCGGCGTCTCCGACCACGCAGAGGCAGACGAGGTCGCTGCTGGCCGCCAGTTCCGCCGGGGACCCGGCGACCTTAGCCGCGGTGTCAGCATACGGCTCGAGTGAGGCAGTTCGGCGGGCCCAGAGTGTCGTGGGGAAGCCGGCTTCGACGATCCGTCCAGCCATCGGGCCGCCCTGACTGCCCAAGCCAATGAATCCGACCTTCATCAACCGGCCTCCACGTCGGGACTTTCACGCGCGACGACACATTCCTCGGCGAAGCCCAGAACCGTCGCATGGTAGTCCGCGGCGGTATGGCCGAGGCTGATGTTGTGTCCGGCCCGGGGTTGGTGGTGGACAACAAACCGCGGCGCGGACGAGAACATGGACTCGATCTCGGCCATCGCAGAGGTGTCGGTCTGCCACACCTTCTCGTGTTCGGCGATGCTGAAGTGCACCGGTACGCGCACCGCGGGCGCGAGCGCCGGAAAGTCCTGACGGGCCCAGTTGGACACCATCAGGTCCTCGTAGGGCGGGGCCCCCGGATACACCGTGGCCCCGCCGAGCACCTCGGGTGGATACAGTTCCGTTGGGTGCCAGAGCAGTTCACGTAGACCCGTCGGGCGGCGTTCCCTGGTTGCCGTCTTGAGCATGTCGCGGGCCGCCGGGTGGTAATGCCGGCCGGTGCCCGCCAGTTCGATACCCAGCAGGTCGCCACCGCGTTCGGCTCGATCTTCGGCCGCCATGCGTACTGTCAATTCGCATCCGCCTGAATGGCCCATCAAAAACACGCCCGCGCCGCGCGGCCGCTCGCCGAGAATGCGATCGACGGCCGAATAGGCAAGCTGGACACGCTGTTCGGGCCGGGCCACCGCTTCCGGATACGGAGCTGAGCTACCGTAGCCGGGGCGATCGAGCGCCACCGCGGTGAACCCGTGCGCCGCGGCCGCTCGAAGGAAAGACGATGGCGGGTGGCCCGGACAGTCGAAATAGATTGCGGTGGTGCCTCCGCCGTGGATGGCCACGATGACCGCGCGCGGCTCCGGCGCCTCGGCGACGAGCGCCGACATCGGCACGCCGTGGACGATGACCACCCGCGGCTGCACCGTCATATGTCGGCCCGCAGCAGCAACACGCCGCTGGGCGTCAGGCCACCGCTGCTGACCACGCCGACGCGGGCATCGGCGACCTGTCGCGCACCGGCCTCGCCGCGCAGCTGGGTGATCGCCTCATGCAGCAGACCCATGCCATGCGTTCGGCCGTGCGACAGTTGACCGCCGTGCGTGTTGAGCGGTAGCTGGCCGTCGCGGGCGATGTTCTTGCCGCCGTCCAGGAATTCTTTCGCCTCGCCGATCCGGCAGAAACCCAGCGCCTCGATCCACGATAGGCAGTTCATGGTGAACCCGTCGTAGAGCTCGGCCACATCGACGTCCTCGGGCCGCAGCACAGTACGTGACCACAGGTGTGCGGACTGGCCGAGCACCTGAGGCTCGTGGGTCAATGTGCTTTGGTCCCAGTCGATTCGCTCGATGATTTGCGTGCCCACCGCCTCCACCAGCACCGGCGGCTTGGCCATGTCACGAGCGGCGTCGACGGCCGAGACGATGACGGCGATCGCTCCGTCGCACGGCACGTCGCAGTCGTAGAGCCCGAACGGCGTGGTGATAGGTCGCGCGTTCAGATAGTCGTCCATCGTCATCGGAGTCCGGTAGACCGCCGACGGATTGAGTTCGGCATTGGCGCGCTGGTTCAACGCAATCCAGCCCAGCGTCTCTTTCGTCGTCCCATAGCGATGGAAGTGCCGCTGTGCGTTCTGCGCCAACGTGTGCGCCGCGGAGGTGGCGCCAAACGGCATCAGCCAGTCGGCTCGGCGGCCCATCGACGGCACGATCTTGCCCTGCTTCATCTGTTCGTTGAACGTGGCTTCCCACAGCGTCCGGAAGCACAACACGTGACGGGCAAGCCCGCCGGCCACGGCCAGCATCGCCGCGATGACCGAGCCACCCGGGCCGAAGGTTTCGATACCTCCGTTGTGCCACGTCGGTCGGATCCCCAGGGCGGCCTCCAGCGCGGTGACGCCGCCTTCGCCGAACCCGCCGAGATTGCCACCGCCGGGATACGTTGACAGGCCGTCGATGTCGTCGAATGTCAGCCCGGCATCGGCGACCGCCGCCTCGCACGCGGCCACCGTCAGCGACAGCGGCGGCACCATCAAGCGGCGCCCGATCTCCGACATGCCGATGCCGGTCAGCGCCACCCTGTCTTCGAACTTCTCCGGTGTGAGCATCGGGCGGACGTATTCGCCGAAGCGCTCCGGCTCGATGTCGTCGATCGGCAGCGGGCCGGGCGCAGTGTCGTCGGCGGGCCGGAACAACGGCAGCCACACGTCCTCGACCTGCTCGAAGACCACCTCGACTTGCTGACCGAGCTGCAGTTGCTCGGGGTCGCAATCAATGATGTTGGTGGTCAACCTGACTCGCGGGTCTTCGGCGATCGCGACCTGCGCGACAACGTACGGCGCGGGCAAGCCGGGCAGGCTGAACCGGTGATTGATGGTGAACCCCGCCAACGTCGCGCGACCTGACACCGCCCGCACCTCGAGATGGTGCGAGCGGCAGTACCGGCAGATCGGCGCGGGCGGATGGATGAGCGAGTCGCAGTCGGCGCATCCCTGCAGCCGCAGCGTGCCGTCGGCGCCTGAGCGCCAGAAGAATTCATTCTCGTCGGTGACCAGGGGTGCCGGGCGTCCGGTGTGCTGCGTCAACGCGTGAAACCCCACTCCGCTTCGTTGTCCTCGGTTTTGAGGTGCGCGGCAGGATCGTTGTCGTCGCGTAACTCCGGGTGACGAACACTGGACTTGAGCTCACCGATCTCGGTGATGGCGTGCACCGGGCAGTCCAGCAGTGCGTTCATCACCGCATGTTGGTCGGCTTCGGCCACGGTGCCGTCACCGGTCAAGCACGCATATCCCCAGTCGTCGAGTGAGAAGTAGCCGGGCGCGTGTTTCGCGCAGATACCGAAGCCGTCGCAGACTGTGCGGTCGAGGCGAATTTTCATGCCTGTTTCACCATCTCCACCTCGTAGGGACGGTCTGCGCGGAACGGTTGGTTGCCGCAGTCCTGGCAGGCGGCGTCCAGATGCCGGGCGACCTCGTCGGGAAACTGAGCGAGCAGGCTAGCCGCGATGTTCGTCGCGGCGTCCAGCGTCGCGCAGGCGCCGCGCCCGCGCAGCACCACCGACCAGCGGCGCAGTCGGTCCACGTCTTCCACGGTGGCGGCGCCATCACGCAATGCGCCCGCGGCGGCGGCCATTGCCGCCGTCCCGTTGAAGCATGAGCCGCACTGGCCGGCGTTTTCACGGTCGAAGTAGGCCAGCACCGACGCGGCCACTGCCACGGGGCAGTCGTCGGTGATCACCGAAATGGCGCCGCAGCCCAAGCCGCTGCCGCACCGGCGCATGGTCTCGTGATCCAGCGATGTGTCGAGCACGCGTCGGTCAAGCAGGCCCGCGAAGTAACCGCCCATCAGCGCGCCTCGCACCCGGTCCGGTGAAACTCCGTGTAGGGCAAGCAGTTCAGTGAACGGTAGGCCGTGCGGCAGTTCGTAGAGCACCGGCGGCCGTCCCGCTCCGGTGATGGTGGCAAGGAACGTGCCCGACGACACCGGGGTGCCCTCGGAGCGGAACGCAGCCGACCCGTCGCTCTGCAGGAAGGGCAGGTTGGCCAGCGTTTCGACGTTGCTGACCAGCGTGGGCCGTTCGGCGACGCCGGCTTCGAACGGGCGCGGTGGCTTGTCGGTCGGCTTGGCCGGGCCGCCGTTGATCGCCTGGACCGCGGCGGTCTCCTCGCCGGCGACATACCCGGGTTGCACCGTCACCAGTTCGACCATGACGCCGTCCAGCTCGGAACCGAGCTCTGCGAGGGCCGCTTCGACGCTGCGGGCCGATTCGGGGTCGGAGACATAGACGTAGGCGCGCTCGGCCGCCACGATCGCGGCGGCCAGCCGCAGCCCGTCCAGCACCAGGTGCGGGCGTTTGCGCAGCAGCCAGCGGTCTTTGATCGAAGCCGGTTCTCCCTCTTCACCATTGGCGACGACCACGGTGCCGCCCGCGCGGCGCCCGTTATCGCGAACCGTGCGCAACTTCACCGCGAGCGGGAAGGCCGCGCCGCCGCGACCGACCAGCCCGCTGGACTCGACCTCGCTCAGCAGTTCGTCGGCGGCGGCCAGCGGCCGGTAGCCGCCCCGCGCCCGGTACGCCGCGAGGTCCTCGCGGGTCTGCGGCTGCTCGCCCAGCAGCCGGGGCGGGCAGCCCGGGGCGGTCGCCGCGGTGATCGGTTCGGCCTGGGTGGTTATCTGGCTGGTGTTCATGAACTAGCTCGCCGTCCCTGCAGTTACGCTTGCGCGCATGCGGACTGCCGTGGTGCGCGTCAACGTCGACCCTGAGGGGCGATTCACGCATGCGCGGCTACGAGAGGGCATGGTGGTCCTCCTTGGGCTCGTCGGCGAGGCGGGCATCGATATGGTGCAAAGTGACCTCACGACGATGCCGACCGGTCGCCGAGAAGTTGAATTGCTCATCGCCGCCGAAGACGCGGATGCGGCCAAACGCGCTGGAATCGAGTTGTGCACCAAATCTTTTGGCGGTTCGCCGTCGTCCGGTGTGGTGACCTTTGTCAGCAGGGGAACCGACGACGACGCGCATGGTGTGCTGGCCGGGTTCGGGCTGACCGGCGAGATCGTCCGCGCGCCCGGCGACGACGGCTACGACATCGTCTACGTGACGCTGCGGGAGGAAGACCTGGATCGCATTCCGGAGAGCCGCGTCCACACGGCCTTGGAGGCTTCGCTGAACTGCGAGGTCCACATTCGCACGCGGTAGATCCATCACGATCCCAGGAACTCCAGGATCGCCGGGGCCGCCTGCACCCAGGTGTCGAACATGTTGAAGTGCTTCACTTTACCCGCGGCGCGCGCCTCGGAGGCGCGCTCCCACGCATCCTCCGGCCAGGGCGGGTCGATGAGCTTCGATCCCTTGATCAGGCAGCTGACTTCCAGCGACGTCCGTTTCGGGTGATCCATGTCGTTCTCGCCGCCACGAATGATCAGCGTGGGAACCTTGATGCGGTCGAACATTTCGTCCTCGACGCCGGGAATTGTCTGCCCTGGCTTGGACACGAACGCGTTGAGCCAGCGCAGCATCACCTTCAGAAATTCGTCGGAGTCGAAGTCGAGGAACCGCTGCTTGTTGGCCGGGTTTTCGTCGATGCGGTCGCGCCATTCCGGCACTTTCACCACGCCGTCCATTCCGGTGCCCCGCACCGCGAGAATGCTGGGGATGATGTAGAACGAACCGAGCACGAAGGTGCCGTAGATGCCTCCGACGATGTTCCACACCACGAGCTTGGTGACCATTTCGGGGTAGAGCATCGTGGTGAGCATGGAATCCCTTGCCCCACCGGAGCCTCCGGCGAGGATGCAGCGCTCGAAGCCCAGCCCTGTGACCAGCTTGTGCAGCGTCTCGGCGCGCATGTGGGATTCGCTCTGCCCATAGAACTGCACGTCGGACTTTCCGCAGTTGGGTCGGTCCCACAGCAGCACCCGGTAGCCGCCGGCGGCCAGGGCATCGGCCAGCGGACGTAGGCCCTCAATGTCCTTACTGAACCGGCCGCCCGGCGTCAGGGCAATGAGATCGCCGGATCCACCGAGGATTTCGTAGACGACATTGCCACCATTGACCTCGATAGACGCCACGCAAATCTCCTGTTGTGTTAAGCCATGACCAGAACGTCGGTGCCGACGACACGCACCGGGTAGGTACGGATGCTCCACTCGGGCTTGACCGCGGTGGTCCCGGTCGCGAGCTCGAAACCCCATTGATGCCAAGGGCAGTAGATGTACTCCAGGTCGCGAACCATGACGGCGTCACCCGGGGCGTTGTCATCCACGACGGTGCGGCCGCGGGGCCGCCCCGAGCAGAGCGGGCCGCCTTGGTGCGGGCAGTAATTCGCGATCGCGTAGAAGGTTCCGTTGACGTTGTAGACACCCACACCGTGCCGTCCGATCGGCACCAGCTTGTGCTTGCCCGGGGGAATCTCGTCCACGGTCGCAACGACGTGTTCACGGCCCTGTGCGAGGCGAGTCTGGGGCCGCTCGGTGGCCGCCCCGCTCTCTTCAGAACTCAACTCAGAGCACCCGGACTTGGCCCTCGAGGACGGGAACCGTCTCCGGAAGGTGATAGGTCGCGATGCCGTTGCGGTACATGATCGATTCGCGCGCAGCCTTGGGCAGATGCTTGACCACCCAGCGCGGATCGTCGAAAGTCCAGTGCGGGTAGTCCGACGAGTACAGCAGGATCTTGTCGCACTCCATCCACTCCATCGCTCGGGTCAACTCCGTCTTGTCCTCGGGGTAGTCCAGCGGTTGCGTGGTGAACTTGATGTGGTCCTTGACGTATTCGCTTGGCTTGCGCTTGATTTCCACCCGTGACTTGCGGGCCTCGTAGATCGAGTCCATGCGCCACATGAGTGGCAGGATCCAGCTGAAGGCGTGCTCGACGAAGACGATCCGCAAGGTCGGGAAGCGGTCGAAGACGCCGTCGAAGATCAGGCTCATCACCTGGTTCGCCGCCAGCAGCGAGTAGGTCACCATGAAGTCGTGGTTGTAGCTGGGGAAGCCCACCGGCGGCGTCGGCAGCAGCTCGTAGGTGCCGCGCGACAGGTGGCAGCTGACGGTGATGTCATGCTTGGTGGCGGCCGCCCAGATCGGGTCGTACTTCGGGTGGCCCCATGACGGCCTCGGCTCGGCCTTGATCAGAATCTGGGCCATGTAGGGGTGCCCCGCCCACTTCTCGATCTGTTCGACCGCACCTTCCGGGTCCTCGATCGCGACGCAGATCGACCCGCGCCAACGCTGGTGCCAGTTGTTGTGGCTGTCCAGCCAGTGATTGTTCTGCCAGTCGTTGAGTGCGCTCGAATATGCCTGGTTGGCCTCCGGTAGACGCGGCGTGCGGCCGGCGGGCTCCAGGATCGCGATGTCCGAGCCTGCCTCCATGATCAGCTGGCGGAACGCCATGTCCGGGTCGCTGCCCGGGAACTCGCCGTCCGGCGGGAAGGTGTCGGTGCGCATCGCGAAGGCGTGCGCGTAGTCGGGGGCGTCGTAGTAGATCAGCTCGCCGATCTTGTGGTCCAGGAAGAACTTGCTGCGCCACGGCTCCGGGATGTACGGGGTGATCTCGCCGCGCTTGGGTACTGGATGGACATCCGAGTCGACGCACCGCACGGCGATGCGCTCCTTGGCGGGAACTCGTTCCTGCGCATGGGTCTCTGTCACTTGGACCATCTCGACCTCCTCAGCCTTCCCTGACTTCTATTCTGCGACTAGCCCGCCGCGAGGTCGACAGAAATGTCGATTCCGTACAGGCTGGCCGCGTTACGCCAGCACACCTTGTCCCGCTGCTCGGCCGACAGCGCCTTCGGCAGTTTGCGGATGTCGCCGCACTGCCAGTGCGGATAGCTGGAGCCGAACATCACCATGTCCTCTTTGCCGGTGAAGCCGAACCACTCGCCGGCGAACTCGACGTCGCCCGGACCGTCGAGGCTGCCCTGGACGAAGTACACGTGCCCGGGCAGGTAATCGCTGGGGATCCGGGGCGCCCACGGCGTCTGTTCGAGGTGCGGACGGCCGAAGGTGTCCATCCGCCAGATGAACGGCGTCACGAAGTCCGCGGCGCCGTCGGCCCAGACGAACTTGAGGGCGGGCCAGCGCTCGAACACGCCCTCCGCGATCATGTTCATCAGGTGGTACAGGTAGTTCAGCGCCATGAAGCTGACGTACTGCTCATAGGTGAGCGTGTTGCCCGACGGAGTCGGGGGAAACCCGATGCCTTCGCCCGTTTCGATGTGCACTGCCACCGGGAGATTGGCGTCGGCGGCGGCCTCCCAGAGCGGCCAGAACTGCGGCTTGCCGTACAACTCGCGGGACTGCAACGGGACGGCGACCTGAACCACCCGCGGGTGTCCGCGCCATTTCTCGATCTCGCGCACGGCGCCGGCGATGTCGTCGGGGTTCACCCGGATGGTGCCGCGGAACCTGTCGCCGAACTGGGCGGACTCCAGCCACTTCGACACCATCATCTCGTTGTGGGCCGCGTGCAGGGCGCTGCCCAGGTGCCGATCGGGCATGATGCCGCGCCCCATCGGGTGAAGGACCGCGAGGTCGACGCCGCGCTTCGTAAACAGTTCGTTGCCAACGAATTCCGGATCCGAACCCGGGTATTGACGGTCCGGTCCCTCGGTGTTGGGCGCGTATTCGCCGCCGGGCGCCCCGTACCAGTCCATCTCGTAGTCGGGGAAACCGCGGCTCTTGTACGGCTCGCGCATCACCGAGCGCAGTTCCTTGTTGGACGAAAAGAAGATGTGCACGCTGGCGTCGATCAACGGCGTGCGTGTTCCGTCCGAGTGTTCGATCACGTAAACCACCTTCGCGGCGCCGACGATTGGGTCGGGCCTACTGGCAATACGCTAGCCAATCTAACATTCCCATTCACGGTCAATCAACGGGTTTCCGGTAAGCATTTCGATTAATCATCGCACCTGGTAGCGGTCACAATTGCGACGATGCGTTGTAAGTGTTGTTCTTCGTAAACGATAATACCATTCTCCCACGCAGGCGGAACGTCTCAGCCGTTATTTCGGCTACTTGTCAGACGGGATACGTCACGCCAGTCGACTGTTCCGACACAGCCCAGAGCCAGGTCTGCAGCTCCTCGTCATGCGACGCGGCGGACGACTGCACCAACCGCGGGTAGCCGCGTTGCTCGGCCAGGTGGCTCGGTCCGTAGTACTGGCCGCCGCGGACCTGTGGGTCGGTGGCGGCCCGCAGCGCCGGCAGCGCACCCATTGCCGCGCTTTGGAACATCAGCGGCCCGACGACGGTCATCCCGACGCGGACCCACGTCGGCGCGTTGCGCCCGAGTTCGGTCCGCGAGCCACCCGGATGGGCCGCGACGGCGATCGTCCGCGCAGCTTTGTCGGCCAGCAGGCGCTGCAGCTGGTAGGTGAACAGCAGATTGGCCAGCTTCGACCGGCCGTAGGCGGCCGCCCGGTCGTAGCCGGGGCCTGCGCGCAGGTCATCGAAATTGATGCCGGCCCGAATTCGGTGGCCCAAGGGTTACAAGTAATTACTGATGCGTGTTTCTGTCAAGCCTGGGCCTCTGAGTTCTAGAGTCGGTCCCGAAATGACGCTGCCTGGTCTAGTCCTCGTTCACGGCGGGGCTCACGCTGCCGACTGTTGGGATCTGACGATCGGCGAATTAGCCTGCCAGGAACCGCAATTACGTGTCCTGGCGGTAGACCTTCCCGGCCGCGGGCGCCACCCTGCGGATCTGGCGAAGATCACCGTGGCGGATTGGGTGGACTCAGTGGTCGCCGACGTCGAAGAGGCCGGGTACGACGATGTCGTCGTCGTCGGGCATTCGATGGGAGGGCTCACCGTTCCCGGTGTGGTGACCAGGCTCGGCCCGTCCCGGGTGCGCGAGCTGATCATGGCGGCGGCATTCGTTCCGCCCCAGGGGTTATCGGTCGTCGACGTGCTGAGAGGGCCACTGGCCCCGCTCGCGCGCATGGGAGCGCGGATCAACGTGCCCCTCGGAATACCGACTGCCGCGGCACGATTCGCCTTCTGCAATGGGATGTCGCGAGACCAGCGTGCCTTCGCGTTGGCGCGCATCTACGCGGAGTCGCGACGGGTGATTGTCGAGCCCGTAGATCGCCGCGACTTACCGGACGAGGTGCCTCGAACCTGGATTATGACGTTGCGGGACCGTGCGCTGTCGTTGCGGCAGCAGCGCGGCTGTATCGAGGCGCTCGGTGGCGTCGACACCTTGATCTGCGTCGAAACCTGCCACGACCTGATGTACAGCGAACCCCGGTGGCTGGCCGAAACCCTGATTGAACGGTGCCGGTATCGGGCTCAGCACCCCGGGTGGTGAATCTGTTTCTGCGCGGCATCCTGCCGAGTGACGTCGCCGCCCACAGCTGGCCCCCGGCGAGATTGTTACTGTGCTAATAAGAGAATAGTATTCTCACAGCACGTTAACTGATCTAAGGAGCTGGCCGGGATGCTGCTGGAATTCGACGCCGATCAGCGGCTTTGGCAGGAAACGGTGCGCGATGCCGTCGCCAAGCAGTGCCCGCTGGCGCTGGTTCGAGGTGTGGCCGAAGACGGCGTGGACCCGACCCCGGTCTGGCAGGCCTACGTGGAACACGGCTGGACCGAGATGAATGACCCCGAGACCGCCGTCGAGTTGGCCATCGTGCTGGAAGAGCTGGGCCACGCCACCGATCCCACGCCGTTCTTGGCGACGATGAGCCAGTTCGCACCGTTGGCTGCGGACCGGTTCGACCCGCAGGCCTCCGGTACCGCCGTCTACTCCGGGGTGACGGCACACCGGGAGGGCGATGGGTGGGTTTTGGACGGCACAGCGAAGCATGTGCTGGACGGCGATCGGGCCGACTGGTTGGCGGTGGTGACCGATGCCGCGGTGTTCATCGTCAGCGCCGGCGAGGTGGCCGGGCAGGTATCCAGGCGACGCACTGCCGTGTTCGACCCGGTGTTGCATGTCGCCGACTTGACGTTCGACGGGCTCCGTGTACCCGACACCGCGCGCGTCGGCGTTGACGTCGAGCGGGCGCATCATGTCGCGCTGATGGGCATGGCGATGACGATGGTCGGTGCCTGCCAACGCATTCTGGATCTGGTGCTCGACCACGTGCGCAGCCGCCACCAGTTCGGGGTGCCGATCGGTTCGTTCCAGGCGGTCCAGCACAAGGCTGCCGACATGCACGTCGCGGTGCAGAGGGCACGGGCACTGACTTACTACTCGGCGTTGACGATTGCTGCGGACGATCCGCGTCGACGGCTGGCCGCCGCGATGGCGAAAGCTGGTGCGGGTGAGTGCCAGTCGCTGGTGTTCCGCCACGGCCTGCAACTGTTCGGTGCGATGGGCTTCACTTGGGAGAACGATGTGCAATTCGCACTGAAGCGGGCTAAGTCAGGCGAGCTCATGCTCGGCGGCGCCGCCGAGCACCGGGCGACGATCACTGAGGAATACCGTGCAGCTCACGTTTGATCCCGATGTCGAGGAGTTCCGCGCAGACTTCGTCGCCTTCCTCGACGAGCACGTGCCTGCTGCCGCGGCTGATGCGTTGGAACGGCCAAAGTCGGTATCGCACATGCCGGCTTGGGCGCGCCGCTGGCAGCGGTTGCTGTTCGACAACGGCTGGCTGTTGCCGACTCAGCCGCCGGAGTTCGGCGGCCGCAACGCCACGGTCTTGCAGCAGTATGTCTATTTGGAAGAGCTCTGCCGGCGGCGGATCTACCACAGCTTCAACCCGCAGGGCGTGAACATCATTGCAGCATCGCTGATTTCGTTCGGCAGTGACGAGCAGAAGCAGCGTTGGGCGGTGCCTATCCTGCGGGCCGAGATCACCGCGTCATTGGGGATGAGTGAGCCCAGTGCGGGTTCGGATCTGGCATCGCTGCGCACCAAAGCGGTCCGCGACGGCGACCATTTCGTGGTCAATGGCCAGAAGGTGTGGACGTCGGGCGCGCACGATGCCGATGTGCTGCTGACGTTTGTGCGGACGGACCCAGATGCGCCCAAGCACAAGGGGATTAGCGTGCTGTTGATCCCCACCGACACTCCCGGTGTGGTGCGCCGGCCGTTCCCGTCCATCTGCGGTCAGGACGACCTGGACTTCAACGAGGTGTTCTTCACCGATGTGCGAGTTCCGGCGGAAAACCTGGTCGGGCCGCTCAACCAGGGCTGGCGGGTGGCCAACGGATCACTGGGTCACGAGCGCACGATGATGTGGCTTGGCTTCGCCGACCGGATGGACAACGTCCTCGCCGACTTCCATCCCGCCAACGCACTCGAACGTGACCAGTACGCCACCACGTTGATGGACTTGTCTGCGCTCCGCCTGCTCGGTTCGGTGGCCCTGGCCCGCGCCGCCCGCGGCGAAGAAGATGTGCCCGCGCTGTCTGTGCTCAAGCTGCTCGGCTCCGAAGCCGAACGGCAGGCATGCGAAAATGCGCTGTCCGCAGCGGGATCCGACGGCCTGGCGCACCCCGCGCTGACCGGTCGGTACGAGCCGATGAACCTTGACCACTACTTCGGCAGCTGGTTCGAGCGCTACGCCCGCAGCTTCTCCGGCACCATCGCCGGCGGCACGTCGGAGATCCAGCGCAACATCATCGCGCAGCGCGTGCTCGGATTACCTGCTCGCTAGACCGTCAGTCGATGACGGCTGCATCTTTGCGTTCGGTGATGGGCAGCGCCAGCTGCTGCTCGTCGCAGATCCGCTGCAGCTTCGCGAGGGTTTCGTCGAGGCCCGCGCCAACGCGGCGGCCGGGGGTGAAAGTCGCCGGCAGGTGGCGCATGCCCTGGATGACGCCGATGGTTTCGTAGTGCACGGTGCCTTCCGGGTCGCACTGGTAGTCCGGCATCCGGTCCAGCACCGCGGTGAGCATGGACTTGAACACGGTGCGGGCCACATTCGAGCCGACACAGCGATGCACGCCGAGACCGAAGCTGAAGTGGCGGTTGCCTTTACGGTCCATGATGATTTTGTTGGGTTCGGCGAACACCGACGGGTCGCGGTTGGCCATCGCCCAGGAGATCCACAGCCGCTCGCCCTCTTTGAACTGCGTGCCCTCGATTTCCACATCATCTGAGAACGTGCGTCCATCGCCGGGCGCCGGCGTGAAGTAGCGCAGGAATTCCTCGGTGGCGGAATCCAACAGGGTGTCGCGCTCGCGGCTGAGCCGCTCGCGTTCATCGGGATGCTGCGAAAGCCATTCCAGTGAATGGGCGGTGAGCGCCGTGGTGGTGTCGAAGCCGCCGCCGATGACCAGCCCGAGGTTGCCCATGATCTCGAGGTCGGGAGCGGGCTCGCCGTCGATCCGCATCTTGATGAGCGCGTTGACGATTCCCGGCCGTGGGTTTTCCCTGATCTCGATCATGTTGTTCAGCAGATCCAGGCCCATCTCCCGATGCATCGCATTGACACGGTCGAGGTCGGGGGAGTGCTCCGGTGTATACAGCGCGGCATGGGTCGGCTCGCTATACATCGCCCACTTGTGCAGCGGGATCCCCAGCATCGCCAGAGTCAGCACTGCCGGCACGACGTTGGCGAGATCGTCGACGAAGTCGATGTGGCCTTCTTCGATCTTTTCGTCGAGACACGCGCGGGTCACGTCGTCGATGAAAGCCGTCCAGCGCTTGACCGCGGCGGGCGACAGGTACGGGTTGAGCTCATTGCGATAGATACGGTGCTCGGGCTCGTCCATCTCCAGGATGCCGCCCCGCACCCCGCTCGCACGCTTGGCCGTCGGAATCGAAATGCCTTTATAGCCTTGGCGTTCGCCGTTGATGTCGTGGTCGTTGGAGACGACCGGGCATCGGGCGAGCTCGAACACTGCCTGGCTGCCGCCGGCCACCCAATGGCCTTCGTAGGTGTCGGTCCAGGCGACCGGGCACTTAGCGTGCATCTCCTCGGTGATCTTCTCGAACTGGGTTCGGTACTCCGGGGTGTGCCGGTCGAAGTGGTACCGGTTCTTTTTGCGATCGCTGTCGCTCACGACGTCGTCGACGCTCAAGGTGTGCCCTCCTTCGTTGTCTGGTGGCGACCCGCTGCGCCCGGCTGCGCCGCGCTAGCGATCGCCACGGATCGTGATGGCTTGTTCCGGACAGGACTGCGCGGCTTCCCGGACGGCGTCTTCGTGTTCTGGCGGAACATCTTCCGAGACTGCCGACGAGTGGCCTTCGATATCGTCAAGCACAAAAGAATCCGGTGCGATCATCGAGCACAGCGTGTGCCCCTGGCAGCGATCCGGATCAACTCGAACTTTCACAACTTTCCCCTATGTGCGGTAGTCGTACCACTTGAGGTATCCGCCCGCGTCGACGCGCAGCTGCATACCAGTCACATATCGGGCCTCGTCCGAGGCCAGCCAGAGCACGGCATTACTGATGTCCTCCGGTTCGACGTAAGGAATCCGCATCGCCTGCTGGACACCGAAAACCGGCTCGGCATCGGCGCGCGTCGGGTTTTCGAGATCCGGCCGGAACGAACGGTACATCGGCTCGCTCTGCAACATGTCGGTGTTGGTGTTCGTCGGATGAACCACGTTCGCGCGAATCCCGAACACCGCAAGCTCGGTGGCCAGATCGTGCACGTAGCTCGACAGTGCGCGCTTGGAGTGCACGTAGGCCATCCCGCCCGGGTCTTTGCCGGGACTGTCTTTTTTGGAGGTGTCCATCAGCGCGGCGGTCGATCCGGTGGCGATGATCGAGGCGCCCTCCCGAAGATGCGGCAGCGCAACCTGTATCGCGTTGATCGTCCCGATCAGGTTGGTGTTGATCACGTCGCACCACGCCTGCAGCGGCGGCTGGCCCTTCATGCCGGCGACGCCGGCCGCAGTCACCACGATGTCGACCTTGCCGAACTCGGCCAGGCCGGCGTCCAGCGCGGTCTGCAGTTGCGCGGCGTCGCGGACGTCGGCCTGCGCGATCACCACTTTCTGGCTGGTCTTCTCGATCAGTCGGGCGGTCTCGTCGAGGTCTTCCGGACAGGCCATCGGGTATCCGATGGTGTCGATGTCACGGCACAGGTCCACGGCGATGATGTCGGCGCCTTCTTCGGCCAACCGCACGGCATGACAGCGGCCCTGGCCGCGGGCCGCACCCGTGACGAATGCAGTTTTTCCCTTCACCCGACCTTCAACACGTCCCAACAGAGGAGTCCTCTCAGGTGTTTCGGCCGCCGTTGACGCCGAGTATCTGGCCGGTGATGTAGCCGGCCTCCTCGGACACCAGGAAGGCGCACGCCGCCGCGATGTCTTCCGGTTTACCGATCCGGCGCACCGGCGTTGCGGCGATCGTCTTCTCGATGTCGCCGAGATTGCCGCGTTCCTCGGCGGCACGCAGCATCGGGGTGTCGATGAACCCCGGTGGCACCGCGTTAACCGTGATCCCGTTCGGCCCGTACTCCAGGGCCAGCGACTTGGTCAGCCCGTTGACGGCGGATTTGGCCGCCACATAGTGCGACATGTAGGGAGCCCCGGAGTGGGTGCTGGACGAGGAGATGTTCACGATGCGACCCCAGCCGGCCTCCAGCATGTCGGGCAGCACCGCCTGGATCATGTGGAACACCCCGTTGAGGTTGACGTCGATCAGCCGCTGCCAATCCGTGAACTCGATGTGGTTGAAGCGTTTGAATCCGTCCAGGCCCGCGGCGTTGACCAGGACGGTGACCGGGCCCAGTTGCTCGCGAACAGCCGAAAGCGCGGCATCCACTTGCGCGCGGTCGGTTACGTCGGCGGTGAAGGCGAATTGCGTCTCAGCGGGCTTGAGATCGACGGTCGCAACTTGGTAGCCGTCCCGGCGAAGCCGCTCGGCGATGGCCAGGCCGATTCCGGAACCGCCGCCGGTGACCACGGCCGTTGTCACGCAGGTACCCCGGCAGAGAGGGTCTCAGGCACAAAGAATCTCCCTTCCAATTATGAGAACCTTACTCTCACCGAACAGTTGCCCGCAAGGCAGCACGGAAACCGCGCTTTTCCTGCGAAGACACTGGGAATTGCGGACCTACCGATGGGTAACGAGGATGGCAGTCTCGTTTCTTTCGTTTGGTTGAATTCTCGTACTCGGAATGTAAGATTCGCCCGGGGCGAGAATGAAATTACCCACTTGTCGAGGAGACCGGTATGCCACCGCTGGACCGCGCGGCGACGATGCAGACCGCGCAGCGGTCTGAGGAGAAGCCGGGCCATCAGGACCCCGCGGCGACCACCAGTGTGGGTGATAGCCCAACGGAAGGTGGGTCCGAACCGAATGCCGACCGCCGGCTGCTGATCGACGGTCGGCTCGTCAGCACAGACTGTGTCTTCGCGTCGGTCAACCCGGCCACCGGTGAGGTTATCGGTCACGCCCCGGACGCCGGGATCGACGAGGCGGAGGAGGCTATCGCGGCCGCTCGGCAGGCGTTCGACACGACAAGTTGGGCGACCGATGTCTCATTACGAGTCCATTGCCTCGATCAGTTGCATCAGGCGCTACTCGACCATGCCGAAGAACTGCGCGATCTCACGATTGCCGAAGTGGGCGCGACGCGCGCATTGACCCACGGGGCCCAGCTGGACGAGCCAATCAAGATCGTCCGCTATTACGCCGATCTGTTGCGCGAATATCCGATGACTGAAGAACTCGGAGAAATCCAATCGCGCGGTACGCGGCACCGTCGTTGGGTGGAGAAAGAGGCTGCCGGGGTGGTGGGCGCGATCATCGCGTACAACTACCCGAATCAGCTGGCGCTGGCAAAGTTGCCACCAGCGCTGGCGGCCGGCTGCACGGTGGTGCTGAAGGGCGCGCCGGACACCCCGCTGGTCACCTTGGCGCTGGGGGAGTTGATCGCCAACCACACCGACATCCCGCCCGGCGTGGTCAACGTGCTCAGCTCGTCGGATGCCGTTGTCGGAGAAGCCCTGACGGCCAGCCCCGACGTCGACGTCATCACCTTCACCGGATCGACGCCCGTCGGTCGTCGGATCATGGCCGCGGCCAGCGAGACCGTCAAACGCGTTTTTCTCGAGCTGGGCGGTAAGTCGGCAGCGATCATGCTCGACGACGCCGACTTCACAAACGCCAGCATGTTCGCGGCGTTCAGCATGGTCACCCATGCCGGGCAGGGGTGCGCGTTGACGTCGCGGCTGCTGGTGCCGAAGAAGCACCACGACGAGATCGTCGAATTGATCGCGCAGAACTTCGCCAAGGTCCGGCACGGCGACCCCGCCGACCCGAAGACCTACATGGGACCGCTGATCAACGAGCGCCAGCGCGACAAGGTTGACGCGATGGTGCAACGGGCCGTCGCCGAGGGCGCCACGCTGGTCACCGGCGGCAAGCGCATGGGTCCCGGCTACTTCTATGCACCCACCCTGCTGACCAATGTCGATCCGGGCAGCGAGATCGCGCAGCAAGAGATCTTCGGCCCGGTGCTGGTCGTCATCGGCTTCGACGATGACGACGACGCGGTGCGCATCGCCAACAACTCGATCTACGGTCTGGCGGGCGCGGTGTTCAGCGCTGATCAAGAGCGGGCGTTGGCGGTGGCGCGACGGATCCGCACGGGATCGTTTTCCATCAACGGCGGCAACTACTTCGCCGCCGACAGCCCGTTCGGGGGCTTCAAGCAGTCCGGCGTCGGCCGGGAGATGGGGGTGGCCGGTTTGGAGGAATTCTTGGAGCGCAAGACCTTTGCAATGCCCGCACCGGGTGCTGAGGGCGCTGCCTGATGGGCGGGCCGCTCGAAGGCATCCGCGTCCTCGAGGTCGCCATGTACGGGTTCGTCCCGTCAGCGGGCGCGGTGCTGGCCGAATGGGGCGCGGACGTGGTCAAGGTCGAGCACGCGGTGACCGGTGACCCGCAGCGCGGGTTGCGGCAGACCGGCCTGTTGCGCGTCGAGGGCGATCCCAACCCGAACATCGAGCACGCCAACCGCTGCAAGCGCAGCCTCGGCCTGGACATGTCGGTGCCGGAAGGCAAAGAAGTGCTCTACGAGTTGGCTCGCCGGTCCGATGTGTTCCTGACCAGCTTCCTGCCCGGCCACCGGAAAAAGTTCGGCATCGACGTCGACGACATCCGTAGGGTCAACCCGAACATCATCTATGCCCGGGGCAGCGCGCTGGGGCCCCGGGGAGCGGAGTCGGAAAAGGGTGGCTATGACATGACCGCGTTCTGGTGTCGGGCCGGAACCGCCGCCACCATCACCCCGCCCGGGACGGAAGGCATGGTGGGTCCGCCCGGACCCGCGTATGGTGACACGATTTCGGGCACCAATCTCGCCGGCGGGATCGCGGCGGCGTTGCTCAAACGCGAACGCACCGGCGAACCGTCGATCGTCGACGTCTCGCTACTGGGCAGCGGGCTCTGGTCGCTCGGACACACGGTGGCACTGACCGTGCATCTCGGACAGCGGATGGAGGCGTTCCCGCCCGGCGTGCACGGCTCGCCGATCAACCCACTGGTGGGGCTATACGCGACATCCGACGGCCGCTACATCTCCTTTGTGATGATGCAAGCCAGCAAGTTCTGGGCGGACGTTTGTCGCCATATTGACCAACCAGAACTGGCAGACGACCCGCGTTTCGACACCGACGAAAAGATCGCCGCCAATACCGCGGAGGCGGTGCAAATTCTGACCAAGGCGATCGGCGCGCACACGCTCGCGGAGTGGAGTGAACGTTTCGCGACGCTGTCTGGGCCGTGGGCTCCGGTGCAGGACACCTTGCAGGCGGCCAACGACGCTCAGATCCGGGCGAACGAATATGTAGTGCGCGCAGGCGAACTCGAGCTCGTCGCCAACCCGGTGCAATTCGATGTGACCGCACCCGCGTCCGGGCCGGCTCCCGGGTTCGCCGAGCAGACCGACGAAATCTTGATGGAGCTCGGACTCGACTGGGACCGCATCATCGAGCTCAAAACTATCGGTGCCGTCACTTAATTCGGAGGTCCCTCAGTTGTCAATTTTCACTCCAGCCGCATCCGGCATGAGTCATAATCGCCGGACGCTTCAGAAAGTGGAGTTTGTCCATCCCGCGTTGTCGGATGCGCCAACTCACGCGAACGATACGGAGCGACTGGGCGTGAGGATGGTAGGCGGCGATGGCGACTAAAGGCGCGGAGCGCTGGTCCACCGGGATCACCATGCCCAGTGGCTTCTCTGACGCAATGCAGGCCATCGGCGGGCTGTTCGCGATGGCCGCCGACGCAATCAAGTTCACGTTTCGCCGCCCCTTTCAATGGCGAGAATTCCTGGAGCAGTCCTGGTTCGTCGCGCGGGTGGCGTTGGCTCCCACCTTGTTGGTGGCGATCCCGTTCACGGTGTTGGTCAGCTTCATTCTGAACATCCTGCTGCGCGAATTGGGCGCCGCGGATCTCAGCGGTGCGGGTGCGGCGTTTGGCGCGGTCACCCAACTCGGTCCGCTGGTGACGGTGTTGATCGTGGCCGGCGCGGGTGCGACGGCGATGTGCGCGGACTTGGGTTCGCGCACTATTCGCGAAGAGATCGACGCGATGGAGGTTTTGGGCATCAACCCAGTTCAGCGGTTGGTGACGCCGCGGATGCTCGCTTCCGGTTTGGTGGCGCTGCTGCTCAACAGCCTGGTCGTCACCATCGGCATCGTCGGCGGGTATGTGTTCTCGGTATTCGTACAGGACGTCAACCCAGGCGCGTTCGCCGCTGGGATCACGCTGCTGACAGGTGTGCCCGAGGTGATCATCTCATGCGTCAAGGCAGCGCTGTTCGGCCTGATCGCCGGACTGGTGGCGTGCTACCGGGGACTGACAGTTTCCCGCGGAGGGGCCAAGGCGGTGGGCAACGCCGTCAACGAAACCGTGGTGTATGCGTTCATGGCGCTATTCGTCATCAACGTGGTTGTCACCGCGATCGGTATCCGATTCACGACAAAGTGAGGGCGGGGGTGATGCCGTGACGTTGGTGAAGTCGCTGAGAGCGACCTATCCCCGAACATTTGGGGTCCTCGGCGGATGGCGGCGACCCGTCGGCACGCTGACCTCGATCGGCGACCACACCTTGTTCTACGGCCGGGCGCTCGCCGGCATACCCTTTGCGATCACCCGCTACAGCCGCGAGATCGTTCGCCTCGTCGCTGAAATCAGCATGGGCGCAGGTACATTGGCGATGATCGGTGGAACGGTGGTGATCGTCGGATTCCTGACTCTGGCCGCCGGCGGTACGCTCGCGGTGCAGGGGTACAGCTCGCTGGGCAATATCGGCATCGAAGCGCTGACCGGATTCCTGTCGGCGTTCATCAATGTCCGCATCGCGGTGCCTGTGGTCGCCGGGATCGGTCTGGCGGCCACCTTCGGTGCCGGCGTGACCGCGCAATTGGGCGCGATGCGGATCAGCGAAGAGATCGACGCGTTGGAAGCTATGGCGATTCGGCCGATCTCGTACCTCGTCAGCACCAGGATCATTGCCGGAATGATGGCGATCACACCGCTGTACGCCATTGCCGTCATTTTGTCGTTTCTCGCCAGCCAGTTCACCACGGTCGTCTTGTTCGGCCAATCGAGCGGCCTCTACAACCACTACTTCGACACGTTCCTCAACCCGATCGACTTGTTGTGGTCATTCCTGCAGGCCATTCTGATGGCGCTCGCGGTTCTTCTGCTGCACACGTATTACGGGTATTTCGCATCGGGCGGACCGGAGGGCGTCGGGGTCGCGACGGGCAATGCGGTCCGTACGTCGCTCATCGTCGTGGTATCGGTAACGCTGCTGGTTTCGTTGTCGATCTACGGCTCGAACGGAAACTTCAACCTCTCGGGATAGGGACAGGACAGGAAAAGCTCGATGCAACACACCGGGATACGCGCACTGACGGGTCTGGCGAGCGTGGCGGTTATCGCCGCGATCGTCGCCGTCGCCGTGGGCCTATTCCAGGGCAGCTTCACCGAAAGCGTGCCGGTTACCGTGCTTGCGTCGCGGGCCGGTCTGGTGATGAACACCGACGCGAAGGTGAAGATGCGCGGCGTGCAAGTGGGCAAGGTCGATTCGATCGAGGCGCGGCCGAACGGCCAAGCGGTGCTGCACTTGGCGATGTATCCCTCGGAGATGCACCTGATTCCAGCCAATGTGCTCGTCGACCTCACGTCGCCAACAGTTTTCGGCGCCAAGTTCGTTGACCTGGTAGCGCCGGCCGAACCGTCGGCGCAGTCACTGCACGCCGGTCAGGTGCTCGACAGTCAACACGTCACCGTCGAGATCAACACGGTGTTCAAACAGCTGACAGCGGTGCTGGGCAAGCTGGATCCCGCGAAATTGAACGAGACTCTCGGGGCTGTCTCGCAGGCGCTGAGCGGCCGCGGTGAAAAGCTCGGGCAAGCGTTCAGCGATCTGGATTCGTTTCTGGCTAAGTTCAATCCCAGTATTCCCGCGCTGAGCCGCGACATCGCTTTGTCGGTGCCGGTTTTCAGGGCTTACGGCGACGCGTCGCCGGATCTGGTGCGGACCGTTAACAACTCGGTGAAGATCAGTCAGTCGATCGTCGATGAGCAACACAACCTGGACGCATTCCTGGTCAGTGCGATCGGTTTAGCCGACGTCGGCAATGACGTCCTGGGCACCAACCGGAAGGGGCTGACAGACGTCTTGCGCCTGCTGGCGCCGACGACCGATCTGCTCAACGAATACGCCCCAGCGCTGACGTGCACACTCGGCGGACTCGCACAGATACAGAAGAGTCCGCCGTTGCCGGAACCGAGCATCAACATCGCTGCGAGTCTCACGTGGGGCGGCGAACGTTATCGGTATCCGCAGAACCTGCCCAAGGTCGCGGCGACCGGCGGCCCGCGCTGCATGAGTATGCCGAAGCTCCCCTTCAACACCAAGGCGAAGCTCCTCGTCGCGGACACCGGCGCCAACCCGGTGGGATACGGGAATCCGCAGCTGCTGCTGAACTTCGATGGCCTCAAACAGTTGCTGTACGGGCCGATTGACGGCCCACCGCGCAACCCCGCCCAGGTTGGACAACAGGGATGAGGGGCTCACTGCGCGCGACGATGGTCAAATTCGGTCTCTTTGCCGTCGTGATGGCGCTATTGACCGCGTTTTTGTTCTTCATCTTCGGCCAGTACCGCACCGGTGCGGTAACCGGGTACTCGGCGCTCTTCAACGACGCGTCGCGCCTGAAGACCGGAGATTCGGTGCGAGTAGCCGGCATCCGGGTGGGCACCGTCAATGGCGTTTCGCTGCGGCCGGACAAAAAGGTTGTGGTGAAGTTCGACGCGGACAACTCCATCGCGCTCACCGACGGCACCAAAGCGGCGGTTCGCTACCTCAACCTGGTCGGCGATCGCTACCTCGACCTCGTCGACGGCCCAGGCTCGACCCGGCGGCTGCCGGCTGGGGGGCAGATCGGTGTCGACCACACCGCGCCGGCGCTTGATCTGGATCTGCTGCTCGGCGGACTGAAACCGCTCATCCTGGGTTTGAACCCGCACG
>Ga0335074_10001285_pt1 | contig 34207 bp, 34 predicted proteins | sample Lox_Sample_23_FD_206715 | JGI IMG/M metagenome (GOLD analysis project Ga0335074, IMG submission 206715) | Soil microbial communities from Loxahatchee National Wildlife Refuge, Florida, United States - Lox_Sample_2.3 | ecosystem: Environmental > Terrestrial > Soil > Wetlands | place: USA... | reverse complement strand
ACGCACGCGCACTCCAAAGCGCCAGCAGGTAATAACCCAGGCCGGCGAGGCTGAGAATGGCAGTGATGGTCGCGACGACGATCGGCAACATGAGGGACGAACCCTAGTTTAGAGCAGAATTCAAAAAATTAAGGGGGAGCCATCAACCAGGGGAGAAACTGCAGATCGCTCCGCTCGGGTCGGGGATGACAAAGGAGAGGCTTGCGGCTCTAAAAACTGCTGGATGGGCAGGCCCCCTTGCTCACTTGACGCAGGCGAACCAGCTGCTCCAGTTTGGCATGTCCTTTCGCTTGCGCTCCAGCTTTTTGCCTAGCCGAGTCTACTCATAGCGCAGGGCCACGATGGGATCAAGGGACGCTGCTTTCCACGCCGGATAGATGCCGAAGACTAACCCGATCGCGCAGGCGACCACAAACGCAATGGTAGACCAAGCCATGGACATCTGCGCGGGCAAGACCTTGCCCAAAATCAGCTTGAGGATGAGCGTAAGCACTCCGCCGGCCACGATGCCGATTGCGCCACCCAAGGCACACAGCGTGACTGCCTCGAGTGTGAATTGAACCATGATGTTCTTTCGCGTGGCGCCCAGCGCCTTGCGTACGCCGATCTCCCGCGTTCGTTCGGTCACGCTGACCAGCATGATGTTCATCACGCCCACGCCACCGACCATCAGACCGACACTGGCGACGCCGACGAGGAAAATAAATAGTCCCCCGGTGAGCTGGTTCCACAAGACCAGGAGAGCGTCAGAGCTGAAGATGGCGAAATTATCCGGCTGGTCCGCACGAACTTTGCGACGCCGGCGAAGCAGTTCGCGGATCTCGTCTTCGACAGCGACCTTGTTTTTTACGTCATCGTATTTCACGCTGATCCAATGGTCGAGGATCTCCGGATGAATCTTGTGGAAGGTGAGGACGGGGAAATTCGCGGCGTTGTCCGCGGGATTCTTGCCTCCACCAAAGACCTGTTTCTGCGGCGCGAATACACCCACCACGGTAAACACGTCCCCTTCAATCTGCACCTCCTTGCCGATCGCAGATTCGTTGCCGAACAGTTCCTCGGCTGTGTCAGATCCAAGGACTACGACGTTCGCGGCGCGCTGAGCTTCCTGAAGGGTAAAGAAGCGTCCCTGAGCGAGAGGCAGATCATTGACAAGCGGGGCTTCCTCCGATTCCCCCTGCAGAATGGTGTTCTGCACCTTATGGCTCCCGTACTTGACGGAGAAACTTCCCTCCACTCCTTGCGGTGTGCGGTACTGCAGCGCTTCATCCACTGCGACTACATGGGGCAGCACTTTCATGGCCTCGCCATCCTCGTAGGTCAACTGCTTTCGGGCGAGTTCCTCCGAGGTAGGGCGTGAACCGAAGACCGGGAAACGAAAGACCCAATACACATTGGTCCCGAGGGATTGGATCAGCGCATTCACATTGCCGGTCAGGCCATTGATGACCGACGAGATGAGGATTACGGTCGTGACTCCGATCATGATGCCGAGCATGGTGAGGGCAGAGCGCAGCTTGTTAGTGCGCAAGGTGTCCATGGCCATCCGGATGGCTTCGTTTGTGTCCGCGAGCCTCATTGCGTAAACCTCTTCTACAACTCCGAACGCAAAGCGACGATGGGATCGAGCAAAGATGCCTTGCGCGCGGGATAGACTCCAAAGAAAATGCCGACAGCCGTAGCGACAAACAGTCCCAAGGCCACCGACCACAGCTCGATCTGGGAGGGGAAGCCAATGATCAGGGTGATGGCTTTGGCGAATACAACCCCGGCAATGACGCCAATCAAGCCGCCGACGAGCGACATGGTGGCGGATTCGATCAGAAATTGCAGCATTACGTCGCCGCGCCGCGCGCCCAGCGCCTTGCGTACCCCAATCTCCCGTGTCCGCTCGGTGACGCTTACCAGCATGATGTTCATGATCACGATGCCGCCGACGACCAGAGAAATCGCCGCCAGAGACACGAAGACGGCGGAAAAACTGGAGCTGATGCTCTGCCAGATACCGATGAACGTGCTATTGGTATCGATGGAAAAACTGTCTTCCGCACCGGGCCGGTCGTGGCGATAGGAGCGAAGGATGGTGCGCATTTCGTCCACTGCCATTTGCAGCGGATCGCCTACCCCATGGGCGCGGCCGTAGATGGTCAGGCTGCGATTCGATCCATAAGCGTTGAGAAATGTGGTAAGTGGAATCGCTACCCAGTTGTCCTGGCTCTGCCCCAACGTCTTACCTTTTCGCTCGCCAACACCAATTACGGTGTATTGCGTTCCGTCGACTCGGATTTCCTTGCCGATGGGATCAACCAACCCCATCTGGTTGTCGACAATGTCAGGGCCCACGATAGCCACGTGGCTGCTGTGTTCTTCATCGATGGGCACAAAGCCGCGCCCGCGATCGATGTTCATGTTGTAGATGGGTGGCATGGTCCAGGTCCAACCACGAATATCGGTATCGGTGCTGGAATGGCTGTTGTAGACCACTTTGCCGGTGGTGTTGGCCATTGCTCCGGTGCTGGCGCAGTCTTTACATTTAGCGGCGACTTCGCGGTAGTCGTCGATCTTGAGATCTTTGCGTTTCTGGTATTTGTTGAACTCGGCGGCGGTAAAGACCACAGAAGGCTGTTTGGAGGCGGTAAAGACGTCTGCACCGTAGCCGTAGACCTTGGTGGCTACAAATTGATTGGCACCATTCACCAGGGTTATCACCATGATGACCGCTGCAACGCCAATCATCACTCCCATCAGGGTGAGGATTGAGCGTAGCTTGTTGGCCCACAGCGACTGCAGGGCTAATTTGATCGCTTCGGTGAATTCCATGCCGCGTCACACAGTAATACGAGTTTAGACGTTTTCGTGGTTCCCGGCGGGGAGGGTGTTTGCAGTGTGGTTTGTGGCCGGAATGCCCGGAGGAGCATCTGTTAACCCGCATCGCCGAGGTCCTTCTCCGCTCTGCTCCGTCAAAAATCCGATCCCGTGAGCACGCGGAAGGGCCGGCGCTCAAAGCGTGGGATGGGAAGCACTCCTCCACCGCATAAATGCTGGGGCGCCCTCCTCGAAGAATCTCTCGGATGGGGTAAGGGCGAAGAAGCGGAGGCCCCGCATTCCGTTAGGAGTTGCGGGGCCGCGTTTGCAAGTGGCCTGTAAGCCGAATTCTGTCGAGGGCGATCATTCCTCTAGGCGACGTATTACTACGCCGCTCAAGCGACCTACCCGGAGGTTTTGGCGCGCCGGGCCGGCACGCATCCACCGAATTAGTGGATTCCCTCCCTATTTGGTCTTGCTCCGTGTGGGGTTTACCCTGCCACCGCCTTTGCAGACGGCGCGGTGCGCTCTTACCGCACCTTTTCACCCTTACCCGGGACAGAATTCCGGGCGGTATGTTCTCTGTGGCACTTGCCGTCTTTGAGCCTTGACGCTCAAATCCCGGACGTTATCCGGCACACTGCCCTGCGGAGTTCGGACTTTCCTCTCCCGGAACACGCGAGTGTTCCAGCAGCGACCGCCCGGTCCACCTGCGTTTTCTATGCTAGTCGATAAAGGCAACAGGCAGAGCTAGGAAATGCTGCAACTCCCTTTCTAGCTCTTGGGGACTGTCACATTCAGAGTAATCTGCGGCAGAGTTGGCGGCGTAGTAATGAAAGCGCCGGTTGCAGACGAAGCCTGCACTGTAATGGTGTAGGTACCGGCCGGGGTTCCCGGATTGCCGGGAGGGCCGTGATTCAGATATCTGTAACGCTGGGCGCAGGCTGTCAATCCCAGAGCCCCCACAAACGCCAGCATGGCCAGCATCGTGTTCCGAGAGACCCCACGCTTGCAGGCTCCCAAGCCGGCCAACCCGAACAACATTGGGAACACAAGAAAGTAAGCTTGTTTGCCGCCCTCAGAAACCAAAGGCGAAGGTGTCTGGGTCTGAATCTGCATCACGCTGGTTGCAGGAGAACAGGCGGTGGCGCAACTTGCCAGCACATTCACCGGGCTGAACGTACAGGTGGTATTGATCGGAAGGCCGCTACACGAAAGGCTGACATAGTTGTTGAAGCCATTCACCGGTGTGATGGTCACAATGCTGCTCACAAAACCGCCGATGTTGGTCGACAAGGACGTGGGAGCAGCAGCTACTGTGAATCCTGCCACGGTGGACGCATGGGCCTGCAACGACTCGGCATTTGAGGTGGAAGCCTGGAAGTTGGCCTTGCCTTGGTAGATGGCAACTACCGGATGGCTACCTTCAGGGAGAATGTCGGTCTCAAGGGAAGCATTGCCTTCGGCATCGACGATTGCGGAGCCGAGGTCAACGCCGCCAGAGCGAAAGTTTACGACTCCGGACGGCGTGCCGCCCTCGTCCGCTTCGACATGGGCATTCAAAGCCGCCCTGGTGCGTGGACCACTATTGTCGGCGGTCACGGTGAGGGTTGTCCGGGTGGGTGCTGTGCTTTCAGCTGCCGCCCCGGCGATCATGCCCAAAAACAACATGCACCAACCGATGGCGCACTTGCACTTCCCAAAGTCCCACAGCCTGACCACGCTCAACCGCACATCCTTAGAAAGTTCTCGTTAGTAATGACTCATTGTATCCGGGGACGGCCCATCACGTTACGATTTCGCCGCAGAGACCAGGCGGTTCACTTCAAGATAGACGGCAGGGTCATCCCCGAAACCTCTGAGCCAATGAACTTCGGGCTCCCGGCGAAACCATGTCAATTGGCGCTTGGCATAATTGCGATGACCCTGGCTCGCGACCTCAATCGCCTGTTCCAAAGTGAGCAAGCCTCGTAAGTATTCGACAGCCTGGCGGTACCCAAGGGAAGCAAGGGCTGGAGACTGGCCATAGCGGACAAGCAACTCCCTGGTTTCTTCAACCAAGCCTTGCGAGAACATGGCACGGGCCCGTTCATTAATGCGTTCATAGAGTAGCGGGCGTGGCGGTTCGAGGCCAATCCGCAGTATGCGATAGCCGGTCAAGCCTGCCCGTCCCTCGTTCCAGGCTTCGGACATCGGCCGAGAAGAAGATAACGTAACCTCGATGGCGCGGATTACCTTGGCTACGTCATTGACATGAATACGAGCCGCCGAAACCGGGTCGAGACGCTCGAGGATGCGATGGAGTCTTGCCGGGCCTCGCCTTTCTGCTCTTTTCATCAGACGGTCGCGGAGGGCTTGCGAGCGTTGCGGGCCGGGGAACAGACCCTGCAGCAGCGCGCGAAGGTAAAGCCCGGTACCGCCGGTCACGATGGGCAACTTGCCTCGGCCGATGATCGATGAGATTGCGGAGCGGGCATCCCGGGAGTAGTTTCCCGCGGTGTAGAAGGCGTCCGGAGCGACGATGTCCAGGAGATGGTGAGGAACCCGTTGCCGCTCGATTGCCGAAGGCTTAGCCGATCCGATTTCCAGGCCCCGATAGACGGCCACTGAGTCGCAGCTGACAATCTCGCCGGCGAACTTTTCCCCGAGCGAAATGGAAAGAGCAGTCTTGCCGCTACCGGTCGGGCCCAGAATCACGATCAGGAGAGGCAATGGCGTGGGCGGGATCACCAAACTCTCCACCATCCCGGAGGGAACAGATCGTGCCATGACGACCGGCTGATCCCGACGAGAAGGAGGACGACCGCCAGCACGACCAAACCGTAGATCTGGCGCTTGCGGAGTTCGGGATCGGCTGGCACAGGAGTCAATCGTTCAAGCAAAAAGGGGCGATCAACGGAACTTGTCGGGATCAAGGTTGTAGTAGAAGCCGAAACGGAGTTCCAGGTAAGGCCCTTTGAACTCCTTAGGCAAGGGTGGGTAAGGGGATGCTCCCGTAATGCCGCCCCAGGCTGCGCGATCGAGGGCGACATCTCCAGAGGGAAATTCGAGGATCATCTGCTTGACGCTGCCATCAGGGTAGATCTTGAAGCGAACACCGACCCGGCCCTGCTTGTCGAGGGGTGGCCGAGCCGATTCGGGAATGATGGGAATCCAGCTGCGATAGGTAGCAGCAATTACCCGGCGCATGTAGGGGCCAAAGTCTACCCCCATGGTGTCGCTCAGGATGTCGGGGCCTACCGCCATGGCTGAATGCTGGGAAGGGGCATTCTGACCGTAATCGCCGGACGGTCCTCCCCGGGCCGCATCCCGTTCCGCTTGGCGAATCGCGTCTCCGGCATTTTGAGGACCCGTATCAAAGCTTGGCCGCGTGGGCGCCGGCTTCGGCTCATTGAGCAGAGATTGCTGTTGTGGCGCCGGTGGTGGCGGCGGGGCCGGGGCTGGGTTGGCAGGGCGCGCCTGCGCCTGTTGCTGGGGCTGGGGCGCCGGCTGCGCTGGTTGAGGAGGAGCCTGAGGAGGAACCGGTACTGGTGGGCCGGCCCGCTTCATGGCCTCAAGCTGCTGTAGTGTCTTGCGGTCGATCGTCGGTTTACGTGCCTGGGCGATCCGGTTCTTGTCCGATGGCGGAGCCTCCTTTGGGGGCTGCACCCGCTTCTGGGCGTCCGGGGGTAGGTTGAGGAAGGTTAAATCCTTCTGCTTCAAGTCGTTTGGATTGACGACGTGGGGCTGGTGACTGCGAAACTTCGGTCCGTAAAAAAGAAACCAAAAAAGAACCAGGTGGGCGATAACCGAAATCCAGATCCCCTCGCGGCGGAGTGCGCGGGAGCGCTCATCTTCAAGCCTGTCGATGAGGTGCAGGAGTTCGTCGGCATCCAACTCCTCATAGCGAACACGCTTGCGCCGGGTGAACGGGACCGGTGGCTTACCGGGAGGGCTGGTTGGGACTTCGGTTAGGGGCATCGGCCGGCGGCAAAAGGTGCAATCCAGATCAAAACGAGCGACCGGTCATGGACTGCGCGTTTTGTCATTCTCTCATTGTTGGGATGGTCCCGAGAACTGGCATTCACAAAGAGCACTTACAATCGTCTGATGCGCGCCGCCGTTATTACCGTTAGTGACTCCTGCTTTCGCGGTGAACGGATCGACGTGTCCGGCCGGGTTGTCTCCGAAATATTGCAAGCAAATACCTTCCAGGTCATCGGCCATATGGTAGTACCAGACGACCAAGCGGACATTGAAGACGCGCTGCGGCAGCAATGCGAGGTGGCGAATCTTGTGGTTACGACCGGGGGAACTGGTGTGTCTCAGCGCGACGTGACTCCGGAGGCAACCCGGGCCGTGTGCGAACGCCTGCTGGAGGGCTTCGCCGAATTAATGCGCGCCGAGGGCAGGAAACAGACGCAGTTTGCCGCCTTGAGCCGGTCGCTTGCCGGTACCCGGGGGCAATCATTGATCGTGAATCTTCCCGGCAGCCCGAGGGGGGCTAAAACGTCGCTCGAAGCCGTTCTCCCTCTCATTCCGCACGCTTTAGGGCTACTGCAGGGACTCGTGACCCAGCACGACGAACATCTTACGATCGGGTCGGATCTTGAAAAAAATCCTCCATCTCTTTGATAAATACAAGATTTGGCTCGTTGCCTTATTAAAGCCCCTGGGCTTCTGGGGCGCCGGATGCATTGCGTTTGTGGACGCGGCCGCTTTCCCGGTTCCGCTGGATCTGATCATCGCCGGCTATGTGTGGGCAGATAAGAAGCACTTCTACATTTACGTGATTGTGGCCGCCGCGGGATCCGCACTGGGCGGTCTGGTTCCATTTCTTCTGGGACGGGCTGGGGGCGAGCTCTTCCTGATGAAACGAATCAATCGCGCACGCTTCGAGCAACTGCGGGATCGTTTCGAAAAGCAGGAATTTCTAGCAATGATGATCCCCTCCATCCTGCCCCCGCCCACGCCATGGAAACTTTTCGTCTTTGCGGCCGGGGTGTTCGAGATGAGGATCGCCAATTTCATGCTGTCCGTCTTCGTCGGGCGCGTGTTGCGCGATATGATCACCGCGATTCTTACCATCCGATATGGACCCCAAATTGTAGACTTGACCACCCGGCTGGCAACGCGCCACCGTGTGGCTCTCATGCTCATTCTTACGGTGTTGGCGACCGGCTTTGTTTTTTGGCTATGGCGCGCGGTATTCAAGCGGCGGAATAAGCAGAATGGGACCGCATAAAGAAATAGGATCGGCGAGGCCAAGGCGAGTAGACGGCTCCGAGCGTTCGTAGATCAGGCGGTCGACCGCGAGCTAGTGTTGCAAGCGATTATTCATGACCATAGCGTCGATGGCTCCCGCGGGAGTGACGTAGACCCACGCGGTGAGCGCTGCAGAAGCTCTGCTTTTGTTTCGCGGAAGGAAGGAATAGGCAAACCTCAGGTCGCGGAATTCGACCGCCGTATCCGTGGGCTGGGGCGCGAGCTCATCCGATGCTACCAGGTCGGCATGTCCACGGTCGGTCACCAGCGGGAACCTGGCCCAATCGAGGTAGACCCGCCCCAGCCAGGATCGCTTGGCGGCTATGACTGCTGGCGTGACGGGCGGCTTGAAGATGACGTTGTCCTGGTCGCCGGTATCTACCGTCTCTGAACGTGTGTCGGCCAAACCCGTCTGATAGTAGCCTGGCGTCTCCACAATCGCGAACCAATGGAATGGATCGACGGGGTAGGGTTCGGCTCCAACCCGCAACATCGTTTGATCGCCGAATCGCGTATTTCTAATGATACGGAGAGCCCGGTGATGCTCGACGGCGCGCACGCCAAGATCAATCCCAATAATCACCATTGCAGCGATCGCCCAACCGCGTCCGCGGAATCGAGGTTTGTCGGCGCCTATCTCGCGATCCGCCAGGCCAAAGATTGACGGGACGATCAGGGCCGTCAACAGCGCGGCGAAGATGACCGGTTCGAGGATGAAGGCAATGTCGAGAGAGTACCAGTGTGGATTGAAAGGAAAGAAAGGACGGACGCCGTAGTTGTTGGTCCAATCCAGGAAAATGTGGCTAAGCACGGCCAGGAGGCACAAAAGCCACAGGAACGCCCATCGCGGAGGGATGAGCGGTGGCTTGCTTCGCGTGCGGTGCCAAAGCCAAACCACGACAAGCACGGCAAGGGCGACGAATGGGGCGCCCAAGAACGTGTGGGTGATGCCTCGATGATGCTCAAACCCCGCGACCGGGCCGCGAAAACCCCAGAAAACGTCGATGTCGGGTGCTTCGGCCGCGAGCGTCATGGCGAGCGTCGCGTAGGCAGTGCGGCGATTGAATCCGGTGCGGGCAAGGCATGCGCCGGTAAGGAAATGAGTGACGGGTTCCATAGAATTACGATCACCAACTGATGCACATCAAATTCTTATAATGCACGCTATGCCCGAAGCCAGTTTTCCAGAGCAAGACCGGATCCGAATCGAGCAGCTACGCGATGAGCTCCGTCACCACGAATATCAATACCACGTGCTCGACGCACCGGAAATTCCGGATGCGGAATACGACTCGCTGATGCGCGAGCTGCGCATGCTCGAGGGGCGGTATCCCGAACTGGTGACTCCGGACTCGCCCAGCCAACGAGTCGGCGGTAAGCCCAAAGAGGGTTTCGCCAAGGTCGATCACTCGCGGCCTATGCTTTCGCTGGACAATGTGAACAGCGAGGAGGAGCTGGCTGACTGGGAACGCAGAGTTCGCGCCATGGTGGGTTCCGCGGAAGTGGGCTTTGTATGTGAACTGAAGATGGATGGCGTTTCCCTGGCGCTGCAGTATGAGCCGGGGCCGGGTGGTGCCGCCCGCCTGCAGACTGCTCTGACACGCGGCGATGGGATCACGGGCGAAGATGTGACCAGCAATGTGCGCACCATACGCTCGGTGCCGCTGTCGGTTTCGAGCGAGAGATTACATCGGGCTGGGCTGCCCCAAAGCTTCGAGGTGCGAGGAGAGGTCATTCTACCGGACGAAGCCTTTTTGAAGCTCAACCAGGAACGCGAACAGCAAGGGCTCCCCCCTGCAGTGAATCCAAGGAATGCCGCCGCAGGCACCATCCGCACCCTCGAGCCCAGCATCGTGGCTCAGCGTCGGCTGGACTTCTATGCTTACTTCGCGCTGGAAAAGGGAGAGATTGCGTTCAACAAGCAATGGCAGGCACTGGAAGCCCTCAGCCAAGCTGGATTTCGCGTCAATACTCATCGCAAGCAGCTCCAGACCTTGCAAGAGTTGCTCGACTTCGTCTCCTGGGCAGAAGGCCAGCGCCATACGCTGGGGTACGAGATTGACGGAGTCGTGATTAAGGTCAACGAGACCGCTCTGCAGCGACGCCTCGGCTATACCGGCCGGGCGCCGCGCTGGGCCGTAGCCTACAAGTTTGCTGCCCGCTCCGGTATTACGCAGATCGAGGACATCGTGGTCCAGGTAGGGCGCACAGGCAAATTGACACCCGTAGCTGTGCTGCATCCGGTGTTTATCGGCGGCACCACGGTGAGCCGCGCGACACTGCACAACGCGGACGAAATTGAGCGGCTGGGAGTGAAAATCGGCGACTACGTGGAGGTGGAACGCGGCGGCGATGTTATTCCGAAGATTGTTTCAGTGGTTGAGGATGCCCACCACCCGCGGGGAGAAAAGGCTTTTGCTTTCCCGGCTGCTTGCCCGGTATGCGGTAGCGAAGTGGTTCGCGACGAGGGCGAAGCAGATTACCGGTGTGTCAACGTAGACTGCCCGGCGCGGCTGAAAGAAAGCGTGCTGCACTTTGCTTCCCGCAAAGTGATGAATATCGAGGGTCTGGGCGACGCGTTGGTTACGCAACTGTTAGAGCGACAACTGCTGACCAGCGTGGCTGGAATCTATTCCTTCCATGAAGAGCAACTGTTGCAGCTGGAGCGTATCGGCAAGAAAAGCGCCCAGTCGCTGTTGAAAGAAATTGAAAATTCAAAGAAATTACCTCTGAATCGGGTCCTGTTTGCCCTGGGTATCCGCTTCGTCGGTGAACGGACGGCTCAGCTGCTGGCGGAGGCATTCGGCTCCATGGACGCGCTGATGCAAGCCAGCGTGGAGGAATTGGAGTCGGTTCAGGAAGTGGGTCCACGGGTCGCCGAGGCGATCCAGGAGTTTTTCGCCGAACAAAAAAACCGGCAGCTGGTTGAAAATTTGCGCAAAGCAGGCTTAACATTCACCGCGGAGAAGAAGCGGAAGAGTTCGCAACTGGAAGGCCTGACGTTTGTACTCACGGGCACGATGGCTGACCTGACGCGTGAAGAGGCGAAAGCCAGAATCGAAGCGGCCGGCGGGCGGGTTTCTGGTTCTGTAAGCAGGAAGACGAGCTATGTGGTCGCCGGAGAGGACGCGGGATCGAAACTCGATAAGGCGCGCGAGCTGAAAGTACCTGTGATTGAGCAGGCGCAGCTACTGGAAATGCTGGGCTGAAGGAGCGGTGCAACGGCCGGGATGACCGTCGCATCCCAGAGTGGGAGAAAATCGGCGTGTACAAGGTGTCTGCACTTCTATTGTCCGCTTCGCTGCTGTTCAGCTGCGCGATTCCGATGGCCGCTCAGCCGCGCGGGAATCCGAATCATTTCTACAATGGGGCACAACGCGGCGTGCGAGGTGGCAACTACGGCTACGATCGCGACCGTCATTATCACTACAGCAATAATCAGGGCGGTATCGGTCCCGGGAAAGGCGCTCTCATTGGAGGAGCGGCTGGAGCGGTTCTGGGCGCGGCGTTTGGCGGGGGCGTCGAGGGGAGTCTGATCACCGGTGCGGCCGGCGCAGGGATCGGCGCCATCCTTGGTCAAGCGGCTCAGAACAATCGGCAGAATAACAACTACCACTACCATCGATAGCCGCAAAGGAAGGCCATGAAGAACATCTGCGCGAATTTGTTGTGGGTTGCGGCCGTGTGGCCGCTATTAGCGGTGCCCATATGCCGGGCTCAAACACCCGCTGGCCAAACCGCTGCCGCCAGCGCGCCGGCCACCCCGAGCTGGAGTCTGGAGCAGGCGGTCACGTCCTCCGTGCATGATGCCTGGATCTTAGGCGGAAAGAGTGAGCCGGGATTTTTCGCCATTGTGAAAGCGCTGGCGGAATTGTCAGCGGAAAAGCGTGGGCTTCAACTGCCGGATAAAGAAACGGTCGGCCGCGAATTTGGCGAGTACATCAAGACCCAGGCGAGAGCGGATCACGATCAGTTACTGTACGTCATCGTGGATCGCGCGGTCCGGAAGTACGGGATCAAGCCTGCGGCAGGCGGGTAGAAGAGTTCGTCTCCGAACGCGCAAAGTTACGAGTGGGGAAAGGAACCGCAGATTCCTCCATGGCACTCCGGGTCGGTCGGCTTCGCTCCTAATAAACAAATTCTGTGGGAGATGAGCAAACAGCAGGTCCCTCCACTTCGCTTCGCTTCGGGATGACAATTCTGTTGCTAATGTTCCTTCCTCCCTTAACTTGCCGCAAGGCAAGTCAGGCGTTCGGGGTGACCAAGGTGGGTGGGGCGTGGTTCGTGATGGACTCAATCAGGACTTGGGGGCGAAGTAACCCTTCTTGGCACGCACCACATAACGCGGATTTAAGGCCACCAGATAAATGGATCGAAATTCCCCATCAAGCTTGAAATCGGCGGGCCGGTAAGCGAGCGAATACTGGCTACGCAGTTCCTCCTCAATGTCATGGAAGCTGTTCGCCATATCCTCCAGTCGCTTGGGGAAAAAGGGATAACCTCCGGTTGCTTCGGCAATCTTTTTCAGGACGTCGTCGCCGCGGTCCCGGCTGGGACTGACATTGGTGCTAATGGTGTAAACGATGGCCCCTGCCCGCTGGCACATTTTAATCGCGTCATCAGGGTAGGCGCGGCTCTGATTATCGTCTCCGTCGGAAATGACGATGAGCGCTTTCCGGACCGAGCCTTGCGGGGAAAGGGGAACCTTAATGAGCTGATCGCGGCATGCAGTATAGATCGCATCGAAGAGAGCCGTCCCACCACCCGGCCGCATCTTGGTGATACCTGCCTCCAGTTTGTCCTGATCGCTGGTGTAATTCTGCGTGACATACGAGGTGACGTCAAAACCCATGACGAACGCAAGGTCGGTTTGCGGGCGGATCACCTGTTGCAGAAACTGGACCGCAGCACTCTGTTCAAATTCGAATCTCTGGCGGATCGAGGTGCTGGCGTCAATCATGATGCCCACGCGGAGGGGCAAGTTCGTCTGTTGGGTGAAGTTGAACACCTGTGCAGGTGCCTTTTGATTGTCCAGCAGAGCAAAGTCTCTCTGCTGCAAGTTCGGGATGAAGCGGCCACGCTTGTCTGTGACAGTGAAGATCAGGTTCACCTCGTTGACATTCGTCCGGATGGTGAACTGACCGTCATTCTGACTGTTGCCAGATGCGGAGGTGGTCGGTACACCACCGGGCGATCCTGCGGGTTGGGGCGTAGATTGCGTAGCTGGAGCAGCCGAAGCAGGAGGCGCCGTAGCTGTAGAAGGAGCGGGGTTTGAGACCTGCGCCAGAACGAAAGGAGTCATCAGCAACGCTAACCCGCACAGACGGCGAGCGAGGCACAGGCGGGGATTGATCGAGGTCATAGGAGCCCTTTTTATTTTAGAGCATTTGTGAGTTGTGCCATGAAGTCCTTCAGGTCGTCGGGAAGGTTGGATACGAGGCTAAGCCGATCCCCCGTGCGGGGATGGGCAAATTCGAGCTCCGCCGCATGGAGAAAGTTTCGAGGTAGCGTTAGCCTGGGTAGCCTTCCGATGGTACTTACGGGTGGAATCGCGGAGGCAGCGCCGTAGAGCGTGTCGCCAACCACAGGATGGCCCATCGACGCCATGTGCACACGAATCTGATGGGTACGGCCGGTCTCTATGCGAACGGAGACCAGCGTGAAAGGGCCGTAGGGTCCTTCGATGCGGCGCAGAACCTGCCAGTGGGAGACGGCGGTACGGCCGCCGTCGCGACGCGTAGTCATTCGTGTTCGGCGGACGACGTCGCGGCTGATCGCCAGATTCACCGTACCCTTCTCCGGAATAAGATTCCCCTGCACCAAAGCAATGTAGAGCTTGCGCACCTGGCGACTGGAGAACATGGCCGCCAACCTGCCGTGAGCAACGTCGTTCTTGGCGACTACGATGAGACCACTGGTCTGCTTGTCGAGACGGTGGACGATGCCGGGGCGTAAGGGGCCGCCGCCGTAGGAAAGCTGGCCGAGGTGATGCAGGAGCGCGTTTACCAGTGTGCCGCGATTCCGGGCCTCCTCGGTCGCGCCGGAGCCTGCGTGGACCATCATGCCGGCCGGCTTATCGATGACCGCCAAGTCATCGTCTTCATAAATAATGTTGAGTGGAATCGCCTCGGCCACTGCGCGCAAAGGACGCGGTTGAGGGTCACCGTGGATCGAAATACTTTCGCCCCCGCGCACCCTACGGGAGGCTTTCGCCAACTGTCCGTCGATGCGCACATCGCCCTGGCGAAGGAGCGTCTGAACTCGCGAGCGACTTAAATCCGGCAGTTGTTGCGCTAAAAACAAGTCCAGCCGCAGGCCATTAGCCTCTTCGGGAACGCTTAACTGGCGGATTTGCATTTGATCATGCGCCACAGGTGACCTGGTGAGAACGGAGCCAGAGCAAGCCGCCCCCCAAGACCATCGCCGCTCCCAACAGCTGGGTGACCCAAAGAGCATTGCCGCGGAGCAGATCACCACGGAGAAGGGTCAACAAGGAGCTGGAAAGGCCGCTGAGGAAGAGCCAGGCTCCCAGAATTTCTCCATCGCGATGAGGGCGATGGAGAAGCCACAGCAGAAAGACAAAGAGCACGAACTCGATGAGGCTCGCATAGACTTGGACTGGGTGGAGTGGAACTCCGAGCGGCGTTCCGGGCACAACGGCTGTAGAGCGGAAGATGATTGCCCAAGGCAATTGAGTCGGAGTTCCGTAATCACATCCAGCTTCCAGGCAACCGATTGCCGCAACCGCACTCCACAACGCGAGCCCGGGCGCAAAAACATCTGCTGTCCGCCGGATTGGGAGCCCGAGGTGCGCGGAGTAGGCAATGGCGGGCAGAGCAGCCGCGGCCAGCCCCAGGGTGAAAGCGTATCTGGGCCAGAGCAACAGATTCAGCAGGACTCGCCCTACCAGCGCAGTGACGATGGCCAGCAGAGCTACGTTCCAGATTTTGTCTGTATCAAGTGAGAGCACTCGAGCTGTACGAATACAAACCAGCAGGGAGAGGATCGTGCCCAGCGCAACCAGGAATCCGTAGGTCGGCAGGATGAGATGGCCGAACTGGATGAGGTGCGGATGCACGTAAGAGGCTGCTAGGCACCAGACTTGCAGACCGGCAGCGTTCGAGACTATGGCACGCGTCTCATTCGGGCAACGGTCGAACTATTCAGCAGCCTGGTACGGTCGAAACCGACCCACTGGGCCGTGCAGCAGCACGCCGGTGAACCCGTCCTAAGACGTTGGGACTCTCCGCAGCTCTTTAGGCATTCCGGACTGGCGGACACTGCGCACGGAGCCGATTGTTCGAGTCGAGTCCCGGTTCAATGAATGTTGGTTCAACCAGCGTTAACTGCCGTACCTGCTTTGCAGGCCGGTCTCTGAAAGGATGCTAACGTCAGCGAAGCTGATTGGCAAGTGACGATCCGGTATGGACGCCTGCCCCAACCGGGACGCTCTGGCGATAACGATGTTCATCATCGAGCACAGAATCCAGCAATCCGGCGAGATTGTGCGCACGGGTGCGGAGGCTGCTCTGGGTTTCAGTCACGGATCCGCGCAGCTCGCTGCAATTCTCCTGGAGGCGCAGGAACTCATCGGCGATATTCAGCGCAGCGAGAACAGCCACACGTAGTGAGTCGACAGTATTGCCGCTGGCGGAGACGGCTCGCATCTTGGCGTCGACCATCGACGCCAGTTTCTGTATGTATACCTGATCGTGGGCGCGCAAATGATAGGTCTGGTCATAGATTTCCACGCTGATGGACGTGGTTGCGCGCCTCACTTCGAGATTGTCTGCCATGGTCTTTCCGATCAACTCGGCTCAATCGCCGAGTTCGTCAATTTGTTTGAGCAAGCGCTCGATGCGCTGGCGCACCGCGTCCCGCTCCTTCTGCAAGCCCGCCAGTTGCTCCTCTAACTGGGCAAGCTGAGCTGCCTGTTCTTCGACACGAGTGCTCAGACGCGAGGCGTGCTGCTCTACTGAGAAACGTAGTTCGCGTTCGCCCTTGAGTAATTCAACTGTGCGCAGTACGCGTTCTTCGAGCGCCTGAAAATCGTCTGCAGCCATGGTCATCTCGGGAGGGTGTTCTGCGAGTGTGGACATCTGTACCTCATTACACGGAAGGGGGATTGCGTCCTTTAAAAAAGTATAGAACGCAAATTTCGCGACTCAACAGTAAAGACACGGATGCGTTACCTTAGATTGTTCCTCTGCTTTAAAAATTGAACACTAGATTGTGCCACTCTTTTGTTACCGAAGACAGATTACGCCCGCTGGCGTCCACCGAGTGACTCAAGAGCAGCGATCACGGCCTGCGAAAACGCTTGTAACTCTTCCTCGCGCAAAGTCCGTTCCAATGCCTGAAAGGTGACGCGAATGAGGATGGAGTAATGGCCGGCGGGTAAGGCCCGCGTGGCACGGAAGATCTCTCGAGGAGCAAATCCGGTGAGCTCGGCAATGTGCAAACTCTGCAAAGCATTTGCTATCAATTGCCATCGCACGCTGTCGGGGAAGATGAAGGAGAAGTCGCGTTCGACCGCCTGGTAGCGGGAGAGCTCAGGCGCGATCGGCTGGCGCAACGACAATTGATAGAGGCGATCCAGATAGATCTCTCCAACGTAGACGTTCTGCCTGAATTTACGCAGCTGCGCCTGGGTAGGATGGAGCTGACCAAACCAGGCGATGGTCAGACCGTCGGCCACGGCGCGCGCCGAGCGTCCCGAGTGCAGCCACGCGGGAGTAATCCCCGCGCCGAACACGAAGGTGTCGAAGTAGAAGGAGCGTGCGGCAAATCTCTCGACGACCTGTTCGATCGTGCCCTTGAGATCGTAAAAATCGATCGCATGGGCGGGCAGGTCGGGACCGCTCCATAGAAACCCCGAAGCGCCGAGCGATAGTGCAGGGCGCTCGTCCACTCGGTCTGGGCTACCGCTGAATACGGTGCCCTTCTCAAAGAGCTGAACATCGCTGACGTTGCGATTCAGATTGTGCGCCAGCATCCCCAGCATCCCGGGCAGGAGTGAGGGACGCAACATCCCAGCTTCCTCGTTCAGCGGGTTACCCATGGCAACCGCCAGGCCAGGCTGAGGCGAAAATGCCACTGCATCAGTAGCAGAACAGAAGGTGCTGGATAGAGCCTCGTTCCAACCCAGACCAAGAAGCGTCTGGCGGACGACCGCGTCCTTGCGAGCATCGGGTAATTCCTGCACGATTCCGGTGAACGCTGGGAGTGTGTTGGCAAAGCGGTTGTAGCCGTAAACACGAGCGATCTCTTCTATCAGGTCGATCTCGCGTTCCAGATCCAGGCGCCAGCTGGGCAGCGTGATCTTGTATTCTCCCGCAGCGACTTTCTCTAGACCGCAGCCCAATGCCTGCAAAACGGATTCAGTTGCTCCCTCTTCGACGCCGCGGCCGTCTTCGGTTGCGCCAAGGATGCGCCGCACCTCACGATGGTTGAGCCCGATACTTGCCCTCTTCGCGGTGCGGGCCTCGGCATCCGAGACCACGACGTCGACCAAGTCACCTTCCAGGAAGCCGCCGGACCGAAGAATTATCTGGCTGACCAGGGCTGAGGCGATGGGCGGACCGTTGAAGTCCGCGCCGCGTTCGAAGCGATGGGAAGCATCGGTATGGAGCCCATGCCGCTTGCCGCTGCGGCGCACAGTTCCAGGATCGAACCAGGCCGCCTCGACAAGAATATTCTTGGTGTCCTGGGTGATCATCGTGTCCCACCCGCCAATCACACCGGCCAAGCCTATCGCTTTCTTCTCATCAGCAACGATGAGATCTTCGCTATCAAGTGCACGTTCTACCCCATCCAGCGTCCTGAGCTTTTCGCCGCTGCGGGCGCGGCGCAGGATGATACCGCCTTCCAGCTTGTCGAGATCGAAGGCATGCGTGGGATGGCCCATGGCGAGGGTAACGTAATTCGTAGCATCGACTGCATCCGAGATGAGCTTTTGCTGCAGGAGGGCAAAACGCTGAGCCACGAGTCCTTGCGAGACTCCAATGCGCACGTCTCTCAGAATCCGCGCGGTGAAACGGCCACACAGCTCGGGTTCCTCGATGGAAACGTTCACGCGGCGAGTCACCGGCCGCGGCAAAGGCAACGAGGCATCCAGGGGCGCCAGCGGATGACCAACGATGGCCGCCGCCTCACGGGCGATTCCATAATGATTCATGGCATCGACGCGATTTGTGGTGATGTCCATCTCGAACAGCGAACCATCTTCCGGGCCAAGCTCAAAAATGCCCTCCACGGCAATGCCGCGGAGGGTCAATGCTTCGGCAAGCTCACGGTCGGAGAGGGTGAGACCGGGTACATAGGAACGAATCCATTGGGAAAGAATATTCACTTACCTGAATGACTCCAGAAAACGCATGTCACCGGAGTAGAACTGACCTATATCGCCGATACCGTACTTCATCATGGCAATGCGCTCCACGCCCATGCCAAAGGCGAAGCCGCTAATCTTTTTGGAGTCGTAAGCGGGTTGCCTCCTGACCACAAAATCAAACACGGCGGGGTCGACCATGCCGCAGCCCAGCAGCTCGATCCAGCCGGATTGTTTGCACTTACGGCAGCCGCGACCGCCACAGAATATACAACTGATCTGGACATCCGCAGAAGGTTCGGTAAAAGGAAAGAATGAAGGAAAGAAGCGGGTCTTCACGTTGGATCCAAAAAACGCCTTCATGGCGTGGTCCAGCGTACCCTTCAGATCGGAGAAGGTGATGTTGGTATCGACACACAGGCCCTCGACCTGGTGGAAGATGGGCGAGTGGGTGGCGTCTGCGGCGTCATTGCGATGAACCTTACCCGGAATGACAATACGCAATGGCGGCGGTTGCTCTTCCATCGTATGTATCTGAACCGGAGAGGTGTGAGTGCGCATCAATAACCGGTCACGCAGCGGCTTACGCTCCTGCTGGACGATCACCAACGTATCCTGCGTGTCACGGGCGGGATGACCGGGAGGAAAATTCAGCGACTCGAAGTTGTAGTAGTCCGTCTCCACCTCCGGGCCGACGCCCACGGAGTAACCCATCGCGGCGAAGACGGCGATGATTTCGTTCATGGTCCGGATCAGCGGATGCTCAGCGCCCAGAGCACGACGAGTGCCGGGCAAAGTAATGTCAATTGCGTCGTCGAGGGGGTTGGTTGTGGCCTGGCCAGGGTCGCAGCGCGGTTCGATCGCGGATTTGAGCGCGTTGAAACGCTTGCCCACCTCGGGGCGCACATCCACCGGTGCCCCTTTCAGTACATCGCTCACCCTTGCCAGCAGGCCCTGCTTGCGTCCGATCCAGCGAACACGCAACTGTTCGACTGAATCAGCCGTGGCCGCATCGCGATCGAACTGCTCCAGGATTGCGTTAAAGAAAGTATCGAGGGAGCGAGGCGAATAATCTTTCAGTTCGGGGATTTCAGGCGCCATGTAATTCTTCGCGCCGTAGCCCGGACCACGCGTGACCGGGCTCGAGCGGGACTTTGATTGATTTAAGCCGCGGTCTTATTGAGCGCGCCTTTGGCCTGTTGGGTGAGCGCCGTAAACCCGGCTGCGTCGTTGACCGCAATGTCGGCAAGCATCTTGCGGTCGAGTTCTATCCCCGCCAATTTCAAACCATGAATCAACTGGGAATAGGAGATGCCATTGAGCTTGGCGGCGGCGCCGATGCGGACGATCCACAACCTGCGAAACTGGCGCTTCTTTTGGCGGCGGCCAACGTAAGCGAACTTCAGGCCCCGTTCGACGGCTTCCTGCGCCGCCTGATAGAGCTTTGACTTGGTGAGAAAATAGCCGCTGGCTCGTTTGAGAATTTTCTTGCGGCGGTCAGAGCGTTTGGTTCCACGTTTTACGCGGGGCATTGCTTTCTCCTTAGGTATTGCGTCATGCGGCTGGAGGCAGGACTTACCTCTTCACTCGCGGTTAAGCCGATCGTCTTGCCTTGAAAGACAGGGGCCGGAAGGCCCTAACCCAGATCAGGCGTAGGGAATCATGCGCGCTACTCTGCGCTCATCAGCTTCAGAAACCAGGACGGTGCCACTCAACATCTTCTTGACCTTCTGCGACTTGGAGGTCAGAATGTGGCGCTTCTTCGTCTGGCCGCGGAGGATCTTTCCGGTGCCAGTCTTCTTGAAGCGCTTGGCCGCGCCCTTGTGGGTCTTCAATTTGGGCATGGTTTTCCTGCTTACTCGAACGTATTTCGACTTCTCAGATTATACGGTAGAGCGGCGGGTGCCGCTACTAACCTGGCCTGCTACGCGGACCAAGCTAGGGATGTCCGAATGCGGACTGTCGCTCGTGGTTCCGCGATGAAATTCAGACTGTAACCGAACTCGGCCTTATGCAGCCGTTTCCTGGCTTAGGATTGGGCGGATTGGGGGTGCGCTTGGCTCACAACGCCGGCTGCAGGCGGCTTGGGAGCGACCGGCTTTTTCGGAAGCTCAAGCTTCTTGCCTGGGGCCAGTATGGCGTGCAAGGTAGTACCTTCCATACGAGGCATGAACTCGACGACCCCGGCGTCTCCCATGTCCTGAATGAGCCGGTTGATGATGGCATAACCCAACTCGCGGTGAGCCATCTGGCGTCCCTTGAAGCGCAAAGATGCCTTTACTTTGTCGCCTTCGCCGAGGAATCGAACTGCCTGATTCTTCTTCGTCTGATAATCGTGCTCATCGACAGTGACCGAGAATTTTACTTCCTTAACGGTGATGACCTTCTGCTTTTTCCGCGCAGCCCGTTCGCTCTTGTCCTTCTCGTATAGGAATTTCCCGTAATCCTGGATGCGGCAAACTGGGGGTTGAGCCGTGGGCGAAACTTCTACCAAGTCCAGACCCCGTTCTCGGGCAACTTTAAGAGCCTCGAAGGGGGGCATGATACCGAGCTGTACACCATTTTCGTCGATGACGCGGATTTCACGAGCGCGAATCCTGTCGTTGATGCGGATAAAAGACTTGGCCGAACGCTTATCGATGGGCTCCTCCGGAAACGAGAGACGCAAGGCCCCTCAAATAAAGCATAGCATTTCACGAAAGCGTCCGGAAGAATTCTCTTAACCTTTGGTCACGCCGCGAGGCGGCCAGTCAAGCCACCCTCTATGAGCCCAGTCACCAGAACCGATACGTTCTGATTAGCACTCATTTGGGCATCCAGATACAGCTCGATGAAATTATCGCTCAGAGCCCTGGTCAAGCTCCCGGACGATGTACGTAGAGTAACGGCAGGCAGAATACGGCCCAAAAAGCCCTGGCGAAAATGTAAATTGCGCGCTGCAATCCATTCCCGAAGTCGGGCCATGCGTTCTGCAACGACCTGCGGGATGACCGGAAGTTCCCGGGCCAGTTGCCATGCGCGAGTCCCTGGACGAGGGGAAAAAGGAAACAGATGCAGGTACGTGAAGGGCTGAGCCGTTATGAACCTAAAGTTTTCTTCAAACAGCGCGTCCGTTTCACCGGGAAAACCCACCATAACGTCCGCACCGATGGCGGCGTCCGGGATGACGCTATGAATGAGCTGCAGTTTTTGCGCGTAATGCCACGGGCGATAGCGCCGGTGCATAGTCCGCAGAATCGCGTCCGATCCCGACTGCAGCGGGAGATGAGCGTGCCGTGCCAGGCGATGGCTTTGTGGACCGGAGAATAGCGCCAGTAACTCGGAATTCCAATCCATTGGCTCGACGGAGCTAAGACGCAGACGGGGCAGCCCGGTGCGTTCGAGGATCGCGCTGACCAGCATGTCCAGCGTGCGTGCCGGCTGGAAGTCGCGGCCCCAACTGCCAAGATTGATGCCAGAGAGCACCATCTCCGTACCCCCTGCTGCGACGAAGGCCTGCACCTCACGCAGGCAGGTTTCCCAGGGAGTGGAGCGGCTGTGTCCTCGGGTCTGCGGGATGATGCAAAACGAACAACGATTGCCGCAGCCATCCTGGACTTTTAGATTCGGCCTGGTTTGCGCGCCACGGTCTTCACCCCGGTGCGCTTCTTCAGGCATCGAGAGCTCGGAATGGGCAAACGCATCGTCGACGTAGAGCGATGCCAGGGGCACGAAATCCTGCGATGACTGCGCAAGAGCCGGGACCAGCGCCTTATGGCTGTTGCCGATCACGGCATGCACACCAGGAAGTGCAGCGACTTCCCGTGGCGCGCGCTGCGCGTAACACCCCGTAACCAGGATGCGAGCCCCAGGATTTTCGCGATGCGCCCGGCGTATGAACGCTCTAGCGGTCCTGTCAGCCTGGGCGGTCACGCTGCAGGTGTTGGCCACGATCACGTCGGCTTCCCCGAGATTGGACGCCTGGAGTAGGCCCCGATGGCGCAACTGAGCCCCGAGGATTTCACCATCCGCCTGGCTCGCCCGGCAACCGAAGTTCTCAACGTGGTATTCTGCCACGTTGCCCAGTCTAATCAATGGACGCACGCTGCTCAAACGAACGCCACATCAGGTGGTATCCGATAGGTCGGGTCCGATCTGATGAGATTTCCCCGGTTACCGCACTCTGGAGTTTTTTCCAATGAAACGACGCATTCTCTTGGTAGATGACGAACTCGCAATCCTTTTGACACTCAAGGCGGTGCTGGAAATGAACGACTTCGAGGTGGAGACGGCCGCATCTGCGCGCGAAGCACGCTCGAAGTTGCGGGCGAGCACTTTCCACATGGTAATCACCGACATGCGAATGGAAAACGAGTCGGCAGGTCTGGAGGTCGTTCGAGCTGCCAAGCAGGCCGCCTATCAACCGGCCGTCGCGATGCTGACCGCGTTTCCCGTAGCCGGCTCAGAGTGGCGGGACGAGGGCATGGACGAGATGCTCGTCAAACCCATGAACATTATGAACCTTCTGCGCCAGATCGAGGCGCTTCTGGTGACTCACGAAGACAAGAAGCAGAAGGCGCTTTCCGAGAAAACCAGTCAGGCAGTGACTGCACCTGTCAAGTCGGCTGGACGAACCGCATCGCGCAAACCTGCTACCGCAAACTAGTGGCAGGCTGGTCTCTCCGGCGACCCGAAGGCCTCCGGAGAGATGCTGTCCTAATGTTTTCTTATTGGATCAGGAAGCAGCGCTAGCCGCTACAGTGGATGGTGCAGGAGGCCGCCGCTGTTGAAAACACGACCTGCAAAGCACCGGCCGGCCCTGCGTGGGCTTGAACGGTACGGTCGTTTCCGTGGCGCACTCCGAACAGATGGTCCTGGTTTCAGTACGCACTCCGGTGCCGGTTCCGGCTACGCGTTTAATCTTGCACTGCTTGCACCGCTTAGGATCGTTCTTGAACTGCTTGTCGTGAAAGAACAGTTGTTCGCCGGCGGTAAAGATGAAGTCGTTACCGCAATCTGAACACTTCAGGATCTTGTCGATGAAGTCCATAGCGTCCCCCCGAGCATGCCTTGGAATTTTCCAGTACTTCCTGCGACAAATCGCTGAATTGGCTACGTTTCACCAACCAGCTTGATTCGTCTGTTACTAAACAACCGTTGTCTCCCATTCGCCGAAGCCGGAAACGAGAGTAGAAGCGCTTCTACAAATTCTTTGAAGAGTGCGGGGTGACCGGCCTACCGTGAGCGATTGAAGAACGGTAGGCCGACACTGCAGGGTCAGTCCTGCTCTTTTCTTGCTTTCTTACGATTCCGCTTGCGCGCCAGCGCTTCTTTCACGCGACGGCGCTCGCCAGGCTTCAGGTAAAAGGAGTGACGCTTCACTTCCTTAATAATGTCTTCCTGTTGAACCTTGCGCTTAAACCGGCGCAATGCATTTTCAAGCGGCTCGCCTTCCTGCACGCGAACCTCTGCCAAATGAACCACACCTCCAAACATCCCAATTGGGTTCTATAAGCTTACGTTACCTTTGAGGTATGGAGTCAAGCTTATTCGGCGTTGCCGCCAAGGAATTTGCTTATGATACGGTGCTACCTCGGGCATAGCCCAGTCGTTCCCAGTTCTTGCTACGTGGATGTTTCCGCACAAATTCTGGGGCAAGTGACGCTGGGAGAGCACTCCAGCGTGTGGATGAATGCAGTCCTGCGCGGGGATGTGCATTTCATCCGCGTGGGTGCGTATAGCAATGTTCAAGACTGCGCTGTGCTGCATGGAATGCGACACAAGCACCCGGTCGAAGTTGGTGACTGGGTCACGATCGGGCACAACGCCACGGTTCACGGGTGCGTCATCGAGAATGCGTGCCTCATCGGCATGGGCTCGACGATCCTGAACAATGCCCACATTGGCGAAGGCTCGATTATCGCAGCGGGAGCCGTTGTGCCAGAGAACACGATCGTGCCGCCGAACACGCTGTGGGCCGGGGTGCCCGCGAAAGAACGGAGGCGGCTGAATCCTGACGATCGTGAGGCGATCCTGCGATACGCACGGAATTATATGGATTACACAGTGTCGTACCTCAAGGAACGGGAAGAGTGGCGGGAATGAAAAGCGGCGGACGCGCCGGGGCTGAAGTGGAACTCCGGAGAGTGCGCCTGTATTCTGATAGGTAGTTGGATATTCTGCATTTATGAGTGTTCTGCAAGCCGTACGCGGGACCCGGGACCTACTGCCACCGGAAACCGCACTCTGGAACCATATTGACGCTACAGCGCGACGGGTTTTCGAGCGCTATTCCTTTGGCGAAATTCGTACCCCGATCCTCGAGGAGACGCAGCTTTTCGCCCGCGGGGTAGGCGAGGAAACCGACATCGTTTCCAAAGAGATGTACACCTTCACGCCGGAACCGGGGCAGTCGCTGACGATGCGTCCGGAGAACACCGCCGGCGTAGTGAGGGCCTACATTGAGCATCAGCTTGGTGAGACCGGCCAACTACAGAAGCTCTACTACATCGGGCCGCAGTTTCGGCGGGAACGGCCGCAGAAGGGCCGCTACCGACAGTTTTTCCAGATTGGCGCGGAGGTGATCGGTCCGCCTAGTGCCGGCAGTGAATCTCCACTGCGCGACGCGGAAGTCTTGGAAATGCTGGCGACCTTGCTCAGCGAATTGGGAATCAGCGGTTGGAAACTTCTGCTCAATTCGGTTGGCTCGGCCACCGACCGCCCTCGCTACGTCCAGACGCTGCGCGCAGCCCTGGAACCGGTTGTTAGCAGCATGTGCGAGGATTGCCAGCGCCGGGCGGTCACCAACCCACTCCGCGTGCTGGATTGCAAGCATGCGGAAGACCAACCGATAATCGCCAAGCTGCCGCGTATTTGGGACTCGCTCGATGAGGGTTCCAAGGAACATTTTGCGACTGTGTGCGCGGCGCTTGATGCCTGTGGCGTGCCCTATGAGCATGATCATCGTCTGGTACGCGGTTTGGACTACTACACGCGAACAACTTTCGAGTTTGTTTCCGGCGACCTGGGGGCACAAAACGCATTGTTAGGAGGCGGCCGGTACGATGGGCTCTCCGAGGCCCTCGGCGGCCCGAGGGCTCCCGGGATCGGGTTTGCCATCGGTGAGGACCGCCTGGTTCTGTCTCTGCAAGCGCGAAACAAGCAGGCTTCGCAGTTGGCTGCTGCCTACATCGCTCCGCTTGGAGATCGTATGAACCCAGCCGCGCTGGTATTGGCCCGGGAGCTGAGGGCTCTCGGGTTGCGCGTGGAGCTGGGCGATGGATCGTTTCGCCTCAAAAAATCCTTCGAGACCGGGAACAAGCTAGCGTATTCCATCGTGATTCTGGGTGAGGACGAGGCCGCCTCCGGTATCTTGACGGTAAAGCACTTTGCTTCGGCTGAACAGTTCAAGGTCTCCCGAGCTGAACTAGGCCAGAAGCTCTCCGCTCTTCTCAATTCAAATAATTAGGACAGCCGCTTTGCTCGATTTTCTTGGCACACTTCAGCGCACGCACACTTGTGGGCAGCTCCGCGCGCAGCACGCTGGCGAACAGGTCACTCTTATGGGATGGGTGAACCGGCGCCGCGACCATGGCAACCTGATTTTTCTGGACCTGCGTGACCGTACTGGGATTACACAGATTGTGCTGGACCGCGACCTGACGCCCGAAGGCCATGCCAAGGCGGAACAGGTGCGGCCGGAATATGTCGTGGCGGTCGTAGGCAGCGTCCGGCTGCGCGGCAAGGATGTCATCAACCCCAAGATGGCGACCGGCGAGATCGAAGTAGCTGCGCAGCAGTTGCTGGTGCTGAATGACTCCAGAGTGCCGCCGTTTTCCCCTGCCGAGGATGCGATCGCCAACGAAGAACTGCGTCTGAAGTACCGTTACCTCGACCTGCGGCGGGCACAAATGCAGCAGAATTTTGAGCTGCGCCACAAAATCACACGGGCTGTGCGGGAGAGCTTGTCCCAGCAGGGTTTTCTGGAAATTGAAACCCCATTCATGACACGCTCCACCCCCGAAGGGGCGCGCGATTACCTGGTCCCGAGCCGGGTGCATGGAGGGCATTTCTATGCCTTGCCTCAATCGCCTCAACTGTTCAAGCAGATCCTGATGATCTCGGGTTTCGACCGTTATTTCCAGGTCGTCCGCTGCTTCCGGGATGAGGATCTGCGCGCGGACCGGCAACCCGAGTTCACCCAGGTCGACTTGGAAATGTCGTTTGTACGCCAGGAAGATGTGTTCTTGGTAGTGGAGACATTCCTCCGTGAAGCCTTCGCTGCGGTCGGCATCACGTTGCCCACACCTTTCCCGCGGATTACTTACGACGAGGCTATGCGCCGCTACGGCATCGACAAGCCCGATCTGCGCATGCCGGGGCTGACGGATGTTCGCGCCGCCTTCCAGGACGAGGATCTGCGAGCGCTGGCGATAGACCCGAACCTGCCGGTAGTCGTCGTGTGCATTCCGAACGTAGGTGAACTGTCACGAAAGGAGCGGGATGAGAACCGGCCGCTATTTGACGCCACCAAGGGGGCAAAGCTGATTGACGACTGGAAGCGGCTGGAAAAGAGCTTCCCTGAGGCGGTCAAAAAGGTTCGTGAACTGGTTCCGGCACGGGCAAAAGGCGGGGCCGAAGACCTGCTTGTGCTGATTGCGGGTGACGCCTCATCGCATCTCAAGGTCAGTGATACTAAGACAGAAAGCCATCTCTCCGAACGCGAGATTCATGTCTACTCGGCAGCTGGCAATTTACGGGTTGAATTGGCGAGGCGTTATGCCGACCGGCACGGCGCCCAGGCGATCACCGACGTGGTTGTGGAAGCCCCGGAACGATTAGCGGGCGCCCAGATCGCGGGAGACGCTGCCTTTCGCCCAATTTGGGTAACAGATTTCCCCATGTTTGAATTCGATCAGGAGACCGGGCGGTGGCTGCCCGCGCACCATCCGTTCACCTCACCGCACGAAGAGGACATGGACAGGCTGGTCTCTGATCCTGCTTCGGTGCGCGCCCGCTATTACGACCTGGCAATGAATGGGCTGGAGCTGGGCTCCGGATCGATACGAATTCACCGGCAGGATGTACAGGAGCAAATCTTTCGCGCCCTGGGCATGACCGAAGAAGAAGCGCGGTCACGCTTTGGGTTTTTCCTTGAAGCGCTGACTTATGGAACGCCGCCCCACGGGGGCATTGCCCTGGGTCTGGACCGTATCGCTATGATCCTTGCCGGAGCACAAAGCCTGCGTGAGGTGATTGCGTTTCCCAAGACGGCGAAGGCGATTGACCTTATGGTCGACGCGCCTACCCCGGTCAGTGCACAACAGCTGCGGGAGTTGCACATTCGGACGACGAGTTAGGTTTCAGCGAGGTGGTGGCTGGCTGCGCGAGGAGGTTTGTACCGTCCCCTATCTAGCTAGTTCATCCACCTGCGGTCATTGGGATCGCGTTTTTCGTCGGGGTCGATGTAGCGGCCCTCGTTGTCGAAGCGGACGTCCCGATTCTGCTTTCGCATGTAGACCTCGAACTTACGCGCAGCCTGACGGCGTTTCCACCGATAGTAGCTGTTCCGCAGGCCAAACAAGCCTTCACTCACGGCAGAGGTCATGCCTCGCCGCGGGGCACGGCGAGCAAAGACAAACCCGATCAGCGCACCGCTCAGAATGACAAAGTAGGCTAGCGGCGGTCCACCAGAAAACAGCATCGCGACTACGATCAGCATGTAAACGATAACCAGGTACTTAGCTTTAATCGCGAATGGCAACGGGAACATGTACATTTCCAGATCGCCGAAAAGCACCGCAAAGGCTGCCAGCAGTCCAAAGAGAGCGGCATCTGAACCACTGGTGGTGGAGAGCGGGCTGGAACGGAAGATGTGAGTAAAACTGAGAATGCTTCCGATCAGCGCACCACCCACCGCGCAGAGGAAATAAATTTCCAAGAGCCATCGGCTTCCTTTCGACGTCTCAAGAAATGAGCCGATGAACCACAAGGTCAGCATATTGAAGGCTATGTGCAGGACGCCCGCATTAAGAAAGCTGTAGGTAGCCAGCTGCCAGATCCAGCCGTGCAGGAGCAAAGACGGGGTAAGGGAAAAATAACTGAGTATTAGGAACGCCGCTCGCGGGGCTGCGTATTCCATCAGCAGGAGCACAAAAAACACGGCAACGTTGGCCAGGACAAGCTGGCTGGTAACGCCGCTGAAGCTTGGAAAGGACAGGGCGGAAAAACCGGTGCGCGGAAAGCGTGCCATGACTTCTTTTGTAAGACTAACGCGTTTTCAGGGTCGCCGTGACCCACGGGCGTGAAAACGCATTAACGCCGGATTCTGAGTTCGGGGTACGATTTTTGTTAGTTGACAGGAGTTCCTTGACGTCCTGCGTGTTCTCCCCGAAACTAGCCAAGCCGCATTTACCCATTGCGGCGCCATCAAATATTTCAATCACTCCATGGAAGGAGGGCGGTATGCCAGTTTGTCAGGAATGCGAAAGCGTTCTCGATTTTGATCCCGACGACGTGGAAGAAGGCGACATTGTCGTTTGCGACGAATGTGGTACTGAATTTGAAGTCGTTGCGACCGAACCCCTCGAACTCTCCCAGGTAGACGAAGAGGGCTACGAGGACGAGGATGAAGAACTAGCCAACGAGGATGAAGAATGAAGCTGCTGTGGGCGCTTCTTGCGCTGGTCACATGCCTGGTATCGACGCCTCTGATTCCTGCGCAAACTCTGGGTCAAACCGTACGCGTAGTTCAGGGGAACGTACTGAACTCAGACAACCAGCCTCAAGGGAATGCCGTTGTCTATCTGCAGGATCAAAAGAGTCTTGAGGTAAGAACTTACATCACGGAAGCGGATGGGCATTACCGCTTTGGACAGCTGAGCTCAGACGTGGACTACCAGCTATGGGCAGAGTACAAGGGACACAAGTCCAAAACCAGAGCCATCAGTTCCTTCGACAGCAAGAAGCAGTTCAATTTCGACCTGAAGATCGACACCAAATAGCTAAAGCGCCTGGGAACACGGATTTACTCGTGTTCGAGGCGCTTCCAGTTGACGAGATCTCCCAGCGTGGTAGTAGAGCTTGAGACCGGCTGCTTGTAGGCTTCCACATCCGCGCGGCTGGCTTCTTCGCCGACTGCTCGCAAGCTGAGACCGACCTTCTTCTCATCCTGGTTCATTTTGATGATCTTGAAGTCGTGCTCTTGACCAGCTTCGAGCTTAATTGGCGCGCCGGACGCGTCGGCCGCTTCAGAAATGTGGCAGAGGCCTTCGACGCCCTCAGCGATCTCAATAAAGGCGCCGAACTGTGCGGTGCGCAGCACCTTGCCTCGGACTACGTCGCCAACCCGGTGCTGGGCAAAGAAGGTCTCCCAAACGTCCGGTTGAAGTTGTTTGATCCCCAAGGAGAGGCGACGATTCTCCGCTTCCACTCCGAGTACGACGGCACGCACCTTCTCGCCCTTCTTCAGAATCTCCGACGGATGCTTCACCCGCTTGGTCCAACTCAAATTGCTTACGTGGACCAAACCGTCGATGCCATCTTCGATTTCGATGAATGCGCCAAAGTCTGTCAGGTTGCGCACGCGGCCTTCTACAACCGTCCCTGCCGGATAACGCTCAGAGAGGTGCTCCCAAGGATTCTCCAGCAACTGCTTCATGCCCAGCGAGATACGACGATCGTTGGGATTGACGCTGAGGACAACCGTCTCCACCTCATCGCCTGGCTTAACCAGCTTGGAGGGGTGTTTCATTCGCTTGGACCAGGTCATCTCGGAAACATGCACCAGTCCCTCAATGCCCTGTTCGAGCTCTACGAATGAGCCGTAATCGGTCACACTCAATACCCGGCCGCGCACGCGGGCGCCAATGGGATAGCGCTCCACAGCGTCCAGCCAAGGATCGGGGGTCAGCTGCTTGAATCCGAGAGAAACGCGCTGCTTCTCGCGATCAAACTTCAGTACCTTAACCTGGATCTCGTCGCCAACATTCACCAGGTCCCGAGGATGGGTCAAGCGCCCCCACGACATGTCCGTGATGTGAAGCAGACCATCGATGCCGCCCAGGTCCACAAATGCACCATAGTCGGTGAGATTTTTCACCGTGCCCGTCAGGATGGCGCCTTCCTCAAGATGTTCGAGGGTCGAGTTGCGCTTTACGGACTGTTCTTCTTCCAGCAATTCCTTACGGGAGACAACTACGTTGCCGCGCTTTTTGTTCAGCTTGATAACACGTACTTCGATCTGCTGGCCAATGTAGCCGTCAAGATTACGGACCGGCCTGATTTCGAGCTGGGAGCCGGGCAGAAATGCCTTGATGCCGATATCGACCGTGAGACCCCCTTTGACGCGCCCCAATACGGTTCCAAGCACCGGAGTTTTTTCATTCGCGGCACGTTCAATTGCGTCCCAGACCCGATGACGCTGCGCCTTGTCATAGCTCAGTAAGAAGCCACCCTCGACCTCTTCCCGCTCGACTACAACTTCCACCGTGTCTCCAGCCTTCAACTTGGGCTGACCAGTGTGGTCCAGCACCTGCTCCAGCGGGATGAGGCCTTCTGACTTGAGTCCCACATCGACCACGACATGCTTGTCCGTCAGCTTGATAACAGTACCGGTGACGATGTTGTCGTCATAGGACTGGGCGGCGGCCTCAGCAGCTTGTTCGCGATCGAAGGATTCCAGTGCGGCAGCGAAATCCTCCAAGCCAGTCAGCTCCGTTTCTTCCGGCACTGAGTGGGTGACCACGGCCTTGGAAGCGGTGTGGTGCGGCGCGCTGGGGGCCACAGTCTGTGGGGTGGTAGTTAGTTCCTCGGAGGAGTCAAATTGATCCGCCGGTGCATCGAGCGTTGGGGTTTCCAATTCGGTGTTCAGGTGTGTGCTCTCGGTTTGTTCAGGATTTAGGACGTCTGCCATGAATGCCAGCTCCGGATTCTCGATCGGTAATTCCCGATTCGTCCATCGCTACAGTATTCGATGAGCCACGATGTCCTGGTCTTCAGAAATATCGACCAAGGCTCCCGTGATTCATCGCTGCAGCTTGCTTCGCCGGACTATTTTGCAGGCTTGATCCGCGAAGTAGGGCACCGTAAGTTTACTCTCCTCCGGGCAAAAATTCGGAGGGAGACTGTTAGTGTAGCCGCACAAAATGGCTTGGCACTTACATCTATCTCCGGTAGGAGCATCCGGGAGGGGGGTAAATCAAGAGCGGCGATGGATGTCTACGCTGAATCCTCTACGTAGACCCTTCATACGAAACTATAGCAATCGCAGGCAAAGCATGTCAACGAAGTCGTGGCTGAATCAGGCCCCGGAAAAGTCGGCGGAAAACAGCGTAAGTACCTATCTTTACTGCCTTGTAACGATCTCTGGAAGACGCGACAGTAAGCTCGTGCGGGCGGCGAGGCTGGTCCGGGTACTCCGTATACTTGATGGCGATGGACTATTTGTGGACGCCGTGGCGCTACGCTTACCTGATCGACGATCCCGGCTCCCCCAAGGGCGGACGCAAAGGTGTGCCGCAGGCACTGGCGGCATGGCCCGGTGACTGTGATTGCGTCTTTTGTAATCTGATTGCCGCCACCCGGTTCGCGGTAGAGCATGGGATGTCTCCCACCGATGCCGATCGGGCAGCGAACATCGTGCTGCGTGCGGAACACAACTTTATCTGCCTGAATGCTTTTCCTTACTCCACCGGCCACGTCATGATTGTGCCGTACGCTCATCAGGAATCGCTGACCGCGTTGGAGCTAGCGGCCGCGTTGGAGATGATGGTCCTGGCGCGCCGCACCGATACCGTCCTGCGACAGGTATACGACCCGCAGGGGATCAACCTGGGATTGAACCTGGGTCAGGCGGCAGGAGCCGGCATCGCGGCCCATCTGCATATGCATGCTCTGCCACGTTGGTTCGGCGATTCGAATTTCATGACGGTGATCGCGGAGACACGGGTCCTGCCGGAGACTCTTGACGTCACTTGGCAGCGGTTGCGGGAAGCGTTCGATCAGCAAATCTCAGCAGTCTCCGAGCAGTCGCAAGCCCCCAACCCGAAATCCTGAGAACGGCCGTTTCACCCTGCCTAAGGGAGCTCGGGCTGATCTTCGAGCTCCAGAGTCTCCTGCTGGGCCAATTCGGCTAACCCCAGCGGTATCTGCTTGGTAGGCTTCACACCCAGGGTCTTGAGCATCTCCGCCTGGCGGATCACGTTTCCGGGGCCGCTGTGCAGTTTGGAAAGCGCACTGGCGTAGCTGGCCTGTGCCTGCTCCAGCCGCTTGCCCATATCCGTAAAGTCAGCGACAAAGCCGGCCAGTTTGTTGTAAAGCTCCGCCCCGCGACGTGCGATTTCCTCTACGTTGCGTTTCTGCTGCTCCTGACGCCATAGAGATGCCACTGTGCGCAGAACAAAGAGCAGCGTACTCGGGCTGACCAGTAGAACATTGCGCTGCCAGGCCTGCTCCCAAAGCTTGTCGTCGCGGGAGACCGCCAGCATGAAAGCCGGCTCAATGGGCAAAAACATGATGACGAAATCGAGGGAATTGAGACCATACAGCGCCTGATAGTTTTTCTCCGCCAGGCTCCGAATGTGCGCACGCACGGAATTGCTGTGACCATCGGCTGCCAGCAGCCGATCCGCTTCATTTTCTGCAATGCTATGAGCTTCGTAGTGAACCAGCGAGACCTTGGAGTCGATCACCAGGTGGCGATCGCCCGGGAGGTGGATAACCACATCAGGCTGGCCGCGGCGCCCATTTTCCGACGCGTACCTTTCCTGGGCGTCATATTCCTGCCCGGAACGCAGGCCCGCGGCCTCGAGGATCCTCTCCAGGATTAACTCTCCCCAGGCTCCTTGGGCTTTGTTGGAACCGCGCAGCACACTGGCGAGGTTGTAGGCCTGCTCACTGAACCTGGTGTTGGAATCGAAAAGCTGTCTGATCTGGGCGCTCAGTTCCGCGCCTCCCCTCACTTGCTGCTGGCGTGCGGACTCGACCTCCTTGTGAAAGTCCTCGAGCCGGCTTCTGAAAGGTTCGAGGACTTGGCCCAGGCTGACCCGGTTATGCTCCGCGAACCGGCGCGATTTCTCTTCCAGAACTTCGCCGGCCAGCGACTTGAACGTCTCTGGCATGCTGGTTCGCATTTGTTCCACGAGGCGTTCGCTCGCGGCGTTGCGCTCCTCCAAACGGGCGATCGTGGCCCGTTGGGCTGCTTCTTCGCCCGTCAGCTCATGGAGGCGCGCGCGGGTCGTTTCGAGCTGTTCGATGAGGTTTTTAGAGGATTTTTCAAAATTCGCGCGCTCGACCGATGCGCGGCTGCGTTCAAAATAGATAGCGACTATGACTCCGGCGAAAAAGCCGCCGGCTGCCGCAAGAAGGGGGATAAGAATTCCGGAGAACATCGCTGCCTACTTTTGACTTTACTCGCCATGTCAGCAAAGATGCTGTGCAATGCGCCGTCCAAACCACGAGGTGCCTCGCTTTACACCACTTGGAGCGCTCAGTAGACTGAAGACTTTGGGGCCGTGAACTGCGCGGGTTGCGGGCAAGGCCGTTTTTCCTGTTGCTGTCTCCTGCCGGGCATTGGCTTCCGGCGCAAGGGTCTCCTGAACGGGGCCTTAACGCGCTAAATCCACTTCTCTGGCAGGTGGCGTCTGGAGGAAAACCGGATCGACCGCCTCACCGCCTTCCCGGACCGTTCACCCAACCTAGCAGGCCGTAAGCCTCTAAACACATTCTTAAACAGGAGAACGGAATGGCAACAGCAGCTGTGGAAGAAAAGGTAAAGCAGATTATTGTCGAGCAACTCCAGGTTGATGAGGCTGAGGTGACCCCCAGTGCTTCATTCCAGGAAGACCTGGG
>Ga0335074_10001284_pt1 | contig 34209 bp, 35 predicted proteins | sample Lox_Sample_23_FD_206715 | JGI IMG/M metagenome (GOLD analysis project Ga0335074, IMG submission 206715) | Soil microbial communities from Loxahatchee National Wildlife Refuge, Florida, United States - Lox_Sample_2.3 | ecosystem: Environmental > Terrestrial > Soil > Wetlands | place: USA... | reverse complement strand
GGCGTGGTCATCCTCATCTTCTGGCTCTACCTGACCGGCCTGGCCGTCCTGCTAGGTGCCGAGATCAATGCCGAAACCGAGCGGGAGGCTGCCGCGCAGGCCGGCCACCCGAAAGCACAGGCCAGCGCCGAGGACGTGCACCGCCCCGCATAGCGTCCTGTGACCTGTCTGGACAGTCGCTGTTACGCGCGCGTCACGAGCTGGCGGTGGAAGCGCGTGAGCGGCGCCTGATTTCGGCTTGCGCCGCAGCCCGGCTTGGTAGTGGGGCGTAAAAGACACTTCTCACATCACAACTGCCGCTGCTACCGGCTAAAACGGCCGTTGCGGCGTGCCGTACCGGATTCCGGGGTGCCTGCATGATGAGATGGGACAATGCGGACAACGACGGGGCTGGCGGTCAGCGCGGTCGGAGCTGTCTTGCTGTTCGCTGTCAACATCCCGCTGCCATGGCTGAGCCTGAAGATCGTCGGCCTCGTGATCTTGTGTACGGGGCTGGCCGGGCTGCGGATCCCGCAGCGGGCCGGCGGCTGGCTGCGACGCAACCAGGATCTGGTGATGGAGACGATTGATCCGGTCGCCGGCACCGAGGACGCCCCGCGCGTACCGCTGGATACCCTGCTCGATCCGGGTCCGGGTCTGGGCAGGCCCGCAGGCCACGGTGAGGCCGGCCCGGGTTAAGCCGGCGCACCGGTCCGCGACGGGACGCAGACCGTGACCGACCGGGGATGGACCTTGACGCGCAGGTCCTTGACCGGCGGGCGCGCCCCGCCGTCCAGTTCGTACGGAAGCTTGTGATCAAACCGGATCCGGAACGACGTGCCCGTCGTCATCTCGACGAACGGCGAACGCTCCGCGGTTCCGACCGCGATCCGGCCGAAGGTCCGCATCCAGTCCGCCGGGCTCCCGGCGGTGACCACGCCGAGTTCCAGCCGCCCGTTGTCGGGCTGGGCCTGCGGGAACACCTCGACCCCGCCCAGCACCCTCCCGACGTTGCCGGCGAGCACGCACGAGGCCTGTCCCTTGAAGAAACTCCGGCCATCGACCTTCACCCTCACCCGCACACGGCGTGCGAACAGGCTCCTGGCCCCGGTGTACAGGTATGCGCCGCGGCCCAGGCGGTCTTTCGTGCCCCGGTCGGCGCCGGCGATCATGCGGGCATCGAAACCCGCTCCGGCCATGACCGCGAAATGCTCGCCGTTCACCGACCCCGTGTCGATGACGCGATGGTCCCCGTGCAGGCCGACGCGCACCGCCGCATGCACATCATCGGAAGGAACGCCCAGGTTCGTGGCCAGCAGGTTGGCCGTTCCGGCTGGCAGGATCGCGATGACGGCGCCCGTCCCCGCCAGCGCGTCGATGCAACGCTGGACCGTGCCGTCGCCGCCCCAGACGAATATCAGGTCGGCGCCCTCGTCGATCGCCCTGCGGGCGTACTTGGGGGCCTTCCGGCTCTTGCGCACCTCATACCAGAGCGGCTCGGTGACACCCTCCCCTGCGAGAACCTGGCGCAGTTCGGGCAGGCCGCCGCCAAAGCTCTTGCGGGCATGGGCCACGACAGCGACCGTGGGCACGGTCTTAAACCTTGCGCCAGCGGGCCTCGCACAGCCCGTAGATGCCGAAGATGACCAGTCCGAGTGCGGCCGCCACCAGCAGTGCCGGGCCGAACGGCTGGTCGCGCAGCGTGAGCAGCGCCTTGTCGATGCCGCCGGACTTCGCGGGGTTGTGCGTAATCGCCGCGTCGATCACCAGAATGCCGACGAGTCCGAATACCACGCCCCTGGCGGCCGTTCCCACCACGCCGAGCCACGTGACCACGCGCCGCGTCCTGGCGCTCATCTGGGCCGTCCGCAGGTATCTCATGAACTTGCGGCGGATCCCCTCGACGATGAGGGTCAGGCCGATCACGACGACGATCAGGCCGACGATCCCGACCAGCCACCGTCCGCCGGGGTGCTGCATGGCCTTGGCCGTTGCATCCTGCTGCTGGCGGGCCTGGCTACCATGCGCTCCGGAGATGACCTGGAACGTCAGGTATGCAAAGCCGGCGTAGATGACGGCCCGGCCCAGCGACTTCAGCCGCGGGCCAGCACCGTTCCCCTCGCCGGTGACGCCGAACGCGGCTTCGCTGAGGCGCCAGAGCGCGTATGCCGCAAACCCGATGCCGAGCAGCCACAGCGAGGCCGTGCCATAGGGCTTGCCCGCCAGCAACTGCAGGGCGCCCTGCTGGTCAGCCTCGTGCGAGCTCTGGCCGATCGCGACCAGGACCGCGACCCAGCCGATCAGGATGTAGATGATCCCGCGCGCCGTGAGTCCCGCCCGGGCCAGCACGTGCGCCGCCGGCGTCCTGGATGCCTGCCGGGCCCCGCTCTCCGCCCGGCGGGCGGCGGTCGATCGCATGACCGTCATCTCTACCCGCCATTGCGGGAGAAAACATCGGCCTATCAGGCACGGCCTACCAGGCACCCCATTCCAGGCTGGGCTTCGGAAGGGAAGGCGGGTGCAGGAAGGCGGGAGGGCTGGTGAGGTCCAGCGCATCCAATGGCGTGTTGGCCGCGGCGTCCCGCGCGGTCAGCGCAGGAAGGTTCCATTTCTCCTCGACGAGCCGGAGCACGCTGGTGTGGTCGAGAACCACGGAGCAGGTATAGTCCGGACGCGCATACGGCGAAACGATCACGGCGGGAACCCGGAATCCGTACTGGTCGTAACGGTGCGGCCCCGCGTCCAGGTTTTCCTTGCGCTGGACAAGGCGCGGGAATACCGGCCGGAAAATTTTCTCCAGCGGCCCGCCGTTGCCGATCGCGCTGCGCCCCGGAACGTCGTCAGGCGGGACGGCCGGCGGCGGCGGGACGTGGTCGTAATATCCGCCATGCTCGTCATAGACCCAGATCAGTAGCGTATTCGGCCAGCCGGCACCGTTCAGGACCGCGTTGATCACCTCGGCGGCGAAGCTCTCGCCCTTGCGGATGTCTTGCGGGTTCTCCTCGGAATACGCCTCGAAGTCTGGGTCCACGATGCTGAACGCCGGCAGCGTGCCGTCCGCCGCGTCGGCGAAGAACTGGTCGATGCCGTGTATGTGCTGAACGTACCGGCCGATTCCCAGCGGGAATACATCGGCGGTGAATTGCAGGTCTTTGCGCACCCCTCGGGCCACGGCCGGATGGAACCGGCCCAATGACAGCATGCGGCGCCGGGCCATCTTCGTCTTGTGCCGCGCATAGTGCCGCCACCTGGGCTGGTCGGCGTTCAACGGGTAATAGTCCGCCCAGGCAATTTCGTGCGCCGTCAGCATGTCAAAGATGGTTCCGGCAGGCGGATAGTCGAGCAGGTCGTAGGAAGAGTCGTCGATCAGGCCATGTGCCGTTCCCGCGATGAGAAACCGGCGGTTGGGGAAGGTGGGACCCAGGCACGAGCTGAACCAGCGATCGGCCACCGGGAAGGTCCTGGCCAGCCCGTAGTAGAACGGCAGGTCACGTTCGCACCAGTAGCCCATGGCGGTCGTGGTCGCGTCGGCGGCGGGGTCCACGTCACCATCGGACGTGCCCGCTGCGGCTTGCGCCTGCACGTCCTCGGCGCTGGTCACGAAGCCGTCGCACCGCCCCCCGGCCCATTGCTGGTGGGTGGCGCACCAGCTTTGCGACGGCACGCCCTGCCGCTGGGTGGTGGCCGGAAGGTGGAAGGCACGCACGGCCCGGCCGCTCGTGTCACGGTTGACCGCCTCGGGCTCGCCGTCGCGGCCGAGCGGGAAGCCGTCACCACGACCCTGCAGCATACCGAGGTAATTGTCGTAGGAATGGTTCTCCATCATGAGCACGACGATGTGCTTGATCTGGGGCAGCAGGTCGGTGCCCGCGGGCAGGCCGGGGCTTGGCAACGGCCCGGGTGCACCGGTGGCGCGCGCCCGGGCCAGGCGCTTCACCTCACGCCCTTCGAGCAGATGCCACATGTCCTGACCGTCCTTGTCTCAGCCGAGCATCGTTGCGGACGAGAACCCGGTCGCCGCGAAGAGGCTCTCGACCAGGGCATCGGTCAGGGCCGCGCGGCGGGCGCTGCCGTCGATCGCGGCAAGCATGATCATCGACGTGGTGTGCAGGGCGTCCACCCCCGCGCCCGTTGCGAGCACACCGGGCACCGGGGCGACGGCGGTGATCGCCGCCTGGACTATGTGGCGGGCGCCGAGCAGCCGGGCGACCCCCCGGCTGCGGCGGCCGGAAGGCTGGCCGGTGGCCAGGCGGATGGCCGCGCCGGGCGCCGCGACCAGCAGCACGCCGTAGCCGGCCCGGATCGACAACAACAGCGCTGGCCTGCCGGCGGTTACGGGGAGCCTGCCTGCGATGGTCGTCACGGGCGATGTCCCAGCCGGACGGCCAGGACCGCGCCGGCGGTTGCGGCGCCCGCGAGCGCACCGGAGGAAGCGCGGGGGTGCTGAGAAAGCCACAGCTGCAGGCTGCGGTGGTGGGACCGGTCATCGAAGGCGCCGCGCGCGCCGTGATCCTGGCCGCTGGATCCATCGACCGGCTGCATGAGGTTGTCGGGCCGGCCGGGCTGTTCGGCCTGCGAGGTCTGCTGGGATCCGTAACCGGTGCGGGCCAGGTAGCGGTCGAGCAGCGCCGGGGCCAGCCGGTTGGCGAGGATGGTGGCGGCGGTGCTCGCGCCGACCCAGTACTGCTTCCTCGCGGGATGGTCCGCCGCGAAGGCGACGCCCCGGGCGGCGACCTCGGGCTGGTAGATGGGCGGCACCGGCTGAGGGTTGTTGGGCAGCCTGGACCGGACCCAGGAGAACTGCGGCGTGTTGACGGCCGGCATCTGGACCACGGTCACCTGCACGCCCGATTTCTCATGCAGCAGCTCGCAGCGCAGTGCGGAGGTGAATCCGTTGATGGCGTGCTTGGCCCCGCAGTAGGCCGACTGAAGGGGGATGCTACGCGAGCCGAGCGCCGACCCGACCTGCACGATCGTGCCCTGGTTGCGGGGCCGCATCAGGCCGAGCGCCGCCATCGTCCCGTGCACGAAGCCGAGGTAGCTGACCTCTGTCACCCGCCGGAACTCCTCCGCCGTCATCTCGGCGAACGGCGAGAACACCGAGGCGAACGCCACGTTGATCCACACGTCGATCGGCCCGAAGGCCTGTTCGATCTGCCGGGCGGCGTCGGTGACCTGGCCATAGTCGGCCACGTCGGCGCTTACGGCGAGCGCCTTCCCGCCCGCCTCCTCGACGTCGCGAGCCGCTCCGTCCAGGCCCGCCTGCCCGCGCGCGATCAGCCCGATGCTGGCGCCGCGTTCCCCGAACAGGCGCGCGGTGGCGCGGCCGATTCCCGCGCTGGCCCCGGTGACCACGACCGTCTGGCTCTGCATAACTCCCGCCTTTGGTAGGTCGTTGCGTAAGTGATTGCCCGGCCATTCGCTACCCGCGCATATGCCCTGAAACTCAGCGGTCCGGATCCGCGTCGTGGCGCGGACCTGCCCGGCGCGGCTCGGGGCGCGTTTCGGCCGCGATACGGCGGACAGAAGCATCCGCATGACCGAGCCGGTGCAGCCGCGCGTGCTGCGCGAGTACTCCCTGATCGCTGACGGTGAGCGCGGCGCGCTGATCGGCCCCGACGGGGCGATCTCGTGGCTGTGCGCGCCGCGGTGGGACAGTCCCGCCGTGTTCGGCGGCCTGCTCGGCGGTCAGGGCAGGTACGCCGTCACGCCGACCGACCCCTGGCATGTCTGGGGCGGCTACTACGAGAGCGGCAGCCTGATCTGGCGCAGCCGCTGGGTGGGCGCGGCGCGGACCGAGTGCCGGGAGGCGCTGGCGATGCCGGCCGACCCCGGCCGGGCCATCGTGCTGCGGCGCATCGAGGCCGTGGACGGCCCGGCCAGGGTTCGCGTGGTGCTCGATGTCCGGGCCGGGTTCGGCCGCAGCCGGATGACGGACCTGGCGCGAACCGGCGGGTGCTGGAGCGGGCGAAGCGGGCCGATCTGGTTCCGGTGGTCGGGGGCGGTCCGGGCGCGACGTAGCGCCGACGGCCTTGCCTTCACCCTGTCGCTGCCCGCCGGCGGCCACCATGATCTGGTTCTGGAGCTATCCGACCGCCCGTTCGGCACCGAGCCGCCCGACGCGGATGACGCCTGGGCCGCGACAGAGGAGGCGTGGTCCACGGCCGTACCCGGCTGCGGCGACCTGATCGCGACTCGCGACGCCCGGCATGCCTACGCCGTCTTGCGCGGGCTGACGGCGGGCAGCGGCGGGATGGTCGCCGCGGCGACCACCTCGCTGCCCGAGCGAATGGAGGGCGGCCGGAACTACGACTACCGCTACGCGTGGATCCGTGACCAGTGTTACGCGGGCCTTGCGGTCGCCGCCCACGGACCGCACCAGCTGCTCAGCGGAACGGTGCAGTTCCTCGCCGAGCGGATCCTGACCGACGGCCCGGACCTCATGCCCGCCTACACCGTCGGCGGCCGGCGCATTCCCGCCGAACGGCGGCCGCGGCTGCGGGGGTATCCCGGGGGAGCGGCCAGGACCGGCAACCAGGTCACCGGCCAGTTCCAGCTCGACGGGCTAGGGGAGTCGCTGGAGCTGTTCGCCGCGGCCGCGCGCCTGGACATGCTGGCCGAAGAGCACTGGCGAGCGGCCGCGACGGCGGCCGACGCGATCGGCAAGCGCTGGCAAGAGCCGGACGCGGGCATCTGGGAACTCGACAACCAGCACTGGGCGCATTCCCGTCTCGCATGCGTGTCGGGGCTGCGGTCCCTTGCCGCGGCGGTGCAGGGGCCGCCCGGCGGGCACGGTCACCGGCAAGCGGCGCAGTGGAGTGCCCTGGCCGATGCCATACTGGCCAGTCTCGCCGACTCCGTGCACGCGACGGGACGCTGGCAGCGCGCACCCGGGGACCCGCGCGTCGATGCTTCGCTGCTGCTGCCGGTGATCCGGGGCGCCCTGCCTCCCGACGACCCGCGCAGCCGCGCGACCGTCCGCGCGGTTGACGAGGAACTGGCCGAGGACGGGTACGTGTACCGGTTCCGTCACGACGCCAGGCCGCTGCACAAGTCCGAGGGCGCCTTCCTGCTGTGCGGGTTCTGGATGGCCCAGGTGGCGCAGGCATGCGGGGACACCGTCGAGGCCGCGCGATTTTTCGAGCGCAGCCGGGCGGCCTGCGGCCCGGCCGGCCTCTACACCGAGGAATACGACGTTCACCAGCGCCAGCTGCGAGGCAACCTGCCGCAGGCCTTCGTCCACGCCGGGATGCTGGAGTGTGCCGCGCGGCTATCTGCCGCGGCGGGTTAGCAAGGGCGGCCGCTTGTGGCGCCGGACGGCGTCTGCGGGCCGTGAGGCTCGTGAGTGGTCTGCGTAGGGTCCAGGAAGACATGCGGCATCTGGGGAAGCCGGTCGGCGAGCCGCCGGTCGATGTCGTCGGATACGTCTTCGGCACGGTCGGCGCTGATGTCATCGCTGAACGCCACCTGGGCGGCCACGATGAGCTGGTCCGGCCCGACGTGCATGGTGCGCAGGGCGAGAACCGCATCAATGCCCGGCGAGTTCTCGATCTCGGCGCAGATCGTCTCGATTGTTTCGTCGCTTGCCGCCCGGCCGATGAGGAAGTCCCTGCTGTCCATGCCGAGCCGGATAGCTATCACCACGAGCAGGACGCCGATGGCCATGGACGCCGCCCCGTCCCAGACCGGTGACCCGGTCACCTGCCGCAGCACCAGGCCGAGGGCGGCGAGCGCCAGGCCGATCATCGCCGTGCTGTCTTCGAACAAGTTCGTTTTGACGGTGGTGTCGGCGCTGGTCCGCACCCGGTCCAGCAACCGGGTGCCATCACGCCGCGCCTCGCCCCGCAGTTGCACGAGCACCCGGACCAGGGACGTCCCCTCCGCGAGGGCGGCCACCGCCAGGGCCACGTAGGCGATGAGGGGGTGATCACTGCCCCGGTGCCTGAGCGCCAGCAGCCCTTCGAAGACCGAGAATCCCGCGCCCGCGATGAAGATCCCGAACGCGGCGAGGAGCGACCAGAAATACCGCTCCTGGCCGTAGCCGAACGGGTGCCTGGCGTCGGCCGGGCGCTCGCCCCGGCCCAGGGAAGCCAGCAGAAACCCCTGGTTGAGCGTGTCCGCGGCCGAGTGCGCCGCCTCGGCGAGCATCGCGCTGGAACCAACCAGGATCCCGGCGGCGAGCTTGACGACCCCGACCAAGACGTTCGCCGCGCCCGCGATCAGCACGGTGCGGCGCGTGGCGGAGTTTCGTGTCATGGACCGGGTTGCTGCCCGTGCCAGGCTGGTCAAACATCCCGGCTACCGGGAGGGCGGCCGACTGCGCGGGCCGGCTACTTGCGGGTCTTGCCGCCCTTGCCCAGTTCACGCCAGCTCTTCTCGGTCACGTCCACGTCGTAGCGCTTCGCGGCGGAGAGGATGCGCTTCCACGCCCGGTCCCGCTCGGCGTCACTCACGCCTTCCACTTGGTCGAACCGGGCGATCGCGTTGCGCACGTGCCGGGCGTCGGTCAGCGGCTCCTTGCGCTCCCTCGGGAACGCGAAATCCTTGTCTGCCAGCTTGTCCTCCTGGGCGGTGCTCAGGCCCTCGCGCTGGCGCGGGATCTTCGCGCCGTGTGCCCGGGCGCTCTGCACCTCTCGCGCCTTCGCGATGTTGCGCCTTGCGGCTTCCTTCTGCCGGGCCGTGGCCATCACGACTCCTTTCCGTGTTTCATCCGCTCCGCTACGCCTACCCGTCGTCGGGATTCTGATAGCTGATGGCGAGGTCGGCTCCGGCATACTCGACGCGGATCACGGCGCCGTCCCTCACATCGCCGGCCAGGAGCGCCCGCGCGATCTTGGTCTCGACCTCTCTGGCGATATACCGGCGCAGCGGCCGCGCGCCATAGACCGGGTCGAACCCCTGCTCGGCGATGTAGCGCGTGGCCTCGGGGGAGACATCGAGCATCATCTGGCGTTCGGCCAGCCGGGTCCGCAGGTCGGCGAGCATGAGATCGACGATCTGCTCGATTTCCGCCTCGGTCAGCGGCTTGAACAGGACGATGTCGTCCAGCCGGTTCAGGAATTCGGGCCGGAACTGGGCGCGCATCGCCGCCATGACCCGGTCGCGCGCGTCCGGCTTGATCTCGCCGTCCGCCGATGCGTCCTCGATCAGGTACTCCGATCCGATGTTGGACGTCATGATGATGACCGTGTTGCGGAAGTCGACCGTGCGACCCTGCCCGTCGGTCAGGCGGCCATCGTCGAGCACCTGGAGCAGGGTGTTGAACACGTCCGGGTGGGCCTTCTCTATCTCGTCGAAAAGCACCACCGAGTACGGCTTGCGGCGGACCGTCTCGGTGAGCTGCCCGCCCTCCTCGTAGCCGACATAGCCGGGCGGCGCCCCGATCAGGCGGCTGACGGTGTGCCGTTCCTGGTATTCGGACATGTCGATCCGGATCAGGCTCTCCTCGCTGTCGAACAGGGCCGCGGCGAGCGATTTGGCCAGCTCGGTCTTCCCCACCCCGGTGGGGCCGAGGAAGATGAACGATCCGATCGGCCGCCGCGGGTCCTTGATCCCCGACCTGGCCCGGATGATGGCATCAGTAACCGTCTGGACGGCCTCATCCTGGCCGATGACACGCTCGTGCAGGATCTGGTCCAGGCGCAGCAGCTTCTCGCGCTCGCCCTCCTGAAGCCGGCTGACCGGGATGCCGGTCCACCGGGAGACGATCGCGGCGATCTCGTCCTCGGTGACCACCTCGCGCAGCAGCCGCTGCCCGCCCTGCCGGCCGGCCAGATGGCCCTCCTCCGCCTCCAGGCGGCGCTGGAGTTCCGGAAGCCGACCCAGCCGCAGCTCGGCGGCCTTGTCCAGGTCGTAGTTGCGCTCGGCCTGCTCGGCCTCCTGCCGGACCTGCTCCATCTCCTCGCGCAGCGTCTGCACCCGGCGCAGGGCCTGGCGCTCGGATTCCCACTGCGCCCGCAGCGAGTCGGCCTCGGCGCGCAGGTCCGCGAGTTCCCGGCGCAGGCTTTCCAGCCGCCCCCGGCTCGGCTCGTCCTCCTCCTTGGCCAGCGCGGCCTCCTCGATCTCCAGCCGCATCACCCGCCGGGTGAGCTCGTCCAGTTCGGCCGGCATGGAGTCGATCTCGGTGCGGATGACCGCGCAGGCCTCGTCGACCAGGTCGATGGCCTTGTCGGGGAGGAACCGGTCCGAGATGTACCGGTGGCTCATGGTCACCGCCGCCACCAGCGCGCTGTCGGCGATCTTCACGCCGTGAAAGATCTCGAGGCGCTCGCGCAGCCCGCGCAGAATCGAGACCGTGTCCTCCACCGAGGGCTCGTCGACCGTGACCGGCTGGAACCGGCGCTCCAGCGCGGCATCCTTCTCGATGCGCTGCCGGTACTCGTCAACCGTGGTCGCGCCGATCATGTGCAGCTCGCCGCGGGCCAGCATCGGCTTGAGCATGTTGCCCGCGTCCATGGCGCCCTCGGCGGCGCCCGCGCCGACCACCGTGTGCAGTTCGTCGACGAACAGCAGGATGCGGCCGGCGGCCGCCTTGACCTCCGCCAGCACCGCCTTGAGCCGCTCCTCGAACTCGCCGCGGTACTTGGCCCCGGCCACCATTGCGCCCAGGTCCAGGCTGAAGATCGTCTTGTCCCGCAGCCCCTCGGGGACGTCGCCGCTGGTGATCCGCTGGGCGAGGCCCTCCACGATGGCGGTCTTGCCGACGCCCGGGTCGCCGATGAGCACCGGGTTGTTCTTGGTTTTGCGGGACAGGATCTGGATGACCCGCCGTATCTCGCCGTCCCGTCCGATGACCGGGTCGAGCCGGCCCGCCGCGGCATCGGCCACCAGATCCTGGCCGTACTTCTCCAGCGCCTCGTACGCGGTCTCGGGCATCGCCGAGGTCACCCGCTGGTTGCCGCGGACCTTGGTCAGCGCCTGCAGGAACGCGTCCTGCGTCACCCCCTGCTCGCGCAGCAGCCGGCCCGCGGCGGCGTCAGCGCCCTCGCTCAGCAGCGCCAGGACGAGATGCTCGACCGAGACGTACTCGTCCTTGAGCCGCCGGGCCTCCTGGTCGGCGTCATCCAGCACCGTGCCCAGCCGCTGGGTCACGCTGACCTGACCGGGCGCTGCCCCGGGCCCGGCCACCCGCGGACGCCGGCCGAGTTCGGCCTCCAGTTCCAGGCGCAGCTTGTCGGGGTCGGCCCCGGCCGTGGACAGCAGCCGGGGGACGATCCCGTCGGCCTGGTCAAGCAGGGCGAGCAGCAGATGCTCGCCGTCTACCTGCTGATGACCCAGGCGCAGCGCCGCGGTCTGCGCATCGTGCAGGGCCTCGGCTGACTTCTGGGTCAGGCGGGCAGGATCCATGTGATCACCTCTCTCGCCCTCCGCCCGTGCGCAGGCTCGCCTGGAGGGCAGCGATCTGGTCGAGCAGGTCGGTGACGAGCCCGATGGCCGCGTAGTTCAGCGCGAAACCGGCCCGCAGGCGCTGGATCCGGGCAACCGCCGCCAGCTCGGCGGGCTCGAACCAGAGCCGGCCGCCCGGATCGCGGTCGGCGTCGAGGATGCCGAGCGCCACGAATCTGCAGACCAGCTCCGGATGCAGGCCCGCCGCCGCCGCGAACTGGTCGAGATCAAGCCGCCTGGCCCGGATCAGGGCGTAGCTCACCGCCGCCTCCTCGGATCGAACTCGGATGCGGCCGCCAGCCGTTCGAAGAGCTCCCGCTCCGCCTCGGCCGGCTCGGCCGGGACCATGATCCGTGCCTCGGCGAACAGGTCTCCCGGCCGGCCGCGGGGGTTGGGCAGGCCCCGGCCGCGCAGCCGGAGCCGCCTGCCGCTCGAGGTGCCCGCCGGGACGTTGACCTTGACCTCGCCGGCTGGCGTGCCGAGGGCGACCGAGGTGCCCAGCGCCGCCTCCCACGGCGCCAGGCGCAGCTCGACGTGCAGGTCACGGCCTTCCAGGCGGTAGCCGCGATGCGGGGCGATGCGGACGGCCAGGTACAGGTCGCCGGGCGGCGCGCCGTCGCTGCCGCGGCCGCCCTGACCAGACAGCCGGATCCGCTGCCCGGCGGTGACCCCGGCCGGGATCGTCACGTCGACCGACCTGGATCCGGTGGCGCCGGTCAGCGAGAGGGTCCGGCGGGTGCCGTGGTAGGCCTCCTCGACGGTCAGCTCAACCTCGGCCTCCTGGTCGGCGCCGGGAACGGCTCCCCAGCCGCGGCCTGCCCGGCTGCCGGCGCCGCCGCGCCCGCCGAACAGGCCGCCCAGCAGGTCCTCGAGGTCGACGTCGGCGCCGAAGCCTCCGCTCCAGCCTCCCGCCGCCGGGCCGGCTCCCGGCCCGGCACCGGCACCTGCTCCCGCTCTGGCGCCACCCGCTCCGGCCCTGGCGCCGGCCCTGGCCCTGCGCCAGGTCTCGGGGTCGACGTCATCGGGCACCTGCCGGAAATCCGGGCCGAACGCGTCGTAACGCCGCCTGGTCTCCGGATCGGACAGGACGTCGTAGGCCTCGGAGATGTCCTTAAAGCGCTCCTCGGCGCCGGGATCCTTGTTCACGTCGGGGTGGTTCTCCCGCGCCAGCTTCCGGTACGCCCGCTGGACGTCGTCCTGGCTGGCGGTCCTCGGCACGCCCAGGACCCGGTAGAAATCCTGGTCGGCGCCGGCCATAAGCCCGCCTTGGCCACGATCACCTGGGCGGGCCGGAGCTGGCGACCGCCGTCGCCGTACCCGGGCCGCACCACCTCGACGACCGAGCCCTCCGCTGCGTCCGGATCCGGCCGCGTGGCGATGGCCTCGTGCCGGTTCGGGTCGAAGCTGGACCCGAGGTCATCGCGGCGCGGGAAGCCGAGGCCGGCCAGGAGATCGAGGGCCTGCCTGCGCACGGCCTGAATGCCGTCGACGATCGAAGCCGGATCTGCCTGCGTATGCTCGAGCGCCCGGTCCAGGTTGTCCACCACCGGCAGCCAGCGCTCGGCAATGTCGGCCTGCGCTCGCTCCCGCGCCTCGCTCACCTGCCGGGCGCACCTCTTGCGCATGTTGTCCAGCTCGGCCAGCGCGCGCAGCCGCTGATCCTCCAGTTCGGCGATGCGGGCCGCCGCCTCGGCGGGCGTGCCGCCGTTCCCGAGACCCGAAGGCCCGGCGTCGGCTTGCCCGGCACCGACGGTCTCCGGGTCGTCGACCAGCTCCGCCTCGACCGGCTCGGCGTTGACGGGCTCGGTGCCCTCGCTGCGCTCACTCATGGCTGGTGAAGTCGGCGTCGATGACGTCCTCCTCGCTGTCGCGCGGCGGCGGGACCTCCTGCTCGGGCGGGACCTGGGAGCCGGACGTGCCGAGGATCTGGTAGACCTGCTGCAATTCCGCTGTCATCGTCCGCAGCCGGTCTATCGGCGTGTCCTGCTTGAGCGCCTGGCGCGCGTCGGCGGCCAGGTTCTCGGCCCGGGCCTTCTCGTGCACCGGCAGCGAGTCGCCGCGCTCGGCCAGGATGTGCTCGACCTGGTAGGTCGCGGCATCGAGCTCGTTGCGGGCATCGGTCACCTCACGCAGCCGCCGGTCCTCGTCGCGGTTGCGCTCGGCGTCGGCGACCATCCGCTCCACCTCGCCCTGGTCCAGGTTGGAGCTCTCGCTGATGGTGATCCGCTGCTCGGTGCCGGTGTCCTTGTCACGGGCGGAGACGTTCAGGATCCCGTTGGCGTCGATGTCGAACGTGACCTCGATCTGCGGCATCCCGCGCGCCGCCGGGCGGATGTTCTCCAGCCGGAACCGGCCGAGCACCCGGTTGTCGGCGGAGCGCTCGCGCTCACCCTGCAAGATGACGACGTCCACGGCGGACTGGTTGTCCTCGGCCGTGCTGAACACCTCGGTGCGCCGGGCCGGGATGGTGGTGTTGCGCTCGATGACCTTGGTCATCACGCCGCCCAGGGTCTCGATGCCGAGCGAGAGCGGCGTGACGTCGAGCAGCAGCACGTCCTTGACCTCGCCCTTGAGCACGGCGGCCTGGACGGCGGCGCCGAGCGCGACCACCTCGTCCGGGTTGACCGTCATGTTGGGGTCCTTGCCCCCGGTCAGCCGGCGCACCAGGGTCTGCACGGCCGGGATCCGGGTGGACCCGCCGACGAGGATCACCTCGTCGATGTCGGAGTCGGTGAGCTTGGCATCGGCCAGCGCCTGCTGGACCGGCCCGGTGGTGCGCTCGACCAGATCGGCCGTGATCTGGTCGAACGTCGAGCGCATGATCGTGGTGTTCAGGTGCTTGGGGCCGGAGGCATCGGCGGTGATGAACGGGAGGCTCACCGTGGTCTGAGTGACCGCTGACAGCTCGACCTTGGCCTTCTCCGCCGCCTCGAACAGGCGCTGCAGCGCCTGCGGGTCGGCCCGCAGGTCGATCCCGTTCTCCCGCTGGAACTCATCAGCCAGGTAGTCCACCAGCCGCCGGTCGAAGTCGTCCCCGCCCAGGTGGGTGTCACCGGCGGTGGCGCGGACCTCGACGACCCCGTCCCCGATGTCCAGGATGCTGACGTCGAACGTCCCGCCGCCCAGGTCGAACACCAAGACCGTCTCGTTCTGCTTCTTGTCCAGGCCGTAGGCCAGCGCGGCGGCCGTGGGCTCGTTGATGATCCGCAGTACCTCCAGGCCGGCGATGCGGCCCGCGTCCTTGGTGGCCTGGCGCTGGGCGTCGTTGAAATAGGCCGGCACGGTGATCACCGCCTCGGTCACCTTCTCGCCCAGCGACTTCGACGCGTCTTCGGCCAGCTTGCGCAGCACGAGCGCGGAGATCTCCTCGGGCGCGTACTGCTTGCCGTTGATGTTGAACCGCGCCGCGCCGTCGGGGCCCGCAACCACGTCGAACGAGACCGCCTTCTGCTCGCTCTCCACCTCGTCGTAGCGGCGCCCGATGAACCGCTTGGCCGAGTAGATCGTCCCCTTCGGGTTCAAGATCGCCTGCCGCCGCGCGAGCTGGCCGACCAGGCGTTCCCCCTGCGGCGTAAAGGCGACGACCGAGGGCGTCGTGCGCGAGCCCTCGGCGTTGGGTATGACCGTCGGATTGCCATTCTCCGTCGCCGCGATCACCGAATTGGTGGTGCCAAGGTCGATGCCCACTGCTGTTGCCATCGCTGCCCCCGTCATGGCATCCGGGCCAGCCCGGAGCCGTCCGTTGCGGACCAGGACCGCGCCGCTTCCAGCGAGGCCGTGCAGCACCGCCGTTCAGCACTGCGTGCAGCACGCCCTGCAGCACCAGCGCGGCCGCCCCTAACAGGCAGCTTTGTCCTTTCTTCGGCCCGTCGCACCGTCAGACCGGCTAGTTCTCGAGTGCGCCCCGGCCTGCCTCGTCACCCGGGTCACCGTGCTCGCCTGCGGGGACGATGCCGCTGCCGGGTCGGCGAGCGCCGCTGGCGCCGGCCCGCTTGCAGCGGCCGCCGCCAGGAGCGGAACCGCCGGGGCCGCGGCGGGGTGACCAGGCTCGCCTCCCGGACCTCGTCGCGGAGCCGGTCAAGGTGGCTGATCATCTCGCCCCGCAGCGGCCAGCCGACCGGCCGGGCCGCTGGGTCGGTCCCGAGCAGCTCGCTGAGCTGGTCCTGCTGGTCCTTGGCCGCGGCCAGGTACCGGTCGAGTTCGGACTCCAGGTGATCCTGGCTGGACGGAGCCGAGACCGCGGCCAGCCCGCCAGCGATCCTGATGGCCACGGCCAGGTCCGCCAGCGTCCCGGCCAGTCGCTCCCGGGCGTCCGGGTCGTCCATCGGGCTGTTGCCTTCTTCCAGCCGGGCACTGTCGGCAAGCGACCTGGTGAGCACCCGGACGGTGATCGCGGCGTGTTCCAGCGTCTCCAGCCGGCCGCGCAGGCTCACCGGGGCATTGAGCACCCGCGCGCCCCGGGGGTTGAGCCGGACACTGTCCTCCGCCTGGCGCAGCGCGTCGTCGACCCGGTCGATTTCGCCGCCAAGCGAGCGCGCCTGCCGGAGCCAGTCATCGACGTGGTCGGTGAACGAGCCGTCACGCAGGCCCGAGGCCATCTGGTCCAGCAGGTCGGCCATCTTCCGGCAAAGATCCTGGATAGCCTCCGATGCCGGCTGGAGCCGCAGCGGGGCGAGGATCAGCCCGGCGGCCAGCCCCGCGGCCGCGCCGATCAGCGTCTCGATGACCCGCCCGTAAGCGGCCTCACTCGCGCCGGTGACCGACAGGATCAGCATCGCGCTGATCGGGACCTCGAGGATCGTCTCGCCCAGCCGCAACGCGTAACCGACGGCCAGCCCCACCACGATGACGACGCCGAGGCTCCACCACGTGAATCCCACCAGCACCGACAGTCCCACCGCGAGCAGCACCCCGATCAGCACAGCCGCCACTCGCTGCACCGCGCTGCGCAGCGTCTGGTACAGGCTGACCTGAGCCACGAGCAACGCGGTGAGCGGCGCGAGGACCGGACGCGGCGTGACCGGGAACGGCAGTGCCACCAGGTAGGCGAAGACGGCCGTCCCCGCCAGCCGGGCCACCGTCAGGGCCGTCGGCTGGGCACGGCGCCGGACCACGGTCAGGGTCTCGGGCGTGCGCTGGGCCACGGCTCTGGCCGCCGCGCCAATCTGCGTGGCTCGGCGTCTGCGGAAAACCGGGATGCTCATGGGCACGACGTTGGTGGCAGACCTGCTATCAGCAGCCGTTTCATCATGGTCCCGACCCCAAGCCGCATGCTGGCCGGCCCGCCGGGTGCCCGGCATCCCCTGTTTTGCTACACGGGAAGCGGCCACCCGTTCCCCGGCGTCGAACCGGCATCCGGGTTTGTCATGATTTGGGTCAGCCGAGCTCGGCCACGAGATCCGCCCGGACCTGCGCCATGTGCTCTGCGCCGGCGGGGTCGGCCGTCGGGTACTCGGGGTTGACGGCCCGCAGCTTCGCTACGACGATCGCGGCGGTGGCGAGGCGGGTGAACCACTTGTGGTCGGCGGGCACGACGTACCACGGGGCCCACTCGGTGCTGGTAGCGGACAGCATCGCGTCGAACGCCCGCTGGTACTGCGCCCAGTACGCGCGCTCACGAACATCGCTGGCCGAGAACTTCCAGTTCTTCTCCGGGTGGTCGATCCGGTTGAGGAACCGTTCTGCCTGCTCCTGCCGGGACAGGTTCAGCATGATCTTGACGATGTGGATGCCGTTGGCGACCAGGTACTGCTCCCATCGGTTGATGTCGCGGTAGCGCTGCTCCCAGACATCGCGCTTTCCTGGCACCCCCGGCAGGCCCTCGGCAGCCAGCAGGTCCGGATGCACCCGGACGACGAGCACCTCCTCATAGTGGGACCGGTTGAAGATGCAGATCCGCCCCCGGCCGGGCACCGCGGTCTGGTAGCGCCAGAGGAAGTCGTGCTCGAGTTCCGCCGCCGACGGCTCCTTGAAGCTGCGTACCTCGACGCCCTGCGGGTTGAGGCCGCTCATCACGTGCTTGATCGTGCCGTCCTTGCCGGAGGCATCGATTCCCTGGAATACGATCAGAAGGCCGTGGGTGCTCTGAGCGGCGAGCTTGTCCTGATACTCGGCCAGGAGCTCGATGCCCTGGGACAGCAGTTCGTCGGCGTCCTTGCGCTCCAACTGCCCGGTGTAGCCGGGGTCGTGATCACGGCTGAGCCTGACGGCGCCGCCCGGCGATACCCGCAGGGGAGCGATGAGGTCGGTCATGAAGCGAGCGCGCTTATCCATGTCCAGACAATGCCCCGCCACATCGTGATGCGTACCGGCTTTCGACGTAGTCCCGCCAGGACCGGGCCGCGAGCAGGCAGCGGCCGGCAGTTCTCTAAACCCGGGCGTAATCCTCGATGTCCTGCTCGAACTCCGCCACGATCTCGGGAGTGAGCGTGCGCCGGGTCATGGCGATGGCGTCGCGGATGTCTCGCGTGCTCACCTGCTCCTGACCGCCTTCGAACATGACGCGCTCGAACGCCAGTTGTGCCGTGCGGCGCGCCGCGAACTCGATGTCGGCCGGAGTGAACAACCGCGACTCCTCGACGATCGCGGCCATGTCGAGCTCGTTATGCGGAATCGAGGAGAGGTAGCGGTCCCATATCGCCTCGCGCGCGGCCGCATCGGGCGGGCCGATCGGGATGAGGTAGTCGAACCGGCCGTGCCGCAGGAATGCGCTGTCGAGGGCACGCACCGAGTTCGTGGCGCAGATGAGCAGGCGCTCGTCCTGCTCCCGGAATGGCGGGATGAGCTTCAGCATCTCGTTGGTGACGCCCTGAGCGGCCGAAACCGTACGCGGCTGGCGCATTCCCGCGATCTCTTCCACCTCGTCGATGAACAGCACGACCTTGTCCAGCTCGGCGACGAGGGAGAACGCCTCCCGCAACGCCGCGGCCAGTCCGGCCGGGGACTCGCCGGCCATCCGGGACGGGTACAGCTCCACGAACGGCCAGCCTAGGCGTGATGCCGCCCCCTTGGCGAAGGTCGTCTTGCCGGTTCCGGGCGGACCGAACAGCATGATGGTCCTCGGCGGCACCAGCCCGAGGCGCTCGGCCAGCTGCGGCTGCGCCAGCGGCAATATGACCTGGCGCTCGATCAGCTGCTTCTCCCGGACCATGCCGCCGAGCTGCTCCCAGGCGCCCGCCCGGACCATGCGCCCGCCGAGCTGTCCGAGTATCCCGGCGCTGCCGGGGTCGACCGGTTCCACCCGCTCGTACAAGATCATCCCGCGCCGCGCCGTGTATCCGGCGTGCTCAAGGGCTAGGGCGCCAATATCGCTTTCCTCCGCCAGAAGGCACTGGATTCGGTGTACCCCGGCCGCCACCAGGCGCCGTTCGAGTTCGCCGAGCATCGCGCTGCCGATCCCGCGATGCCGCCACGTGGCGGCCAGGCTGATCCGCATCACCCAGGCCCGGTCCCCGACGACGGTGGCCAGCGCGACGCCGACGACCTCCTCGCCGACGACCGCGGCAACGGCCGGCTCATGCGACCGGACCGCCGCGAGCAGGTCGGTCAGGCCGAAGGCGGGCGCCTCGCTGCTCGCGGCGGGGTTGTCCCAGAGCCGTACAGCGGCATCGAGGTCATCTGAGTGAAGATCGCGGACTCGCCACGTTGCCATCGCCTTAGTGTGCCTGACGGCCCGAAGGCCCTCCGGGGGGTGCCGTGGCGAGGCCGTGAGCCGATCGTAGGGTGGGTGGTTGCGGTTACTTTCTGCAAAGGGGGACATTAGATGCGTAACCTGAAAGTGGCAGCGATCGGCGGTCTGGGGGCGGTCGCCGCGCTCGCGCTGACATACGGCAGTACCCTGCCGGCCAGCGCCGCCACCGCGAGTACCACATCGGCCACGGTCCACTCGTCGGCGAGGGCAACCACCAGCAACCAGCTGCTGACCCGCAAGATCGGCAACATGACCGTGATCACGAACTCGAAGGGTTTCACGCTCTACGCATTCGCCCCGGACACCTCGACCAAGTCGAACTGCAACACGTCGTGCACGAAGTTCTGGCCGCCGGTGGCGGGCCCGGTCACCGCCGGAAAGGGCGTCACCGGCAAGATCACCATGATCAAGCGTTCCAACGGTGCCGTTCAGGCCGCCTACAACGGCCATCCCCTGTACACGTACGTCGGTGACACGAAGCCCGGCCAGGACACCGGTAACGGTCTCAACCTGTCCGGCGGGTTCTGGAAGGTCGTGCCGGTTACCGGCAAGATCACCTTCCCGACCAAGTCGAGCAGTGGCGGCGGAGGCGGCGGGGGTGGCGGCTACTGACGCGACACCGTTAGCCCGACCCGTCCTGATCGGCACGGCCTGGTACTCCCTGGAGCCCTACGAGGCGTCTAGCACAGTGGCGCCGCAGCCAAGGGCGGTCCGGGGGCCACCCGGGCGCAGGACGGCGGTGCCGTTTGGGGGGACCGCACATGTCCATGCCACCCGGCCAGCAGCCAGGGCCTTTCCGGCGGCCGGCCCAGCCCACCGCGCCGCGGCCAGGGACGTCACCCTGGCCGCGGCGGCATCCCGTCTGGTCGGCCGCTATCGCATTGTTCGCCGTCTTAGCCATCATCGGCATCGCGGCGAACGGCACCGGATCGAGGAACGCCGGTTCTTCGTTGCCGGCCCCGTCCCCGCGGCCGTCGGCAACGCCGTCCGCGATGCCGACCCCCGGTGCGTCGGCACTCAGTTGTGATGCCGAAGCGCTCGGTCGGCGGCCCGCTGATCACGCGATCGCGAAGGTAAGGGTCAGCACAGTGGCTCACGCGCGGGTGACCGCCGCGGGTCCGCTCGCCCTGGTGCATGGCGAGCGCGTGACCGGCCGGGCCAGCGGCGCAGGCACCCGGGTGCTGCGCTTCCGGGTAGGCGACGCCCGGCCGGGCGCCGCTGTGGTGATTACCGTGCGAGTCAGACACGACGGCTCCGCAGGTAGCTGCCAGGCCACATTCCGGCCGCGCGCGGCCGCGATCGCCGCCGTGGCCGCCCCGGCCCAGCCCACGCCCGCTGCGCCGGCCGCCACGGTTCCCGCGGCGCCCGCGCCGACGGCTGCCTCGTGTCATCCGCTCAGCGATGAGGGCACGTGTTACGAACCAGGTGAGTTCTGCCGCGACAGCGATCACGGCATGACGGGTGTCGCCGGTGACGGCGAGGCGATCGAATGCGAGGACAACGACGGATGGCGGTGGGAGCCGGTCTAGCCGCGCTACGCTGACCGCGGCACGCTAGGAATGACCCGAAAGGAGTCGTCGGCGTGGATTCGTTCGCGGGAAAGCTGGCCGTGGTGACCGGCGGCGCCTCGGGTATGGGCCGGGAACTGGTCCGCCAGCTCGCGGAGCAGGGATGCTCGGTCGCGACGTGCGACCTGAGCGCCGAGGCGGTCGAGAAGGCTGCGGCGCGGGCACTGGCGGGCGCCACGGCCGGCGCCCGGGTCACCGGCCACGTCTGCGACGTCTCCGACGAGGCACAGGTGCTGCGGTTCCGCGATGAACTGCTGTCCGAGCACGCCAGCGACCACGTCGACGTGATGTGCAACAACGCGGGCATCGGGGGCGGCAACAGCTTCATCACGGCCAGCCGGGAGGACTGGGAGCGCACGTTCGCCGTCGACTGGTGGGGCGTGTACTACTGCACCCGCGCGTTCCTGCCGCTGCTAATCGCCAGCGGCGACGGCGTGCTGGTCAACACCAGCAGCCTCAATGGGCTCTGGGGCTCGCTGGGTCCGGGCATGCCGAACAACGCCTATTGCACGGCCAAGTTCGCCGTGCGAGGTTTCACCGAGGCGCTCATCGAGGACCTGAGAACCAACGCGCCGCAGGTCCGGGTCGCCGTGGTGATGCCGGGGCACGTCGGCACCGACATCGTCGCCAACAGTTTCCGTGCCAGGGGCCTGCCGGACCCGGAGCACATGAGCGATGCCCAGGTGGACGAGGTGCTCCCGGCCGGCGCCAAGGCCAAGATGATCGAGCTCGGCCTGCTGCCCGAGGACGCGACAGCCAGCGACGTGGGGAAGTTCCTCGCGCGGATGAGTACCGACTTCCGGGACAAAGCGCCGCTGACCGCGGCCGCCGCTGCGGCGATCATCCTGGACGGGGTGCGCTCGGGCGCCTGGCGGATCCTGGTCGGCGAGGACGCCAAGCGTGTGGACGCCGCGGTCCGGGCCAAGCCCGAGTCCGCCTATGACTACGCCGAGCTGTTCCGCGCCTGATCGGGCGATCACCCAGGATCAAAGCGGGTATGACGACCTGCGCCACGACCACGACGGAGGGAGCGCCAGGGCGATGCAGGTGATCACGGTCAGCCAGTTCGGCGACCCGGACGTGATGAAGCTGGGCGAGGCGCCCATGCCGCAGCCGGGTCCCGGAGAGGTGCTCGTCCGGGTCCTGGCGGCCGGAGTGGGCCCGTGGGACGCTAGCCTGCGCCGGGGCGGGTATACCGGCTCCCTGCCTTACGTTCCTGGCGGCGAGTTCGCCGGTGAGGTCGTGGGCGACACCGGCGCCGACGCCTCGTTCGACGACGGGTCCCCTGTCTACGGCTATCCGGGCCTGACTGGCTGCTACGCCCAGTACCTGACCTGCCCGGTCGAGCAACTCGCGCCGATCCCGGCCGAGCTGTCCGCCGCCGATGCCGCCGCGGTGCCGATCGACGCGCTGACAGCGCACCAGGGGCTGACGGACGTGCTCGGCGTCGGCTCGGGGGACCAGGTGCTGATCACGGCCGGGTCGGGCGGGCTCGGTCACCTGGCGGTGCAGATCGCGCGCATCCTCGGAGCCGAGGTCGTGGCCACGGCCAGCCCGCAGAACCACGAGTTTCTGCACCGGCTCGGCGCGACCGTGGTCATCGATCACACCAAGCCCGACTGGCCGGATCAGGTTCGTGACGTGACCAGCGGGGGAGCGGCGCAGGTGCTCGCGTGCGCCGCGCCCACCCTGGACGGCGCTGCCCGGGCCACCCGCGACGGCGGGACGGTCGCCACGCCGGTGCACGGGGACGTGCTCGGCGGCGACCGGATCCACTGGCAGCAGTACAACGGCGACGCGAGCGGGACCCGGCTCGTCCGGATGGGCCCGTGGTTCGATAACGAGTCGCTGATAGTCAGCGTGCAGGATCGGTTCTACTGGCAGGACGCCGCCAGGGCGCACGAGGTCGTGGAACGCGGGCATACCCAGGGCAAGATCGTCCTGATCGTGGACGACGACCTGGCAGCCGCGATGGAGGTCTGAGCCTCGAGCGGCCCTTAGGTCAGCTCCGCGTCCTCGTGTCCGCGGTCCAGGAGCAGTGAGCTGAGGACGACGGGGGTGACCCGGCGGTGCTGGTACAGGAGGCTGAGCCCCAGCAGGACCAGCCCGACGACGATCCCGGCCACCGTGGAGGCGGGCACCGACGCGTTGATCGCCAGCACGCCGACCAGCGCCGCGGTGGCCCCGCCGAGCACCGAGTTGACGACGATGACCATGCTGGCCATGGTGAACAGGAACGACCAGCGCCCGTAGCGCACGCCGTGATGCGCGGCGGCGGAGTCAGCGGACCCGAAGTAGGGAGCGCCGATCGGCGTCAGGGACGCGTAGTAATCGCTGATCAGTTCCATCCGGCGCTGGGAGACGATGTTGGCCACGCTGGTCTCGATCAGCCGCGCGATCGTGAACAGCCCGAGCACGAATACTGTCGGCAGCACCGTGAACGCCAACGCGGCCAGAGCCCGGTGCGACGTGCTCGAGAATCCGATGGCGACCAGCCCGCTGGACAGCGCGGACAGGTAGATCGCGACCCGGCTGCCGCTCTCGCTGATGGTGGCGCTGGAAACCGACTGGAGCACGAAGTGCTCGGTGACCAGTGCGCTCATGAACTTCGGCGGTGGTTTCGCTTCAGGCATTGGTAACCACGAGCTTTCCGCTTACCCCGCTGGCCTCCATGGCGGCGTGAGCCTCGACGATCTGCTCGAGCCGGTAGACGTGCCCGATCGGCACCGCGGCGGTGCCGGCCGCCACGCGGTCGAGGAAGTCCTGGAGCAGCGCCGGGGGCAGGTCAGCCGACTCGCCGCCGTAGGCCGCCAGCCGCACCCCCCGGGGCAGGTACTCGATCGGGTAGAAGTCGCGCACCGTCCACTGGTTGGAGAGCATGCCGGTGAAGCACACCACGCCGTGGAGCCGGACGGATCGCAGCGTATCGGGCAGGGTCGGCGTGCCGATGAGCTCGATCGCTGCATCGGCTCCACGGGGATAGATCCGGCGCACCTGGTCCGCCACGTTGCCGTCGTCGATGAGAACGTGGTCGGCGCCGACGCCGGTCAGCGCCTTGTCCTTGGCCGGGTTCCTGGTCGTCGACAGCACGGTCATCCCGCGCTGCTTGGCCAGCACCGCGGTCGCCATCCCGACGGAGGACGTGCCGCCCCGAACCAGGATCGACTGCCCGGGCCGCGCGTCGAGGCCGACGTCGAGCGAGCCGTTGGCGGTCTGCAGCATCTCCGGCACCGCACCGAGGACCGGCCAGTCCAGGCCGCTGCGGAACGGGATCACCTGCCCGGCCGGCACGCACGTGTACTCGGCGTAGCCCCCGTCAAACGTCCGGCCCATGCCGCCCATGAGCGTCGCCACCTGCTGGCCGACCGGGAACTCGCCGCCCGGGCATTTCGCCACCACGCCGACGGCCTCGATGCCGGGCACCCGAGGGAAGGTGACCCCGGTGGCCAGGCCGAGCCGGGTGTGTAGCTCGGAACGGTTCAGGCCGAACGCCATCACCTTGATCAGAACCCACCCCGCCGTCGGCTCCGGTATCGGGATCTCGCGGATGACCAGCGCCTCTGGCGGCCCGGGAGCGTCCAGAACCACCGCGCGCATGGTGTTGCCCTTCGCCATGGGGACCAAGCTACCACGTTACGTTCCATGGAATATTTAACGCCCAGAAGCGACTTCCGTGGAAGGTGATCGGTTGGCTGGTTAGGCGGTGTCTTCCATCCGGCTCGGCTGGTTCGCCGCCCGCAGCCGGGCGAGGGTGGCCGCGAACTGCCGGAGCGTCCGCTCGGGCACCGCGCGGCCCAGCCAGCGCTCGAGTTCCTCGTCGAAGGCGGCACCGGCCTCGGCAAAGATGCGCCGGCCCGCTGGCGTCAACTCCAGCAGCGACGACCGCCGGTCGGCCGGGTTCGGCAGTCGGCGGCAGTAGCCGCTGGCCTCGATCCGGTCGACCAGCTTGCTCGTGCCGCCGGTGGTGATGCAGAGTTCGCTGGCGATGTCGTAGACGCGGCAGCCCGGGTGCTCTTCGATGACCGACATCGGCTCGAAATGCGTGAGCGGCAGGTCGAAGTCCCTCTTCAGCCTGGCGTCGATCGCGTTCCAGAGTTCGATCTCGAAGCGGATGAAGTCGTTGAACAGTCGCCTCAGGTTGGACACGACCCGTCGCACCTCCCAAATCGCCGCCAGCTTACTGGCCAGACGATCCAGCTTCCAAGATGACTGCTTCCAGGCATGTTGATTCCATGGAACCTTGTATGCTGGCCAGGCACGCGGTTCACACGGTACGAGGCGCTCAGTCATCGGGCAGGGAGGCAGCGAACATGACCACCATCGGGATCATCGGCAGCGGGCACGTCGGCAGCAACCTGGCCAGGGCGGCGATCGCCCACGGGTACGACGTCGTGCTCAGCAACTCGCAGGGAACGGATTCCCTGGCGGGCCTGGTGCAAGATCTCGGGCCCCGGGCGCGGGCGGCCACGCCCGAAGCGGCGGCCGCCGCCGCAGATTTCGTCATCGTGGCGATCCCCATCACAACCATCGACCAGATACCGGTCGACCCACTGGCCGGGAAGGTCGTCATCGCGACGATCAACTACTTCCCGAAGCGGGACGGACATATACCGGCGATCGACAGCGGGGCCGCCACGGTACCCGCGCTGCTGCAGGCGCACCTGCCGTCGAGCAAGGTCGTGCGCGCCTTCAGCATGATCGACGCCGCCGACATGTCCGGTGACGGCCACCCGGCGGGCGATCCCAAGCGCCGGGCGCTGGCCCTGGCCGGAGACGACCCGGCGGCCAAGAATCTGGTCGCTGGGCTGTACGACGAGTTCGGGTTCGACGCGGTCGATCTGGGCGGCCTCGACGAGGCCTGGCGGGTCGACCCAGGGCAGCGCGCGTTCGTCACCCGGCAGAACCTGGCCGAGCTGACCGCGAACGTGGCCAGCGCCAAGCGCGGCTCGGAGGCGGGAGTATGACACAGGCACGACGGTGGGTGGCGGTGGATTTCGGCGGTCCCGAGGTCCTGCGATGCGTCGACGTCGACGTGCCCGGGCCCCGGTCCGGCGAGGCGACCATCGCCGTGCGGGCCTGCGGCATGAACCCGGCTGACGCCAAGCACATGGCCCCGGGTCAGGATCGCGGGCTGCTGCCGCTTGCGATCGGGTACGAGGTGGCCGGTGTCGTCACCGCGATCGGGCCGGACACCGAGCTCGCTTCCGGGGTCGGCGCGGTCGGGGACGAGGTCGTGGCTCAGGTCAGCGGCGGGTACACGACCGCGATCACCGTGCCCGCGGCCGACGTGTACGCCAAGCCGCCGACGCTGACCTTCCCCGAGGCCGCCAACCTGCTCCTGGTCGGAACGACAGCGGCCGACATGCTGCATGCCTGCGGCGCCGCGGACGGCCAGACCGTGCTGTTGCACGGCGCGGCCGGCGCCGTCGGTGTCAGCGTGCTGCAGCAGGCCCGCAAGCTAGGGGCGCGGGTGGTGGGCACGGCCAGCCCGGCAAACTTCGATCTCGTCCGGAGCTTCGGCGGGACGCCGGTGGAGTACGGCCCGGGCCTGCTGGAGCGGGTCCGCGAAGCGGCCCCGGAGGGTATCGCCTCCGCCCTGGACACCGTCGGCAGCGAGGAGGCCGGCGACGTATCGCTCGCGCTTGTCCCGGACCGCAAGCGGGTGGTCACGATCGCGGCCGCGCCGCGGGCCAAGGCAGACGGATACATGTTCGTGGGCGCGTCGAACCCGGAAAGCGGCCCGTTCCGGGCACGTGCCCGGAGCCGGATCCTCGAGCTGGCCCGTGACGGCGAGCTGGTCGTCCCCATCGCCCGCACCTTCCCGTTCGAGGAGGCCCCGGCCGCGGTCGCGATGCTGACCAGCCCGCATCCGCCGGGCAAGCTCGCCCTAGTCAACGAGCTCTAAGACCGCCTCGGCGCGGCCGGGTGAGCATCGATCAGGCACGACCCCGTGGCCCCACCTGGGTGTTCAGTGGCCGGCCGCCCGGGCGGCCGTGCGGGGGTCGCGAGACCATGGATGCGTGCGGGTGACCAGGGACGACGGCAGTGTGATCGCGGTCGAGGTGGTCGGCGAGCCGGACGCGGTGCCGGTGCTGCTGTGCCACGGACTGGCCGATTCCCGGCTGTCGGCACGGAGCTTTTCGGCGGTGGCCGCTGAGCTAGGACTGCGGGTCATAGCCCCGGACCGGCCGGGGACCGGGGGCACCGATCTTCGTCGGCTCCGCCGGGTCCCGGACTGGACGCGGGACGCGGCGCTCGTGCTGGACCGGCTGCGGGTCGGCTCGGCGGCGGTAGTGGGTGTTTCCGGCGGCGGCCCGTTCGCCGCCGCGTGCGCGGCGGCCATCCCCGGCAGGGTCACCAGCCTCACGCTCATCGCACCGCTCGGTGCGCCGCAGTGGCCGACCGACGGAATGGCGCCCGGCGAGCGGATGTCGTTGAGCCTCGCCAGGCAGGTTCCCGGTTTCGGCGGCTGGTTCCTCGGCCGCCTCGCCGCGCTGGCCCGCGCCAATCCCGCGCTGTTCCTGCGCATCGCCACCAGCGAGATGCCGGGTTCCGACCGCCGGGCGATCGGCCAGCCCGGGTTGCGTGACGCGTTCGTGGCGAACTACACCGAGGCGTTCCGCCAGGGCAGCCAGGGGGTTGCCCAGGATTTGCGGGTGCTCACCCGGCCGTGGGGTTTCCGGCTCGACGCGATCTCGGTGCCCGCGTCGATACACCACGGGGATGCGGACAACACGGTCCCGCTGCAGCACGCCCGGCGGTACGCGGCGGCGATCCCGGGCGCCCGCCTTCGCGTGCATCCCGGGCACGGGCACTTCTCGATCATCGCGGCCGCCCGGGAGATTCTCGCGCCGCTCGCCGGGGCGGCCGGGCCGGGCTAGAGCGCGCGTCCTTGATGTCCGCGTCATCAAGGTCGGGGCGGTGGCGAGGTCCCTACGGCACGCGGGGTGCTAGATCGCGTGCTGGTCGATGAGGGCGACGAGTTCTGGCCAGAGCGGCTCGGCGAACAGGTGGCCCATCCGGTGCACGAGGACGAACCGGCCGTGCTGCACCGTTTCGGCGATCTTGCGGCCCCCGGCCGGGCGGATGAGAGGATCCTCGTCGCCGTTGATGGCCAGCACCGGCTGGCTGATCCCGGCGATGCCACCCGGCGGCATTCTTGCCGCGCGGCCAGCGGCGAGCTGGCGGGCACGGGAGTGCGGGTCCGGATAATGGCGGCGCACGGACTCCCCGGCGATCTGCTCGAGCCATTTCTCGTCCAGCGGCAGGGTCCGGCCACCGCCCAGCCGCGTGATGTCCATGAGCATCCGCTTCTTGTCCTCGGGGCTGTCGCCGTAACGGCGGAAGGCCAGCCGGAAGGGCCCGGGAAAGCGGATGTAGCGCAGCAGCAGGACCGGGTTGCCGTACTGGGGGACCGCCGAGATCGGGATGAGGGTCCTGACCCGCCCGGGGTGCAGCAGCGCGGCGTACTGTGCCAGGCCTCCGCCCGATGACATCCCGGCCAGGTTGGCCGACTCCCAGCCCATGGCGTCGAGCACGGCCATCATGTCGTCGATCAGGTCGGCGAACTCGTAGGCTCGCTTCTTGCCGGTGAAGTGCGTCGACAGACCCGTGTCGCGCTGGTCGTAGCGCACCACCTGGAAGCCGGCCTCGGCGAGGGACTCGCAGAACCCGTCAGGCCAGCCGATCATCTGCCCGTCCAGGCCGTTGATCAGCAGCAGCGGCCTGGCGCCCGGCTTGCCGAAGACCTCGTAGGCGATCTGGACCGCACCGTTGTGCGCGACTCCGCTCCGCACGGTGACCTCCCGGATTTTATAATGCAGTTGCACTACAACGTATCCTATGCAATGCGAGTGCATGACAAAAGGGAGCCGGGTACGAATGCCGAAGCAGGTGGATCACGAGGAGCGCCGCCGGACGATCGCCGAGGCCGTCGTCCGCCTGGTCTCGGCGCGGGGAGCCGAGGCCGCGAGCCTGCGGGCCGTCGCCGCCGAGGCCGGCGTTTCGATGGGCGCGGTCCAGCACTACTTCACGACCCGGGACGAGATGCTGCTGTTCGCCCTGGAGTACGGCAACGGCGTGCTGGGCGAGCGGATTCAGAAGCTCATTGCCGAGCGCAGGCCGGCCACGCCGCGGGAGAGCTTCCGGCTGCTGTTCACGATGCTGCTGCCGCTCGACGACGACGGCCGGACCGGGGCCCGACTATGGGCCGCGTTGATCGCCCGGGGTTGCGTGGACGAGCCCACGTTCAAGCTGGCCGCTGACGCGTACACCGGCCTGACCGCGTTTGTCGTCCGCGTGCTCACCGACGCCCTGAAGGACCGGCGGACCACCGCGGCGCAGGCCGCCCAGTCGGCCCGGCATCTGGTTAGCGTGATCGAGGGCCTGCGCTGGCCGGTGCTGTTCGGCGTGTACTCACAGCGCGAGGCGCTGGACGTCCTGGACGCCCAGCTTGATCAGATCTTCCGATAACGGCGCCCTGCGATCAGGCGCGCGCTGATTTCAGCTCGGCCACGAACCCGCGCCACTGCTCGCGGGTCACCACGAGCACCGGGCCCTCGGGGTCCTTGGAATCCCTGACGGCGACGACGCCCGGCAGGTTCGCCGCAACCTCGACGCAGTTGCCGTTCTGACCGCTGTGGCTGCTCCTGTGCCACACGGCCCGGGACAGGTCGGCGTTGCTCATCTCGCGCACCTCCTTGGCTGGTCTAGGTGATGTCCTTGGCCGCTTGCTCGATCAGCCGTACTGAGTCGTCCGGGTGCAGCGCGGCGGCCAGCAGGCGGTCAAACGCAAGGGTATAGCAGTCCACGTCGGCCGGCTCGTCGAGGTAAATGTCCCCCGCGAGCGTCTCGACGTACACGACGGCCGGGTCGGCTGGCTCCGGGAACTGCAGGATGACAAACGGGCCAATCGAGCCGGCGTGTGCGCCTGCGCGGTAGGGCACGACCTGGATCGTGGTCCTGCCCTGGGCCGCGCTGTCGATCAGGTGCCGCAACTGCTCGCGCATGAGGTCGGGGCCGCCCACCACGCGGCGGATGACCGCCTCGTCGACGACCGCCCAGAGCCGCGGACGGTCGGCCCGGGTCAGGATCTCCTGCCGCGCCATCCGGACCTGGACGCGCCGTTCGACGTCCTCGCGGTCCAGCTCGCGCGCGCCGTTGCGGAACACCTCCCGGGCGTAGCCCTCGGTCTGCAGCAGGCCGGGCACCACGACGGGCTCGAAGTCGCGGATCGCCGCCGCCCCGGCCTCCAGGCCGATGTAGACCTCGTAGGGGTTAGGGAGCACATCGCGGAAGGAGTGCCACCAGCCGGGCTGGCGCGCGTCGCGGGCGAGCTGGATCAGGCCGTCTCGCTCCGGGCCGGTGACGCCGTACAGCTCGAGGAGCGCGCGCACGTTGCCGGGCTGGGGACGGCTGCGGCCGGTCTCGATCCGGAAGACCGTCGAGGTTGACCATTCGAGCCTGCGGGCCACCTCTTCGCGGGACAGGCTCGTGGCCTCGCGGCGCAGCATGAGCTCGGCGGCCAGACGGCGCCCCCGCAGGGTGGGGCTCTGATCTGGAACGTTCCGCCGGGCCATTCTGAAGCCCTTCTTTTTGCATAAATCCGGTTGCACTATTGCATAATATAGATTGTCGGTGCATCCTTTCGCCGATGATGTCACCGGCGGGGGGCGCCGGGCGGCAAACCGCCGCAACAGCGTGATCCCCAGGACGGGACGATGCGAGGAACCCCATCACCGATCACCGGTCCCCGCCCGCCGAGCGTCGACGACGCAGGCTGGCCGCTGCAGAGCCACCTGGAACTCGGCGCCTACCCGACGGCCGTGCCGTGTGCCCGGCTGCACTCCCGCCTCGTCGCGGGCGAGTGGGGACTCGCCGGGCTGGCCGAGGTCGTCGAACTCGTCGTCTCGGAGCTGACGACCAACGCGGTGCAGGCCACCAGCGCCGCGGCCTTAACTGGCACCCGGTCCGTGCGGCTGTGGCTGCGCTCCGACGGGCGCCGGATCGTGATCCAGGTCTGGGATGACAGCCTGCAATCGCCCGTCCGGCGGGACGCGGGGCCGGACGCGGAAAGCGGGCGCGGCCTGCTGCTCGTCGATAGCCTCAGCGCGGACTGGGGATCGCATCAGTCGGCTGACGGCAGCGGAAAGGTGGTCTGGGCGGTGATCGACGCCGGCCCGCCCGCGTGACGGCTCAGTGAGCGGCCGCCCGGGCGATCATCGTGCCGAACAGGTCGGCGTAACGGAGCAGGTGCAGGTCGCCGACGTAACGCTCGCGGATGCGCTCCTGGGCCGCGTGGCCCATGCGGTCCGCCTCGGCCGGGTTGTCGAGCAGTTCGCGGACCGCCCCGCCGAACGCCTTCAGGTCGCGCGGGTCAGGCAGCAAGATGCCGGTCCCGTCAGCGATCTGGTCGATGATCCCGCCGACGGCCGAGCCGACCACCGGGCGCCCCTTCCACATGCCCTCGGCAACGGTCAGCCCGAATCCCTCGGCCAGGCTCTTCTGCGCGATCACCGTCGAGTACCGCTGCAGCGCGTTGACCATGGCGGCGTTCTCGTCGCTGTCGTCGAGCGGCAGGGTGACCAGCAGGACCCGGGCGCGAACCTCGGGCGGCAGCTCGCTCCAGCGCAGCAGGCAGTCGCCGAACGCCGCCGCGCCCTCCGGGTCGTCGGTCACCCCGGCGACCGCCGGCCCGACCAGCAGCAGGTATCCGTTCTCGCCGGGCGCGACGTACTCGGCGAAGCCCTGCATCACCCCGGCCATGTCCTTGAGCCGGTCCCAGCGCGATACCTGAACCACCAGCCGGTCATCGGGGCCGGGGCGGCTGTCGCCGCTGATCTCGGCCGACCGCGTTACCTGGCCGACGCTGCCATCGCTGCGCATGAAGGCGGTCCGCCCGTTCGGCGCGGGTCCGTCCAGCACGCCGATCCCGGTCAGAATGGCGCGCACCGTGTCGTCATCGAGGTACTGATTCTTCGACGAGAACGGATCGATCGACGGCGGGATGATCGCCACCTTCTCTTCCGGAATCCACTCCGGCACGTACTCGCGGCGGGTGAACACGAACCCCTCGGCATGCGCCAGGAACGGCCGCAGGAAGTTCCACGCGGCCTCGGTGGCCTCGTTGCGCCAGTCCACCCCGATGTGGCAGCGCCACGCCACCCGCACGCCTGCCCGCGACAGCGCCTCGGCGAGCCCGGCGGTCTGCGGATCGTGCAGCAGCACGATGTCGCCCGGGCGTACCTGCTCGAGCAGCTCGACGGCGTTGGCGGCGAGCATCGTCGCGTAGTGCTCGCGGTCGACCAGGTCGATCGGGCCGCCGGCGGCTTCGCCGTGGATCTGGTTATGCAGCCGCTTGGTGATCACGAAGAACCTCGCGTCGCCGGTGATCACCCGCCACTCGATCGGGATCTCGAGGTCGCGGACGTACCCGATGAGCACGTGCAACATCTCGGCGACGCCGCCGCCGGTCGCGGTCGAGCTGACGTTCCAGATCGTGCGCCCGTTCAGTTCCCGCATGAAGTTCGCGGCGGTCCGGACCAGCCGGGCCTGCCGCTCGGCGCCGATGACCGGCTCCAGCAGCGCGACCGGGCGCCGCGCCACCTCCACCCGTTCGACCAGACTCACTGATAAGCCCCCCGTAGCTCCCGTCCCCGCGCCGGGCCCCCGCCCAGCTCAGCTAGGTATACCCAGAAGTTATGTTTCTCTTATGACCGCACCGACCCGAGCCACCCGGCCGACCCGGAGCTGGCGCACGGCCTCGGCCATCCTGGCCGAGCGCGACCCGGTGCTGCGCCGCCTGGTCGATGAAACCGGGCCGGCCAGCCTGCGGCCGCCGCAGGAGTCGCACCTCGCCACGCTCGTCCGCGGCATCGTCTACCAGCAGCTGGCCGGCGCGGCGGCCGCCGCGATCCACGGGCGCCTGATCGCGGCGCTGGACGGGGACATCGACCCGGCGCGGCTGCTGTCGCTGTCCGATGAAACGCTGCGCTCGGTCGGCCTGTCCCGTGCCAAGGTGGCATCCCTGCGCGACCTGTCCGCCAAGATCCTGGACGGGACGGTCGTGCTGGACGACAGGCTCCGGGCACAGAGCGACGACGAGGTGGTCGAGCGGCTCTCGTCGGTCCGCGGCATCGGTCGCTGGACGGCGGAGATGTTCCTGATGTTCCAGCTCCGGCGGCTGGACGTGTGGCCGACCGGCGACCTCGGCGTGCGCCGGGGGTACGGGCTGGCCTGGGGAATCCCGACGCCGACGGCCAAGGAGCTGGAGCCGCTCGGGGAGCCATTCCGGCCGTACCGGTCAGTGGCCGCCTGGTACTGCTGGCGCGCCGCCGAGATTTATGGCGGCGCGGCGCAGAGCGCGGTCACCCGCTAGCGACCAGGCTAGCCCCCGGGTCCCGGTCACCGGCGCAGGGCGGGCAGGGCCGCGAGCAGGCCGGCCCACGGGAACGGCGCGCCGCCCCCGGCGACGCCCGGCAGGCGTTCCTGATCGAATATGACCCGTACGCCCCAGTCCCGCAGTGCCGCGAGGCTGCGCTGGAACGCCGGGTGGCGGGCCAGCGGCGCGTTGGGCCAGGGCACGGCCGCCATCGGCAGGTCGAGGCCGACCGCCTCGCAGAGCAGGCCCAGCGCCAGCGTGTCGCTGATCCCGAGCGCCCACTTGTTGACGGTATTGAAGCTCGCGGGCGCGACCACGAACGCGTCGGCGGGCGGCAGCACGTCGGGATCGTCGGCCGCCTTGTACTGGCTGCGCACCGGATGGCCGGTCAGCTCGGTGAGCCGGTCCGTGTCCAGGAACTTCATGCCATCGGGAGTGGCGATCACGCACACATCCCAGCCCTGCTCCTTGGCCGGGCCGACGAACCCCGGCAGCTGCCGGGCGGGCGGGCCCCCGCAGGCGATGACGTACAGGACCGGGGAAGACTGGGCGGCGGGCACGGCTCTCCTAATAAGTGTTGTCGGGTCCGCCGTAGGGCAGACTCGGTGCCTGGTGGCCGCCGGCAGGTGAGCACTGCGCTCTCCTGGGTTTCGAGCCCTGACGAGAGATCGTGCCCCTGCCGGTGACCGGGAGGATTGATCGCTGCTGGGATGTCGTGCCTGGCCCGGTGACGGGGCGTGAGCACTCCTTTTTTAGGTCGCTGATGGTTCTCCCGCTGGCTGCTGAGGGATTCGATCTGGCTGACGGGAGTGCGGGTGCGGCTGTTCGCGGGTGATGACTGGGCGGAAGATCATCACGACGTTGAGGTGATGGATCAGGATGGGCGGGTGCTGGCCACCAGGCGGCTGCCCGAGGGCGTGACCGGGATGACGGCGTTCCATGGGCTGATCGGCCGGTTCTTGCCTGAGGACGCGGGCGATGCGGAGGTTGTGGTCGGGATCGAGACCGACCGGGGCCCGTGGGTGGCGGCGCTGATCGCCGCCGGGTACAGGGTGTTCCCGGTGAATCCGCTGCAGGCTTCGCGGTACCGGGAGCGGCACGGGGTGTCCGGTGCCAAAAGCGACGGCGGTGACGCGCACATGCTCGCGGACATGGTGCGCACCGACTCGCACCAGCTGCGCCTGGCGGCGGTCGATTCCCCGGAAGCG
>Ga0335074_10001283_pt1 | contig 34212 bp, 30 predicted proteins | sample Lox_Sample_23_FD_206715 | JGI IMG/M metagenome (GOLD analysis project Ga0335074, IMG submission 206715) | Soil microbial communities from Loxahatchee National Wildlife Refuge, Florida, United States - Lox_Sample_2.3 | ecosystem: Environmental > Terrestrial > Soil > Wetlands | place: USA... | reverse complement strand
AGCCGCCCACGCCCCCGGCTGTGCTCGCCCACAAATACCACTCTGCGGATTTTGTGTCGCTCCGTCATTCGGCGTGCACTATCGCGGATCTGCTTGTGTGCCTGCACAACTGGCTCTGAACAAAGCTTGTGGCGGCGGTCGTTGATTTCGCGGGCGCCAGCTTCGACAATAATCATTGTGGCCGCTAAAGGGTTATCGCAAATCCCTTTTGGCGGGCTGTTGTGCCACATATCGGCGAATATGAACAGGCCACCCATGACCGCCGCGCCGCCCGTCCCTGTCCATCCGCGCCTGGGTGTCCGCGTGGCCTACCGGCTGCAGCAGGTCCTGCGCCCGAACGCCGGCTACCGGTGGCTCAGTGCCCGGGTCGAGGCGTCCGGCCCGGTCCGCGCGTTGTTCACCGGCGCGGAGCGGACCACGAAGACACCCGTGTTCGGCTGCCGGATGTGCGGCCAGTGCGCGCTGCCCGCCACCGGCTACGTCTGCCCGATGGGCTGCCCGAAGGAACTGCGCAACGGGCCGTGCGGGGGAGTGGGCGCGGACGGTTCCTGCGAGGTCTACCCGGAACGCCGCTGCGTCTGGGTCGACGCCTACGACCGCGCGGCCAGCCAGGGCCGGGCCGCTGACCTGCGCCTGCTGCACCGCCCGATCGACCACCGCCGCTGGGGCCAGAGCTCGTGGCTGAACTACTGGCAGGGCCGCGACGACGACCTCTGGACGGCCGAGCCGTGAGCCTGCGCGAGCGCCTGGCCTCGGGCGGCTTCGCGGTGACGGCCGAGATCAGCCCGCCCCGCGGGGCCAGCACGGCGAAGATCACGGAAACCGCCGAACTGCTCAAACCCAGCGTCGACGCGGTCAACGTCACCGACAACCAGGGCTCCAACGTCCGCCTGGCCAGCTGGGCCGGCAGCCTGGCCCTGCTCGCCGCGGGGCTCGAGCCGGTCATGCAGATGACCTGCCGGGACCGTAACCGCATCGCGCTGCAGTCCGACCTGCTCGGCGCGTCCGCCCTCGGCATCCGGAACATCCTGGTCATGACCGGTGATCACCCGAAGTTCGGTGACCATCCGGGGGCCAAGCCGGTGTTCGACCTGGACAGCGTGCAGCTGCTGTGGGCCCTGCGCGCCATGCGCGACCAGCACGTCCTGCTGTCCGGGCGCAAGCTCGACCCGCCGCCGGACTGCTTCCTCGGCGCGGTGGAGAACCCGTTCGCCCCGCCGGTGCAGTTCCGGGCCGAGCGGCTGGGCAAGAAAGTAAAAGCCGGCGCGCAGTTCGTCCAGACCCAGTTCGTCTTCGACGTCCCGGCCTTCGCCCGGTGGATGGCGCAGGTCCGTGACCTGGGGCTGCACGAGAAGTGCGCGATCCTGGCCGGGGTCGGCGCGGTCCGGTCCGTCAAGGCCCTGGACTACATGCGCGACCACGTGCCCGGGGTGGAGGTCCCGGACGCGGCCCACGACAGGCTGCGCAACGTGCCGCCAGGCAGACAGGCCGCCGAGGGCGTCAAGCTCGCGGCCGAGATCATCCAGCAGGTGGCCGAGATCCCCGGCGTGGCCGGGGTGCACCTGCTGGTGGCCGGGAACGAGCGGGCCGTCCCGGACATCCTGGACGGCGCAGGCCTCAAAACGACCACGAGGCAAAACCATGGACGTTGACCTCCGGCCGGTCCGCAAGCTGCGCGAGTCGGCCGCGGCCCGGTCGGCGCTCGGCCCGATCATCGAGGCGGTCTGCGCCTCGCCCGCCGACCTGTCCCGGCTGCGCCTGGTGTGTGACTGGATCCAGTACAAGCAGAACTTCCGTGAGCCCGTGGTCGGCAGGCCGATCGGCGGCCCCGACCTGCGCGGCACGGACACCGAGATCGCCGTCGACCTGCGCCGCTGCACCGACATAGACCTGGAAGCCGCGATCAAGCGCGCGCTGGAGGACCCCGGCGGGCTGGCCCTGGAGCCGTGGGTGCCCGGCCGGGACAGCTGCATCTGGCGGTTCAACGCGCTGTACTGGCAGGCTCTGTCCGACTGGGAGCGGGCGACGGGCCAGGAGTACGAGCAGTCCCTGCCGGGGGGCGAGAGCGACGCGCGGAACACCGAGGCGGCCCGGGAGCTGATCCTGGAGCTGTTCCGGATCTGGGACGAGCTGAACGCCCGCCGCGCGCTGCCCGACGAGCTCTACGTCCTGGAACTCGGCGTCGGGAACGGCAACCAGGCCCGGACCTGGCTGGACGAGTTCGTCCAGCTGGACCGCAGGCACGGGCGCGACTACTACCGCAGGCTGCGCTACCTGATGGGCGACTACTCCCCGCACGTCCTGGAACGCGCCAGAAAAGCGGTAGAACACCACAGCGAGCGCGTCAGCGCGCTGGTCGTGGACGCCACCCGCCCCGGCATCACGCTCGGCTTCCTCAATAACAAGGCCTTCCTGGTCTACATCTCCAACGTCTACGACAACCTGCCCACCGACGAACTGGCCTGCATCCACGGGCGCACCTACCAGGTGCAGACCCAGGCCTTCCTGGCCGACGATGACGCCGACCACATCGTCGGCCAGTTCGGCACCGACCGGCCCGCGCTGGCCAAGGTCATCGACCGGCTGCTGCGCATCGGGCCCGAGTTGCTCAGCGAGTCCGCGCCCGGCCAGTTCCCGGACACGCGAACCGCGGTCGGCTTCTGGCGTGCGGTGTGGGAGGCGCTGCGGCTCCGCGAACGGTACGTCCCGCTGGAGGGCCTGGACAGCTACCAGGTCACCGCGGAACTGACCGGCGAGATCCTGCGGCCGCTGATCGAGGGGGACGGCGACGTGCGGATGCACGTCAGCAACGGCGCGCTGTCCAGCCTGACCGGGACGCTGCCGCTGCTGCACCCGTTCGGCCGGGTGCAGTGCCACGACCTGTTCCTGACCGGCAGCCGCCAGTACCGCACCGGGTTCTACGGCCCGGGCAAATACGACGGCTCGGTGGTCAACTGGGTCAACGGGCCGCTGCTCCAGCTGGTCGCGAGCCGCCGCGGGTTCGGCGTCCAGTTCACCCCGTTCCGCCAGCGGCCCGGCTCGAACATCACCACCCTCACGGCCCAGGCGCGGGACTGAATGATTCTCCCAACCACCGTCGTAGGCTCCTACTCCGTGCCGGAATGGCTGGAACGGCTCAAGACCGAGTACTACCAGCGCCGGATCAGCGCCCAGCACCTGGCCGAGATCCACGAGGTCGCGATCAAGGCGGCGGTCAAGGACCAGGAGCTGGCCGGCATCGACATCGTGTCCGACGGCGAGCTGCGCCGGGACAACGACGTCGACTACTTCCTGGCCCGCATCCCGGGCGTGCACATCCCGCAGCGGGCCAAGACCGACTACTTCGACTACTACGACGCCGAGGTGACCCGGCCGCTGCCCGAGCTGCCCGACGATCCCGGCCAGAGCGCCACCCTGGACCTCGCCGCCGATTTCCGGTTCACCCGCCAGCTCACGCAGCGCCCGGTCAAGTTCTCCTTCACCGGCCCGTTCTCGCTGTCCCGCCGGATCCGCGACGGGGCCTACTCCAGACCCGGCGACCTGGTCCGCGCGCTGGCCCGCCGGCTCAACGCCGAGGCCCGCCAGCTGGCCGAGGCCGGCGCCGACTTCCTCCAGATCGACGAGCCGTTCCTGGCCGGGTACCCCGAGCAGATCGAGCTGGCCGTCGAGGCGGTGAACCTCGTCACCGAGAACGTGAACGCCACCTGGGCGCTGCACGTGTGCTACGGCAACCGGTACGCGCGGCCGTCCTGGGAAGGGCACTACGACTTCCTGTTCCCCGCGGTGAAGGCCGCGCGGGTCGACCAGATCGTGCTCGAGTTCGCCCGCAAGGGCCTGGATGACCTGCGGCTGATCGGCCAGCACGGGTGGGACAAGTGGCTGGGGTTCGGCGTGATCGACGTCAAGCGCCCCGAGGTCGAGCCGGCCGAGCTGGTCGCGTCCCGGATCAGGCGGGCGCTGGAGTACGTGCCGGCCGACCGCCTTATGATCAACCCGGACTGCGGTCTGCGGCATCTCGCGCCCGAGGTGGCCCGGCAGAAGCTGCGGGCCATGGTGGCCGGCGTCGCGATCGTCCGCGCCGGGCTCGAAGGCACCGAACCTGCTGAAAAGGAATCAACATGAGCGATGGCTTCCTGTTCACCTCGGAGTCGGTGACCGAAGGCCACCCGGACAAGGTGGCCGACCAGATCTCCGACGCGATCGTGGACGCCGCGCTGGCCCGCGACCCGGGCTCCCGGGTCGCGGTGGAGACGCTGCTGACCACCGGGCTGGTCGTGCTGGCCGGCGAGATCACCACCACCGCGGTCATCGACTTCCCCGCCCTGGCCCGCCAGGTGATCTGCGAGATCGGCTACGACACCGGCGAGTTCGGCTTCGACGGCAACGCGGTCGGCGTGATCACCGCCCTGGACCGGCAGTCACCCGACATCGCGCGCGGGGTGACCTCCTCCCACGATCAGCGCGCGGGCAGCACCGACCCGTTCGACGCCGCGGGCGCGGGCGACCAGGGCATGATGTTCGGCTACGCGAGCAGCGAAACGCCCGAGCTCATGCCCATGCCCATCGTGCTCGCGCACCGCCTGGCCCGGCGGCTCGCCGAGGTCCGCCGCAACGGCCTGCTGCCCTACCTGCGCCCGGACGGCAAGACCCAGGTGACGGTGCGCTACGACGCGGACGGCAAGCCGGTCCGGGTGGAGAAGGTGCTGATCTCCACCCAGCACGAGGACGGGGTGGAGGCCAAGCTCCCCGACGCGCTGTGGGAACAGGTCGTGACCCACGTCCTGCCCGGCGACATGTACGATCCCGGGGCGCTGCGCCGGGAGTTCTACGTCAACCCGACCGGCCGGTTCGTGATCGGCGGCCCGGTGGGTGACACCGGCCTGACCGGCCGCAAGATCATCGTCGACACCTACGGCGGGTTCGCCAGGCACGGCGGCGGCGCCTTCTCCGGCAAGGACCCCAGCAAGGTGGACCGGTCGGCGTCGTACGCGGCCCGGCACGTGGCCAAGAACATCGTGGCCGCCGGGCTGGCCGACCGGGCCGAGGTCCAGGTCGCCTACGCGATCGGGGTCGCCCGGCCGATGTCCCTGCTCGTGGAGACCTTCGGCACCGAGAAGGTGCCCCGGCCGCTGATCGCCGGCCTGGTCCGCGATCATTTCGACCTGCGGCCCGCCGCCCTGGTCCAGGCCCTGGACCTGCGCCGGCCGATCTACCGCCCGACGGCCGCCTACGGCCACTTCGGCCGGGACGAGGCCGGCTTCACCTGGGAGCGCACGGACCGTGCCGCCGCCCTGCGCGCTGACGCCGGTCTTTTATCCGAACGTAACATGGCGCGTGCCCCCGGCCCCGGATCACGCGTCCCCGCGCTCACCTGAGCAAAGCCCGCCGTACCGCCGATGACGGCGCGGTTCGGGCCGCGGGGGAAGACCAGCGCGGGCCAGCCGGGCCGGCTTGTGGCCGGCCTCAGGAATCCCCGGGCCGTTTTTGGGCGCCGTGTCATTGTCCAGCGGGAACGGCCGTGGGAATCTCCGCATTAGCGTGCGGTAATGCCAGTTTTCCCACCATTCACGCTGTGGGTGACTGCCGCCGGAGAGGGGCCGCCTGTGCTGGCCGCAGTGACCAGATCACCCGGTGAGATGGCGATCGAGCACGTTTCCGGGCCGGGACCTGCCCGTGCTGGAAACGTTATCGTCCGGCCGGAGGCGGTGGGAATCTGCGGCTCGGACTTCCATCTGTTTTCCGGGGAGGTGGGCGCGCTTTCCGGCTCCCGCGACTTCTATCCCCGGATTCAGGGCCACGAGGTATCCGCGATCGTCGAAGATCCCGGTGACGCCGCGACCATTGACCGGGGCGAGCGGGTCGCCATCTGGCCGCTGCTGCCGTGCGGCGACTGTTATCCCTGCCGGGCCGGAAGGCCCAACGTATGCCCGCGATTCCGCCTGGTCGGCGTGCATCTCGACGGCGGCCTGCAGCAACGGCTCGAGGTCCCCGCCCGCACCGTGTTCGGCGTCGGTGACCTGGACCCAGACAGCACGGCCTTCGTCGAGCCCGCCTCGGTCGCCGTGCACGCCCTGGCGCGCGGGAACGTCCAGCCCGGCGAGCAGGCCGTGGTGTTCGGCGCCGGGCCGATCGGCCTGGCCACCACCCTGGCCGCGGCCGCCGCGGGCGCGCGGGTCATGACGGTCGACCCGCTTCCCGCCCGGCGTGACCTGGCCAGACGCCTGGGCGCCGAGCGGGCGACCTGGGCTCAGGGCGACACACAGGACGATGCCCAGGGCGATGCCCTGGACGACGCCCTGCGCGATGAGATCACGGCCTGGACGGGCGGCGACGGCCCGCCGCTGGTCGTCGAGACCAGCGGCGAGACGGCGGTCCTGCCGCAGGCCGTCGGCCTGGTCTCGGCGGCGGGCCGGGTGGTGGTGATCGGCATGTCCTCGGGCACCGCCCGGCTCCGGCCGGGCGTCTTCCCGGAGAAAGAAATTGACGTCATCGGTTCCAGTTGCGCCACCGCAGCGGATTTCCAGGCGGCCATAAACCTGGTGCGAGCAAACCGCACGTCGCTCGCCACGGTATTTTCACATCATTTTCCGCTGGCTCGTGCAGCGGAAGCATTCGAATTCGCCATGAAACGGCCACCAGATGCAATCAAGATCGTGGTGACCGTCAATTAGCAGTTAAAAGCCAGCCCGAACTCACCACCGAAGAGGGGGAGAGATGAGAGCACATATCCCGGCGCTGAAGGCGCTGAAGGTGCCGTCAGCCATCCAGGCGCGAAGAACGCGGCGCACGATCGTGCTCGCCGCGGCCATCGCGATCGCCGCCGCCGGCTGCAGCAGCAGCTCAAGCTCCAGCACCACCTCCACCACCAGCACCCCCGCGAGCACGGCGACCAGCTCGGCGAGCACGAGCGCGGTCAACACCTCGCAGTGCGGCACCAAGCCGGGCGTGGCGGCCACCGGGACGCCGATCGCGCTGGGCGCCATCGTCACCAACCAGCCGGGGACCTCGTTCACCGACATCCCGAACATGGCCAACGCGTACTTCGCCTGCGTCAACGCCAACGGCGGCATCAACGGCCACCCGATCAAGCTCTACATCGAAACCGAGCAGACCAACCCGGCGCAGATCGCGGCCGACGCCAAGCAGCTGGTCGACACCGACCATGTGGTCGGCATCATCGGCAACACGAGCATCATCGAATGCTCGGTGGACAGCAGCTACTGGCAGAAGCTCGGTTACTACATCATCGACTCCGGCATCGCCCCCGAGTGCTACTCGACCCCGAACAGCGCCGCGGTCAACATGGGCCCCCGGTACAGCTCCGACGGCGCGGTGCAGTACGCGCTGGCCCAGCACGTGAACAAGATCGTCTTCGACCAGTCCAACGTGCCGGGCACCGGTTACATCGCGGCCGGCCCGGACGCGCTGGCCAAGGCCGCGAACGTGCCGATCGTCCAGCTCACCGAGAACGTGCCGATCTCCGACGCCGACTCGGTGGCGATCAAGGAAGTCGACGACGCCGGCCCGGACGGTGCCGTGGTGCTGAACTTCACCCCGCCCGAGGCGCTGGTCATCCTGCAGGCGGCGCAGAAGCTCGGCCTGGAGGACCGGGTCAAGCTGTGGGGCTGCTCGACGCCGTGTAACACCGACTTCCTGGCCCAGTCGCTGGGACCGAAGTGGAACAGCAAGCTGTTCGTCAACGCGGAGCTACTCCCGCCGGACGTGACGAACACGCCGACGATGAGCCTGTACAAGGCGATCCTCAAGCAGTACGGCTCGGCGGTCTCCGGCGGCATCGGCAGCTTCAGCCAGATGGGCTTCACCGAGGCCGAGATCGCGGTGCACGCGCTGGAGGGGATCACCGGCGCCTACACGGTGGCCAGCGTCAACGCCGCGTTCAAGGGGGTGAGTAACTTCAATACCGGCATGCTGTGCCAGCTGTGGAGCTACGGCGACTACCCGATGCACATCCCCAACAACATGGACTCCACGGTCACCCCGGACAACGGCAAGATGGTGACGGCCCAGGGTTGTACGCTCATATCTTCGGTCGACCCGCAGGTCGCGGCGTATCGGACCGCCGCCGGCACCGCAGCGATGGCGCCGGCCTCGTAGCCGCATGCCGCCCTGGTCGGACTTCGAGCCGTTCATCGTCAGCGGCCTGGCCCTGGGCGGGGTGTACGCCCTGTCCGGGGTCGGGCTGGTGGTCCTGTACCGGGCCACCGGCGTGCTGTACCTGGCCTTCGGCGCGGTCGGCGCGCTGGGCGCGCTGACCGCCTGGTCCCTGGGCCAGGTCGGCGCGCCCGGCTGGGTCACGTGGCTGACCTGCATCGCCGTGGCGGCTGCCGTCACCCTGGCCTACGGCGTCATCTTCGGCCCCGCCCTGTCCAAACGGGACCCGCTGGTCAAGGCGGTGGCCACCATCGGGCTGACCCTGATCCTGTACGGCCTGATGGACCTGCTGTGGACGACCAGCGGTGGCGAGGCCCGCTCGCTGACCCTGCCCACCGACAACGGCGGTTTCTCCATCGGGCAGATCCAGGTGAACTGGACGCAGGTGATCGCGCTGGCGGCCGGGGTGGTGATCACCGCGGGGACGGGGGCGTTCCTGCGCTTCACCAAGCTCGGCACGGCCATGCGGGCCATGGCCAACGACCGCGAGATCACCGCCACCCTCGGCGTTCCGGTCCGCAAGGTCGAGGCGGCGGCCTGGCTCGGCTGCGGGGTGCTGGCCGGGATCGCCGGGCTGCTGCTCGCCGACCTGGTGGCGCTCGACGCCACCACCCTCACCTTCCTGGTCATCTCGTCGCTGGCCGCGGTGCTGATCGGCCGGCTGCACTCGATCACGGTCACGTTCGCGGCCGCGATCGTGGTCGGCCTGCTGCATGACCTGCTGACGCCGATCAACTCGCTGACCAACTACCGGGACATGACCCCGTTCGTGCTCGCCGCCGTGGCCTTGCTGGTCATGCCGCGGCGCCAGGTCATGGCCCAATCCCGCGAGGAGGCCTAGTGCGGGACACGATCACCCGGGCCGCCCCGAGCCGTGTCAGGCAGAAACCCAGCCGCCCCCAGCTCACCAGGGCGGCGATCATCACCGTCCTGCTGCTGTTCACGCTGTTCGCCCTGCCGCAGATCCTGAGCCTGTACTACGTCGACACGATGACGCAGGTGGCCGTGTACTCGATGGTCACCCTGGCGCTCGGCGTCCTGGTCGGCCGGGTCGGCCTGGTCTCCCTGGGCCAGGTCGCGGTGCTGGCCATCGGCGCCTGGGTGGCGGCCCGGCTGCTGTTCGCCACCACCCAGCCCTACCCGCTGATCCTGCTGGAGGCGGGCCTGATCACCATGGCCGCGGGCGTGCTGATCGGCTTGCCCGCGCTCCGGCTGCGCGGCCTGTACCTGGCCCTGATCACGCTGATGTTCGCGGGCGCGATCACCGTGGTGCTGGCCACGGTGAACTTCCCGAACGGCGGCCACGGCTTCACCGGCTACAACGGCAGCCTGGTGCACATCCCGCCGATCCGCCGGCCCGCGGCCGCGGGCACCGACCCCGCCTACTTCCGCTACTCGGTCATCGTCGCGATCTTGATGTTCCTGCTGGTCTTCGCGCACATCAAGACCAGGCCAGGCCGGGCCTGGGCGGCGATCCGGCAGAGCGAGCCGGCCGCGCTGGCCGCCGGCATCAACACCTGGTTCTACAAGCTGTGGGCGTTCGCGCTGGCCTCGTTCATCACCGGCGTGGCCGGCGGCGTACTGGCCGGCGCCGTGCACTACCTGTACTCGATCGACTTCCCCACCCAGGACTCGATCACCCTGCTGGCGGTGACGCTGATGGGCGGGGTCTACAGCATGTGGGGCGCGGTGGTGGCCGCGTTCCTGTACCAGTTCCTGCCGGCCCTGCTGAACAACTGGGGCGTCTCGGCTGACTGGCTGATCATCCTGTTCGGCCTGGGCGTGCTCCAGGTGCTGACCACCGCGCCGGCCGGCCTGGTCGACCAGGTACCCAAGGACCTGGCCCGCCTCGGCCGCCTCCTGCGCCGCCCGAGGAAAACGAAATGATCGACGTGCAGGGCCTGACCGTCCGCTACGGCGGCGTGACCTCGCTGGACGATATGAGCCTGACGTTCCAGGAGGGTACCTGCGGCCTCATCGGACCGAACGGCGCGGGCAAGACCACGTTCTTCAACGTGCTGAGCGGCTTCGTCCGGCCCGTCGCGGGAACGGTAAGCGCGTTCGGGGTAGACCTGCTGTCGATGGCTCACTTCCGCCGCGCGCGGTGGGGCGTGCGCCGCACCTTCCAGACCGAGCAGGCGATCGAGGAACTATCCGTGTTCGACAACGTGGCCATGGTGCACGAGCACTCCAAGCTCGGCGCGGCCACGCGCAGGAGGGACGTCCTGGCCGCGATCGAGTTCACCGGCCTGGCCGCCCAGCTGGAGACCCCGGACGCCAGGGTCGGCACGCTGACCGCCGGCCAGCGCCGCCTGGTCGAGGTGGCCCGCGCGGTGGTCGGAAAGCCGCGGCTGGTCCTGCTCGACGAGCCCGCCGCCGGGCTGCCCGACGAGGAGACCAGCCACCTGGCCGACGTCATCCGCGGCATCCCCGAGCACACCGGAGCACTGACCATCCTGGTCGACCACGACATGAGCCTGGTCTCGGCCTGCTGCGCGACCACCGCCGTGCTCGACTTCGGCAAGCTGATCGCCTCCGGCCCGACCGCCGCCGTGCTCCGCAACGACGACGTGATCCGCGCCTACCTGGGGGTGGCATGACCCAGCTCCAGCTCAGCGACCTCACCGTCGAGCGCGGTGGCCGCCCCGTCGTGAAGCAGGTCTCCGTCGAGATCCCGGCCGGCCAGGTCACCGCCCTGCTCGGCCCGAACGGCGCGGGCAAATCCACCCTGGTCCTGGCGGTCGGCGGCGTCCTGAAGCCCAAGGGCGGCACCGTGCTCCTCGACAGCGAGAACATCACCGGCCGGCGCCCGGAACGGATCCGCCAGGCCGGCCTCGCGATCGTCCCCGAAGGCCGCCGCCTGCTCCCCGACCTGACCGTGGAGGACAACCTGCGGGTGGCCAGCTACGCCCTGTCACGCGACCAGGCCCAGGCCGGCCGGGAGCAGGTGCTGGGGCTGTTCCCCCAGCTCGGCCAGCGGCTGGCCGCGCTGGCCCGCACCCTGTCCGGCGGCGAGCAGCAGATGGTCGTGCTGGCCCAGGCCCTGATCGCCCAGCCGCGCTACATGCTCATCGACGAGCTGTCGCTGGGCCTGGCCCCGGTGGTGGTCAGCCGGCTGATCCCGGTGATCCGCACCATCACCGAGTCCGGCACCGGCGTGCTGCTGATCGAGCAGTTCGCCACCGTGGCCCTGAGCCTGGCCAACCACGCCCACATCATGGAGGGCGGCCAGATCCGCTTCTCCGGTCCCGCCGCCGACCTGCGCGCCCAGCCCGAACTGCTCCAATCCGCCTACCTGCTGCGCGGCAGCACCGGCCCGCCCGCCTCCGTACCTCCCCCACCCGCCGTTATCCCCGATTTATTTATCCGGAACGAAGCGTGGTACCCGATCCCGGCCCCGCACCCGCCAGCCCGACCGTGAAGACCGTCGGCACCGCGGCCAGCGTGTGCCAGGCCGGGACCGGCGGCCCGCAGGAGGCGCTGCCCAGGCCGTGGTGCGCCGCGTCCACGTGCAGGTGGATCCGCCCGTCCGGCCGCAGGTCGCAGGTGTGCCGCGCGCCGGCCAGCGCCGCGGTGCTCCACGGCCGGGCCGTCAGGTCGAAGACCGGGTCCCCGGTGATCGTCAGCCCGGTGCCGTCCGGCCGCGTCAGCCGGGCCCAGCGCACTGCCCGCCGGTTCCCGTTCTCCTGCGGCCGCACGTACGGGGTCTGCAGTCCGGCCAGCGTCCGCCGGTAGCGGCCTACGCGCACAGCGCTCTGGCTGTCCCGGTACGCCTCACCGGGCCCGAGCCCGAACCACTCCAACTCCGCGTCCTCGCCGGCCAGGGCGAACGCGACCCCGAGCCGCGGCAGCGGAACCTCCCAGCTGCCCCGCGGCACCACCGTCACCGTCAGCCACGCCACGCCGCCCTCCGCCCGCCACCGGTACGTCACGTCCATCCCGCGACCCGTGCCCGCCGCCCCGACCCGGGTCCGCACTGACAGTCCCACGTCATCACACTCGACGCCGAGCACCTTGTGCCGCAGCCGGTCCAGCCCCGCCCGCCGCCACGCGCCCGCCAGCGGCCGGTCGTTGTCGATCGGCGCCCGCCACAGCTCCAGCCGCGGCCCGTCCAGGTCAATCCCGCCCAGGCTGATCAGCCCCCCGGTCCCCCCGTCAAACCGCGCCACCCCCAGCCTGACCCCGTCCCTGCCCGCGCCCGCGTCTCCGCCCGCGTCTCCGCCCGCGCCCGCGTCCCCGCCCGCGCCCGCGTCTCCGCCCGCGTCCCCGCCCGCGCCCCCGCCCCCGTCCCTCGGCGCCGCCTCGGACCGGCTCGATGTGCCATCGGGCCGGTTATCGCCGGTCCGATGTACCATCGGGCCGGTTGGCTCTGGTGCCGAACCCGCCGCGAGCGCGGGCCCCGTTGCCCCGATCGCCCCAGCTGCCCCACCTGCCCCCTCCCGCTCGTCGACCCGCTCCTGCGTCCAGGCGACCTCGTGTCCGGCCGGGGCCCAGCCCTCTGCTTGGCCCAGTACCGCGGTGACCGTGAGCCACAGCTCGCCCCCGCTCGCCTCTCTCAGCAGCCCGCTGAGCCTGTCCGGCCACCCGATGCTCCCCGCAGCCCCAGCCGGCACCGCTGGCACCACCAGCTCACCGCTCCCGAGCGCCACTCCCTCCTCTTCCAGCATCCACTGCCACCTTAGGTACCCAGTGTCCCGGGCGTGGTGCAGGTTCCGGACGGCGATCGTCCGCGCCCGCGGGTCCATGCTGATCCGGACCGGCTCGACCACCTTCTTGAACTCCAGCAGCCCGGGCGACGGGGTGCGGTCGGGGAAGACCAGCCCGTCGATGACGAAGTTCCCGTCGTGCACCGGTTCGCCGAAGTCGCCGCCGTAGGCGTAGTGCGGCGTCCCGTCCGCGGCGGTCCGGGCGATGCCGTGGTCGATCCACTCCCAGACGAACCCCCCGGCCAGCCGCGGATGCGCCTCGAACAGCTCCTGGTAGTCGCGCAGGCCGCCGGGCCCGTTGCCCATCGCGTGCGCGTACTCGCACAACAGGAACGGCAGCCCCCGGCGGTGCGCGTCGTGCGCCGGGTCGGCCGTCCCCGGCTCCTGCCGGTGCCCGATGGCCGCCACCTCCGGCAGGCCGGCGTACATCCGGGAGTACACGTCGACGTAGGAGCAGTTCTGGTGGTCGCCCTCGTAGTGGATCAGGCGGCTGCCGTCCCGGCCGCGGATCCAGGCCGCCATGTCCGCGAAGTTCGCGCCGGTCCCGGCCTCGTTGCCCAGCGACCACATGATGACGCACGGGTGGTTCTTGTCCCGCTCCACCAGGCGCGCCGCCCGGTCCAGGTACGCCTCCCGCCAGGCCGGGTCGTCGCTGGGGTTGCCGCGCCAGCCCCCGGATTCGAACCCGTGGGTCTCCAGGTCGCACTCGTCGACCACCCACAGCCCGTAGCGGTCGCACAGGTCCAGGAAGCGCGGGTCGGGCGGGTAGTGGCTGGTCCGCACGGCGTTGATGTTGTGCCGCTTCATGGCCAGCACGTCGGCCAGCATCGTCTGCGGAGAAAGCGTCCGGCCGGTGCGCGGGTCCCACTCGTGCCGGTTCACCCCGCGCAGCAGGACCGGCGAGCCGTTGACGGTGAGCACCCCATCCACTACCGAGACCCGCCGGAAGCCGATGGCGACCGCAATCCGCTCGTCATCGGTCACCAGCTCGCCCGCGTACAGCCGGGGCCGCTCGTCGGACCACGGCTCGACGTCCGCGATCACGTGCGGACCCGCCGGGTCGGCGCCGGCCAGGCCCAGCTCGGGCACGCTGAGCCGGGCCCGCCCGGTGGTCGGCACCGCGGTCTCGACGGCCAGCGTGCCCCGCCCGCTGGCCGGGTCGAAGTCCGCGTGGACGAAGAAGTCCTCCAGCCCGCGGGTCAGGATCCGCACCGGCCGGAAGATCCCGGACAGCCACCACATGTCCTGGTCCTCCAGGTAGCTGCCCGCGGACCACTGGTGCACCCGGACGGCCAGCACGTTCCGGCCGGGGCGCAGCGTCCCGGACACGTCGAACTCGGCCGGCAGCCGGCTGCCCTTCCCGTCCCCGAGCCGCACCCCGTTGAGCCACACCGCGAAACACGAGTCCACCCCGTCGAAGCGCAGCACGGCCCGGGGCAGCGCAAAGCCGTCCGGAATCTCGAAACCGCGCCGGTACTCCCCGGTCGGGTTGGCGTCCGGCACCCGCGGCGGATCGACCGGGAACGGGTAGGTGACGTTGGTGTACGCGGGCGCGCCGTACCCGGCCAGCTGCCAGCACGACGGCACCTCCAGCTCGGCCCACCCGGAGTCGTCGAACTCCGGGCGTTCGAAGCCCCGGCTCAGGTCGGCCAGGCCGGCCGCGAGGCGGAAGCGCCACGGCCCGTTCAGGTCAATAAAGGGCAGGTCCGAGGTAAACCATGCCCGAGGCCTCAGCCGGCCCCGGCCCGGGCTCCGGTCTTCGACATAGGCGTAGTGCGCGGGCACCCGCGAACTGTAGCGTGGGGCCATGGCCGAGCACCATGTATCCCCGACGTGGGAACCGCCGCCGGCGGGCGAGCAGTTCACCGGCGGCCTGGACGCCGCCGAGCGCGACGAGCTTCCCGCCTCGGCGTTCGCCTTTCCCGCCCAGCGCAAGGAGCCGATGACCTCGGCCAGCCACGTGCGCAATGCGCTCGCCCGGTTCGACCAGGTCCAGGACGTGACCGACGCCGACCGCGCGCTCGCCTTCGAGAACATCCGCCGCGCCGCCGCCCACTTCGGCGTCGACATGACCGAACAGTCCTGGCACGACCTCATGCACTGACGCGGCCGGGGGGTCATAGTGACGTTACGCAGTGGGAGGGCCGGCATGAGCGGGGAAATCGCGTCGATGGCGGCCGAGATGACGCCCTACATCTCGGCGGCGGTGAGCGCCTACGGCGGAGCGGTCCTGGCGCAGGTGCGGGATGACGCGGCGGACGCGACCGTCGGGCTGGGCCGCCGGCTGCTGCAGAAGATCTTCGGGCATCGCACTGAGGCCGGGGCCCTGCCCGGCCCGCTGGCCGACCTGGCCGAGGATCCGCAGGACGGCGACGCGCTGGCTGCCGTCCGGCTGGCCGTCCGCAAGGCCCTGGACGCCGATCCGGCGCTGGCCGCCGAAGTACGGGAGATGCTGGCCGGCACGGGCGGCGTGACCCAGCAGATCCACGCGGGCCGCGACGCGTACGTGGCGGGCCGGGACCAGACGGTGGTCAACTACCGCCGCCCGGACGAGTGAGACGGGCGGTGCGCGGCGTCCACCGGGCGGCACGGTCACGGCCGGTTCTGCTGTCCCATGAGCACGACGACATCCCCGAGCGAGCGGACCAGGCCGTACCGCCGCCGGATGACGTCGGCGATCAGCCCGGTCCAGCCGGTCTGGTGCGAGGCGCCGAGCGCCGCGGCGTTGTCGCCGTGGAAGTACTCACCGAACACCAGGTTATCCCGCCAGGCCGGATCGTCCTGCAGCAGCGAGGTCCCGCCGAAGCACGGCCGCCGGCCGTCCGGGCCGCGGGTGAAGATCGAGATGAGCCGGTCCTGCAGGTCGGCCGCCACCTTGTCCAAGGTCAGCTGGTTGCCGGACCCGGTCGGGTACTCGATCGTGAAGTCGTCGCCGAAGAACCGGTGGTAGCGCTCCAGGGCGCTGATCACCAGGTAGTTCAGCGGGAACCAGACCGGCCCGCGCCAGTTGGAGTTCCCGCCGAACAAGGGCGTGGTGGACTCCGCGGGCTCGTAGTCGACGCTCGCGGTGACGCCCTCCACGGACAGGACGTACGGGTGCGCGCGGTGGTACGCCGATAGGGCCCGCAGCCCGTGCGGGGACAGGAACTCGCTCTCGTCGAACAGCCGGCCGACCAGCCTCCTCAGCCGGTCCGGCCCGGCCAGCGACAGCAGCAGCCGCTGGTCGCCGCCCAGCTCGCGCAGCACGCCGCGTTCACGCATCGCGTCCACGTCCATCAGGTTCTCGCGCCCGAGCAGGTCCGCGAACTGCTTGCCGAACACCAGGGCCTGCTGCAAGTCGCCCTCGTTGACCACCGCGGCGGCCAGCAGCGGGATCATGCCCACCATCGACCGGACCTTGATCGGCACCTGCTCGCCGGACGGCGTCACCAGCCGGTCGTAGTAGAAGCCGTCATCGGCATCCCACAGCCCCTGGCTGTCCAGCGCGTCGCGGATGGCGGCGAAGTGCTCGAGGAACTTGACCACCAGGTCCGACGCCGGCCGCTGCCCGCTCCGGGCCAGCACGGTGGCGATGCCGCCCAGCGCGATCGCGTAGAACCCCATCCACCCGGTGGCGTCGGACTGCTCCAGGACGCCGCCCACCGGCAGCCGCGACCGGTCCAGCGGCCCGATGTTGTCCAGGCCCAGGAACCCGCCCTCGTAGACGTTCCGGCCGCCCGCATCCTCCAGGTTGACCCACCAGGTGAAGTTCACCAGCAGCTTGTCGAAGACGCGCGAGAGAAAATCGGTGTCGCGGCCCTCGTCGACCGCGAACACCTCCAGCGCGGCCCAGGCCTGGACCGGCGGGTTGACGTCGGAGAAGTTCCATTCGTAGGCGGGCAGCGTCCCGCTCGGATGCTGGAACCACTCCCGGCACAGCAGGATCAGCTGGTACTTGGCGAACGCCGGGTCCACGTGGGCCAGGGCCACGCAGTGGAAGGCCAGATCCCACGCGGCGAACCAGGGGTACTCCCACTTGTCCGGCATCGACATGATGTCGAACGCGTCGAAGTTGCGCCAGTGCGAGTTGCGCCCGGTCAGCCGCTCGGCCGGCGGTGCGGGCTGGCCCGGGTCCCCGTCCAGCCAGCGGGTCACGTCGTAGTAGAACAGCTGCTTGCTCCACAGCAGCCCGGCGAAGGCCTGCCGCATGACCATCGCCTCGTCGTCGCTCGCGTCCCGCGGGGTCAGCTCGTCGTAGAACTCGTCGGCCTCGGCCCGCCGCCTGGCCACCACCGCGTCGAACTCCGAGCCCAGCGCCGTGCCCGCCGCCGCCGCGGCGGCCGCCCCAGCGGACGCGGACGACGCTGGCCGCAGCCGCAGCCGCAGTTCGGCGGAGGCGCCCCCAGCCAGCGTGACCCGGTACCAGAACGCGCACTTGGTCCCGGTGCGGGCCGGGTTGACCGTGGCCGCGCCGTGGACCACGTGATCGTTGATGCCGTCCTTCGGGTACGGCGTGACCGGCTCACCGCCGAACACCCGGGCCACGTTCGTCTCGTTCTCGCAGAACAACGCGTCCGGCATCGCCCCGTCCGGCCCGGGACCGGCGACCAGCTCCAGCTCGCCGCAGAACGGGTGGGCGATGCTGACCGCGCCCGGGCCGGCCGCCGTGCCCCCCAGCACCGGCGGCGCTGACCCATCCCAGGACCAGGTGTTGCGGAACCAGGCCGTCGGCAGCACGTGCAAGGTCGCCGCGTCCGGGCCCGCGTTGGTCACCGAGATCGCCATCAGCACGTCATCGGGCGCGGCCTTGGCGTAGCACACCTCCACGATCCAGTACCGCCCGCCGCTGAACACCCCGGTGTCGACCAGCTCGTACTCCGGCTGCGTCCGGTCCCGGGCCGCGTTCACCGCGATCAGGTCCTGGTAGGGGAACTCGTCCTGCGGATAGTGGTACCGCCACCGGTTCCACGCGTGGCTGGGCACCGCATCCAGGTACCACCAGTACTCCTTGACGTCCTCCCCGTGGTTGCCCTGCCCGCTGGTCAGCCCGAACGCCCGCTCCTTCAGGATCGGATCGCGCCCGTTCCACAGCGCCAGCGCCAGGCACAGCCGCTGCTCGATGTCGCAGAACCCGGCCAGCCCGTCCTCGCCCCACCGGTAGGCCCGCGACCGCGCCAGATCGTGCGGCAGGTAGTTCCACGCATTCCCGTCCGGGCTGTAGTCCTCCCGCACCGTCCCCCACTGCCGCTCGGACACGTACGGCCCCCACCGGTACCACTCGCCGGCCTGCCGCAGCCCGTTCTCCAGCCGCCCGAATTCCACTACCCGGTCCCGCTCGGCTCCCATGGCTGCCTCTCTCCCGCGTCCAGTCCCCGCCGTAACTTCCGCCCCCGGCGTAGCTACTATTTTTTATCTGAACGAATCGTGGTACCACCGCCCGCCCCCCGCAACTACCGCCGGGTTAGGCTTTAACTCCAGGGAGCACAGCACACGGACATCGGGACGGGCGCCATGGCTTATGACGACGCGACAGACAGCCAGCCGGCCGGGAACTGGCCTCAGGTGAGGTCCGGCCCGCTGGTGGCCGGCGGGATCCTGATCGGGATCGGCGCCGTGGTGGCGCTGGTGGGCACGGCCGTGGCCGGCGTGCACCTGGCCGCCGCCACCCGGGCCTGGATCAACGACCTGGAGACCCCGCCTGGCGAGCTGGCCAGGCTCAAGTGGGAGCAGGCCAAGCACGCCGCGAACACTGGCGCGGGCGCCTGGCGTAATCACCCGAACGCCAAGATCGGCCTGGCCCGCCGGAGCTCGTCCAGCTGATCAGGCCCGTTCAGGCCGGCCAGAGCCTGGCTTCGGGCCGGAGCGGCTCGAACAGCTCGACCGGGTTGCCCGACGGGTCCTCCGCGATGATCTGCTTGCCGCCGAAGCCGGTCACGATGTCGTTGCGGAACCGGACGCCGTCTCGCCGTAGTCCGGCCACGGCGGCGGCCAGGTCGGGAACCTCGACCGAGAACCGGTTCCAGCCGCCGGGCTCGGGCAGCGTGCCGTCCGGCATGGCCTGCCCGCCGCCGGGCCCGCCGCCCGGCACGCTCAGCACCAGGCGCAGGTCGCCCCGGGTGAGCATGGCGAACATGTCGTTGGGATGGATCTGCACGCTGAACCCCAGGTGCGTGGTGTAGAAACCGATGGCGGCCTCCACGTCACGCACGATGTAGCGGACGCTGACCGTGGTCATGTGATGCGTGCCTCCCGTGTTCGAAGCGGTCAGGACTCGGGTAGCGGGGCCTGGACACTGACATGTCGGCCGTCCGGGTCGCGCAGCATCGTCTCGGCCGATCCCCAGTGGCGGCCGATGAACGGATGCTCGACGGTGCCGGCCCGCGGCGGCTCGAAGCCGTCCGGGTCGTCCACTCTGACCAGTGGCTGGAACTCGGGGTCCGGACCGTCCGGGCGCTCGACCACGAACAGGTACGGGCCGCCGGCCGGATGGGCCAGCCGACCGGAGTTGCGGCCGGTCTCGAACTCCACCTGGTATCCGAGCGCCTGCCAGAAGGCGACGGTGCGGCCCCAGTTGCGGGTCTGGATGATGAGCCCCTCGATGCCGCGTGACGCCATGGTGTCTCCCTCGGACCGCGCCCGGTGCAGGTGACGCCGCAGCGCGGTGGCAGTGATCGACGAGAGCGACTGCTCGGTGTCGACGGCGTGGTACTTGATCTCGCGGATGAGATCCGCCGGCAGGTACACCTTGAACTGCCGCATCTCGCCAGCCATAGGTACTATGGTACTAAAGTACCACCGCCCATCCCGGCCATCCCTTCGCCGTCGCCCCAAATTAGGAGTGAAACCCGGCACCCCAGGTCGCCATGGCCGCTCACTCCCTTCCCGCCAAAGTCCATAACAGCAACGTCCCGGCCGCCTGATCAGGCGGCCGGGACGTTTGTTGCGGCTGGCGCTATGGTCGCGCCAGCACTTCCTGATGGGTTAGAAGACGAAGCACGAGGAGTTCGGCCGGTACCACCACGGGCAGGCGGGGCGAACGTTGCTGGCCAGCGTGAAGGCACCGCTGCCGTTCTCGCTGCCGGTCTCCCACCACTTGCCGGACACGGACCCCGACTTGAGTATCAGCCGGAACCTCCACCGGTACACCCACCGGTACCCATTCCAGTACCACTGCTTGTACCACTGCTTGTAATACTGAGGCGTGATGTACCCGCTGTAGGACCGCGTTCCCTGGATGGACCCGGCCGGGTACTGGAACGAGAACGTCACGTGGTTCCCGTAGACGGTCCCGACGACCGGCCCGGTGGTCGGGTAGTACGAATCGGTCAGCGTCCCGGTCAGGCAGCTGCCGCGCTGCTTGAAGGTCACGCTGTAGGTGTAGGTGGTGCCCTGGTAGACGGCCTGGACCTCGTTGGAGCCGTTCAGGTTCCACCGCTCCTGGGCCCATGGGTTGCAGCCCGGCCCGAAGTGATTGGAGGTGCTGGCCGTGGGGGCGACCGGCGCGGCACTTGCCACCCCGGCTCCGCCTGCGATGAGCCCGGCCGTAACCGCGAGGCCGGCCAAGGTTCTGAGCATCATCTTGCTGCTGGGTCTCATGATTCCCTCTCCCATGGAACCGCCGGCCGGAACCAGGCCTTCCGCGTGCGACTCCCGCTGTCGCGCGTCTGGCGGTTTAGTTACGTAAAGAAGACGTTGGAATGGACGAAAAGGTTGTCCGGGAACACACAGAAACACAGGTGCCGCAAGGACGTTTTTCTGACGCTATCGGACAAATAGCTATCAACCTGCACAGATGAAGCAGCCGGGCCGCGGCGTCGGCCCGCGGTTACCCTTCGGCCGCGGCGGTGAAGACGGGCTGGTAGCCGAGTTCCTGCCCGGCCGCGGTGGGGTGGTAGGACGAGCTGATCGCGAAGATGTCCACCGAGTGCAGCCAGCTGTCGGAGTCGCATATCTCGTGCCCGGCGAACTGGCCGCGGACATCGGCGAACGTGTCGTGATTGGCCAGCGCGGCGGCCTGCAGGACAGCGTCGAGATCGTCCGCGCCGCCGTTGAGCGCAACACGGTCCGCGGTGCTCAGCCCGATGCAGGAGCCGGACTTGGACAGGTCGTACAGATCCGGGTAGTCCAGCACGACGACCTTCGCGTTCGGCGCGTCGGCCGCGATCGTCTGCAGGGTCTGGTCGAGCCGGGCCGGCAGCTGGCTGGCGATGAAGGCCTCGGCGGTCGCGACGGCGTTCAGGCACGAACTGGTCGGGAGCAGCACGCAGGTCTCCATCACGCTGGAGAAGCCCGCGTCGTTCCCGCCGATCGTGATGCTCACCAGCGTGGTGCTCGTGCTCAGCGCCGATACCTGGCTGCTGAGCACGTCCGCCGTGGTCGCGCCCGCACACGCCACCGAGGTGAAGCTGGCCGGGGCGTTGGCGCCGGCCCACTGCTCCGGATAGGCGTCCGTGCTGCGATCGCAGCTTCCGCTGGCGGAGACATAGTTCCCGGCCCCGAGGCCGGAGCTGTAGGAATCGCCGAGCGCCACGTAATTGACCGCGGGCGCCGCGTAATTGACCGCGGACGCCGCGCCAGCCGCCGGAGCGGCGGCCACGACCCCGGCCAGGCCCGCGCCAGCCGCGGAAACGACCATCACAGCACCGGAAAGGACATGAAAAATACGCACGAATCACCGCCATGACCACGGAAGCCATCGAAAACCGCGCGCCTTATTTGTGTACCACGCGCCACCCCGGCAGATCAATATTCAACGAGTGCTATTCATCGGGGGACGGGAGCTCAGGCACCCCGTCGTTCATCGCACGCTCTCCTCAGGATCAGCAGCAGCTCGTCGACTCCGCGCACCTGCAGGTGCGGGCGCCGCGAAACCGGCAGGTGGTCATAGGCGTCCGGGCCGCCCAGGCCGGTGCCGACCGCGACGGCCAGCGCCCGGCCCCGGTGCGCCATCGGCACCTCAAGCTGCGGGTCATCGCCCACCACGGCCAGCTCCGCCGGGCGGGCCCCCAGCCGGTCCGCCGCGCTGCGCAGCGCGTCCAGCGACGGCTTGCCGACCACCCGCAGCCCGCACCCGGTCAGCGAGGTGATCATGGCCGAGATGGCCCGCGAGGTGCCCAGGGCCCGGCCGCCGTCCACCGCGAAGAACGACGTCTGCGAGCAGCTGTACAGCTCGGCGCCGCTCCAGACCGCGTGGCAGGCGGCCTCGAGCGCGGGCATGGTGAACTCGGGGAACCAGCCGGCCAGCACCGCGTCCGCCGCCGTCCCGGCCGTCGGCGGCACCACCTCGAAGCCGGCCTCGGCCAGCGGCGACGTGAGCCCCGGCCCGCCCAGCACCATGACCCGGCGGTGCCCCCGGCGGCCGAGCGCCCGGATCGCGCTGCTGGCCGGCGTCATCATCGCCTCGTCCGGCAGGCCGAAGCCGATCTCCCGCATGGTCGCGGCCAGCCGCGCGGGCGCGCGCGTCGTCCCGTTGGTGAACACCACGAACGGCAGCCCGCGCGCCGCCACCCAGCTGGTGATCTCCACCGCGCCCGGCAGCGGCCGCAGCCCATGCCCCCCGGAGTCGCCGAGGACCAGCGTGCCGTCCATGTCGAACACGAAGCCCCGGACGTCCCGCAGCCAGGCCGTCCAGTCAAGATCGCGCACCGTCACCACCCCCCGTCAGCGACAGCCGGAACCCGGGCTTGTCCAGCACGAGCCGCTGGGCCGGCGGCCGGGAGCCCAGCTCGCGCAGCAACCGCAGGATCGGCTGCAGCTCCGGGTGGTAGTGCCGCGCGGCGGGCGCGGCGGCGAGCATCGCGTCCACCTCCTCGCCCGGCATCCCGAACCGCAGTAGCAGTTCCTCGTCGGTGGTCCCGCGCGGCAGCCGCTGCCGCAGCTCGGCCACGGACGGCGGCGGCGGCTCGGCGGCCAGCTCGCGGGCCCGCGGCCGGTCCAGGATACGGTCAAGGACCCACGGCTCGACGTCCGCCGTCGGCTTGCCGAAGCTGCCCAGCACGTACCGGATGACCTGGTCGGGGACGACCGAATACCGCGCGCCGCTGATCACGTTGGACAACGCCTGCCCCATCACCATCTGCGGGAACGGCGTGACCATGATCGGGTAGCCGAGCTCGGCCCGGACCTGCGTCACCTCCTCGATCACCGCCTCGAACCGGTCCTCCAGCCCGAGCTCGGCCAGCTGCCGCCGCAGCGTGGTCAGCACCCCGCCGGCCAGCTGGTGCCGGGTGAACGCCGCGTCGTACGGCCGCGGCCGCCCGGACGGCAGCCCTTCGGCCGCGGCGAGCAGGTCGAAGTACCGGGCCGCGCGGGCCAGCAGCCGGTCGTCCACGTTCACCGTGTGCCCGAGCTCGCGCAAGTTGGCGACCGTCCGCAAAGCGTCGGGCAGCGAGGACCCGTCGGCCAGCGCGCCGCAGGCCACCTGGAGCACGGACACGCCCAGGTCCGGCGCGGCCAGGTAGACCAGCGGCGACAGCCCGATCGTGCCGTGCGCGTGCAGTTCAAGCGCCTTGCCCGCCAACCGCGCCCGGATCGCGGGGATCAGCGTGCGGGCCCGCTCGGGGGTCAGCAGCCCGGCCGGGTCCTTGACGTACAAGCGGTCGATGTCCCGCGACGCGGCGGCCTGCCCGGCGATCCCGGCGTAGAACGGGTCGTCGTGCACGGCCGAGATCGTGTAGGTGAGCGCCGCGATGATCTCGGTCCCGCCGGCCTGCCGGATCATCCGCGCCGTGGCCAGCACCGCGCTCATGTCGTGCGTCGGGTCGAGCACCACGAACCGCGAGATCCCCGCCGCGACCAGCCGCTGGTAGACCAGCCGCATCACGTCCGGGTGGGCCCGCTCCCAGGAGATGAACCGGAACCCGGTGCCGATGAACTGCAGCGGCGTGTCCGGCATGGCGGCGCGGGTGAGCCGGATCCGCTGCCACGGATCCTCCCGGTGCGTCCGCACCGCCACGCCCATCGCCGTGCTCGAGCAGTAGTCCAGCGCCCGGAACCCGATCCGGTTCAGCACCGGCGCGATCTGCAGGATGTGCGCCGTGCGCAGCCCGGTGGCCCCCCACAGGCTCTGGTTGCCGTCCCGCAGCGAGACGTCCACCAGCTGGACTTCGCTCACCCCAGCCGCCGTTCCAGCCACCCGGCGTCGACCCCGCCCGCGGCCATCTCCATGTCATCGACCAGGCTCGACAGCAGCGGCAAGGTGGTCGCCACCCCGCCGATCTGGCATCGGGCCAGCGCCCCGCGCAGCCGGGCCAGGGCCTGCGCCCGGTCGGCGCCGCTGACCACCAGCTTGGCCAGCAGGCTGTCGTAGGCCGGCGGCACGGCCGAACCCGCCTGGATGTGCGTGTCGACCCGGATGCCGGGCCCGGCCGGGAAGACCGCGCTGGTCACCGTCCCGGGGCTGGGCCGCAAGCCCGCCGCCGGGTCCTCGGCGTTGATCCGGCACTCGATCGCATGCCCGCGGAAGCCCACGCCGGCCTGGGACAGCCGCAGCCCGCGCCCCTCGGCGATCGCGATCTGCTCCGCGACCAGGTCCAGGCCGGTGACCGCCTCGGTCACCGGGTGCTCCACCTGGATCCGCGCGTTGAGCTCGAGGAAGTAGAACGCCGCCCGCTGCGTGTCGACCAGGAACTCCACCGTGCCCAGGCCCCGGTACTTCAGGTGCAGCCCGAGGGCGACCGCGGCCACCCGCATGCTGACCCGCAGCGTCTCGCCGAGCAGCGGCGCCGGCGCCTCCTCGATGAGCTTGGCGTACCGCCGCTGGACCGAGCAGTCCCGGTCGCCGAGGTGGATCACGTTCTGGCCGTCGCCGAGCAGTTGCACCTCGACGTGCCGGGCCGGGGAAACGTACCGCTCCAGGTAGACCCGCGGGTCGCCGAACGCCGCCTGCGCCTCGGCGCTGGCCACCGCGAGAGCCTCACCCAGCTGGCCCGGCTCCCGGACCACCCGCAGCCCCCGCCCCCCGCCGCCCCCGGCCGCCTTGACCAGCACCGGATACCCGATCCGCTCCGCCAGCGCCCCCGCGTCCGCGAGCTCGGCCGGACCGCCCGGCAGGACCGGCAGCCCCGCCGCGACCGCGTGCGCCCGGGCCGCCAGCTTGTCCCCGGCCGCCTCGAGCACCTCCGCGCCGGGCCCGATGAAGACGATCCCCGCCGCCTCGCAGGCCCGCGCCAGCCGCGGGTTCTCGGCCAGGAACCCGTATCCGGGATGGATCGCGTCCGCCCCCGCCGCGGCCGCCGCGCCGACCACCGCCGGCACGCTCAGGTACGTCTCGGCCACACCCTGCCCACCACCGGCGGGTCCGAGCCGGATCGTCCGGTCGGCCAGCCTGGCCGGCACCGAGTCCGCGTCGGCTTCGGACACCGCGAGCACGGTCTCGATGCCGAGCCGCTGGCAGGTACCGATGACCCGGACGGCGATCTCGCCGCGGTTGGCGATCAGCACCCGCCGGATGATGAACACTAATCGGCCCTGATGCGCATCAGCGTGGCCCCGTGCGCCGCGAAGTCGGCGTTGCCCAGGCAGATCTCGGCCACCGTGCCGGCCGCGCCCGCGGTCACCGAGTTCATCAGCTTCATGGTCTCCACGATCCCGACCACGGTGTCCGCCCCCACCCGGCTGCCCACCTCGACGAACGGCTCCGCCCCCGGCCGCGGCGCCCGGTAGAACGTCCCCGGCAGCGGCGCCCGCACCGCCACCAGCCCGGCCCCGCCTTTCCCGGCCTGTACCCCACTCGTCCCATCAGCCCCGTCAGCCCCGCCAACCCCGCCAGCCCCGCCAGTTCCCGAGCTCGACCGGCTCGATGTGCCATCGGGCCGGTTATAACCGGTCCGATGTTCCATCGAGCCGGTCTCAGCAGCCTCCGGCCGAGCCGCGGAAAGCACCTCCGGCGCGGACCGCGACTCCACGGACTGGGTCCAGCCCTCCGGGGTGCGGCGCAGCACCAGCCGGAACCGGGGGGTCTGCACGTCGAGTTCGTCGTAGGGCAGCGAGTCGAGGAGCGCCAGCACATCGGCCACGTCCTCATTGGTCAGCTCCATCACAGCGGCTTCTCCAGCCAGGCCAGGACGTGGTCGCTGGCGCGGGGTTTCCTGGTGGCGACGGGGGGTCGTTCGCGAGCCGCCCAGACCGTCTCCGGGCGGCTCTGCAGCAGCCTGATCCGGTCCGCGGGGTCGCCGTGCAGGGGCGGGCAGGCCGGGTCGTCGCCAAGCAGCGCCCACTCGATGTCCTGCGGCGTGCCGTAGTGCTCCTCGACCCGCCGCCCGACCGAGGCCAGCGCCCGGGCCTCGTCGTCGGTGAGGCAGGGCAGCCCGCGCAGGCTGACCGGCATGGCCGAGGACGAGATCCCCGGCTCGTTCGGCTTAAAGGAATGCAACCTGAGCTTGGCCCCGATCCGCCGCCCGGTGATCTCGCCGGTCACCTTGCTCACCGTGAACCGGTCCGGGGTCACCTCCCCGGCCACCAGGGCCGAGCCCAGACCCCAGGTGCCCTCGATGGCCACCACCGAGCGGTCGCCGGTGACCGGGCTGCGGGTGAACAGCACCCCGGCCGCGCGCGGCCGGAGCATGCGCTGCACGACCACGCCCATGGCCAGGCCGTCCTCGGGCAGCCGCAGACGGCGCCGGTACGCGACCGACTCGTCGTTGTACAGGCTGGCCCAGCACCGGCGCACCGCGTCGAGCACCGCATCCGCGCCGTGCACGGCGAGGTAGGTGTCCTGCAGGCCCGCGAAGCTGGCCACCGCGGAGTCCTCCATGGTGGCGCTCGACCGCACCGCCACCGGCACGGACACCCCGAGCCCGAGGCCTGCATACGCCGCCGTGATCTGGGCTGCGACCGAAGCAGGCAGCGGCGAAGACGTGATCCGCTCCCGCACCTGGGCCGCCGCCTGCGCGATCGCCCCGACGTCTCCGGCCGGCAGGTCCGCGATCGAGCGCACCAAGGACGCATCCAGCGCGGCACCGAACGCCTCGGCCAGCACCACGTAGCCGGGCGGCACGGGAATCCCGGCCCGGGTCAGCTCGCCCAGGCCCGCCGCCTTGCCGCCGGCCGACGCCGCGTCCGCCGAACCCACCTCGGCCAAGCGGCGGACAAAGACGTCAGTCACCCGATGACCTGAACGATCCCGCGGTCACCGTCGACGCGGATCCGCTGGCCGGTACGGATCCGCTTGGTCGCGTCGCCGGTGCCGACCACGGCCGGCATGCCGTACTCCCGCGCGACGATCGCCGCGTGCGACATCGAGCCGCCGATGTCCGAGACCGCCGCCTTGATCTTGCCGAACACCGGCGCCCAGCTCGGCGCGGTCACCGGGCAGACCAGGATCTCGCCGTCGCGGATCTCGCCGATCTGGTTCACGTCCATCAGCACCCGGGCCGGGCCCTCGACCACGCCGGACGACGCGCCGAAGCCGCGCACCGCATCGGCGGCCGGGGAGAGCCAGGCCTGGATCCGTTCCTGAGTCACGCCCCACAGCATGCGCACCGCCGGATCGTTCAGCGCCTCCGGCACCGGCCCCAGCGCGGGCGGCGGCGACCAGTCCTTCAGCGCGGCCAGCATCCGCTTGCGCGACGAAACGATCGGCTGCCAGTGCGCCCCGCCCAGTGGCGGCCCGCCCGCGGCCCAGGCCAGCATGACGTCGGACAGCGCCTGGTCGATCTCGGTGTGGTGCAACTGGAAGATGTCCTCGCCGTCGGCCAGCACCCCGAACCGGGCCAGCAGCGCGCCGAACTCGCGGATCTTGGCGAAGAACTGCGAGGTGAACCAGTGCTCGCAGTAGAACTTGTGGTCCTCCACGAACGGGAACACCCGCCGGCACAGCCCCAGCATCTGGTCGAACGCGGCCCGCTCCTCGTCCGAGCCGAGCAGCGAACGGTACGACGACGCGATCCGCTCCCGCTCGGCCCGCAATTCCTCGGTGGGGCGCGCGGCCAGCGCGCCGGACCGCACCTGGGCCACGTACCGGGGCAGCGCCGCGAACGGGACGGTCAGGTCATCGGCCCAGCTGCGGTGATGGTGGTAGAAGCCGTCGCCGGTGGACACGTTGAACCACGGCTCGCGCGCCTGCTCGAAGGCGGAAAGCCACTTCTGCCCGCTCTCCCCGCGCGAAGCCAAAGCGGCCAGCACACCAGCAGGCGAGCAGCCCTCGGTGAACAGGTCGTCCACCCCGGCCTCGACGGCCAGCCGGGCCAGCCCCCGCAGCTCGTCGTCGGGCCGGTACATGATCACGTCGATGCCGGCCACCATCCGGGCCGCGGTCTGGTCGCTGATCTCCGGGAAGGCCTGCCTGCAGAACTGGAAGAACACCACGTAGGCCCCGTAGCCGAGCATCAGCATCTCGGTGTGGTGGTGCCACATCCTGGAGAACAGGTCGATGCACTTGTGGAAGTTCTCCCGCAGGTAGTGGTTCTGCGCGATGCCGACCGACTCGAAGACCACCGACGCGTCCTCGAACTCCGGCAGCTGCGGCACCGTGACCGACTCAATCTGCTCGATGAGCGAACGCATCCGGACCTTCCAGCCCTCGTACAGCGCGTCCCAGTTCTCGTAGTAGTACGACGCCCGCTCGCCGAAGATGGCCGCGCGGCGCCCGATCTCCGCGTCATCGAGCACCGGGATGGCCGTGATGTAGACGCGCCCGTTGACGATCCGGTGCTCGATGCCGAGCGTGGTCGGGAAGACGAACACCCGGGCCGTGTTCGCCCCGATCGCGCTGTAGGGCACCTCGGCGGTGATGGTGTCGAAGGCCGGCATCGGCTCGGGGAAGTGCATCGAGTTGTAGAACCAGAAGCGCTGGTCGTCCTCGGGCTGGAAGCGGGTGAAGTACGGGTACATCGACCGCCAGTCCTCGGCCCCCGGCGCGTCGGCGATCTCCGACGGGAGCAGGAACCTCGGCGCACCATCAGTCCCGTCCATCGTGCCCTCCTCAGTCGGCGTCTTTGCCCAGGCCGTACCCCACCGCCGAAGCTGCCATAGCGTCCCGGGCGGATCAATGGCGTATCCAACCATTTCGGTCCGCTCCATCTTGGGCCATCCACCAACGGGAGGAGACGGGCGGGCAGAATAAAAACAGCAGGCACGATGATCGGAGCACAGCAGACCATGGCCCGCAGCGGGAACCTGGCCGAATGGCAGCGCCACCTGGCCGCGCAGCGCCTCGAAGACGAACGGGAGGCGCGCGAGCGCAGGCGGCGGGAAAGGGACCTGGAGCGGGTCCGCCAGCAGGATCATGCCGACGCCCGGCAGCAGGACGCGGACGAGCAGACCGCCGCGGTCCAGGAGCAGATCACCAGCCTGGACGAGGTGCTGACCAGCGTGCTGTCGCTTCCGCCGGTGAGCTTTGACCGGCTGATGGTCACCGCGCGGACGCCTCCCTTCGACCCCGGCCCGCTGGGCGTCGCCGCGGCCGGCCCGCGGTGGAGTGATTTCGCGCCCGCGCCGCCCAGCGGGCTGGGCCGGTTCCTGGGCGGGGCGGCCCGCCGCAGGCGGCAGACGGCCCAGGCCCAGGCTCGTTTCGAGGCGGCCCGGGCCGAACACCAGCAGCAGGAGTCGCAGCGACAGCAGGCGCTGACCGTGGCGAAGGCCAAGTACCACGGGAAGGTCACCGAGGAGCGCGGCAAGGCGGCCGCGCGGAACGCCCACATCGCCCGCCGGCAGGCGGCGTTCGCCGCGGGCGACGCCGAGGCCGTGGCGTGGTTCGCCCGCTGCGTGCTCAAGGCGTCCCGGTACCCGGACGGCTTCCCGCGCGAATACCAGGTGGCCTACGAGCCCGATGCCAACATGGTCGCGGTCGAGTTCGAGCTGCCGCCGCAGCACCTCGTGCCGGCGGTCCGTTCCTATCGTTACGTGAAGGCGCGGGACGCCATCGAGCCGGTGCCGCGTCCGGACCACGAGATCAGGCAGCGCTACCAGCGGCTCATCTCCGCTGTCGCGCTCCGGACGCTGCACGAGATCTTCAGCGCCACCGCACCCGACGTGGTACGGGCGGTGTCCTTTACCGGCTACGTCAGCACCACCGACCCGGTCACCGGGAAGCCCGTCCGCTCGTGCCTGGTCACCGTGGCGGCCGAACGGCCCGTCTTCGAGGACCTGGTGCTGGCCGAGGTCGAGCCGGCCGCCTGCCTGGCCGGGCTCATTCAGATCGATTTATCAGAACGGGCCATGCCGCCAGCGGCTAGAACTCGGTCTCACGCTCCGCGGTCTCGAGCAGGTCCATCATCGCGCACAGGGCGTCGAGGTACGCGCGGGACCGCTGGACCAGCGGCGCCCAGTGATCAGCCTCGAACTGGCGGGCCACCTCGTCCCGCCAGTGCCGGTCCGCCTCCTCCCACGCCGCGCCGAGCAGGCGGAGCTGCTCGTCACCGTCGCGGTCCGGCCGGGTGTGCATGTCACGGTGCGCGAGCCTGGACGCGGCGGGCCGCCTCCAGGCTCGCGATGCCGGCCAGCAGCTGGCTCTCGGCGCGGGGCAGGTCGCTGTCCAGCAGGTCCAGGAACGTGCTGGCCGTGCCGCCGAACTCACCGGCCTCGGTGTCGACCCGCTGCTGCCAGCGGCGGACGTGCTCCAGCCGCTCGGCGGCCTGCTCGACCGCCCAGGCGTACGCCGAGCAGTCCCCGCCGCGTGAGCGGCAGGCCGCGAGCTCGGCCTGGTGCTGCTCCAGCCGGGCTTCCCAGTCGCCGGCCCTGGCCGCCAGCGACGCGCGGGTCAGCTCGATCTCGCCGGCGCCGCGCTCGGCCACGCCCCGCTGGGCGTACCGGAACCGGACCAGCGCCTCGTGCAGCCCCTTCAGGGCGCCGATGTCGGCGTGGACCCTGCTCACCGGCGGTCCGTGCCGGCGCGGCTCGCCCCGGCCCCCGCCCCGATGCCCGTCTCGAGGTACTCGCGGAGCCGTTCGATCAGGGCGGCGAGGTGTGCCTCGTGGCCTTCGGTGGCCGACAGGTAGGCGGACAGGCCCGGCGTGACCTCGTCGAGCGCCTCGCCGAACTGCCGGTACATGTCATCCCGCCAGACGTCCCCGAGCTGGCGCCAGTGACCCCGCATCGTCGCGAAGTTCTCGGCCAGATCCCGGTTGAACTGGATGAGATGGGCCCTGAACTCGGTCAGCGCGTCAATGTCGTTGATAACCCCGGACATGCCCTGTTCTCCTGTTTATTCGTTACCTGGCCGGCGGCACAGGCCCTCGAATTCGGCGGCAATCTCGTCGAGGCTGAGCTTGACGATATCGGGATATCTCGCCACCCCGCCGGCGGCGATGTGCTCGATCCGGCTGCTGTACGGGATGTCGATTCCCTGCTCGCGCATGATCGCATGGACCGACGCGGCCAGCGGCACCAGGAACTGGTTGACCTCCCGGTTCCGGTCCGGGAAGTCCTCCGGGACCTCGTGCAGCACGGCCCGCAGCGCCGTGATGGCCGCCTCGACGGCCGCGGGCGGCATGGTGCTGCCGATGCCCCGCAGCTGCTCCCGGTGGATGTCCCAGACCGCCTTCCCGAGCTCGATCCTCAGTTCCGCGGCCGTGCTGTCCTCCCCGGCGCCGGCCAGGAAGGCGGCCAGCCGGCGCGCCCCGTCGCGGTCTCCCCGGTCGAGCAGGGCCCGGCCCAGCGCCATGGTGCTGCCCACCACCTTGGCCCACAGCAGGCCGGCCTCCGCGTAAGCGCTGAGCAGCTGCGCCTGCCGGCCGCCGCCGTCCTCCTCCGCCAGCGCCGGCGTCGGCGCTGGCCCGAGGATGCTGGTCAGGCCGGCCACCTTCAGCAGTTCCCGGGTCAGGAACAGCAGATCCTCGCACTCCGCGGCCAGCTGCCGTGCTCGTTCGCGGTCTTCGGCCATCAGGGACTGGGCGAAGATGATCGGCCGCACCGCCTGTCGCAGGGACAGGTAAGGGGAGGGGTTGGTCGGGGACATTGCCATGGCAGGCTCGACGATCCTTTCCTGCAAGGTCATGCTGGGCTCCCGAAGGTGGCCCGGGCGAAGGAATACAGCGAGGGAACCGAGTACGGCTTGAACTTCTCCACCTGTTCGGCGGGCCACTCGGTATCCCGGTACAGGGCCCGGTCGTCGTCCAGGCTGGCGGCGGCCGACACGCCCAGCAGGGAGTCGCTTTCGGCCGGGGACGGCACCCGCAGCACGGCCCGCAGGCCGAAGTGGGCCAGGCCCGCCCGGCGCAGCGCCCGTTCCGCGGTGGCGTACCCGTCGGACCAGGCCACCACGTGGATACCGGCGTCCGGTCCCTTGTCGGCCAGCCGGACCAGGCGGGCCGAGGTCTCGCTAGGCCGGCCGTAGTCGCCTTCGGCCAGCAGTTCATGCCAGCGGTGCAGCCCCGCGATGAGGAAGAAGCGTTCGGGCCGGGCCGCCCCGCCGGTCTCGGCGAGCCGGGCGTCCAGGTCGTCGAGCAGGTCGTCCAGCGCCGCCCCGGCCGTTCGGCGGTCCGCGATCCGGACCTCGTGGGGCAGCTGGCGCAGCGGGTGGAAGAAGCCGTGGGACGGCGACGAGGGCCGGGTGAACTCGGCGACGGTGAAGTCGACGTCGGCCGGGGAGCGCTGGACCGCGGCGCTGAGCGCGGTGGCCAGCAGCAGCCCGTGGCCGTGCTCCTCGCCGCCCACGATGAGCAGGTTGGACCGGACGTAGCGCTCGAACGTCGCGCTGGTGGCGGGCTTGATCTCGATCGCCTCGCCCAGCCAGGCCTCCATCGTCGCGCCCGGCGCCGGCCAGTGCCCCGGGAAAGCCGGGGCGAAGTCCGCGGGCGCGTCGGGGTCGAAGCTGGCAGGCGGCGGGTACTCCCGGCCGCCCCCGAGCTCCCGGATCGCCGCGATCAGCGCCAGCCGCTCCCGCGTCGGCAAGAAGGCGATCCGCATCACCGGGTTGTCGCCCTCGCCCCGCCGGTCGTTGTAGATCGCGTCCCCCGCGTGGACCAGCCTGGTCGCGGCGTCGTTGCCCTCGCCCAGGATGGCCTGGGACACGCTCGGCTGCGTGCAGCCCAGGGCGATCCGCAGCGCCATCTGCTCATAGACCGGCCGCAGGTACGCGGCGAGCGGCCCGCCCGGGGACTGGGTGGCCAGCAGCAGGTGCAACCCGAACGCCGCGCCGCGCTTGGCGATGTCGGCCAGCAGCCGCCCGGCCTCCCGGGCCAGCCGGTCCTCCTCGCTGAACAGCACCTGGAACTCGTCCATGATCACCAGGGCCCGCGGCAGCACCTGCCCGGTCTCCCGCCGGTAGTCGGGCAGGTCGGTCACCCGGGCCTCACGGCACAGCCGGGCTCGCCGGTCGATCTCGTCGTGGAAGCGCCGCAGCATCGACAGCCCGAACTCGCGGTCGGTGCGTGAAGTGATCGCGCGGGCGTGCGGCAGCCGTTCGGTCAGGTAGGCGTCGAACTCGACCTCCTTGAAGTCGAGCAGGTACAGCTCCAGCTCCTCGGGCGGGTAGTACAGGGCCAGCTGGCTGATCAGCACGTGCAGCAGGTTGGTCTTCCCCATCCGGACGTCCCCGCCGACCAGGCCGTGATGGACGCCGCGGACGCCCATGACGAAACGCTGCGGCTCGCCCTTGCCGTCCACGCCGATCTGCACGTCCAGGCCGTCGGTGGTCGCCCCGGCCCACCGTCGGCCCGGGCCGATCGCGATCCGGCCGAAGGTCAGCTCCCGGGCGGCGGAGCTGGCGGCGGCCCCGACCGCGTCCAGCCACGGATTGGCCCGCGAGGCCAGCGGCATCTGGTCCGGCTCGATCACGCTCCGCCCGAAGTCCGGGTCGTCCCAGGTGAGGTCCCCGTGCGGGTCCAGGCCCAGGTTCGTGCTCAGCGGGGTCAGCGCGCCCGGGTCGAACCCCCGCGGCGGCGGGAGGCCGGGATCCAGCGTGGCCAGGATGTACAGGCCGGCCCGTGGCCCGTTGCGGGCCAGGTCGGTGAGCAGCTCCGCGGCCTGGCCGTCCAGGCCCGCCGGCAGCCCGGCCAGGACCAGGACGTGGTAGGGCACCAGCACCCCGGTCGTGGCCGCGTTGTAGGCCTCCACCGAGTCGTATACGTTGGTCAGCCGCCGCTGGGTGACCTCCACCACGTGCTCGGTCAGCGCCATCAGCAGGGTCTCGATCTCCGCCGGCCGGGCCGCGACCCCGGTGCCCGCCCGGAGCTGCGGCGGCAGCCGCAGGAAGGCGCTCAGATGCCGCCCCTGCCCGACCGGATCCGCGAGCGCGAACCGCACCGTGCCCGGCCTGGTCGCCGTGGCCAGCCGCAGGACCAGCGCCTGCAGCAGCGACCGCGCCCCGTCCGCGAAGCCGCTCTCGCTGATCAGCACATGCCCATGCCGAGCGAACCGCGCCACCGCCGGCCGCCCCGTCCCGCCCGCAGGCCGCCCCGTCCCGCCCGCAGGCCGC
>Ga0335074_10001281_pt1 | contig 34259 bp, 30 predicted proteins | sample Lox_Sample_23_FD_206715 | JGI IMG/M metagenome (GOLD analysis project Ga0335074, IMG submission 206715) | Soil microbial communities from Loxahatchee National Wildlife Refuge, Florida, United States - Lox_Sample_2.3 | ecosystem: Environmental > Terrestrial > Soil > Wetlands | place: USA... | reverse complement strand
TGTGGGGTCCGCGGGCTTGAGCCAGCGCCCGGCGATCTTGCTGGCACTGCTCGCGTCGCGCAGGCGGGGGTTGCCGAGCTCGTCGATGCCCGTGTTCAGCAGCACTAGGGCGGTGCCCATGAACGCCACCGCCAGGCCCGGCGGTACGAACCACCACCAGGCCCCGAGCTGCAGCGCCTGCTGACTCTGAGCCCAGTAGAGCATGGTGCCCAGGCTCCAGCTGTTCAGGTCGGCGACCCCGATGAAGGCGAGGGCGACAGAGGCCCCGATGGCGTACAGCACGGTGTTCACGAAGCTCGCCGCGATCAGGCTTACCTCGTTGGGGACGATCTCGAAGGCGATGATCCGCCAGGTGCCCTCGCCGGTCTCCCGGGACGCGGCCACGAAGTCGCGATTGCGGATGGCCAGAGTCTGGGCCCGCATCACCCGAGCCCCCCACGGCCAGCCCAGCAGGCTGAGCACGACGATGGTCGGCCACTCGCCCCGATTCGGGAAGTAGCCGAGCAGGACGATGAGCAGGGGCAGCGCCGGAATCACCAGGAACACGTTGGTGACCAGCGACAGCAGTTCGTCCCAGAAGCCGCCGAGGAAGGCGGCCGTGACACCCACGATCACGGCGAGCGCCGTGGCCACCAGGCCGACGAGGATCCCGAGCTCCAGGGTCAGGCGGATCCCGACCAGCAGCTGGGAAAGCACGTCTTGCCCGCTCTGCGTGGTGCCGAGCAGATGCGCCGCGCTGGGCGCATTCATCGACGCGCTCGGGTTGGGGTTCTGATATGACGGGTCGTAGGGGGTGACCTGCGGCCCGATGATGGCCGTGAGCACGAAGAGGCCGAACAGGACGACGCCCGCCTTGGCCTTGACCGGCAACCGGCGCCACCAGCCGGGCTGGGCGGCTTCCTGGGTGACGGCGGTGAGTTCGGTGCCGATGGCCGGTGCGATAGTCATCGCGCGGCCTCCCGGGCTCGGGCGCGGGGATCGACGAACACGATGATGAGATCGACGATCAGGTTGGCGAGCAGGACAGCGAAGGTGATCACCAGGAAGATCCCCTGCGTCAGCGCGTAGTCGTCCGAGGTGACCGAGTTGACCAGCAGCAGGCCGATCCCCGGGTAGGAGAAGACGATCTCCATGATCAGGGCGCCGGATACCACGAAGCCGATCGCCAGGCCGAAGCCCTGCAGCTGCGGCAGGATCGCGTTGCGCGCGGCGTAGGTGAAGACGACCCTGCGGTTGGGCAAGCCCTTGGCCTGGGCGGCGACCACGTAGTCCTCGCCGATGGTGGTGATCATGACGTTGCGCATCTGCAGCATCCAGCCGGCTATCGAGGTGAGCACGATCGTGAGTGCCGGGAGCAGTGAATGGTAGACGGCGCTGCTGATGAAGTCCCAATGCCAGCCGGGGATCAGGCCCTGGCCGTAGCCCTGGCCGATCGGGAAGACGTGGAGCTTGACCGCGAACAATTCGAGCAGGATGAGCGCGAAGAAGAAGTAGGGAATCGCCTGCAGGAACATGAGCCCGGGCAGGACCCGGTCCAGCCCTCCGCCGTGCCGCCAGCCGGCCGCGATGCCGAGGGCGGTACCCACCAGGAAGGCAATCACGGTCGCGGTGCCCACCAGGATGATCGTCCAGGGCAGGGCCTCACCCAGCAGGGTGGAGACCTGGGCCGGAAATTCGCTGGAACTGGTACCGAGGTTGAAGTGAGACACGTCGACGAGATAGGCCCAGTACTGATGCCAGATCGAGCCCGCGTTTCCCACGCCGAGCATCGCCTCGATCGCGCGGTAGGCCGAGGGCTGCAGGTCGGTGAACTTCGACATGATGCTCTCGACCGCGTTCCCCGGCACCAGGCGCGGGATGAGGAAGTTGATGGTGAGCGCCACCCAGGCCGCGACGACGTAGAAGATCAGCCGGCGGACGATGAATGACATGGCGCCTCCCTAGGCCTTCGCCGGGGTGCGGGTCGCTCGCCGGGCGGTCCGCTTGGCGGACGAGACGGCGACGCGGTCGGCTCGGAGCGGCAGCACGGGCTGGCGGATCGTGGTCTCACCCGAACACCCGCAGCTGGCCCGCAGCACGAGCTCGGTTGGCAGAAGCTCCACGGCGGGGCGCAGCTCCGGGTCGGCGATCCGGTCCAGGAGCCGGGTGCAGGCCCGCTCGCCGAGCATGCGCATCGGCTGGTGAACAGTGGTCAGGGTCGGGTCGTACAGGCTGCCGACGGCGATGTCGTCGAAGCCGACCACGGCGACGTCCTCGGGGACGCGCACGCCGCCGGCCGCCAGCGCCCTGAGCATCCCGATCGCCATCTGGTCGTTGGCGCACACGATCGCGTCCGGCAGCGCGTCGCCGTGCCTGGCCAGCAGGTTCTCCCCGGCCAGCTCGCCGCTGCGCACGCTGAGGATGCCCTGCGTGGAGCCGATGAGCTGGCACTGCGGGCGCAGGCGCAGTACGTGCTCGAGGGCCAGCCGCCGCTGGCCCGCGTCGGGCGAGTTGGCCGGCCCGTCGACGTGGAACAGGCGCCGCTTGCCGTGGTCGGTGATGAGGTGGGTGATGATCGCGGCCGAGCCGGAGAAGTTGTCCGCCGCGACCACGTCGGCCGCCCGCTCGCCCGGGATCCCCGCGATGACGACGACGGGAACCCGCGCGGCCAGGCGCTCGATAATGCTGGGGGCCACGAAGCCCTCGCCGATGAGGATCCCGTCGACCTTGCCGGACAGGGCATCCATCCGGGAGAAATCGGGCCGGTCGCCCTGCATGAACGTGATCAGCAGCGACCAGTTGCGGTGCCGGATGCAGGCCTCGACCCCGCGCAGCACCTCGTCGTAGTACAGCGCGCCGACGTTCTCGACGTCGATGTGGTCGACCTCGCGCTCGACGCACACCAGGCCGATCACGTCCTTGCGCCGGCGGGACAGGCTCTGGGCGGCCCCGTCGGGAACGTAGCCGAGCTCCTCGATGGCCTGCCTGACCCGTTCCCGGGTGGATTCACGCACCCGGTCCTGGCCGTGCACTACCCGGGAGACGGTGGCGGTCGACACACCGGCCAGCCGCGCGACGTCGTAGAGAGTTACCACTTTTTACCCATCAGCGGCATTGCTGGCATCCCTTGCATAAACGTAATGTAAACGTTTACACCAGAAATCTAAGCGCTTACACTAACCCTCAGCACAGGGGCCGTCAAGGTCCGTAGTCGCGTATAAGGAGAGGCTGATGACTGGTGCCAACGGCGCACTGGGATTCCCCGAAGGATTCGCCTGGGGATCGGCGACGGCCGCCTACCAGATCGAGGGGGCGCCGAGCATCGACGGCAAGGGCCCGTCGGTGTGGGATACCTTCAGCCACGCGCCGGGCAACGTCCGCGGCGGCGACACCGGCGACATCGCCTGCGACTCCTACCACCGCTACCGCGAAGATGTCGCGCTGATGGCCTCGCTCGGCCTGCGCGCCTACCGGTTCTCGATCTCCTGGCCGCGGGTCCAGCCGGGCGGCCGCGGCCCGGCCAACTCCAAGGGGCTGGACTATTACCGGGCGCTGCTGGACGAACTGGCCGAGCACGACATCGCGGCCACGGCCACCCTCTACCACTGGGACCTTCCCCAGGAACTCCAGGACGAGGGCGGCTGGGCGGTGCGCGACACCGCGCACCGGTTCGCTGAGTACTCCGCGCTCTGCGTCGAGGCCCTCGGCGACCGGGTGGCCCGCTGGATCACCCTGAACGAGCCGCAGGTCGTGGCCAACAACGGCTACCGCCACGGCCAGCACGCCCCCGGGCTGCGCGACCCCGAGGCCGCGGCCGCGGCCACCCACCACCTGCTGCTCGGCCACGGCCTGGCCACCCGGGCCCTGCGCGACCTCGGCGTCGGGCCGGTCGGCATCACCCTGGACCTGCACCCGATCCGGGTGCTCGGCGACGGTGACCCGGGCCAGCTGGAAACCGCCCGGCTGATTACCGACGCCATGGTGAACGGCCTGTACCTCGAGCCGGTGCTGCAGGGCCGGTACCCGGCGCACACGCCGGCGGCCATGCTCCCGCCGTCCGACCTGATCGCCGACGGGGACTTGGAGACGATCGGCCAGCCACTGGACTTCCTCGGCGTCAACTACTACTCGCCGGTCTTCCTGCGCGCCGGTGATCCGGATGACCTGCGGCGGAACGAGGAGCCGGCCCGCAGCGGCGTGCCGGGCGTGGTCGAGTACCGGCCGGGCGAGCTGGAGCGGACCACGATGGGCTGGCTCGTCGACGCCGACGGGCTGCATGAGCTACTGCTCGAGGTGTCCAAGCAGGCGCCCGGGCTGCCGCTGTACATCACCGAGAACGGCCGCGCGGCCGAGGACTACGTGAACCCGCAGGGTGAGGTCGACGACATCGAGCGGGTCCGGTACCTGCACGCGCACCTGCAGGCCGCCGCGCGGGCCATCGAGGACGGGGCCAGCCTGGCCGGCTACTTCGTCTGGTCGCTGCTGGACAACTTTGAGTGGGCCTGGGGTTACCAGAAGCGGTTCGGCATCGTTTTCGTCGACTTCGGCACCCAGCGCCGCATCCCCAAGTCCAGCGCGCGCTTCTATGCCGAAGTCGCCCGGGCCAACGCCGTGCCGTCACTGCCTGCCGCCTGGCCTCACTAAGACCGGGCCGTGTGCGGCCGCTCCGGCACGGGTCCCTCGCGGCCCACCAGTCCCAGTGGTCCCATTTCCCGGGTCCACCGCGGATGGCGGAACGAGGCCAGCGGGAAATGGCCAAAGCTGGCGACGGCGATGGGGGAGCGCGCCGTATGACAGCTTTTTATTCCGAACGGACCGAGGGCCTCGCGATCCGGTCCTGGTGCGCGCGCCTATACTGCGCGCCACGGAGCACGTAAGCGTCGAGCCGGTGTTCGAGACCCACTGGGCGGCCGTGGAGAACGAGCGCGGATCTGCTGGGTCAAACTCTGGGTGGAGAACAGCGGTTACCAAAGCTCAACCTCTGCGCCGATGACGCCAGAGGGCCGGCCGCGCCAAGGTTGACGGCATGACAGATGACGTGCTGCCCGATGCGCCGCCGGCCGTCGCCGAGCCGGCGCGACCGAGGGTGACCTGGCTGCGGCGTTCGGCCCTCGTGGCGATCGCGGCGCTCGCGGGATGGTCGTACGCGTGGGAGCTGGGGCAGGACCCGCTGGAGCCGTACTATGCCGCCGCGGTGCGGAGCATGTCAGGCAGCTGGCACGACTTCATCTTCGGCGCGTTCGATCCGGCAGGCACCATAACCCTGGACAAGCTGCCGGGAGCGTTCTGGGTCCAGGCCCTGAGCGTGCACGCCTTCGGCTACAGCACGTGGGCGATGGTGCTGCCCCAGGTGGTCGAGGGCATTCTCACCGTCCTGGTGCTGTACCGCGCGGTGGCGCGGCTGGCCGGGCCGACCGCGGGCCTGGTCGCCGCGTTCGTGGTCGCGGCCAGCCCGGCGGTGGTGGCGCTGGACCGGGGCAACATCTCCGACTCGCTGATGATCTTGCTGCTGGTGCTGGCGGCGGACGCGGTGTCCGCCGCGATCGCCCGGGACCGCGGGAGCGCCTGGCGGCTCATCCTGGCCGGCGTATGCGTCGGCCTCGCCTTCCAGGCGAAGATGATCGAGGCCTGGCTGGTGCTGCCCGCGTTCGGGCTGGCCTACCTGATCAGCGGCCCGGGTGAGGTATGGCGGCGGGTGCGGCAGCTGGTGGTGGCCGGCGTCGTCGCCGGGGTGGTGTCGCTGGCGTGGATGACGGCCGTCTCGCTGGTGCCCGCCGCCAGCCGGCCCTACTTCGACGGCAGTCACGACAACTCCGTCTATGCGCAGGTATTCGTCTACAACGGGTTCGGCCGCTTCGGCGAGCAGACCCCGCTGCAGCTGCTCAACGGCGAGCTCCGGCAGAATGTGTCCGTTCTCGCCCTTCCGCGCCCCACCCCCAGTGCGGGCCGGCTGCTGGATGGCGAGCTCGGCCGCGACACCGGCTGGCTGCTTCCCGCCGCCGCCCTCATCGCCCTCTGGGGCATCGTCACCCTGCGGCGAAGGCCGCGCGGCGACCCGCTCCGGGCCTGCTTCATCTTGTGGGGCTGCTGGCTGGTGACGTTGTGGGTCACCTTCTCCGCGGCGACCACCATCAACACCTACTACACCGCGGCCCTGGCGCCGGCGGCCGGAGCCATCGTGGGGGCCGGCGTCGCCGCGGCGTGGTCCGCGGACCGGACGTCGGTCTCCCGGCGGATCGGCCTGGCCGTGATCATCGCCGGGACCGCGGCGTACGCCGCCTGGCTCGTGCCATCTTCCGGCAACCACGTGCCCGGCTGGCTGGCGCCGGCGGTGATCGCCGTCGGCGCCCTGGCCGCCGCGACCGCGCTGGTCTCGCTCGTGGTCCGCCGCGACGCGGTCTTCGCGGCCGCCCTCGGCGGCGGGATCATCGCCGGGTCACTGGCCCCCGCCGTGGCCAGCGCCGGGATCACGGCCAACCACGAGAGCGCCTTCGACACGCCGTTCGAGCCAGCTGGCGTAGCCCGGGCGATCGACACGCTTCCGCAGCTCCAGACGGCGATCAACGCGCTCATCCCGCGACTGGAACTGGTGCAGAACGGGGCGCCGGACCTGATGGCGACGCAGACAGCCGCGCTCGGCTCGGTGTTCTCCTCGGCCAGCGGCGAGGAGGTGCTCCCGATCGGGGGTTTCACCGGCACGATCCCGTCACCGACCCTGAGCCAGCTGCAGGCTGACATCCGGGCCGGGCAGTTCCACCTCGTCCTGGCCTACTCCACCACCGACCCGCGGCTGGCGTGGATCGCCGCGCACTGCCGGAACGTCACCAAGGCCGGCGCGACGGTGCCCAGCTATTACTGCATCCCCGCCGACGCCGGCGGCTGACGCCATCCGCGGCTACCGTCGTTCGTATGCGCCCAGAATCCGCCCGGCTGACGTTCCGTGACATGGTGCCCGATGACCTCGACGACATGGCTGCCCTGCTCGGCGACCCCGAGGTCATGACCTACTACCCGCGGCCCAAGACCCGGGAGGAAGCCGCCCAGTGGATCATGTGGAACCGCGGCCTGTACCGCACGCACGGCTATGGCCTGTGGCTGCTGACGACCCCAGAGGGGAGCTTCGTCGGCGACTGCGGCCTGACGCCGCAGGTCGTGGACGGGGTGACCGAGCTGGAGGTCGGGTACCACGTGCTGCCCGCGCTGCAGGGCCGCGGATACGCCACCGAGGCGGCGGCCGCCTCGCGTGACTTCGCCCGTGACGTGCTCGCCGCGGCCCGGCTGATCGCGATCATCCATCCGGATAACCGGCCGTCGCAGCGGGTCGCGGAGAAGATCGGCCTGCGCCCGGAGAAGCGCGCTACCGTGCACGGCGGCCGCGATGCCGTCATCTACGCCGCGGCCCTCGGCCAGCAGCAGGGATAAGCAGTAGGGATACTGGTGCTCATGCGGCAGGACCAAGCGGTCGACGGGTTCCGGCTGGCCTACGAGCGGACCGGGCCGGGATCCGGGGCGCCAGCCGTGCTCCTGCTCCACGGCTGGCCGGGGGACCGGACCGACTACCGCGAGGTCGTCCCGGTGGTGTCGGCCGTGGCCGACGTGGTCGTGCCCGACCTGCGGGGCTTCGGGGAGTCCGACAAGCACCAGGCCGAACCGGCCCGCCAGTACACCGCCGCCGCCCAGGCCCGCAGCGTCATCGGGCTCATCGAAGAGCTGGCCCTGGACCGGCCCGTGCTGGCCGGGTACGACATCGGCAGCCGGATCGCGCAGGCCATCGCCCGGGACCGGCCGGACCTGCTCCGCGCGCTGGTCATCGCGCCGCCGCTGCCGGGAATCGGTGACCGGATCCTGCAGCCCGAGGCCCAGCGGGAGTTCTGGTACCAGGCCTTCCACCAGCTCGCGGTGTGCACCGAGCTGATCGACGGCCAGCCGGACGCGGTCCGCGCCTACCTGCGGCACTTCTGGTCGCACTGGTCCGGGCCGGGCTACGAGCCGGGCCGCGACCACCTGGATCACCTGGTGTCCGTGTACGCGCCGCCCGGTGCGTTCACCGCCTCGATCGCCTGGTACCGGGCGGGCGCGGGCTCGGTGGTGACCTCGCTGGCCGAGCAGGTTCCCGAGCATAAGATCGCGGTGCCCACGGCGGTTCTCTGGCCCGAATACGACCCGCTGTTCCCCCGCGAATGGTCCGACCGGATCGGCGAGTTCTTCGCCGCGGCCACGCTGACCTGGCTGGACGGAGCCGGCCACTTCTCCCCCCGGGAGGCCCCGGCCGCGTTCGCTGCCGCGGTGCTCGGCCAGATCGACGCCGGCCGCTAGGACGGCGGGCCCACGGCAGCCTTGGCGTCGGACCAGGTGCGGACGACGGTGGTGTCGGAGATGAACCGGACGCCGGAGCCGGGGGACCAGCGCTGGGCGGCCTCGCGCAGGCAGTCCTCGACGATCGCGGCCACCGCTTGGGCGTGCGGGACAGGGCAGTGGACGAGCAATTCGTCGTGCAGGCACAGCACGATGCGGGCGTCCAGGTGCCCGCACCGGGCCCGCACGGTCACCGCCCACATCTTGAACAGCTCGGCCGCCGCGCCCTGGATCATCGCGTTGCGGGCGTACCGGCCGTAGGCCGCGGCCTTGCTGGCGCTGCGAGGCTCGCTGGTGCTGAGCACGATCAGCCTGCCACCGTAGGTTCGCAGGTCACGGCCGGCCCGCCCGGCGCGGTCGGCCTCTTCCAGGTAGGCCATGGCGACCGGGTAGGCCGCGTTGAGCCGGCGCAGCGCTTGGGCCCCGAATCCGGTGGTCTGGCCGTACATCGCGCCGAGCACCGCCACCTTGGCCGTCGGGCGGTCCACGCGAAGCTGATCGGCCACCGGCGCGTACAGGTCATCGGCCCGCGCCGCCAGGACCAGGGCCTGATCGCCGGACACCGCGGCCAGCACCCGCGGCTCGATCTGGCCCAGGTCGGCCCGGACGAAGACGTGCCCGTCCGCGGCCACCACGGCCCGGCGCATGGCGGCCGGCATGTTGTGCAGGCCAGCCGATGCGGTCATCCGGCCCGCGGCGCCGTCTGATCCGGTCCAGGCCCCGCGCAGCCTTCCGTCGGCCCCGAGGTTCTCATCCAGCCACGCATACCCGTAGGTGGTCGCGATCCGCTCCGCCTTCCGCCACTCCAGTAGCGCGGCCACCAGCGGATGGGTATCACGCAGCTCGCGCAGGCGCCACGCCCGCGTGTCCGGGACGTCGACGCCGATCCGGGCCAGCAGCGACCGGACCTGGGCCGGGCTGCGCAGGTCGGCCGTGACCCCGGCGGGCGCGTGCCGCAGCACCTCCGCGTCGCGCGCGGCCCGCGACGCGGCCGCCTCGGAGTCGCTGCGCGGCCGGGGCCCGATGAACCCGGCCAGGATCTCCTCGGCGACGCCCCGGTCCATGGGCAGCCCGTCCGCGGACAGTTCGGCGCACAGCAGCTCGGCGGTGGACTCCGAACGGGCCGTGGGCAGCGCCATCGGCCGTCCGGCCAGCGTGGCCAGCGCCGAGGCCTGCAGCGCCGCCAGTTCCCGGGCTAGTTCCGCCCAGCGGGCCAGGTGCTCGGGCCGGTCCGACCAGCCGCCGCTGACCCACTCCGGCCGCAGGTGCCCGTCCGGCGCCACCGGGTCGCCGGCGTCTCCGTCGTCCGGGCCGGTCATGCCGAACAGGTCGAGCGGCCCGCCGGCCCGCATCGCCTCGGTGGCCAGCCCGCGGGCCCGCGCCCAGGCCAAGCCGGAATCGGCCCGCCAGCCGCCGAACAGCAGCCGGTGCGCCGCCGCGACATCCCAGCACGTGGCCAGCCGGACCCCCGAACCCACCAGCTGGGCCGGCGTCTGGCCCGACCACACGGCCCATCGCGGCCGCAGCGCCTCGTCCGCCCGCCCGACCTCCCCAGCCAGGTCAGAAACAGGCGCAAGGACGGGCCACGCGCGCGTCGCCGTGGCCACCCCGAGGCCCAGCGCCGGGGCGACGACCAGCCCGACGAGATCGCCGCGGGCCGCTCCGGCCTGCCGCAACGACGTCACGAGGTCCACGGACCTAACCCTGCCACGGACCACGCCGCCGCGGCGGGTCCGGCGCCGCGATGAGCGTGGCCGGCCGCGCGCACCACGCTCCGTTCGGTACAAATATCGGCAGGAGCCGGCGCGGACCTCAGGGAGAGTCCGAAAGTTTTCTAAACATTTCGGGTAGGTTTCGCCGGAACGGCGGCCTTGAACTCTCCCGGGCGAGATCGGTTCCACGACGTGGAAATGCGCCTTATCCAGGCCCGCATAGATGACGAGCACGACCCGGTAGGCTACGATACCGCTATCGAAATTATTTCGAAAGCGTGGGAGGGTGACGGGGTGTCGTCCAGCAGGGAGCATGCGCCCGAGCGGGCCGTTACGGTGCCGCGTACCAGCCGGGAGGGGCGTATCACGCTCGCCATCATCGCGGCCGAGGCCGGGGTCTCGCTGCCCACCGTGTCCAAGGTGGTCAACCGGCGCCCCGACGTCGCGGCCGCCACCCGCGCCAAGGTGGAACGCCTGCTGGACCAGCATAACTACCTGAGGGCGGGCAGCCGCCGGCCGCGCCGGTCCGGGCTGATCGACCTGGTGTTCAACGGGCTCGACAGCCCCTGGGCGGTGGAGATCCTGCGCGGCGTGGAGGAGTGGGGCGCGACCCACGAGACCGGGGTGGCGGTGTCGGCCGTCCGGCACGGGAACGCGCGTCCGGCCAGCTGGACCAGCGCGCTGGCCAGCCACGACACCGACGGGGTGATCCTGGTGACGTCCGAGCTGACCCACGATCAGCTCGCGCAGCTGCGCAGCGGCGGCATCCCGCTGGTCGTGGTCGACCCGGTGAACCCGCCGCCGCCCGAGCTGGCCAGCGTGGGCGCCACCAACTGGGCCGGCGGCCTGGCGGCCACCGAGCACCTGCTGAGCTTCCGGCACCGCCGGATCGCGGCCATCGCGGGGCCGGAGGACTACCTGTGCAGCCGGGCCCGGATCGACGGGTACCGGTCCGCGCTCGAGCGGGCCGGCCTCGGATTCGATCCGGCGCTGGTCCGGCACGGCGACTTCCAGCACGAGGGCGGTTTCCGGCGCGGCGTCGAGCTGCTGAGCCTGGCCGACCGCCCGACCGCCATCTTCGCGGGCAGCGACCAGCAGGCCCTGGGCGTCTACGAGGCGGCCCGGCAGCACGGCCTGCGGATCCCGCAGGACCTCAGCGTGGTCGGCTTCGACGACCTGCCGGTGGCCCGGTGGGTCTCGCCCCCGCTGACCACGGTGCGCCAGCCGCTGGCCGAGATGGGCCGGGCAGCGGCCCAGATGCTGGGCGAGATCATCGAGGACCGGCCGCTGCGCAGCAGGCGGGTGGAGCTCTCGACCGAGCTGATCATGCGGGAGTCCACCGGGCCCGTCCCCGGGACCGCCCGGTGAGCCGCCTGCGGGAGACGATCACGGCGCAGCTCTGGCGTGACCCGTCGCGGCCGGCCGCGGAGCGGGTGCAGGACCTGCTCGGCCGGATGACGCTCGAGGAGAAGGTCGCCCAGCTGACCAGCATCTGGATCGGCGACGAACCCCGGGACGTCGACGTCGCCCCCATGCAGGGCGAGATGAACGCGGCCCCGCTGCCGCTGGCCGAGCTCATCCGGGACGGCATCGGCCAGGTCACCAGGGTGTTCGGCACCCGGCCGCTGCCCGTGGCCGCGGCCCGGAGCACGCTGCGGGAGCTGCAGGACCAGATCGCCGGGGCCAGCCGGTTCGGGATTCCCGCCGTCGCGCACGAGGAATGCCTGACCGGCTTCGCCGCCTGGACGGCCACGGTCTTCCCGACCCCCCTGGCCTGGGGCGCGTCGTTCGATCCCGCACTGGTCGGCGAGATGGCCCGCGCCATCGGGACCAGCATGCGCTCGGCCGGCGTCCACCAGGGCCTGGCGCCGGTCCTGGACGTGGCCCGGGACATGCGCTGGGGCAGGACCGAGGAAACCATCGGTGAGGACCCCTACCTGGTCGGATCTCTCGGCACCGCGTACGTTCGCGGCCTGCAGTCCGGCGGGATCCAGGCCACGCTGAAGCACTTCGCCGGCTACTCCGCGTCCCGCGCCGGCCGCAACCTGGCCCCGGTGAGCATGGGACCGCGGGAGCTCGCCGACGTGCTGCTGGTGCCGTTCGAGATGGCGCTGCGGCTCGGCGGGGCGCGTTCGGTGATGCCGTCCTACACCGACATCGACGGCGTCCCGGTCAGCGCGGACCGCTCCCTGCTGACCGGGCTGCTGCGCGACGAGCTCGGCTTCGACGGGGTGGTGGTCTCGGACTACTTCGCGATCGGGTTCCTGCAGACCCAGCACCGCGTGGCCGGGACGCCCGCTCAGGCCGCGGCGCTGGCCCTGGCCGCCGGCCTGGACACCGAACTGCCGCACGTCCGCTGCTACGGCCCCGAGCTGGCCGGCGCGGTGCGCGACGGCCTGGTCCCGGCCCGGCTCGTGGACCGGGCCGCGGCCCGGGTGCTGCGGCAGAAGTGCGAGCTCGGGCTGCTCGATCCCGGCTGGTCGCCCGCGAGCCCGGACCGCCCGGACGGCCGCCACGGCCCGGAGGACCCGCTCGACCTCGACCCGCCCGGGCACCGGGCGCTGGCCCGGCGGCTGGCCGAGGAATCCGTCGTGCTGCTGGCCAACCGCGACGCGGCCCTGCCGCTGCGGCCGGACGCCAGCATCGCGGTGATCGGGCCCCTGGCCCGCGATCCGCTGGCCTTCTTCGGCTGCTACAGCGTCCCCCGCCACCTGGGCGACCGGTACCCCGAAGCCACCGGCGGCCTGCACGTTACGACCCTGCTGGACGCGCTGACGGCCGAGCTGCCCGAGGCGGCGATCTCGCACGCGCGCGGCTGCGACGTCCGCGCCCAGGACCGGTCGGATTTCGCGCACGCCGCCGCGCACGCCCAGCAGGCGGACGTGGTGGTGGCGGTGCTCGGGGACCAGGCCGGCCTGTTCGGCCGGGGCACCTCGGGGGAGGGGTGCGACGCGTCCGACCTGCGGCTGCCCGGCGTGCAGGGGGACTTGCTGCGGGTCCTGGTCGCCACCGGAAAGCCGGTCGTGCTGGTGCTGGTGACCGGACGGCCCTACGCGATCGGACCGCTGGCCGGGCAGCTCGCCGCGGCGGTGCAGGCGTTCTTCCCGGGCGAGGAGGGCGGCCTGGCGATCGCCGGGGTCCTGTCCGGCCGGGTGGTGCCCAGCGGACGGCTTCCGGTGGAGCTGCCCGCGCTGCCGGGCGGCCAGCCGTCGCCGTACCTGCGCCCGCCGCTGGCGGGCCGTCATCCGGGCAGTTCGGTCGATCCGACGCCGCTGTTCGCGTTCGGTCACGGGCTGTCGTACACGACCTTCGAGTACGACAGCCTGGTCATCGGGCCGGCCGAGATCCCGGTCCGGGACGGCACGGCGGAGATCAGCTGCACGGTACGGAACACCGGGACCAGGGCCGGGACCGAGGTCGCGCAGCTCTACCTGAGCGACCCGGTGGCGCAGGTGGTCCGGCCGGAGCGCTGGCTGGCAGGCTTCGCGCGGGTCCCGCTCGAGCCTGGCCAGGCCCGCCGGGTCACGTTCCGGGTGCACGCCGACCGTACCGCGTTCTGCGGCGCCGGCGGCGTCCGCGTGGTCGAGCCGGGCGAGATCCTGGTCGCGATCGGCGGGGCCTCGGATCGCCTGGTCCTGCACGGCTCGTTCACGCTGCGCGGCGCCGAACGCCGGGCCGGCCCGGACCGGGTCCTGGATACGCCGGTGCTGGTCGGCGACCCCCAATAGCGAGCATCAGTAGCTCATGCCCATGGCCGCCCGGAGCTCGTCCAGGGTGGCCGCGGCGATGGCCTCGGCGCGCTGGTTGCCTTCCCGCAGGAGCTGGCGGACGTACCCCGGGTCGCGCGCGTACTCGGCGCGGCGGGCCCGGACCGGGGCCAGCAGCTCGTTCACCGCCATCGTGACCGTGTCCTTGAGCGCCGCGGCGCCGCCGGTCCCGAGATCGGCGACCACGTCCTGCGGGCTGCGCCCGAGCGCGAGGGCGGCCAGCAGGACCAGGTTGGAGACCTCCGGCCGGCGTTCGGGGTCGTAGCTGATGTAGCGTTCGGCGTCGGTCTTCGCGCCGCGGATGAGCCGCGCGGTCTCCTCGGCGCTGGCCGCCAGCGCGATGGCGTTGCCGCGGCTCTTGCTCATCTTGGTGCCGTCGGTGCCGAGCAGCAGCGGCGCCGCCGACAGCAGCGCGTCGGGCACCGGGAACACCGCCGTGCCGTAGCGGCTGTTGAACCGGCGGGCGATGACCCGGGTGATCTCCAGGTGCGGCAGCTGGTCCTGCCCGACCGGCACCAGGTTCGCCTTGCAGAACAAGATGTCGGCCGCCTGGTGCACCGGGTAGGTGAGCATCAGGCCGCTGACCGCCGTCTGGCGGGAGTGCGCGATCTCGTCCTTGACCGTGGGGTTGCGCTCCAGCTCCGGGACCGAGACCAGGCTCAGGAACGGCAGCAGCAGCTGGTTCAGCGCCGGCACCGCGCTGTGCGCGAATATCACGGTCCGGGCCGGGTCCAGCCCGATGGCCAGGTAGTCGAGCATCAGGCCGGTCACGTACTCATCGAGGTGCTCGGCCGTGTCGCGGTCGGTCAGCACCTGGTAGTCCGCGATCAGCACGAAGACCTCGGCGCCGAGGTCCTGCAGCCTGACCCGGTTCCGCAGGGTGCCGAAGTAGTGGCCCAGGTGCAGCGGCCCGGTCGGCCGGTCCCCGGTCAGAATCCTGAACTGGGACGCGTCCCGGTGAATCAGTTCCTCGAGCTCCGCCGAACGCCGCTCGGCAACCCCCGTACTCATCGTTATGGTCCTCTCCGTATGGTCCGGACGGACGGGGTTTTACGGGTCTCGGGAGAGCACGAAAAAGGCCGCCCATCCGGACGGCCTCAAACATGGGTGGGCCGTCCTAACCGGCCGGCCACCACTGGGAACGCATCTTTTTATAATACCGAACGGGCCGCGGTATCTGCCGCCGGTTCGGTACTCCGCGACCCGGCCAGGACGTAGGCCGCCGCGGCACACAGCTCGAATCCGGCCGCGATGAGCAGGCAGACGGTCACCGACCGGCCCGCCAGCGGTCCCGCGAGCGCCGCTCCGGCGGCCAGCCCGCCGATCTTCAGGCTCGCCGCCGTGGTGAAGATCTGACCCCGCATGTGCTCGGGGGACTCCCGGTGCCGCACCGCGAACAGCGCGGTCAGCTGAGGCCCCTCGCCCGCCCCGCCGAGCGCGACCGCGGCCAGGGTAAGCCAGCCCGGCGCAACCGCTGCCGCGGCCATGCTGACCCCGATCACCAGCGTGCTGACCAGGACCCGAACGTCCGGCTGGCCCCGCTGCGGCCGGCGCGCCAGCATCCAGTTGACGACCAGCGAGGCGGCTGCGATCGCGCTGATCAGCAGCGCGCCGCGGGCCGATCCGCCCAGCCGCTGCGCGCCGAGCACGGGGCAGCACACCAGGAGCATCCCGATCCCGGCGTAGGACACCACGGACGTCACGGTGGCCCGCAGCAGCGGGCGCCGGGTGACGATGGCGGCGAACCCGGCGGCCACCTGCCGGTACGGGGCCGGCCTCGGCCCGCTGGCCGGCGCCGGAGGGTAACGCGACAGCCAGCACGCCGACGGCACGGCCAGCATGACCAGCGCCGCCGCGACGATGACCGCGGTCCGGGCCCCGAGTCCGGCGGCGATGACCGCGGCCAGGGCCGGGCCGGCCAGGCTGGCCACGCTGTAGGTCATCGCGTCGAGCGCGAAACCGCGGCTCAGCGCCGGCCCGGTGACGACGCGTGGCAGCTGGGCGGTCCAGCCCGCCGCCACCGCCGGGTTGAACAGCCCAGCGGCCAGGGCGATCAGCACCACAACCGGCAGCGGCAGCCGGCCCATGGTGGCCGCCACACAGACGACGCCCACGGCATAGGCGGCCAGCGTCAGGGCCAGCACCCGGTCGGGCCGCGGGCTGCGGTCCAGCAGCGCGCCGAACAGCGGGCCGCCCACGGCGGCGGCGACGGTCAGCGCGGCCAGCAGGGCCGAACCGGTGGCCGGCCTGCCGGTGACCGCGAAGCCCAGCAGCAGCAGGGCCGGGCCAGTCATCTCATCACCGGCCCGGGACGCCGCCGCGCCGCCCAGGTAACGCCACAGCAGCCGCCAGGGCGTGTAACCGGATTCCATAAAAACACGTTACACTATCTCGCGTGACCGATCAGCGTGCCCCGTCCCGCAGCCCGCTGGGCAGTGTGCACGACACCGCCCAGCGGGCCGCCGATATCCTCGCCGTGCTGCTGCCCCGGGCTGGTAACCGGCTCCTGCCCGGCAGCGCCGACGAGCGCGCCGCGGTGATCGAGGTGCTGCGGGCGCACGGCGAGCCGGAGCCGATCGAGATCTCCCCGCCCTCGCTGGAGTTGCTGCGCCAGGCCGCGCTCGAACTGCGCGAGGTGTTCACCGCCGAGGATGCCGCCGCGGCCGCGGAAACGATCAACGGCCTGCTCGCCGGGCGCGCTTACCCGCCCCGGCTGACCACGCACGGCGGGACGTCCGGCTGGCACCTGCACGTGGACAGCAGCGACGACGCGCTGTGGGGCGAAACGATCCTCACCTCGTCTTGTCTGGCGCTGGCGGTGCTGCTGGCCGAGCGGCAGGCTGCCCCGGCCGGGATCTGCGCGTCGTCATCTTGCGGCCGGCCGTTCGTGAACGTGGGCCGAGGCGCCGCCCGGCGTTACTGCTCGGCCGCATGCGGTACCCGGGAGCGGGTAGCCGCCTACCGCAGGGCCCGGTCGTGAAAGGCTGGAGCGCATGGAATACGTCCACCTGGGCCGTTCAGGCCTGTCCGTTAGCCGCCTGTGCCTGGGCACGATGAACTTCGGGCCGCTGACCCCGCCCGCCGAGGCGCACGCGATCATGGATCACGCCCACGAGATCGGCGTCAACTTCTTCGACACCGCCAACCGCTACGGCGGGGCGCAGAGCCCGCCCGGCCAGTTCGCCCAGCCCGGCCAGGCCCGCGCGGGCTGGACCGAGGAGATCATCGGCGACTGGTTTGCGGCCGGCGGCGGGCGGCGTGAGCGCACCGTCCTCGCCACCAAGCTGTACGGAGCGATGGGGGACTGGCCCAACGAAGGCAAGCTGTCCGCGCTGAACATCCGGCGTGCCTGCGACGCGTCCCTGCGCCGGCTGCGCACCGACTACATCGACCTGTACCAGATGCACCACGTCGACCGGGATACCCCGTGGGACGAGATCTGGCAGGCGATGGAGGTCCTGGTCGCCCAGGGCAAGATCATCTACGTCGGCTCGTCCAACTTCGCGGCCTGGCACATCGCCCGGGCCAACGACTCCGCGACCGCGCGCGGATTCTTCGGCCTGGTCAGCGAGCAGTCGATCTACAACCTGCTGACCAGGGACATCGAGCTCGAAGTGCTGCCCGCGGCGATCGAGTACGGCGTCGGCGTCATCCCGTGGTCACCGCTGCACGGCGGGCTGCTGGGCGGCGTGCTCAAGAAGGAGCGCGAGGGGCGGCGCCGGGCGGCGGGCCGGGCCCGGGAGACCCTCGAGCAGCACCGTGAGCAGATCGAGGCGTACGAGGACCTGTGCGACGAGCTCGGCGAGGAGCCGGCCAACGTGGCGCTGGCCTGGCTGCTGCATCAGCCGGGCGTGACCGGGCCGATCATCGGGCCGCGCACCGTCGGCCAGCTCGATGACGCGCAGCGCGCGGTGACCCTCTCCCTCGATGACGACGTGCTCAAGCGGCTCGACGACCTGTTCCCCGGCTACCGGCCCGCCCCGGAGCACTACGCCTGGTGAGCATCACCAGCGCCCCTAGGCAGACGCCGCGTCTGCTGCGGGACCGGTCCGGCACGCAGCGGGTCACGAACATCGAGCTGTTCTTCGACCTGGTGTACGTCTTCGCCGTCACCCAGCTGTCGCATTACCTGCTCGGCCACGCTGACCTGCGCGGCGCGCTGCGGGCGGGCCTGCTCCTGCTGATGGTCTGGCTGGTCTGGGCGTACACGACATGGGTCACCAACTGGCTCGACCCGGACCTGATGGCCGTACGCCTGCTGCTGGTAGCGCTGATGCTGGCCAGCCTGGCCATGTCGGTATCGCTGCCACGGGCGTTCGGGGACCTGGGCCTGTGGGTCGGCGGGGCGTACGCGGTCCAGCAGATCGGCCGCACCGTGTTCATGGTGATCGCGCTGCGCGGGCACCCGCTGGAGGCCAACTTCCAGCGCATCCTGGTCTGGTGCGTGGCCAGCAGCGCGTTCGCCATCGCCGGCGGGCTGGCGCACGGCAACGCCCGGGCCCTGCTGTGGCTCGGCGCGGTCTGCGTCGACCTGATCGGCGGGCTGGCCGGCTTCTACACGCCGGGTCTGGGCCGGTCGCGCACCTCGGACTGGACCATCGAGGGCGGCCACTTCGCCGAGCGCTGCCAGGCGTTCATCTTGATCGCGCTGGGCGAGTCGATCGTCATCATCGGCGCGACCTTGACCTCCAAGCCGGTCAACGCGCCCAACGTGACCGCCTTCGTGGTCGGGTTCGCCGGCGCGGTGGCCATGTGGTGGCTGTACTTCGACCAGAGCGCCGAGGCGGCGGCCGAGAAGATCGCCCGCTCCGCGGACCCCGGCCGGCTGGGCCGTTCCGCGTACCACCTCATCCATCCCGTGATGGTGGCGGGCATCATCGTCTCGGCCGCCGCGGACGACAAGGTCCTGTCGGACCCGGGCGTGACCGCGACCACCGCGACGGGGTGGATGATCCTGGGCGGCCCGGCCCTGTTCCTGGCCGGGCACGCCGCGTTCAAGTTCGTGGTCTGGCGCCACGTGTCCTGGACGCGGATCGCCGGGATCGCGGTGCTCGCGCTGCTCGGCCTGGCGGCCAAGGCGATCCCCGAGCTCGGGCTGGCCGCGTGCGCGGCGGGCGTGGTCGCCGCCGTCGCCGCCTGCGACCGGGTGCCCGGGGTGCGCCCCTCGGCCTGAGCCGCTACGGCTTGCGGGCGACCCCGCAGTAGGAGTAGACCTCGACCTGCTCCGCGTCCGGATCGGGCCGCCAGAGCGGCACCGGCACCAGGCCCGGCTCCACCATCTCCAGGCCCTCGAAGAAGGGCTCGAACCGCGCCGGGCTGCGCAGGTAATAGGGCACCGCGCCGCTGTCGTTGTAACCCTGCTGGGCCACCGCGAACGCCTCGTTCGTGTCGGCACCGTCGTACAGCGCGAAGTAGCTGCCCGACGGCAGGCCCGCCTGCAGGCGATGCACGATCGGGTAGGCCTCCTCGTCGGGGAAATGGCCCATGATCCCCATCAGCATCAAGGCGATGGGCTGCTTGAAGTCGAGCAGGCCCGCGGCGGCATCCAGGATCGCTTCCGGGTTCCGGATGTCGGCGTCGAGATACTCGATCGGCCCCTCGGGCTGGCCGGCCAGCAGAGCGCGCGCGTAAGCCAGCACCAGGGGATCGTTGTCCACGTAAACGATCTTGCTCTCCGGCGCCACCCGCTGGGCGACCTGATGGGTGTTGTCCGCGGTGGGCAGGCCCGTCCCGATGTCGAGGAACTGCCGGACGCCGGCCTCCCCGGCCAGATAGCGGACCGCGCGGGTCAGGAAGCCTCGCGAGCTGCGGGCCACCACGGTGATGCCTGGGAAGATCGCGCGATACTGGTCACCGGCCTCGCGGTCGACGGCGTAGTTGTCCTTGCCGCCGAGCCAGTAATTCCAGATCCGGGCCGAATGCGGCACCGTCGTGTCGATGCCGGTCCCGGTGGTGTCCTTCTCCGGCGCGTCCTGGCCGGATGCGTGCTCTTCAGTCACGAGAATCCCTTTGGATGTCATGTTTCTTTGACGATCGCAGCGAGGAACTGCTTGGTCTGAGCGGGGGTGAGGGCCTCGGTGGACAGGTGGTTCATGACCTCCAGGTAGTGATCGACATCCTCGCGCTTATCCAGGTACAGGGCGCTGGTGAGCTGCTCGATGTACACCACGTCCGGCACGTCGTCGTCCTCGAAGCGCAGCACGGTGAACGAGCCGCCCGCGGCGGCGTGGCCGCCCCGGTCGAACGGTACGACCTGGATGGTCACCTGGCGCTGGTCGACCACCTCGATCAGCCGGTTCAGCTGGCCGCGCATGACCTGTCGACCGCCTACCGGCCGGCGCAGGGCTCCCTCGTCGAGAACCGCCCACACCTGCGGCGACCGGGGACCGGCCAGCAGATCCTGGCGCTTGAGCCGCAGGCTGACCCGCCGGTCGACCTCTTCCACGGGCGCGGCTGTGTTGCCGAGCAAGGTAACGGCCCGGGCGTAGGCCTCGGTCTGGAACAAGCCGTGCACGAACTGCAGCTCGAACGCGCGGATGATCGAGGCGGCGGCCTCCAGCCCGAGGTACTCCTCGAACCAGTCGCTCATGATGTCGCCGCCGTACTTCGACCACCAGCCCGGGGCATTCGCCTGCCGGGCGAGCGTCATCAGGACCGCTCGCGTCTCGTCGTCGGTGACCCCGTACAGGTCGAGCAGGTCGGCCACGTCCCGTTCCTTGAACCCGACCCGCCCGTTCTCCATCCGGCTGATCTTGGACCGGGAGGCCCGGATCTCGTACCCGGCCCGGTCCGGCGAGATGCCTGCCGCCTCGCGGAAGCGGTGCAACTGGTTGCCAAGGATCATGCGTGGCACGGTGGGACCCGAGATGTCAGCGGCTGGCTCGTCGTCCGTGCTCATCCTTGCTCCGGGAGCGCGTGGGTGGCGCCGCCTGCAAACCCGAACGGCAACCGCGGATGCACATGCAGCACGATATCACCGTGCTGGCGGAGCCGTCAGGACACCATTCACGACTAATGGGTAATAATGCGACACTCCTACCCGAGGTAGGGGTACAGGTCATCGAACTCGCCGTTCTTGACCCCGGTCAAGAACGCCGTGATCTCGGCCTGCGTGTATATCAGTGCCGGTCCCGAAGGGTACCGGGAATTGCGGACGGCGATCGCGCCGTCGCCAAGCTCGGCGACCTCGACACAGCTCCCGCTGGGATTGCTGGCCGTGCTCTTGCGCCAGGCGGCGGAGACCAGCTGATCGGCCGGGATGCCGTTGTTGAACTGCATCGTTCTCCTTGCTTCTCATTTAGTAGTAATGGAGCCCGCGCCGGCCGGGAACCGGTGGAACCCGGGACCGGCGCGCCCCGCCTTCATGCACGGTGCAGCCTAACAGAACAAATGCAATTGCATCCGAACATGCAGGAAGCCGTTGCATCCCCGATTTGCAACGGCTTCAGCGCGGCCCGCAGGCCGGCCGAACTACGCGGCCTGACCTGCAGCCGGGACCACGTGCTCGCTCTTATGCTAGCCGAAGGTAGCGACCCGGATCGAATGGGTAACTAGTATGGTGTCAGCGCTCGACCCTCCGGCGGCTCCGCGCCGCCCGGAATGGTCACTCGCGGTGACGGGGACACGCCGCCCCCGGCGAGGCGAATCAGCAGCCGTGCACGGTGCGGCCGTGCTAGGTTCGGGAGGAATTGGAACCGCCCGCCTGTACCCGGCGATTGTGACTCAGTTCACGGCCGGTAAACCACGCGAGCCTGCTCAGCCGGGTTCCCGTAACGATCCCGTAGCGCTCGGTTCTTAGGCTTGAATTGTAAAGGAACGAAAAGCGCACAAAGGGGTGCGAAATGCTTCAACGGGGACTTTTCTGCGCCGCTGCCGTGGTAATGACCTGTGCCATCGGTGCGGCCCTGGTCCAGCTGGCGATCCTGATTCTCGGTTTCTCTTCGCCGATCGCGATCACCCTGGCCACCCTGGCGGGACTGATCCTGCTCAATTCACTGCGCCGGCGCCTGCGTACCCCCAGGCATCGATTTACCGCGAAAAATCCGCACGGCATCCACCGGTGATGACCAGCGGTCACGGTCGGTGACCAGCCTTAGCCTTCCGGCGCGTAGGGCGGGCCCCTGCGATCAGCCGTCTGCGGCATCGTAGCGTCGCAAGATCAGCCGCGCCGTGGCGACCAGGGCGGTCCGGACCGAGGGCGGGGTCAGCACCTCCACCTGGTCGCCGAAACCGGCCAGGCGCCCAACGGCGGCCCGCTCGTGCTCGAAGGACAGCGTCACCATCCGCCAGCCGTGCTCGTCGGGCGGGAGCGCGGCCGCCAGCGCCGGCCCGGCGGCCTGGCCGAAGACCTCACCGAACGCCGCCAGCGCCGACGGCGAGGCCCGGACCATGACTGGGAGCCGCGGCCTGCTGGCCTCGAACTCGGCCGACCACTGCCGCCAGAACGCGGCCAGATCGAAGCCCTCCGGCCGCTCGAAGGGCTCGGCCAGCACGCGCGCCGAGGCGATCCGCGCGACCCGGAACACCCGCAGGCCGGCCGAGTCCACCGCCACCAGGTACCACAGGCCCGCCTTGTTCACCAGCCCAAGCGGCTCGACCACCCGGGGCCCGGCCGCCCGCGGTCCGGCCACCCGGGGCTGGGCGTCGTCCGGCGGCCGGTAGCTGACCGCCAGCCGATGGCGCGAGCGCAGCGCCCGGGCCAGATCCCGCAGGCACGGGGCTTCCTCCTGGCTGCCGAACCAGCGGGGCAGGTCAAGATGCACCAGCGGCGCGCCGTCGGTGCCTCCGGCCGTGACCCGGATCTGGCGGTGCGCCGCGTCCACGGCCCGGTCCAGCCCGAGCTCGCGCAGGACGCCGGGCACGCCCAGGATGAGCAGGGCCTCGGCCTCGTCGGGCCGCAGCCCGCGCAGCGGGAACCGGTAGCCGTCCATGAGCCGGCATCCGCCGCCCGGGCCCGACTCGGCCAGGACGGGCACGCCCGCCGCGACCAGCGCATCCAGGTCGCGGTAGACGGTCCGGACTGACACCTCGAGCTCCGCCGCGAGCGCCTGAGCCGTCGTGCGGCCGCGCGCCTGCAGCAGCAGGACCAGGGACAGCAGCCGGTCGGCGCGCACCGGTCCACCCTAAATGACGCCGCGCGGTCCCATCCTGCGCAGCAGTCCCATTGATCCCATTTGCGCGGAACATCTGGCTTAGGCGGAAACTTAGGGCTATTATGGTTGCCCGGAATTTCCGCGAAAGCCGGATTTACCGCGGTAATTTCCGGATGACGGAATTCAGAAGCGTCGGCCGCCCGGGTCGCTGACACAAGGTGTCAGGGATAGCCGCGTAGTGTCCGCGAGATGATCACCTGGACCGAATTCCAGCGCCACCAGCCCGCCCTGGCCGAGGCGGGCCGCGCGCAGTTCTACCAGTTCGGCATCGGCCTGGCCTTTCTGGCCAGCATCCGGCCCGGCGGCGGCCCGCGCGTGCACCCGGTGTGCCCCGTCATCGGCCCCGCCGGGCTGCACCTGCTCATCAAGGCCGGCCCCAAGCAGCAGGACCTGCGCCGGGACGGGCGGTACGCGCTGCACAGTGAGACGTGCCCGCCGCCCCGGCACGACGACGGCTTCGCGATCACGGGCCGCGTGCGGGAGGTGACCGACGCCGAAACCGCCGGGGCGGTCCGCCGGCAGGTTCTGGCCGAACGCGACGGCCAGGTCTGGCCGGGCTTCGAGGCGGAGGCCATCTTCGAACTCAGCCTGGAACGCTGCCTGCTGATGCTGACCCAGCCCGACGGCCTTTTCCCGGCCGGGGCCACGATCTGGACGGCGAAGGCGGCCAGCGAGGTGCATCCCGATATCGTTGTCTAGCGGTAGCTCAGGGCTCACCGGGTCTTGGGTCCCGTAAAACCCGAACGAAAGGGCCAGCGACACGATGAGCCATGCGACGGCGGACAGGTACGCCTGGGCCCAGCCCGGGGTGGAGGATCTGGGCGGGGGCGTGCACCGGATCCCGCTGCCGCTGCCGATGGAAGGGCTCAAGGCGGTCAACGTCTACGCCATCGCCGACCCCGGGGGAGTCGACCTCATCGACGCCGGGATAGCCCTGGTCCCGGCCCGGGAGCAGCTCGCCGCGAGTCTCGGCCAGATCGGCTATGAGCTCGGCGATATCCGGAACTTCTTCGTGACCCACATTCACGTCGACCACTACTCGCTGGCCGTCGAGCTGCGGCGGACCTTCCCCAGCGTGATCAGCCTGGGGGAGCAGGAGCACGCCAACCTGCTCGCCACCCGGGAACTGGTCAACGGCAACCGGAACAGGTTCTTCGGCCCCGACTGGCTGCGCAGGCTGGGTGCCCTGGACTTGGTCTCCGGGCTTTCCGCGCAGGACCGGCAGCCTCCCGCCGTCATCGACTGGGAGGACCCCGACCACTGGCTGGCGGACGGGACCGACCTCGACCTGCGGACACGCACGCTGCGGGCGGTGCACACGCCCGGCCACACTCAGGGCCACCTCGTCTATCACGACGGCGAGGCGCAGATCATGTTCGCGGGCGACCACATTCTCCCGCACATCACCCCCTCGATCGGGTTCGAGGCGGCCGGCAACCGGATGGCGCTGGCCGACTACCTGAACTCGCTGGCCCGGACGCTCGCGCTGCCCGACGCCCGGCTGCTGCCCGCCCACGGTCCCGTGACGGCCAGCACCCACGAGCGCATCCACGAGCTTCTGGCCCACCACGACACGCGCCTGGCCGAGACGCTCGCCGCGGTCCAGGCCGGCCACGCCACCCCGTTCGAGGTGGCCAAGGCGATCAAGTGGACGCGGCGGCACCGGGCGTTCGCCGACCTCGACGTGTTCAGCCAGGTCCAGGCGGTCAACGAGACGGCCGCGCACCTGGAGGTGCTCGCGATCCGCGGCGAGCTGACCCGCTCGGTCTCCGCCGACGGAGCCGACCTGTACCAGCTACGAACGGAGGCGCCGTGGCGCCCATAGTGTCAGAGGTCGATGTCGCCCGGCCGCCGGATGAGGTGTTCCGGTACGTCACCGACCCGTCGCGGTTCGGCGAATGGCAGGAAGGCATCGTCGACGCGCATATCGAGGGGGACGGGCCCCAGGCGGTGGGGTCGCTGTGCGTCATGACCCGCCGGATAGGCGGCTCGGACCGGACCTCGACGTCGAGGATCACCGAGCTCAGCCCGCCGCGGACGTGGACGATCAAGGGGATCGACGGCCCGATCCGGGCCAACGTCACGGTGACCGTCGATCCGCGCCAGGACGGCACGCAGGCCCACGTCACCCTCGAGCTGGACTTCCAGGGGCACGGGCTGGGCAAGCTGATCGTCCCGGTGGTCATCCGGGAGGCCTCCAAGGAAGTCCCGGAGAGCTGCCAGAAGCTCAAGTCCCGGCTGGAGACCAGCTAACCAGCCCCGGAAACGCCAGTGCCGGGCCCGGCGGGAGGTCGGGCCCGGCACATGGTCGGGAGGCGAGTATCTAAGCTGCTAACGTCAGCTGGCGAAGTCGAGCAGCGGCTGCGCGCGGCTCGGGTGACGCAGCTTGGACAGCGACTGCTTCTCCAGCTGCCTGATCCGCTCGCGGGTCAGGCCGAGCGCGCGGCCGATCTCGTCCAGCGTGTGCGGGTTACCGTCATACAGCCCGAACCGCATGGCCATGATCGTGGCCTCACGCGGCGTCAGCGCATCCAGCGCCGAACGCAGCTGCTCAGCCATCAGCTGCCGGTCGACCAGCTCGGACGCCTCGGGCGCGTCGACATCCTCGATGAGGTCACCGATCGAGGTCTCGCCGTCCTCGCCGATGGTGGAGTCGAGCGAGATCGGCTGACGCGACGTGCGCAGCAGCTCCTCGATCTGGTCCGGGGTCCGGTCCAGCTCGACGGCCAGCTCCTCCGGGGTCGGCTCGCGGCCCAGGCGCTGGTGCATGTCCCGCTCGACGCGCGACAGCTTCGACAGCATCTCGAGCACGTGCACCGGCAGCCGGATGGTCCGCGCCGAGTCGGCGAAGCCGCGCTGGATGGCCTGCCGGATCCACCACATGGCGTAGGTGGAGAACTTGTAGCCCTTGGTGTAGTCGAACTTCTCCACGGCCCGGATCAGGCCGAGGTTGCCCTCCTGCACCACGTCCAGCAGGGACAGGCCCCGGTCGCTGTACTTCTTGGCCACCGACACGACCAGGCGCAGGTTCGCCTCGAGCATGTGCGCCTTGGCGCGCCGCCCGTCCTCGGCGATCAGCTCGAGGTCACGCCGGTAGTTCTCGTCCAGCCCCGTCGCGGTGTCCAGCTTGTGCTCGGCGAACAGGCCAGCCTCGATCCGCTTGGCCAGGTCCACCTCCTGCTCGGCGGTCAGCAGGCTGGTCCGGCCAATCGACTTCAGGTAGGTGTGCACCGAGTCGCCCATCGCGGGCGTCTGGTCATCAAGGTCGACCTCGCTGAGCCGGTCGGTCTCGGCGAGCGCCGCGGCCTCCGCCTCGAGGTTCACCACATCGGCGTCGGCCAGCTCGACGTCACCGTCATCACCGGACTCGCCGTCCGCATCCTGGACGGCTCGTGCCGGGGCAGCGGCCGAACGCACCGGCCGGGGCTTGCTCCCCGAGTCACCCAGCTCGTTGGCCAGCCGCACGCCGGACTCGGCCAGCTCGCGCAGAATGGACCGTCCCTCGGCAGGCGTGAGCCCTGCCTGGTCAAAGGCGTTCCTCAGCTCTGCAAGAGACAGGTGACCCTGGCTACGTCCCCGCTGGATCAGGTCATCCACACGGGCCGTGCTCGCCTCTTCATCCGTTTCAGCGACCGATGAGGTCGCTATGGCGATCCGCGGCATGAGACACCTCCCTCCTCCTAAGTACGCACACAATCCACACGTCGTTCACGGGCTTCCACCAAGTACCCCTCGTTTCCCCGCGTAGTCGTCAGCGGGGCACATTGTCCGGGCACTAATAAGTAACGTTCTCCGCCTCAGATTGTTCCCGTCAGAGCAGTTCTCGCCTGAGCCGGGCGAGGTCGTGCTTCCCGCTAGGAAGCATGGGAACGGCATCGACCATCACGACCCTGCTCGGAGCAGCGTAACGCGGCAGGCGCTCCTTGACATGGAGTCGGAGCAATTCGAGGGTCGGCGGGTCGGCCGGGTCGGCCGGCGCCACGACCGCTACGACCCGTTCGCCCCATTCCGGGTCGGGCTGGCCCAGAACCGCCGCGTCCCGGACACCCGGGCAGGTCTGCAATACCGCGGCCACCTCGGCCGGCACCACCTTGTGCCCGCCGGTGTTGATCACGTCGTCCGCGCGGCCGCGCACCACCAGCCGCCCCTCGGGGTCCACGCGCCCCAGATCACCTGTCTTGAACCACCCGTCACGAGCGGTCCCGGGCGCCGCCGGGCGGTAACCCGAGAACAGCACCGGGCCACCCAGCCAGATGCGCTCATCGTCGCCGATGCGGATCCGTACCCCGTCCAGCGGCACCCCGTCGTAGACGCAGCCGCCGCAGGTCTCCGTCATCCCGTAGGTAGTGACCACCGGCACCCCGGCGGCCCGGGCCGCCGCCAGCAGGCCGGCGGGCGCGGCCGCCCCGCCCAGCAGCACGGACGAGAACCCGGCAAATGGTGATATATCGACATCTAGCAGCCGTTGCAGCTGGGTCGGCACCAGCGAGACGTGCGCGCAGCCCGAGGCCGCGACGGTCTGCGCGTCGGCGCGGTCGGCGATCACCGGGTCGACGCCGCTGAGCAGCGAGCGGACCAGCACCTGGATCCCGGCGATGTACGTGCCGGGCAGGCAGCACAGCCACCGCTCGCCCGGCCGGGCCCCGATCCTGGCCAGCGAGGCCCGCGCCGAGTGCCGCAGCGCGTCCGCGCTGAGCTCGACCCCCTTGGGCACTCCGGTGGACCCCGACGTGGCCACGACGACCGCCGTACCTTCAGCCACTCCGGTTTCCTGGCCCGAACGAACCGTGGTGACACCGTCCGGCCCCTCCACGCTGTCCGGGCCCAGCGCCTCGACGAGTTCGTCCAGCCGGGCCCACGGGAGCCCGGCATCCAGCGGAGCGATGGCCGGCCCGCTGCCGTCCAGCGCCCCGGCCAGCAGCTCCAGCAGCCGCGGCCCGGTGCGCTCGACCAGGACCGCACGCAAGGAACGGTTCGTCACGATCGTTAAGGTTAGATCCCGGCTTGTTTCCTCCCCCCAAGCCCGCCCTAGGAGGTTAAGAGTGGCCGAATGCCAGCCATCTGGCCCGGAACCAGGCCCCGCTGTTGCCGCTCTCCGCAACGTGTGCCGTTACCGGTGTCCTGGTCCGGGTAATGGCCCACGATCATGGATTTGAGCCAGCTGCGGGCGTTTGCCATCCCGATGCCGGTGAAGTTCCGGGGCGTGACGGTGCGGGAGGGGGCGCTGGTTGAGGGGCCTTCGGGGTGGGGGGAGTTCTCGCCGTTCGCCGAGTACGGGCCGCGGGAGTGCGCGCGCTGGCTGGCCAGCGCGCTGGAGTCCGCGGGCGGACAGTGGCCCGCGCCGGTCCGGGACCGGATCCCGGTGAACGTGACCGTGCCCGCGGTCGGGCCGGAACGGGCGATGCGGATCGTGGCCAGCTCGGGCTGCCGGACGGCCAAGGTCAAGGTGGCCGAGCGTGGCCAGCCCGAGGCGGCGGACATCGAGCGGGTCGAGGCGGTCCGCGAGGCGCTCGGGCCGTCCGGCCGGATCCGGGTCGACGCCAACGGGGGCTGGCAGACCGGGCAGGCGGTGCGCATGCTGCGGCGGCTGGCCGCCTTCGGGCTGGAGTACGCCGAGCAGCCCTGCGCCACCCTGGCCGAGCTCGCCGAGCTACGTCGGCATGTCAATATCCCGGTCGCCGCGGACGAGTCGATCCGGCGGGCCGACGACCCGCTGCGGGTCCGGGCCGCGGGGGCGGCCGACATCGTGGTGCTCAAGGTCCAGCCGCTGGGCGGCGTGCGGGCCGCGCTGCAGGTGGCGGAGGCGTGCGGCCTGCCGGTGGTGGTGTCCAGCGCGGTCGACACCTCGGTCGGCCTGGCCGCCGGGGTGGCCCTGGCCGCCGCGCTGCCCGAGCTGCCGTACGCCTGCGGCCTGGCCACCATGTCGCTGCTGGCCGGAGACGTCACCGCGGACCCGCTGGTGCCCGAGGACGGCGAGCTGCCGGTCCGCCGTCCCGCCGTGGACCCGGCCCGGCTGGCGCGCTTCGAGACCGATCCGGCACCGTGGCGGGACCGGGCGGCGGCCGCGGCGGAGTACCTCGACGAGGTGGCGTGCCGGTGAACCCATCTACCGCGTTCGGCCGGGCGTTCTGCGACGAGCTGGCCCGGTGCGGGCTGCGCGAGGTGGTGATCGCGCCGGGATCGCGGAGCACCCCGCTGGCCATGGCGTTCGGTGACCTGGAGGCCGAAGGCAGGCTGCGGCTGCACATCAGGATCGACGAGCGGTCCGCCGCGTTCACCGCCCTCGGCCTGGCCAAGGCGAGCCGGCGGCCGGTGGCCGTGCTGTGCACGTCGGGCACGGCGGCGGCCAGCTTTCACCCGGCGGTGATCGAGGCCGACGAGTCCGGCGTCCCGCTGCTGGTGCTCACCGCCGACCGGCCGCCCGAACTGCGCAGCACCGGCGCCAACCAGGCCATCGACCAGATCAAGCTTTACGGCGGCGCGGTGCGCTGGTTCTTCGAGGCCGGCGTGCCCGAACGGCGGATCGGGGCGGTCGGGTACTGGCGCTCGCTGGCCTGCCAGGCGTGGGGACACGCGGCGGGCAGCGCGGGCGGCTGGCCCGGACCGGTTCACCTCAACCTGGCCTTCCGCGACCCGCTCACTCCGGAGGGCGGAGACCAGGACTGGCCGGAGTCCCTGGACGGGCGCGCGGACGGGCAGCCGCGGGCGCGGTTCGAGCCGCCGGGCCCGGCCTCGGGCCACCTCGAGCTGCCCTGGACCGAACGCGGCGTCGTGGTCTGCGGCGACGGCGACTACGACGCCGCGGCGCTGGTCGAACTGGCCGAACACGCCGGCTGGCCCGTGCTCGCGGAGCCGTCGTCGGGTGCCCGGCGCGGGCGCAACGCGCTGCCCGCCTACCAGTACCTGCTGGCCACGCCCGAGTTCATGGCGGCGCACCGGCCGGACGTGCTCGTGTCGGCCGGACGGCCGGGACTGTCTCGGCCCCAGTCCGCGCTGCTGGCCGGCCCGGCCGCCCGGCACGTGGTTATCGAGCAGGGCCCGGGACACTGGGCCGACCCGCAGCGGGCCGCCACCGACATCGCGGCGGGACTGCGGCTCAGCAGCACGCCGGGCGGGCCGACGGCCTGGCTGGATGGGTGGCGGCGGGCCGATACGGCGGCGCGGCGCGCGGTGGACGCCGTCCTGGACGAGCAGGACCGGCTATCCGAGCCGCGGCTGGCCCGGGATCTGCTCCTCGGGCTGCCCGAAGACGCACTGTTGTGGACCGCAAGCAGCATGCCCGTTCGGGATATTGACTTTCATGCCGGAACCCGTGCCGACGTCCGCATCCTGGCCAGCCGGGGGACCAGCGGCATCGACGGTACCGTGTCGGCGGCGATCGGGGCCGCCCTGGCCTACGACGGCCCGGCCTTCGCGCTGATCGGCGACCTGGCGTTCCTGCACGACGCGCCCGGGCTGGCTCTCGGGCCCGGTGAGCCGCGGCCGGACCTGTGCCTGGTCGTGGTCAACAACGACGGCGGCGGGATCTTCTCCACCCTGGAGCAGGCGGCGTTCACCGGGTCGTTCGAGCGCCTGTTCGGCACGCCGCACGGCGCCGCCCTGGATCACCTGGCCGCCGCGTTCGGCCTGCCGTATCAGCGCCTCGACCAGCCCGAGGACCTGGGCAAGGCGCTGCCGGGCACGGGCCTGCGGGTGGTGGAGGCGCAAACGGACCGGGCGGCCGGCGCCGCGCTGCGCACGCGGCTACGCGAGGTGGCGACCACGGCCATCCGGTCGGCCTAGTCCGAGAAGACCAGCTGCTCGCCCTCGGCCATGCTCTCGGCCGGGTGCGGCGGGGACAGCAGCAGCTCGGTGATCTTGGCGGCGGCGGGATCGCCGGACCCGGCGCCGGCCTGCACGGCCGCGCTGACGTCGTACCGCGTCTGCCGCAGCGTCACATCCGGGCCGAGCACCGCCCAGTACGCGGTGCCTGGTTCGCCGTCGTGGTAGGGGAGTCCGACGCTGCCCGGGTTGACCGAGCGCCGCCCGGCCACCCGCCGGTCGAATTGCAGATGGGTGTGCCCGGTGACCAGAACCTGCTCGTCGACGCCGGCGCACAGCTCGGTGAAGCGCTCGGCCGGGGTGGCCGGCGTCACGATCTCGGTGTCGCTGCGAGGCGAGCCGTGACAGAACCGAACCGGGCCCAGGCCGGTGATCTCGATCACCACGCTGAACGGGATGGCCGCCACGAACTCCAGCGAACTGTCGCCGTGCCGGGCCGGAACCCAGGCCTCGCGCGCGGTCGTGGGCGTCCGCTCGTCGGCCGCGATCTCGAGCACGGCTCGCTCGCCGTTTCCTCGCACGAAAAGGGCCCCGGCGCCGAGACTCCGCATCATCGCGACGGTCTGGTCGGGATGACTGCCCCAGGTGAGATCGCCGCACGAGACCACGAGATCAACGCCCGCTGCCTCGATATCGGCCAGCACCGCGCCCAGCGCCGCGACGTTCGCGTGCACATCCGAGATCACGGCCACCTTGCCCAGCGGACCGTAGCGCCGGGGCGCCGGGTCTTCCCAGGACGCAGGTCCGTACCGGACAGTGCTCATGACGTCAAGGATATGAGCGGGCAAAGCGCTGGCGGCCGGCCCGCGTCCGGTGCGTGATAATTGGCAATGACATGACGCTTACCCAGCTGAACGCATTCGTCCTGGTGGCCCGGCTCGGCTCGGTGACCGCCGCCGCCAACGCGCTGGGTGTCAGCGAATCGGCCGTTTCCCAGGCCCTCTCGGCGCTCCGGCTGCACCTGGGCGACCAGCTCGTCACCCGCGGGCCGGTCGGCATGACGCTGACCGCGGGAGGCTCGCGGCTGCTCTCCACCGCCTCGCAGATCGTCGTGCTCGGCGCCGAGGCGCACGCCGCGGTCCGCGCCGCGCAGGGCGCGCCCGAGCAGCTGCGGGTGGTATCCAACTCCACCATTGCCGAGTTCGTGCTCAGCCCGCTCACCGAAGCGTTCACCAAACGGTTCGCCGGATCGGTCGAGGTCTCGGCCGGCGTCGCGGCGACCAAGGAGATGAACGTCCTGATCGCCAACCGGCTGGCCGACGTGGCCATCGGGTCCGACCCTCGGACGCTGCCGGATGATCCGGCCCTGTCCCTGGTGACCGAGCCCATCTTCCGGTACCGGCTGGTGGTCGTGACGGCCGGGCAGTCCCGGCTGCGCGGCGGGCCCCGCCAGTGGCTGTGGTTCGTCGACCCCTCGGGGACCGATCCGGATAGCGAGACCGGCCAGATGCTGTCCGGCCTGGGCATTGCCGAGGATCAGATCCGGGTCTTCCCCAACCAGACCGCCGCCTGGGCGGCGGCGGCCGACGGCACCGGGGTCGCCCCCGCGGTCGAGCACCTGGTGGCCCAGCAGCTGCGCCGCGGCGAGCTGTCCCGGGTCGAGGTGTCCGGCTGCCGGATCGACGCCTGCTGGCACGTCACCCTGCTCGGACGGCAGCACCAGAGCGTCGCGGCCAGCTCGTTCCGCCGCTACCTGAGCACGCCGGAGGCCATGCACCTGATGCGCTCGCCGGCCGGCGGCGTGCCCCCGTCGAAGTTCCGGCCCCCGGTATATGTCACGATCTGGAGCTGACCAGGCAAGATGTCCCGAACAGCGCTCCTTAAGCAAGAGCTTATTCGCGTATTGCGGGGCGGTGTTGGCCAGCGGATCATGTTGACGGTCATTACTGACCGCAGCTAGTCAATGCTGTCCAGCGCCGGGAGCATACGGTATGCGAATCGAATCCGATGGCCACAGCCGCGGCAACCCGCGGCTTTACGAGCTGATCGAGCACGCTCCCAAGACCGGGAAGAGCCCGACCGTCTGGGCCTGGCCCGAGCTGATCGACTACCTCAAGGTGGCCGGCCAGCCGGTCGCGGGACCGTGGCCGCCGCATCAGGAACCGCGGCCGGACCCGGATTACGAATCGCTCCCGACGGCCGTGCCCGACCCCGAATCCGAGCCCTGAAGCAAGCAAACACTGAGGACCTGGAGGATCTATGTATCCGTCGCGGTTCCGGTACGAGGCACCGCGTTCCCTCGACGAGGCGATCGGCCTGCTGCACGACGGCGGGGATTACGCGAAGGTCCTGGCCGGCGGCCAGAGCCTGGTCCCGCTGATGAAGCTGCGCTTCGCCTCGCCGGAGCTCGTCGTCGACATCAACAACGTGCCCGGCCTGGACTACCACCGGGCCGGCCCGGACGGGACGCTGCGCATCGGCGCGCTGTGCCGCCACGTCGACCTGGAGCGTTCGGACCTGCTCAAGACGACCCAGCCGACCATGGCCTCGGCCGCCCCGCTGATCGCCGACCCCATCGTCCGCAACCGGGGCACGCTGGTCGGCTCGCTGTGCCACGCCGACCCGCAGGGCGATTGGGCCTCGGTGGTGCTGGCCCTCGGCGGTTCGGTCATAGCCCGCGGTCCTGGCGGCACGCGCGCCATCCCGCTGGCCGACTTCGTCCCCGGGCCGTTCCAGAACGTCCTGGACCCGGACGAGATCGCGGTCGAGGCCGTGATCCCCGCCGCGAAGGGAACCCGGTCCGGCGGCTACCTCAAGCTCGAGCGCCGCGTCGGCGACTTCGCGACGGTCGGGGTGGCCGTGGCGCTGGAGATGACCGGGGAGACCGTGACCCGGGCCGGCATCGCGCTGACCGGGGTAGGCGGCTCCACCATCGCGGCCACGTCGGCGGCCGAGGCGCTCACCGGCGGCCCGCTTACCGCCGACCGCATCACGCAGGCCGCGGACCTGGCCGCTGAGGCCGCGCGGCCGAGGACCGATCACCGCGGCAGCGCCGAATACAAGCGGCACATGGTACGCACGTTCGTGGTCCGCCTGCTGAGCCGGACGGACGCGGCGGCGGAAAGGGCAGCGTGACCATGACCATCATCTACGAGGACGACCAGGCCGCCGGTTCCGGGGCCATCCCGGTACGCCGGATCAGGTTCACGATCAACGGCGAGAAGAAGATCGCCGAGGTCGAGACGCGGCTGCTGCTGGCCCACCTGATCCGCCGCGGACTCGGCCTGACCGGCACGCACATGGGCTGCGACACTACCAACTGCGGCGCGTGCACGGTGCTGGTCGACGGCCGCCCGGTGAAGTCCTGCACCATGCTGGCGGTGCAGGCCGACGGCCACGAGATCAGCACGGTCGAGGGCCTGGCCACGGCCAGCGAGCTGCACCCGCTGCAGGAGGGCTTCAAGGAGGAGCACGGGCTGCAGTGCGGGTTCTGCACGCCGGGCATGATGATGGCCGCCAAGGCGCTGCTCGAC
>Ga0335074_10001280_pt1 | contig 34317 bp, 34 predicted proteins | sample Lox_Sample_23_FD_206715 | JGI IMG/M metagenome (GOLD analysis project Ga0335074, IMG submission 206715) | Soil microbial communities from Loxahatchee National Wildlife Refuge, Florida, United States - Lox_Sample_2.3 | ecosystem: Environmental > Terrestrial > Soil > Wetlands | place: USA... | reverse complement strand
CCTGGGGAGCCTGCGCTCTTTCGCGAACTCAAGGAGGCTCGGATCCGGCACGGGGGGATCTCCGTCGCCGGGACGGATGTCCTGGCCGAGCAGGTCGGCGATCGTGACCTCCAGCGCGTTGGCGAGCCGGAGCAAGATCTCGCCGCTTGGCCGCTTGCCTAGCCCGCTCTCAAGCTCGGAAACGTAGGCGGCGGACACGCTGGATTTCCGGGCAAGGTCGGCCTGGGACATACCCAGGCCCTTCCGGTATTCCTTCAGCCTGTCGCCTATACCGTTCCCGTCCATGAGACCTCCTTCGCCATAGCGAAGCGTACATCGGAACTGTCACACCAGCGGCCTCAGCCGCTGCTATGCTTCCTTCGGAGTTCCGAAGACACGTTAGGAGAGACGAATGACCGCAGTGTCCGAAACTGACACGCCGATGCCTGGCGACCTGCGCGACATCCAGGTCACGGTCGACTACCTGCCCGCCGCCGCACCGTTCCATCACCGCTACGCCCCGGAGACCATCGTCGAAACCGTCCGCGTGGCGGCAATGAAGTTCTTCGGCGTCCAGGACCGGCAGGAACGTGACACCTACCGGTACTTCCTGGAGATCGGCGGCACCCGGATCACCGACACCAGCCAGCCGATCTCCAACTTCGTCGAGCACGGCCACGAGATCCACTTCCACCTGGTCGAGCAGATCACCCCGGGCTCTGCCTGGTGACTATGCAGCCTTACCCCGGCATCGACGTCTGGCAGCTGGACGAGTCCGCGATCACCGCTACACTCGCGGCCGTCCAGCGGCCCGGACGCGACGGGAAAGAGGGCGGCGTCTTCTGGGTCGGTACCCGCGCGTCCGTCTCGGTCGTCCATGCCGTCGTTGTTCCCGCCGGGAACGGCGTCATCGAGGCTGCTGGCTTCTGGCAGGTTACACCGGAGGTGTACGGGGCTATCAGCAGGTGGGCAGCTGAGCGTGGCTGGAGTCTGCTGGGCATCTGCCACACCCACGGCGAAGGCGTCCCAGCCCGGCTATCGCCCCAGGACCGCGGGCACCTGGTCCGTGCTCCAGGTGTCCTCGCCGTCGTCATCGGCTCCGGCGGCCGTGACCACGACGTGGAACGGTGGGGGTGGTATGAGTTCACGTCCGGCGCCTACCGTGAGATCAGCCCGGACGAACGTGACCGCCGGCTCCGCCTCACCGACGAGGGCGGGATCGAGGTCTGGGCGGCTGACCGGCGTGGCTGCCGACCGGCGGTGAACCTGTGACCGGCGGCGCGCTCAGCCGACCTCTGCGTCTGGCCACGCAGCTCACCGGCGACAGCCCCCGGGAAGCACGGGCACGCCTTCTCAACGCCACCGTCCACGTGCGGATGGCGGCCGAGTTCGAGGAAAGTCAAGACGCGGCCATCCTCCTCCGGTCTCTGGTCGACCACCTGAGCCGGTTCTGCGGCACCGTCATCGTGTCGGCGCCAGCCGACATCGTCCGCGCCTGCGTCGAACGCGACCGCGAGCTTCACGGCCTGCCCAGAGTGCAAACTGGCAGTCGTGCTTCAGCGGGACCAGATGTTCTGGATATCTTCGTCGGCGGCTGCCCAGGCGTCCCTGGCAGCATCGCGACATGCTCGGACGGATGGGCCGGAAAGGTCTACGCCAGGGGCAACCGCGCACGGATGAGAGCATTCACGATCGCCAACCCGGTCGGGGCGCTGACCGCCGCCGCCCTGACTGCCGGCGAGGCATTCCTGCGGCTCATCGGCGTCACCCGGCACCCATGCGCCTTCGAACTCTCGGCGTGGACCGGGGATTGCGGGCCGCCTGGCAGTGTGTCGGACGGCCCGCGGCTGCCGGTCATCCCGCCGATCGACGCGCTTCTCATCGGCTGCGGGAACGTCATGAATGGCTGGGCGGCCGCCATCCGCGCCCTGCAGGTCACCGGCCGGGCCGGTGCTGTCGACCGGCAGTCCCTGGGCGAGGAGAATCTCGGACCCTACGCACTCGCCCGCCGCGACATGATCGGGCAGCCGAAGACTGCCCTGCTCGCCGGGCACCTGCAACCTTTGATTACCATCGTCCCACACGACGAAGAACTCGACCTCTTCGCGCCGAGAATCACCCGATGGCACCTGCCGCTACCGGCCCTGGTCATCAACGGCCTCGATGAAGTCGAGCCCCGTCATCTGGTCCAGCGGCTATGGCCCGACGTGCTTGTGGACATGGCCGCTGGCGGCACAACCAGCCAGGTCATTGTCAGCCGACGGGGCGACGGTCAGTGCCTGCTCGGCGCGTTCGCCGCGCCCGATGCCGAACCCGGCTATATGCAGCGGACCGAAACCGCCACGGGCCTGCGGCGCGAGCGGTTCCTCAACGAGTTCACCACACCCGTCACCGCCGAGGACGTCGCCCAGGCTCCGCCCGAGCACCGGGCGCGGCTTCAGGCAGCCGCAGAATCCGGGCAGCTAGTGTGCGGCTACATCAACCAGGCCAGTATGACCGAGACGAGCACTGACGAACACTTCGCCCCCGCCGCCCCGTTCGTCGGCGCTCTCACTGGCGCCCGGGCCGCCGCCATCACCATCGCCCTGCTCACGGGCTACCACCTGCCGGGCGGGCTGCGATGGCAGTACAGCTTTTTGAGCAACCGCGCCCGGACATCCGTCCTGCACTGCCGTGACACATGTGAGTGTCAGACCGGGCCGGCATCCTGACGCTGCCATAACAATTCGGTTATGTCATTCCTCGTGCCGCCATCACTGCAGCTATGCCAGAAGACTTGGCATTTGCGAGCACCCGCAGACGTTTGAATAAGGACAGATGCTTCAAGGAGGATCATGGCCAGCCGCCAGCAGCTGATCATCGAGCGTCTCGCACACCTTACGCAGGGCTTCGCGGGCTATGTCGCGGCGTATGACGAGTTGGTGCCGTTCAACAGCAAGCGGCTTGCCACTCACCGCGAGACGATCGCCTTGCGCAGTCAGGCTGGCAGCGTCCGGGCCGCGGTTACTGATCTACGTTTCGTGACCAGCTTGCGTCGTACTCTCCTTGCCTGGGGCCTGGGCGTTCGGGGATCCGTCCTAGTTCCTGATGCTGAGTTCGCCCAAGCCTTGACCGCGGCAGTACCAGTGCTCGAACCCCTCGAAGACCTGCGGATTGATGCTGCCGACCTTCCTGGCGACATTATTGACCAGCTGTGGACTGCCATTAGGTCTCTCGGTGTGGTCGAGAATAAGGCCAAGATCGTAGCTGGCACCAAGACATTGCATCATATTCTGCCTGGGCTGGTAATTCCTATGGATCATACCTGGACCGGCATGTTCTTCAAGCTGCATGATCCTGACTGGCAGCAATCCCAGGAGCGGACATTCCGTCGTGTCTACCCTCAGCTCATGACCGTCGCCCAGCAGGTACACCCGCAGCGGTACGTCACCGGCCATGGCTGGCGCACCAGCCAGACGAAGATCCTGGACAACGCACTAATCGGCTTCTGCAAGCTGGGCCTAGTCGACCAGCCAGCAGCGATGACCTCGGTGCCACCGCAGGTCACCTTCGACGTTCCCGGTTACCCTCCCGCCAAAGATGGCGCGCTGTCCATCTTCGGTGTCGAGCACAGTCATGCGCCTAGGGTCCGATTGCTCCTCGAAGCCGCGCGGCGGGCATGCCAGGAACAGGTGTTCGCGCCACTTGAGACAGGAGCTGTTGCTCTTGATGTGGTCGTCCGCGGCCCTCGTCAGCCGCCCGGAGATGCCACGAATTACCTCGGCGGCATTGGTGACGTGCTGGAAGATAAAGTGTCCCGCAGTTCGCTCGACCACCTCGGAGACTTGGCGACGATCCGACTCTTCCGCAACGACCGTCAGATCCGGCAGGTCAGCTACCGAGAGGAAGCAGCAAACGAGACGGGGTACTCGGTTACGGTACGGGTTTTGAGCGAGGGAGAAGAACAATAAGTCACCGACGCCTAGCCGTGCGGCGCAGACGCTACGCGCTACCGTCCATGATGCGATCGTAGCTGCGTCGGGCGCGGCACCGCGGGCAGCGGGCCGAGTACGGCAGGCCCTTACGGCGGCTTACTTCAGGCTGTCATCAGCAAGCAACTGCAGGCCCCGGTACTAGTCGCTGGCATACGCGGCGCCGTACCGGCCCGGCGGCCGCACCGTCCACTCCTAGACATCCTGCCCGGTGTAGCAACCACCCAGGTCAGATGCCGTCCTTCCTGATGGGACGCTGGCTGGTGGGCGCGGACAAGCGTAGTTAGTGCCGTCATGTCAGCCCAGCTCGTCTGCCGACTAGCAGGTCGCACGCACCTGGGCCGCTCGACTGCGCTCGCTACTGCTCGTAGGTGCCCTACCTGCCCGTCGCCCCCGTGACACTCAAGCCAGAGCGCGGCAGACTGTCCTCATGGCGTACGTGCGCGCGGCTTTGAAATACGGCCTGAGTGTGGAGAAGGGCACTGACCGCGTTCCCGACGACGGGAGGTACCACTTCCTCGTAGATGGGGAGATCGTCCTGTCGACGACCGTCGAAGCGCTCGCGCTAGCCGAGATGGAAGAGGTCAAGGCCGCGCGGCAAGCTCCCGGTCGCGAGTTGCTGCGGCGCGAGAGGGCGGCCTTCGACGTACACGCCTTCCGGGATGCCAACTATACGGAGAGGCAAAGCCGCGACCAGAAAAAAGGCGGTCGCGGCATTGGTCGACGATAGCGGCGCCACATCAAAGGCGCGCGTTACGGTAGTTGTGGGCGCGGACGGTGTGCCTCTGACGGAAGTGGTCACGACGCTTCCTGCGGCACCGGTCATCGTGGACGTCACGTGCAGCACGGGCATGGACGTTCTTCTGGATGGTCGGCTTTTGCCCGGCGGCGGGGCTCGCGTGTTGACAGCCGTAGATCTCACACGCTCCACGGGCTTCCACAGGCTACAAGTGGGGCAGCAGACGTTCTGGTTCGCGACGGAGGACACGAAGCTCCGCCTCGATGGAATCGAGCAGATGCTGGCGACGCTCCGCAGAAGTGGCACGGGATGGTCCGGACAGCTTCTATTCAGCGACGGCGTGGTGCTGCGTGACCCGCACGTCGTGTACTCCTGGCTTGATCGCTGTGCCGACGCCGCGCTTGAGTGCGTCCGCCGCATTATCGATGCGCCACGCTCGATCAGTCGCTCCGATCGCACACCAACCCGTCACGGCGGCCGATCGCTCAACCAGGCGGCGACGACACGCCTTCTACGCGCGCACCCGGACCGATATCTAGAGGAGAGCCCGACCGGTCTGCTGACGCTGGGCGAAAAACGGTATGACCCTCTTCGTGTCGTGGTTCGGACGCGCACTACATCGGTTGAGTCCGCAGCCAACCGCCGTGCTGTGAGTCTCGTTAGCAGACTTGACGGGCTGGCGTCTGAGGTCCTGGCAGCGGATCCTGACGCGCACGTTGCTGGACGATGTCGTTCATGGAGAGAGTCGGCATCGCGGCTTCTGCGACGACCGCTCGCTCGGACGCTGGCAGCAGGCGCGCCAGTGGGTGCCCTTGCCGCAGCGAGGCAGACAGAGGAAGCCGTTGACGCGCGATACCGAGAGTCGTACCGCTTGAGCGCCGATCTCGCCGCGCGGTTCGGGTGGGCACCTACCCAGCGGGTGCTGCCCCGGTTCAGCTACGTCGAACGTGCAGACACCATCTATCAGGCATTCGTCGCCACGGTGCTCGCCGACGCGCTCGGCCTGGCCCAGACCGCGCCGGTGCTGGGACAGACGCCCCTTGCCTTTGCGGGGAACGACTACGAGATCTACTACGACACTCACCCGGACCCTTCCGTCCTGCGGTCGTGGCGCTACGGAAGCGCCAAGCCGGATGTGTCTCGGCCGGATGTGCTGCTGCGGCGCCGGGCCTCGGGGGAGGTGCTCGTCATCGACGCTAAGTACCGTGTTGAGGGAACACAAGCGACCGAAGACAGCCGAAAGGACGTCTCGGCCTATATGGCTCTCTACGGACTGGACATGGTAGTCATCGCCTATCCGGGTCAACCACCCGCCCGCTGCGCCGTCGTTACCGGGCAGGGAAAGACCATCCTGGAGCTTCCCATTGGGCCGTGGCAAGGGCTGAAAACCGAATTGGCGGACGAACTGCCGAGGCTGGTTGCAGCGATGCATCCGCCGGTCTATTTAGACAAGAGGCAGGAGCTCGTCTGGCGGACCGTCCTTCATGCGCGCGATGAGTGCCTCGATCTCCGAGTAGTTTGGAAGCCCCGTCGCCGCCGCGAGCAGTGGCTCGGCGTCAGCGTGTGTGCCGCGAAGTTGGTGCACGATCTTGTCGGCGACGGCGCGCCCCAACGCCGCAAGCTCGTCGGGTTCCTGGCGCGGCGCGTAGGCAATCTCCAGGGCTACGTCGCGAAGTATGCCGAGCGTGAACCACGACCGGCCTGGGCTAGTGCCGAGGATGGCGTTGGCAATGCTCTGCAATTTGTCTCGTACGGCTTGTGAGAGATCGCTTGCCGCGGTGACGGACGAAAGGCCGTCATCACGCAGTTGATCGAACTGTGTCGGTCGGTTCCCGGCGATCCGTGCGGCGACCCGGTTCGTCTGCTGCTTGATGAGGTCAACCGCGAGGTCGATGATGGCGGTTATGCCGTCTGCGGTGACCTGTTCAGCCAGCACGTTTGGCATCGTGATCGTGGTGGAACGGCGTTTCGTAGGCGAACTGACACGCGTCCGAGTCTCAGGTTCGTCACGGTAGGAGTTGCAGGTGGCGATTATAAACGTGTCGACCGGCAGGTGGGTGATCTCGCCGCCTGGAAGCCGGACGACGCGCTCCTGGTCCTGCATGGCGACAAGTACCGACGCAAGGTATTCCTCGATGGCGGCGAGATTGAATTCCTCGAGTATGACGACGTGCGCCTCGAGTGGCGCGTCCGTCTTCAGAACCTCGATGGCGAAGTCGCGTAGCTGGGGCGTGCCGTCGAGGCGCTCGTAGCCGATGAACTCAGCCTGGTCGTAGTCAGACCGGATCGGGACCATTAGCGGGGTGTCAAGGCCGAGCGCTGCTTCCATCGACCTTGCGAGAAGCCCAGCGAACATCGTTTTCCCCGTGCCAGGCTGGCCGACAAGCACCACCAAGTCGCCCCGCAGCCATGCCGTCACGACTCGCCGCACCAGGCCGCCGCCGGGCGGCATCCGGAAGCCGCCCTCGGTGACGCGGGTCTCGATCGCTACGACCAGGGCGTCGAGATCCATCCCCACTGTCGGCGCGGGCGGTTCTGCGCCCAGCTGTTCGGCAAGCTCGTCAGGCGACGGTGCTGCTTCGAACGGAAGCGACCTATAGTCACCCGGTACGCCATCGAGATAGAGAGTACCGACAAGGTCGGCCACGTGCGGGTTGAAGGTCGCCTTGAACCAGTCCACGAGTGCGTCGATGTCGGCGACGTCTTCATTGCGCCCAAACCACAGCGCGAGGTCCACGATATTGAGCGGCTTCGTGCTTGACGTGGCGTTGCCGGGATTAATGCCAGCGACAAGCTCAGCGCCTGCGGTGGGTGTCAAGCGCCACTGGTCAGGCGGGCTCGGCATTTTCGTCTGAATCATCACCCTGCCACGGCCGCTGGCGTCCGTGCGTCGGCGCTGTAGGGTGCCTCCGGGGTACTTCCGCTTTTGCCACGGCTCTTGCGCCGACCAGATCGCGCGCCACGGTCGGTCTGGGTCGGGCGGCCGCGGTAGCGCGAAGTACTGGTCCAAGAGCGCGCTCTCCTCGGTCGACCCGAAGAGCAGGCCCGCGACGGGGTTGCTGCCCGTTTCCACGGCCGTCTTGAGCAGTGCCGGGATCGAGACTACGGCCAGCGGGTGCGCGTCCTTAATGTTCTCGACAGCGCGCATAACGAGCGCATTCGGCGCGAAGGGCACGGGGAAAACTTACCTGTGTCAACCCCGCTGAGTGTGTGAACGGTACAGTCAGCGCGTCAGTGGGCCGTATCCATCTCCTTGGCGACCAGGTCGCAGAAGTCCGGGTTGAGGTCGATGCCAATGGACGAACGTCCCATGTCCTGCGCGACGTACATCGTGGTGCCGCCACCCACGAACGGATCGAGTACAACGCCACGGGGTGGACAGCTGGCGTGCAGGCACCGCTCAACCAGCGAGCGTGGGTACGGGGCGTAGTGAGTGCCGCGGGCGCGCGTACGCCGTTCCGGCTCGATGTGCCAGACGTCTTCCTCGCCCGCGAGGCCAGCTCGGTCGAAGTGGTACCGTACCGACTTCGAGAAGAGGAAGATGAACTCGTATTTTCGCCAGGGACGGTCCTTGCCAGTCGGTTCCGGGATTGCGGTCTTGCGCTCCCAGACGATGGGGGAGCGAAGGATCCACCCGTCCTGCTGAAGCGCGAGGGCGACGCGCCATGGGATGCCGATTAGTGATTTGCGTGGCAGTCCAAGACCCGGTCCGTCAACAGCGCGGAGGCCCGTCATTCGGCGCTTGCGATGTTTCCCGTCCTCGCCGTGAGGGCGGCCCTTGGCGTTGTAGTACGTGTCGCCTAGATTCAGCCAGAGTGTGCCGTCGTCGGTAAGGACGCGTTTCAACTCGGCGAACGTCGCGCGCAGGTTGTCGACGTAGCCGTCGATGGTTGGTTCCAACCCGAACTGGCCTTCGACCTCGTAGTCACGTTGCCAGTAGTATGCAGGGCTAGTGACTGCCGTGTTCACTGAACCTGCGGGCAGTTGGCGAAGTACCTCGCGCGCATCACCCTGGAAGAGTTCCCACGTAGTGCCGTTGTCTCCCTTCCCCGAAGCGTAGGGTGCGAGTTCGCTGACCTCGCTGGGTGTCGACACGGCGCAAAGTGTCGCAGATGATGCCGACATTTTCAGATCTCGCTGAGGCTCCGTCACGACGTCAAGTGTAAGAGATCTCCGACGGGGATGCGAACATCGCCACGCTTCCGCGTGTCGCGGCTACCACCGGGCAGCTGTCACGCCCGCCCGCCTATCCTCGATCGCGTGGAGCCGGGAGACCTGCGGTGGCTAGCGGAGCACATCGTCGGTCCGGCGGAGATCGCCGACTTGCTGGGCGTCCATGCGAACACCATTAATGCGTGGAAGGTGCGCGATCTCGGCTTTCCTGCGCCGATCAGGCGGCTACGCGGTATCGACCTGTGGGACCGCCGTGAAGTACTGGCTTGGGCTGAGCGCACCGGGCGATATCCGCGGTCAGATCCGGGTGACGCTGGGACGACGAGACGAGATTCAGGCGGCGCGCCATCTTAAGCAGAGCTTGCGGCGGCAGCCCGCGCAAGGCTCGCGTGCTGAGGCGTCAGCCACACCGATTTAGGGGCCGCCATGGGAGCACTCCATCGCTGTCGTGCGGATCGTGACGAGAACGCCACATACCGCAAGTATCCGCGCGGTTCCCGGCGACGGTACCGCGCCGGGGGAAGTCCGCGGCTATCCCGGCATGGCATCTAGCTGACCTGCTGCCCAGGGAGCAGGATGGTGCGCGGCCGATAGCGTGGGCTGGTCTGCTGATGCCTCCTGTCTACCTTTCAGCTCGGCTGCGGTCTCCTCCCGGATCTGGCACAAGACGGTGATCACATCCGGACTGACGTGCCGATCGTGTTCCAGCAGCACCGCTGCCGCGTCCCGCATCGCGGTGAGCTGGCCCGCATCGGCATGCTTCAGGTTCCTGGTAGCGCGCGGCCACGTCATGCGACCACGCTCGCATTTTCCAGGACGGCCGGGAACAGCCCATCCAGCTCTGCCGAGCAGGCCGCGCAGTTCTCACCGCGCGATGATCCGGTCCCGGCCAGGTCAGTCACTAGCGCGTGTTCCGTGCCGTCCACCCCCTCTGGAGTAAAGGCCGCCCAGGCGCGGCTCGCGTCACATGCGCTCGGCTGGGGATGGGCCTGGTTTGTGGCCAACCCCGCCGAGAATCCAGACCTTGCCGGCATCAGCAGGCTCGGGCCCGCCGGGCCGCCAGTGAGGTACCTGGACCAGCCCGGGATCGATCAGCTCCAGCCCGGCGAAGAACCGGAGGATCTCGTCCCGGTCACGCAATGTCGCCCCCGACGTCACCTTCTTGTAGTGCACGGCTGCGTTTGCAGCGGATTCACTGCGGATATCGCCGGTCACGTGCGAGAGCACCAGGTAGCTACCCGGCCAGAGAGCATCGCGGATAGCCGCGACGATCGCGCACGGGCCGTCATCGTCGCTGATGAAATGCAGCACAGCCACCAGCAGCACAGCCAGCGGCTGGCCGAAATCGATGAGCTTGCGCGTGCCGGGATGATCCAGGATCGAGCGCGGGTCCCGCAGGTCCGCCTCGATCACCACGGTGTTCCCGCCGGTCTTCAGCGCGCGGGAGTGAGCCAGCACCATCGGGTCATTGTCGACATACACCACCCTGGCTGCGGGGTTGATGTCCTGGGCGACCTGGTGCACGTTGCCCTGAGTGGGCAGCCCGGTGCCGATATCCAGGAACTGCGTAATCCCGGCATCGGCAGCCAGGTAGCGCACTGCCCGGCGCAGGAATCCGCGGTTCTCCACCGCCATCAGCTGCGCCTCCGGCGCCGCCTCGCTCACCTTCAGCGCAGCCGCCCGGTCAGCGGCAAAGTTATCGTGACCGCCGAGCCAGTAGTCATACATCCGCGCCGTCGAAGGGACCGTGGTGTCGATGCCGAACGAAGAGGTGGTGCTGCCGGTCACGCTGATCCTCCATCCCGCACCCGGGCCGGGCATGGTGAAGCGACTTCGCTGTTCGTAGCGTCGCTACGCGGGTGCTGCTCGGCAACCTCACGGTCATGACGATCTGCGGGACCGTCCGCTGGTCACTAACAACGAATCGTTGTGAGTAGACCGCGGTGGCCGTCAGACGCGACCAGTTCATACGCACGACTTCGCCGAGGCGTAAGCCCTGGCGAGACCGGATAGACGGGAACGACTCTCATCCGACCGGATCACCCCGGTGTACCGGACCAACTGGGAAAGCTGGGTCGTGGAAGGGTAGATGGTCACCGACCTCGATGCCCTGGCCCAGATGAACATCCCGGACGGGAAACAGAGGTGGAGATCCCGGACAGGATGATCGAGTTCTTCAGGCAGGAGGGCCGTGACACCGGTAACGGATGAGGAGTTCGACGAGTTGCTGCACCGCGGTTTCGAGCGGGAGGCCCTTCACCCGAAGATGCGCGATGCGTATGGGACAGCGGCGGAGCTGCCGTACATGGCCAAGTGGGCCAGCGGGGAGCCTGATGACCTGGAGTGGCTGCAAGACTGGTGCGCCACATTGCGCAAGCACGTGCAGGCCGGCAGGTCCATCCGCCGGGCACGAGTCGTGTCCGAACCGCTCAGCGACTATCAGCGTTGATCCTACGAAAGCGCGTATCCAATGGTGGAGGCCGATGAGGATATCCGGTGGGTGCCGCGCAGGCTCGTGTCGTCGATCGCCCCGCCGGGGAACGACTTCTACCTGTTCGATGACCGCCTTGCGCTGTTCTTGCTGTATGCGGGAAGCGGCCTGTTTGCGGGCATGCTCAGCTCGGCTGATCCTGCCGATCTCCGGTTGTGCCGTTCTGCGTTCGAGGCTGCCTGGAAGCTGTCGATACCGCATCGTGAGTACGCCGCCGTCTAGCTCGGCGTCGCGCGTAGATTCGGCCGCAACAGATTGTTGTGAACCGAATATGGACAGTGAAACCAGATTGGGATTAGCGTGCCTATTTACCGCGTGGCTGTTACCCGCATCCACACTCCCCGGCACAGGAGGCCTCGATGGCGCTGCGGTTCCTCGGTAAGGACCCCGATTCTCCACAGGGTGGCAGTCCGTCCTTGTGGGATGACGGCGACAGCTATGTGATCCAGGGCTGGCGAGTAACCGACACGGCGATTCTGAGTGAGTTGCTCGGTTCCGCTGGGCAGGAGCAGATCCCAGCCAACGAGACACTGATCCGCTTTCCCAAGCGGCTGATGCACATGTTTCCGGAACTGAGCAGTGGCCGGTAACGAGGCCAATCAACTGCTCAGTTCGTGTGAGCGGTCAGCGGTACACCTTGAGATGCGCGACGGCTACAGCCGCACGGATCTGATGTTCACCGGCTGGCAGCAAGGGCGACGTTTCGATCCCGCGGACTGGGACTCATGGTGGCGTCCGTGGCTCGACATCGTGGTCGCAGCGCGCAGCCGCGGTGTGATCATCCGCCGGGCGCGGATCGTGAGCGAGCCGGTCAGCGAGTACATCCGGTGGGAGTACGACATCACGTTTACCAACGTCGAGGCCGGCGAGGACATCCGGTGGCTGCCCCGGCGTCGTGCCTCGGATCTCTTGCTACCCGGTAATGATTTCTGGGTGTTCGACGACCGCCTGGTGCTCTGGAACCACTTCACCGGCGAGGGTGAGGTCTCGCCAGAGGGATGGGAGATTACCGAGGATCCGGCCCAAGTCAAGGTGTGCGCGGCGGCGTTCGAGTCGGTCTGGGATCGGGCGGTACCGCACGGGGACTACCGGCCTGCCTGACCAAGCCCCGGTGTAAGACTGCACCATGGTCACCTCGTCTACGGTGCAGCAGGCCAGGCAGCAGATTGCCGACCGCCTGCGAGAGATCAGGCTCGACGCCGGGCTGACCAAACGTGCGGTAGCAGCAGCCGCCGGGTGGCACGAGTCCAAGTGCTCGCGGATCGAGCATGCCCGCACTCCGCCGTCCGACGCAGACATCCACGCATGGTGCCGGACCTGCGGCGCAGATGACAAGGCCGCCGACCTGATCGCGGCGTCGCGGGCCGCCGACTCGATGTGGACCCAGTGGCAGCGACTGGAACGCCCTGGCCTGCGCCGGATACAGGAGTCCGTGATCCCGCTGTGGGAGAGCACCCGCAAGTTCCGCATTTACTCGCCGTTCCTTATCCCCGGGCCGGTGCAGACGGCCGCCTACATCCGCGCTCTGCTCCAGGCGGTGCGTGATCGTCGCCCCAACCTTGTCGATGACATCGAGCAGGCCGTAGAGGTACGCGTCGCCACCCAGCACGTGACCCGTCAAGGCGATCACCAGTTCACGATCGTGCTGGAGGAGAATGTGCTGCGCCATCAGATCGGCGGCCCCGTTGTGCTCCGCGAACAGCTCGAATACCTGCGATCCGCGATGTCGCTGCCGTCGGTGACGTTGGGCATTATTCCATTCAGTGCCGACCGGTCCCTGCTGCATCCGGTGGAGATGTTCTTCATGCATGACGATGCGCAGGTGAACGTTGAACTGGTGTCGGGATGGCTGAGGGTCACGCAGCCGAGCGAGGTCGAGATGTACGCGCAGGCGTTTGCGCGGCTCGCGGAGATGGCGGTGTACGGCAATGCGGCACGGGCGCTGGTCAACCAGGCTATTGACGTCCTCGGCTGAAATCGGCGTGCAAGTTCATGCACGTTCGCTTCCGTGATCGCCCGGCCAGGCATACCGTCGAATCACGGACAGTGCCGCACGCATGACAGCGGGCGGGCGGCCGGCCAGCGCGGCTGTCCGAAGCGGTTCCGTCCGCTCTCCTGATCTGGCGGACCGGCGGGTCCGGCACAGACCGGTCACGGCGAGCGGCTGGGAGGTGAGGGGTGCCAACGGCACTGGCTTGTCCGGCGTGCCGGACGGGCATGCTCGCCCGGCGGGGTGACCCGTTGTGCCCGACTTGCATGAAGGCGTCGCGCGAGATGCCCTCCCGGCCGCTGTGGCTGTTTGACTCGCCGTTGCTCCGCCAGGCGCTCGCGCAGGTGGACCTGCCTGCGGTTCCGGCGATCGTGCGGGCGGCGTGCGGCCTGTCGCAGCGAGATCTTGCCGCGATAGTCGGCTGGAGTCCGGCCACTCTCAGCTATTACGAGCGCGGCGTGCGGGACGGCATGTTCGACATCCGTACCGCGCTCCAGTTCGCTGACGCGGTGGGCATGCCGCGTGCTGCGCTTCTGCCGCTGGTGTGCGCCGATCCGGATGCCAGCCTGGCGACTGACACTGAGGACGGGACGGGCGTGGAACTGGGCCGGCGCGATTTCGGCGGCCTGGCGGTCGCGGCCAGGGTGGCGGCTGTCGTCCCGCCGGTGAGCGGTCCGCGGGGAGTGACCAGCTCACACGTCCGCTACTGGCAGGCGTGCACGGACGTGCTGTATGCCCGGGACCGTGCCGTCGGCGGGACCGTCTTGCTTTCGCCGGCGCTGCAGCAGTGGCAGCGTGTCCGGCTGGCGCTGAAGGACGGTGCTGCCGGTGAAACAGGCCGCCAGCTCCATGCGGTGGCCGGGGAGCTGGCGCTGTGCACGGGGTGGATCGCGCTGGACAGCGGGCGCCCGCTGGCCGCGCGGCCGTTGTATGAGGAGGCGCGCGAGCTGGCCGCCGGTGCCGGGGATGCGGTGCTGGCGGTGCACGTGCTGATCAGCCAGTCGATGCTGTACGCGGAGATGGCGCGCACTGGCCCGAGCCGCGAGCCGGCCCGGCAGGCGCTGCGGCTGGCTTTCCGCGCGCAAGAGGAAGGCCGCTACATCCCCGTGGCCCGGCTGCACGCACTGATCGCCCTCCAGCATGCCAGTGCGGCCTCGCTGCTAGGGGATGGGGCCGCGTTCCAGGCGGCGATCATCCAGGCCCGCCGCGAACTGGACCGCGGCCCCCGCGATGGTGACCCGCCGGAATGGCTCCGCTTCGTCGATGAGACCGAGGTCACCGGGGTGGAGGCCAGGGGGTGGCTGAACCTGGGCGACGCGCGCCGCAGCGAACGGCTGTACCGGCAGGTGCTGGCGGCCGGGCTGAGTACCCGCAACCGGGCCAGCTACGGCGCGGGGCTGGCCGAGGCGCTGCTGAAACAGGGCAACCGCCAGGACGCGGTCGCCGCGGCGATGGACGTCCTGCCCGCGCTCGAAGGCGGGGTGACGTCGATGCGGTGCCTGAACCAGCTCCGCATCGTCCGCCAGGCGGTCGGGAACACAACGGGCTCACGGGAGTTCTGCGAACGCTTCGATGCGGTCGAGCGGGCCCTGGCCGCTTCGTGCAACCTCCCAAGCCAGCGCACGGGGGACGCCAGGGCAGACATCCCTGCGTTATGGCGCCTAACGGGTTCCTGGCCTGGCCAAGTCATCCTGTGCTCAGCTGCCGTACCCGCCGTGCTTGATGTCACCAATGAAGGCGACCCACGCCTGCTGCCGGACGGCCAGGTGGGCACCGTCCGGGTTCTTCGAGTCGCGTACCAGGCAGTTCGTTCCGGCCTGGGCGACCTCGACGCAGTCGTTGCCTCCGGTGCTGTGGCTGGGTTTGCGCCATGGCCTGGTCGGTGTCGTAGGCTGCGCGGTGGTCATTGCTGCTCCTTGGCTAGCGTGCTGATCATGGCGGCGGATCCGGCGGGGTCCAGGGCCTGGGTGACCAGGTGGGTCCAGGCCAGGGTGAACCGGTCGACTTCTTCGGCGGCTTCGACGTAGACGTCGCCCATCAGTCCCTCGACGTAGGCGACCGGCGGGTCCTCGGGGTCGGGGAAGGCCAGGATGACGAAGTGGCCGTCCATGCCCGCGTTGGCGCCGACGGCGAACGGGAGCACCTGGATGGTGACGTTCGGCCAGGTGGCGGTCTCGGCCAGCGCGGTGAGCTGCTGGCCGGTCACGGCGGGCCCGCCGACCTGGCGGTGCAGCACCGCTTCGTCCAGGATCACGTGGATCTGCGGTGGCTGCGGCCTGCCGGACAGCGCATCCTGCCGGGCGGTGCGGGCCACCACCCGCCGTTCGGCGTCCCCGGCGCTGATGGCCGGGCGGGTCCGCCGGATCATCTCGCGTGCGTAGCCGGGCGTCTGGAAGATGCCGGGCATCAGGTGGGCGTTGATGCGGATGCTGGCCGCTTCGGCTTCCATAGCGATGTAGCTGCCGGTGAACACGTCGCTGTAGGCGGTCCACCAGCCTCGCCTGCGGGCGTCGCGGCCGAGCTGGATCAGCGCCTCGCGCTGCGGGGATCGGACGCCGTACAGGTCGAGCATGTCCGCCAGGTCGTCGGTGGTGATCCGGGACCGGCCGGCCTCCAGCCGGTACAGCTTGCTGGTGCTCCAGCCGAGCCGCTGCGCGGCAGCCTCCATGGACAGGCCACTGCCATGGCGCAGCCGCTCGATCTCGCGGATCAGGCGCCGTCCCCGGACGGTCGGGCTGTACTCCACACATCCCCCACATCTAGCCGCTCCTGCTTTTCCGCCAGCGTGAGCCCTCCCGGTCCCGGCCCGCAACACGTCGCCGCAACACTTCGTTGTCAGTGACCGGTCGCCCATCTTGCACATCGTCACTGGTGAGCCCTTCCTGCGCGTGGAAGCAGCCGGGCACGATGACGTCTACCCGGCTTAGCACCCCCGATGTGGCTGACGAGCAGTCCCGCCGCTCAGCCGCGCTGACCAAGGACGGACGAGATGACAACCCGATCACAGTTCACCCGGGGCCGCGGCAGGCGCACTCAGGCTGCGGGGAGGCCGCAGTGATCAGCGGCGGATGGCGCGGACCCGGCTGGCAGGTCTTCGACGCCGACCCTCGGCTCGGCAGCCAGGTCCGCGGCTGGATCAGCTCGGCTATCGGCGGGCACGACTGCCCCGTTGATGGTGCCGACGCCGCCCTGGTGGTGAGCGAGCTGTTCGGCAACGCGGTGATGCACGGCCCGGCTGGCGGCCGGGTGTTGGTGGGCTACTGCCTGTGGCGGCAAGGTGCGCGGTTGGTCGTCTGCGATGGCGGCGGGCCTGCCATGCCGCGGCTGGTGCACGGCGGTGAGCTGGCCGAAGGCGGCCGGGGTTTGCGCGTGGTGGAGGCGCTGGCGGCCCGATGGGGCAGCTTCCGCCTGGCCGACGCGCTGGCGGTGTGGTGCGACTTCGGGCAGCCGCTACGCGCGGCGGCCAGCGATGCCTGGGCCTGGCTGCCCCCGGTCTTGTCGGTATACGACTTGTCCCCCGCCGGCCGCCCGGTAGCCACGATGCCGGGCAGGCTGGCTGGCGTGGGGGCACGATGAGCCTGAGGCAGGGCGCAGCCGGGGCCGGTCTTCGTCCTCGACCCGTAATCCGATGACCGATGACGGCGGCTTGGGCCGGCCCAATCCCGGCCGCATCTATAACTGCCTGCTGGGCGGCAAGGACAACTACGGGCAAGACCGGCAGGCCGCCGGGCAGCTGCTCGCCGTGCTGCCTGATGCGCGGGCAGCGGCGCGGGCGAACCGGCGGTTCGTGAGCCGCGCCATCCGGTACCTGGCCCAGGACGCGGGGATCGGGCAGTTCATCGACATCGGTGCCGGGCTGCCCGTCCCGGGCAACGTCCACCAGGTCGCGCGGGAAGTGGACCCGTGGGCGCGGGTGGCCTACGTCGACAACGACCCGGTCGTCGTCTCGCATGCGCGAGCCTTGCTGTGCACCGCGCCGGGTGTCTGCGCATTCCATGGTGACCTGCGTGACCCGCCGGGCATCCTTAACCACCCGGACCTGCGAGCAGTGATCGACCTCGGCGCGCCGGCCGCGATCGTGCTGGGCGCGGTGCTTCACTACATCCCGGATGAGGACAGCCCGGACAAGCTGGTGGACATGCTCACGGCCGCGGTGGCGCCGGGTAGTTACCTGGTGATCTCCCACGCCACCAGCGAGGACATCGGCGCGGACGCCGCCGGGCAGGTCCGGGAACTATACGCGCAGGCCAGCGCCCCGGCCGTGTTCCGCTCCCGCGCAGAGGTCGCCCGGTTCTTCGCGGGCCTGGAGCTGGTCCCGCCGGGCATCGCCAACGTCGCCGCCTGGCACGCCGACCTACGGCCAGCCGAGCCTGGCCGGACGATCGTCCTGGGCGGCGTGGGGAGACGCTGTGATGCGGCGCGACCGTGATCCGGCTGGGGCGAATGGCCAGGAGGCTCCGGTGCATGCGGACGGTTACGGATTAACGCCTGCAGATGGCCAGGCGCAGCCGGGCGGCCCTGCGGGAAGCCGACCGGGGCCGCCGCCCGCTGCGCCGACAGCAGCGACAGCATCCAGATCTCACGGTTTTGCGCTTCAGAGGTCGACAACTAGAATTGAAGAAGCTAGTTACTAGTCTCAACTTAAATTGCTGACAGGGTCGCTGGCTCCTGCCGTCTTCGAGCCAGCCTGGCGCTTTCCGCCTCCCGAGTCTCCAGCTTGCCGCGCGCCGTCGTGCCACGGAGGTGCGCCTGGAGGGATCGTCATGCTGGGCGGGGATAGTTTCGACGAAGGGCAGCTGAGAATCGTGTGAACCAGATCAAGTTGATCCACCAGCGGCTGGCCGATGCTGACGGCTTGGCCGCCGTGCTCGTCGCAGGCTGGGAGATCTTCGAGCTGATCGCGGCCAGCGCTTCCGTGAGTGCTGATGAGTCGCCCGACCTGTATCCCGCTTTTACCTTCGCCCGGGGTGCCGCGGTCAGCGGCCGCAATGCGATCGCCTTCGCGCCCTCCGTGCGGCCTCTGTCAGGCACCGTGGTGCACGATCCGCCGAAGCCCGCGGTAGGTGCGGACGAGATGGCCGACGTCCTGTCGGCCCTGGCGTCGGCCTTGAGCGTGCGCCTGCGGGAATCGGCCCGGCTTGCTGATGACGGCGCTGACCGTTCGGCGTGCGAGAACGCCGCAAGCGAGGCGGAACGGATCGCCGGGCTTCTGGCTAGGGGAATTAGTTGAGATCGGCGGTGTTCGGGGACTTCCTCGGCACGGGTCGGAAGCATCTGGAGGCAGCGGTTGCCGATGGGGACCTCCAGGGCGCTGACCTGCCGGACGTCGTGCCGGCTTTGCGGCGGCTGGTGACGGTGATGTCCCTTTGCTTGGAGGATCTGGCTCCGTGTGACGAGATCGAGGCAACTGTCCGGACAGATCTGACTGTGTGGGAACGTGCTGTCATCGATGCCGGGACTGCGCTGCAGATCGCCGCCGACTGCCTGCGCCGGAGCATGACCGCTACTGGCCCGGGCCAGCCCGCGGGACATCGCGCCCCGCCAGCAGCTCGCCACCTCGCCGATGCCGCGGCACGGCTCACCACGGGCCGGGATCTGCTGCACACGCACCTCGTGCTGGATCCGGACGGGGTCTCTCACGACCAGTCCGAATGGGCTGCGGCCGTGACGTCGCTCCCGGTCATGCGGGGGATCGCGGGTGAGGTGGCGGACTGGTCGGCACGGCTAGCGCCGTTCACGGCATGGCTGACGGGCTTGGCCCCGCCGCATATTTCCCGGCACCGGGCCGACCGGTCCTTCGCCTTGTCTCCCCGTGAGGAACTGGCCAGCGCGAGCCAGTGGCTGCGGGCTGCTGGTGCCGCGCTGGGTCAGGCGCTTGATGCCGACGCCGTGCAGCCTGCCGATCTGCAGCTCCTGTATGGCATCCCGGCGGCTGTGCCACCGCAGCGGCTGCCGCCGGGCCCCGGGGGGGAGTCGGTGGTGGAGCTGTGCCGCGGGATCACCGTCAGCGCGTCCCGGCTGCGTGCTTTGGTGCACCGCGGACGGGACCGGGCCATCTGGTCACCCGACGTCACCTCGGGCGGGTGGCAGTGGATGGCACAGGCGGCCGCCGTGACCAGTCACCTCAGCGAACTGGCGCTCCGCTCCCTTGCCGCCCGGGCTGGCCAGCTTGACGGTCTGGGAGTCACCGACCAGCGGATGTCTCGCGCGGCTGAGTCGATGGTCGGCATGCGGGAGGCCTGGCAGCGGGTCGACCTGATGTGGAACACGATCGTCACCGAGCGGCGATCACGGCCAACGCCGGCCATGACCGAGGCAGGCGATCTGCTGCTGCGGATGGGCCGGCTTGTCTGGGCCAGCCCGCAGTGGACACCGGCCCGCGCCCACCGCGGCCCGCGCAGGACCCCGGCCGCCCTGGCACCAAGACCGGCCGTGTTCACCGCCGTGGTGTCGGCCGCGCACCAGGCGGCTGACGCACTGGCTCGCATGGCCGTCATCGACCTGGCCAGCGTGCAGGCCGCCGCGCGGAACGGGCGGCTGTATGTGCCGACCCGGTCATTGCCGGAGGGGTACAACGTGCCCCGGGCGTTTGCGCCCGCGCTGACCGAGACCGTCCTGGAAGCCCAGGACGCCTACTATGACGCGGTCGGCGCGAGCATCCGGGCCGCCCGAGACCTGGACGAGATCGCCATCGCGATCGCGGCCCCGAGTAAGACCCTGGCCCTGGCCCGGACCGCGGCAGCGGTCCAGGCGCGGCGGCGGGGCGGTTACAGCACCTGGCCCGACGAGGACAGCAGCTACCAGCAGCCGGGCGTCGGCGTGGCGTTCAAACATAGCCGCGCGAGTACCGGGCTGCCCGGCCCAGTGGAGCGGGCCGTCCGGGCGCGCCGCGCTGATGACCCGGTGCTTCTGCTGCGCGCCGTCGCCATCGATAACGCGGCACGGCAATTGATAGGCCTGGCGGACAACGAATCCGCGCTACCGGAACCCGGCGTAGAAGTAGGCGCCAGTGGCGCAGGATACTCCCACGACGCGGTCCAGCTTGCGGCTCAGAGCTTCCCGGAAGGCGCGGTCTTGAATTCATCCGCCCGCGCGAGCGTCGGCCGGTCCCCCGGCCCGCCACCGGACAGAGCACATCCGCGCCAGCGGTGAGCGCCGCCAAGCCGGTCTGCTCCATGAGGCCGATTTCGGCCGCACGCGGAATCTCAGACCGGATGGCCGAACTGCTGGACCTTCTGAACCGCGATCCGGCGAGTAGGTGATGGCTCAGCCTCCGCAGCGGCTCGAACCGCGTCGGCCGCGATGCACGGAAAACTCTCCGCCGCCAGCTGAGCCGCTGCCCGGCCGGGCGCGTGCCCGCTACCCACGCCGGGCTCGAGCGCCGAGTCGACGGGAGCAGATCTCGCGGCGCGACGATCAGCGGATCCGGGTTACGCCAGCAAGCAGATCGCCCGTAAACTGACGATCATAGTCGACTATGACGCTGACCGCCGGGAGGCTCGCCACGATGTCGCCGAGCGCTGTCGAGCCGGACCCGCGCGCCTACGTGCGCATCGCCGGGATGATCCGCGAGATGATCGCCAGCCAGGTCCTGCCTGCGGGCTCGCCCGCGCCGAGCATCACCCGGCTGTGCCGCGAGCATGGCTATGCCCGGCAGACCTGCGGACGGGCGATGCGCCAGCTGCAGGACGAGGGTCTGCTGCACCGCGTCCCCGGGCTCGGGTACTACGTCACAGCGCGCAGATGCTGAGATAACGCCCAGCGGTTCTGCCGTTACGGCTTCTTGCCGCCGCCGCTGATCTGGCCGCGGACGGCGTGCCTACCCTGCCAGGCCCCAGGTTTCGGGGAAGCGTATTCTTACGCGCCGCGTGGTGCCATTTTATTGTCGGTGATGGCCGGCGGTGCCTGGCGTGGAAATAGTGCTGTCTATGTTGGTACATTTTGCGGCAGCGAAGAGGACGGTTGCCAGGCGCCTTTCCAAGGTTCCGCTGAGGACGGGTACCGGCCGAAGCAAGATGTGCGTAAAACAGCGTTATGTATTGACCGTGCGCGGTCCATACATAAACTGATCCCGGTACCCCGGTCCTGCCTGAAATTCCCTAGTGGGATATCGCGCCGAAGAGCGCGGCGGGCCTGGCACGGGAAATGGAAAAGCAGCCAGGGAGTGTGACATGGCTAGCATGATCGATGACAAGGCGGGCCGCAGTGAGGCACAGGGGTCGCGCCGTCCGCGGCAGCAGGCTAAGCGCAGCTGTCGCGTGGGGTTCTCGCTGACCGGCGAGGAGTATGCGCTGCTGGAAGCGGCGGCTTGCAGAGCCGGGCGGGCCACGGCGGCGTATGCCGCCGAGGCGGCACTGACGGCGGCGCAAGGCAGGTCAATGGAGCAGGACACCCTCTTCCATGAACTGCTCCGGGAGCTTATGCACGCGTCCGGGCTCGTACGCAGGATCGGCGTGAACCTTAACCAGGCGGTAGCGAAGCTGAATGCGACCGGCCAGCGTTCTGGTGATCTGGTCCCGTACGCCGCGGCGAGCTTCCGGCGCGCGGAACGCATCGACGCGGTCGCGGAAGAAATCCGGAAGGCTCTCCGGTGACAGGCGGAATGCATTCCGCCGGCCCGGGATGCGTTCCGCGTACGCGGAATGGTCTCCGGCTGCCTGGCGGAATGCATTCCGCTGACGCGGAACTTCCTGCGGCGGGGTCCCGGTAGGCGTGGCGGTGATCGGGAAGATCAGCGCCCCGCGCGGGGAGCGCGTCGAGCCGCTCATCTATTACCTGTACGGTCCGGGGCGGCGGGAGGAGCACACCGACCCGCACATCGTCGCGGGCTGGCGGCACCCGGCCGAACTGGAGCCGCCGCTGCGCGAGGACGGCAGGCGGGATTTCCGGCCGCTGTTCGGGCTGCTCAGCCAGCCGCACGCCGCGATGGGCACGTGGGGGTCCGCCCGGCCGGTGTGGCACTGCTCAATGCGCGCCGCGCCGCAGGACAAGACGCTGTCGGACGATGAGTGGGCGCAGATCGCCTGCGACGTGATGCACCGCACCGGCCTGGCCCCGTCCGGCGAGGAAGACGACGCCGTCCGCTGGGTGGCGATCCGGCACGGCGATGACCACATCCACCTGGTCGCGATGCTGGCCCGGCAGGACGGGCGCCGTCCCCGGCTCAGCAATGAGCGGTACCGGGTCCGGGACTCCTGCCGGGCCGCTGAACAGCGGTACGGGCTACGGCCGACCGCGCCCGGTGACCGGACGGCCGCCCGCTGCCCGTCGCGGGCCGAATCGGAGAAGGCGGCCCGGCGCGGCCTGGAAGAAGCACCGCGGGTCACGCTGCGGCGGCAGGTCAGCACCGCCGCCGCGGCGGCCGGCGGCGAGCAGGATTTCTTCGCCCGGCTGCAGCAGGCCGGCGTGCTCGTCCGCACCCGCCACAGCACCCGCGATCCCGCCCAGCTCACCGGGTACGCCGTCGCCCTTCCCGGCGACACGACTAGGGCCGGGGACCCGGTCTGGTACGGCGGTGGGAAACTCGCCGCGGACCTGACCCTGCCCAAGCTGCGGCGCCGCTGGCCCCGGCCCGGCAGCGATGACCGGTTCACCGCAGCGGAGCGGAGCGCGGCGTGGGAGCACGTGGCACAGGTCGTGGACCATGCCTCAGCTCACATCCGGAGCCTGCTCGCCGGGGACGATCCGGGCGCCGCTGCTGACGCCGCGTGGGCGACGTCGGACACGCTGCACGCAGCCGCCGCAGCGCTGGGCAGCCGGATCCTCCGGCAGGCCGCCGACGCCTACGACCGCGCGGCACGGGCGCCGTACGGGCGCACCCCCGCGCCCACCCCCGCCGGGGACGGCCTGCGCCGGGCCGCCCGGCTGCTGTCCGCCTACGGGTACATCACCAGCGACCCGTCGTTCCGGCCGCTGGTGCTGATCATCCGGCTGGCCGCGCTCGCCGAGGCGGTCGCCGACCTGCGGCAGAGCCAGCAGCACGCCGCCCAGGCCGCCCGCGCCCTGCGCGCCGCCCAGCAGCTCCACGCCGCCAGGGGTTTCTATGCCGCGCCAGCCGCAGCCCGCCAGCCCTCGGCGCGGTCGGCCGCCACGCTGGCGGGAGCCGGATTCCCGGTGCCGCCCGGCCCGGTCCCGGCCACGCCGGCCGCCCCGGAACCGCCACCGCGACCCCAGCCCCCAGCGCCGCCCAGACCCGGGCAGCAACCACGACGCCAGTAAGACAACGATCCCGAAGGAGGATCTGATGGACACCTCTGATGTCTACCCCGACCCGTTCGGTGACGCGCTCAGCCACTCGTCCCAGCAACTGGCCCAGCTCGCGTCGCTGGTCACCGCCGCGGCCATGGTCGAGGCCCGCCGCAGGACGCAGCGGAACGCCGCGAAGGCCGCCCGCAGCGAGCGGACGCTGCGAGAACTGCGAGACCAGCAACGCGCCGCCTATCAGCTGGCACGGGCCGGCTGGGCGCCCGCTCGCGATCCGCGGTTCATGGATCAGGCCGACCTGCTCCAGGCAGCCCGCACATGGAGCGCAGCAGCGGCCTACGCCGATGCCGACCCCGAAGCCGCCGATGCTGTCCGCACCTGCGAGCAGCGGCTGCGTGTCCTGCACCCGTACGCGATGGCCTGGTATGACCGGCTCCGCGGCGACGGGGCCGCACCGCTCGACGCGATGCGTGAGGCACTGCCCTTGTTCGCCCGCGCCCCGCACGCACGTCCCGGCGAACCCGCCACCGAACGGCGCAGCCTGACCGCCCCGGACAGTCTTGACATGGCATCCTGGGACGGCAGCACGGACGACCCCGCCGAGGCCCAGGCCGGTGCTGATTCCAGCGCTATCCGGCAAGCTGAGCAGCCCGGCCAGCAGATCGTGCAGGAACTGCAAGCCCGCGCCCTGGCCGAACGCGGGTATGCGCTGAGCCCGGACGAACTGGTGACCACCCTGGGCGCCACCACCACGCTGCCAGGCCATGTCATCGCCCGGCTTGCCCGCGCGGACAGCCAGGACCGCGTGGCGTGGGGTGCTGAGCGAACCCGCGCGGATGATCTCGGCAGTGCCTCGGCTGCCTCCGTCCCCGGCAGCATCGCGCACGGCGAGCACCTCACCGCGGCTGCCCAGGACCGGCTGACGGCGGACACGGCAGCAGCCCACGCCGCTGCCGACCGCAGCGCGACGCGGCTGGCAGCCGAAAGCTTCCCGTGCACCGCTGCCGACGCGGTCACCGCGGCGGCCACGGGCGCCATCCAGGCAGCACCATCCGCTGCCCGGGCGAACACGACCGTGCAGATCCGTCGGCCCGGCCGTTCGGCATGAGACAGTAAGAACAAGGAAGGAAGGACATGAACACACTTGCCCACAGCGGCGTCTTCTGGGCCGGTCTGATCGCCGGGCTCGTGCTGATCTACTTCCTGCCCACCATGATCGGGATCATCCGGAAGGTCGAGAGCCTGGGCCTGCTCATCTTCCTTAATGTGCTGCCGACCGGCGCCGGATGGTTTGCCGCGATGGTAATGGCGTTCATGCTGCCCCGCCGAGAGCCGCCGCTGGCCTACGCGCGGTATCAGTACCCTCCCCGGTACCCGCAGGCACCGAACGGGTACTGGTGACCTCAGCGGCCAGTACGAGGCCGGGGTCCCGGCCGTCTTATCCGCACTGATGCTGCTGGCTGATGTGTTGGCGACGTAGTTTCAGCATGCTGTGGCGGCACGGGCGGGTGCGGGAAGCTGCTTGCGGCGAGTTGCGGTGCCCGGTGCGCCGCGCGGCTGCCGGGCCGGGAGGCGTCGCGGGTGACAGCGTTGGCGACTTCGGCCAGGACATCGGAGTAGTCGGTCAAGCCGAGCCGTTCGGCGACCCGCATGGTCTGGTAGGCGGCGTCGGCGGGCAGGACGCGGGCGATGTCGGGGAGTTCGGGGTTGGCGACCGGCCGCATCTGCTCATCGATCGTGGCTAGTTCCCGGTTGCCGGTGATCTGCCGGATGGCCTCGGCGCTTCCGGCGGGGAGCAGGCCGGCGATGACCGCGGCCGTGCTGCGCATCGCCAGCAGCGGTCCTTCGGGGTCGTGCAGCCGCCGTTCCCACGGGGCGAGGTGGGCGTCGATGACGACGGCGGATAGCGGCTGCACCTGGTCCCGGAGAACCGTCCGCAGAGCCGCCGGGCCTTCGGTTTGCAGGATCTCACCGGGGTCTTTGCCGGACAGGACGGCTGATTGCAGCCGGCCGCTGACCGTGCGCAGGATGTCGTAGGCGCGGATGGCGGCCTTGCGGCCGGCCTGGTCGTCGTCGAACGCGACGAGGACTCCGGTGCTGTCGAGGTCGGCGGCCTGCGCGAGGATAGCGGCTTGCTTGCTGGTCAGGGCGGTACCGCAGGGCGCCAGGCCGACGTGGCGGCCTGGATCTGCCATGGTGACGGCGATGGCGTCGAAGGGGCCTTCCACGATGACCGGTGTTGCGCCGCGGGCGAGCAGATCGCGCGCCTGGTGGAGGCCGAACAGCAGGCTGCCTTTGTGGTAGCTGCTGGTCTCGGGGCTGTTCAGGTACTTCGGGACCTCCGGGCCGGCTCCGGGGCGGGCACGGCCGAGGAACCCCGCGATGTTCCCGCGCTCATCATGGACCGGGAGCATGACCCGGTCCCGGAAGTAATCGATGAGCGTGCCGCGGGAGGAAAGCCGGGCGAGCCCGGCGGCCTGGATCGCGTCGTCGTCGTGACCGAGGGCGCGGAGGTGATCGGTGAGAGCGGTCCATCGGCCGGGGGCATATCCGATGTGGCAGTGGCGCAAAGTGTCGCTACCGATGCCGCGCGCGGCGAGGTAGGCGGGTACCCAGCTAGGGGTGAGCTGGCCGTCGTAGAACTGCATGGCGTCGTCCAGGACGCTAGAGATCCGCGGATCGGGCTCCGGAGCCGATTGCGGTGCGGTGACCTGGGATGCGGCGGGCTGCGGCGGGCGTTCGTCATGGCTTGCCGTCGTAGCTTTTTCCGCCGCCGGCCGTGCGGCCAGGCGGTTGCCGGCCAGGTAGTGGTCCAGCAAGCGGCTGACTTTCGCCGCGGCCGTGGTGACGCGCTCCCCGGCGGTCAGGATGGCGGCTGCCGGCTGGGCACGCGGATCGGTGCCCGCCCACGTCCGCGGGCTGGAGAAAGCGTGCTCGACCCGGACGCCGTACCGGGCGCAGGTGATAAACGCTACGGAGTCGGCTTCGGCCTTCTGGATGCCGTGACAGCCAGAGGTTGTCGTGCCCGGCGGGTGGGCAATGGTGTTGTGCACCAGGACGTGGCCGAGCTGGTGGGCCAGCGCCCAGGTGGCCTGTCCGCTGCTAAGACCGGGCGGGATACGGATGCGCCGGGCGGCCCAGAATGTAGTGCCGTCACCGGGGCTGCCGTCCTCCCGCTCGACTGCGAAGCCTTCCCTGCGGGCTAGCCAGCACAGGCAGTCCCACAGGCCGGGCGGCGCCTCCGCCTCCGGCGCGGGGAAGGCAGGCGGGAGCGGGACGGGCTGACCGGTGGTCTGGGACAGGTCCCAGACATAGGCGACACGCCGGGCGTCACGCCAGCTATGGTCCTGGCCGGCCTCTTCAGCACCGGGGCCGTCTGGTTCCGGCCGGCTCGGGCCGGAGAAGATCTCGATGCCCTTTTCACCGCGATTGACCTGGCGTCCGGCTGCACGCCACGCCTCGTATCCCCTGACCAGGGTCGCGTTCGGTATCTGGGAGGAGATCAGCAGGACGTTCGCCCATGTCTCACCGTGCAGGCGGGCAGCTGCCTGCAGGTACCTGGTCCAGTCCTCCGCAGAGCCGATCTGCCCGGCCGTCTCGTGCAGGCGGATGCGCAGTGCGGCGATCCGCTGCTCGCGGTCCTCGTCCCGCCCGGGCCGGCCTGCGAGTGCTGGCGTGCTGGTCTGGGCCATTATCGACCGCCGTCAGCTCGCGTGCCCGGCTCGCCGTCCTCGTCTGCCTCCAGGCCGCTCACGGCTGCCAGCCAGCGGAGCCGGTTATTCGCGACTTTGTAGCCTTCGCTGCGCAGCTTCTCGGCCAGCGCGATCTGGCTCAAGCGCGTGCCGGCGTGCCTGGTGCCGGCGACGATGCGCCTGGCGGCTGCGACGAGCTCGGCGTCACGGTCGCCGGGGTCGGGGTCGTCCTCGCGCCGACTCGCTTCCGGTCGTGTCCCGGCAGCCGTGACGACACGGGCCGGCGTGCCTCCGTCGAGCCCATGTCCGTTGAGGCTGGCCGAAGGCGGGCGGACTTCCACGGCGATCTCTGTGGCGGTAGCCTCCCGCGCGGCCGGGTGCGCGGGATCGGATACCGGCGCCGCGGCGGGGGTGGAGGAGATGAGGCTGGCGATGGCCGCGCGGGCAGCGTCGGCGGTGCGGTAATCCAGCCGGGCTAGCGTTGCGGTCTGGGTCATCACCTGGACCTGGCGGAGCACCGCGAAGGCGATCAGCGGCTCGGTGAACCCGGCGCGGATCAGGGCGCCGTAGGAGCGGCGCTCGGCCCGCCGGATGCGCCGTGCGGTGAGCATGCCAGGGCGGGCTGCCTGCTCGTCGGCGCGGAGCAGCGCGCGGAGGTGGTACAGCCGCCTGGCTGCGGCGTCGATCCGGACCCGGCTGGTAGCTTCCTCCGCCGCCACCTGCTGGTCGGCGGCCATGCAGAGCTGGACCCGGATGCGCTCGGCCGGACGGAGCCACCGCAGCGCGTTCAGCGTGCGGCCTGCCCGGTTTGCTGTGCGCAGCCGCGTTTCCCGAAGGCAGAACTCGAACAGCAGGGCCGCGATCACGGGCATCAGGCCGAACGCCTCGGGCGCGGCCGGACGGCGGGGCGCATGCGTCCAGTTGAAGAAGCTGCTGGAGGCGACCAGGCCCCACACGGCCAGCCGGGGCGCCAGGCCCGGCTCGGCTCGCGCTGCCCGGCGCACCAGCAGCACCGCGCAGACTCCTGCCGCGCCGTCCAGCGCGAAAAACAGCAGGTACGGCCAGGGTCCGCGGAGAGCCATGTTCGAGCGGGCGAAACCCACCAGCCCCTGCGCGGAGATGCCGGCCGCGGTCGACGCAAACCCGCCGAGCAGCACATACTGGGCCGCAGACGCCGCTGTCTCCCGTATAGGCGAATGCTGGCCCGTCACCTGTCAGCCTCTCAGGAGGGCATATGCCCGGGACATATCTGGGCAGTGACCACGCCGTACGGATCCGTCAGCAGGGCCCACGCAGTTGCGGGCCGCACTGCCGGGCTTGTCCCGTCGCGGCCCGGCGCAGCCGCGGGCGCTGCCGCCTGCCGTCACCGTCTACCACCTTCAAGTTGACCGACGCTGTTACTGAGATCAACTCAGGTTGATTCCACTATAGGTCCAGGAAACGAACACCTGTCAACTTGAGTACGAGACAAGGAGGGGCGATGCTTGATATAAGATGATGCGTAGTGCGGTCCAGGGAGGTGCAGTGATGCCGGGTGAGGCAGCGGGTAGCGCAGAGAGCACGCCCGTTCTGCGCACGCTGGCGGACAAGGTGAACTGGCTGATCGACCGGGCGCACCCGGCCGGCCGGGGTCCCTACACCAACAACGAGGTAGCCGACCTGATCAAGAAGACCACCGGTGAGGAGATCTCTTACACCCAGATCTGGAAACTGCGCAACGGCCAGGCGCAGAACCCGCAAATGCGCCTGATCGAGGCGATGGCCAAGACCTTCGGCGTGCCGGCCGCGTTCTTCTTCCCGGAGTTCGATGAGAAGCAGGCCGGCTTGCTGCAAGAGCAGGTGGAACTGCTGGCCATGATCCGCGATGCGCGCGTCGACGCCGCGCAACTCCGCGCAATCCTCGGGCTGAGCCCGGAAGCCCGCAAGGCGATCACCGACCTCATCGCCGTGACCGCCCGCGACGAAGCCCGGCGGCGCAGCGGTCCGGGTGAAGGCGGCTGAACCACCGCCGGGACACGTACGTAGGCGCGATAACCGGGTGGGCAGGCTCTGCCCACCGCAGCTCCGGCCAGGCCGCGGCTATGTCACCACCAGCGCCAACCTGTTGCGTCGCAACGCACTACAGCTCCCCGGTGATAACTAGCCAATTTTCGCAACCCGTGTACCCGATGTGACAATTTGGCCGCAAAGCGTTGCTCCTTCTTGTAAGGATGGCGATTGATAACAGGCTTGAGCGTTTCAGGTGGCCGGCACGCGTAAGCCGAACGAAGACGAAGTGGGTCGCCGTGAGCAGTTCCCCGGCACAACGTGCAACCTTTGGCGATGTCCTCGCGGTGCGCGAGTTCCGGGCTCTGTGGCTCTCCCAGATCCTCTCGGCAGGCGGCGACCGGCTGGCTCTGGTCGCTCTGGCGCTCCTGGTCTACGACCGGACCCGGTCGCCGCTGTTCGCCGCGATCGCCTACGCGGCGGGAACCTTGCCCTATCTGATAGGCGCGCTGTTCCTCTCTGGGATGGCCGACCGCTTCCCGCGCCGGGAAGTCATGGTCACCTGCGACGTGGTGCGGGCGGCGCTGGTGGCGCCGATGCTGATCCCGCGGATGCCGCTGGACGTCCTCATCGCCCTGCTGTACGCAGTAACGGCCTTCCAGCCGCCATTCGACGCCGCGCGCTCGGCCATCCTCCGGGACATGGTCCAAGGAGAGCGCTACGCCCTGGGCGCCGCGATCATGCAGTCCACATTCCGGGTGCTGCTGGTGGCAGGTGCCGCGGCCGGCGGCCTGACGGTGGCCCTGCTCGGCGCGCGACCCGCGCTGGGCTTCGACGCTGCCACATTCGTGGTCTCCGCGCTGCTCATCAAGTTCGGCGTACTCGCCAGGCCCGCCGCGGCGGCGTCCGTCCCCAGCGCGCTGCGCCAGCTCGACAGCGGGATACGGGTCGTGTTTAGTGACCGCGCTCTGCGCATCCTGCTGATGCTCGGCTGGCTGGCGGCCTTCTCCGAGATACCAGAGGGAATCGCGGCGCCCTACGCCGCCAGGCTCGGCGGCGGGCCTGCCGCAGCCGGCCTCCTGATCGCGGCCACGCAGCTAGGCGCCACGATGGCGACGCCGGTCTTCGCGAAGCGGATCGGGCCGCTGACCCGGCTGAAGTGGATGGGGCCGATGGCCGCATGCGCCTGCGGCACGCTCATGCTCACCGCGTTCCGGCCGGGCCTGGCCGCCTCGATGGCGATCTTCGCGCTGTCCGGCTGCTTCGCGATGTACCAGCTCGCGGCCAACACCGCGTTCGTCGAGCGGGTGCCCAGCGATCGCCGGGCTCAAGCCTTCGGCTTCGCCAACGCCGGGCTGGTCGCCGGCCAGGGTGCGGCTTTCGCGCTGGCCGGAGCGGCGGCCGAGGTGGTACCTGCCTCGACGGTCATCGCTCTCGGTGGGGGCCTGGGGGCCGTGGCGGCCTGCGGTCTGGCCCTTCGCTGGCGGGGGATATCACCCGCCGTGGGACGCCACTCCGCGAGGCATCTCAGCCGGCAAGCCTCGCCGACCAGGCAACCACCCATCCGTGCGGCTCGTTCTCACTGACCGGTCAGAGGCTGGATGGATGGTCTCGGCTCAAGCCCAGGTTGTCGTCGCCGGCCAGCAGGGTTTCCGGGTCCAGCCCGAGGATCGCGCAGAGCTGGGCGTGATCGATGCCGACGTCGCGGATGAGAGCAAGCAGTTCCACATACTCCTGGAGTAGTGCGGCCTGAGGTTCGCCCCTCCCGCCCCGGCTGCCCTCGCGATCAGCACGGCCACCTGCCGCGCTGCGGGCGGCGAGACTGAGCATGAGCTGAACAAGTTCCAGGTCCATGTCAGGCACTATGAGCCTGATCAGCTCCGCCCCGACCTCCGCTGTGACCCGCCGCTTGCCGGATTGCTCCGCCATCCTCCTGTCCCCTTCCTACGTCTACGGAGCAGGGCCGGGTCGTCCGGCCAGGGCACACGTGCTCAGCGCCAGTGCCGTGCGTGCCGAGCAGCACGTGATCTGTCATCGGTCCTGTCATCTCCCAGTCCCCATTAGCCGGCCTGGCTGGTCTTGGCTGTCCGCGCTGCGGGCACCGCGTTCTCCGGCCGCCCTTGATTAACTCTGTGTGATTACATGATCACTCTGGATAATTCGTCACGGACTGCTCATACTGGATGTAACGGAGCGCAGACACCCAGAACCGGAAACGGCGGTGCCGATTTTCCGGTGCGGTGCCCATGGTGAACTCGGGAGCGCAGCGAGATGACCCGTCCGGACTACGTGGAATGGCGGCGCCGCGAGGAACTGCGGTCGCTGCTGACGGCGCTGCGATCACGGCGGGGCGGGAACGGCGGGAAGCGCCTGCGCCAGGACGACGCCGCGATCTTGAGCGGGCTGAGCACCCGCCGGTACGCCGCCCTGGAGCGCGGCGCGGTGGAGAACCCGTCCCTGGACCTGATCGAGAACGTGGCGAGCGGGCTGCGCATGACCCCGGCCGAGCGAAGCGCCCTCCACGTGCTGTCCAGGGGCCAGGATCCGCCTATGCCGCCTGCCGCGCCGGGCGGGGAATGGCCGGAGGTCGACCCGGGCCAGCGCGAGCTGATCGCCCGGCTGGATGCCCCGGCCGCGATCACCGACGAGACGTGGACACTGGTGATCCGCAACAAGGCGCTGACGGCGTGGACAGACGGCTGGTTCGACCAGGTCCCCCCGCGCAAGCAAAATCTCGTGCTGTTCTTGTTCACCCCCGCAGCTGAGCGGCTGCTCCCCGATATCCACCCGTACCGCCGGGCTATCGTCGCCGGGCTGCGCTACCAGTACGTCCGCCACATCGGTTCGGACCGGTTCGGCGCAGTGATCAAAGCCGTCCTGGAAACCGGGCCGGAGGCCCGCGACCTATGGGGGCGGCACGAGATCGCCCTGCCACGACGGCACGCCTCCATCCGGGTCCGGCATGACCGGGGCACCGTCGAAGCCAGCACGCTGATGACCTCGCTGTCACCCCGGACATGGCTGATGGCCGCCTGGCTGCCAGACGGCCTGCAACCACCCGCCTAGTGAGCCCACGCGGTGACAGCCCCACGGGCCCTCTACGACCGGTCACCCCTCGGCACGGACTCCGGCGCTGGTACCAGCCGCAGATAGCGAGCACGGGGGGCGGCGTCGGTTACGGGCGGGACCGGGCGAACTCGTGCCGCCAGGTATGCCGCGCTGGTGTTAGCCTGTGCCGCAGGTCCTGCCCGTCGTCGGCGACGACTTCGCTGACGGCGGGTGCGGCTGGGTAACGAGACCTGGGGCATGCTCGGGAATCACTCATACCACCTGGGATTCCCGCTGGCCGTCGAGGTGCGCCAGGGTACGGTCTGGCTGCTCGCCCTGGGCACAATCACGCCAGCAGTCAGAGCGTGCGCTGCCGCGACAGCGCACGCTCCCGGTCTGACTACACCCACTGAATGCCGCGGACCGCCATCGACCTCTCCTTCCGCCGATCTTGTGCGCCGGGCCGCCCTCCCGGTCCGTCCGCGTGTTCACCGGCCATATTTCTCCGCCCGCAAGGGGAACCGTCGGCATTTCACCTGTCTGTAAGAACTTCGCCCGAACCCGGGGACCGTGATGCTCCGTGAACAGGCAGTAGCGGCCGAAAACGACCCAGTCCCGGGAAGGGGGCTCATGGCCCTGAGGTCACCGTTGCGGGGCTGGCCGGTGTGGCAGCTGCCCCGGTGGCTCGCCGCGTGCGTCACTGTCGTGATCGCGGCCTACGCCGCCGCGGTCGCCGCGGCGGCGGCATCCATGCCGGTGCGGCCCGGCGACCTGCGGCTGTGCGCCGTATTCGTCGGCTGCGGCGCGGCTTCGGTGGAGCTGACGCGCCGGGCCGGGGAGCGGGAGGGCCTGGCACAGGACGTGTACGGCATCTGGGACCTGTCGGCCGCGGTGCTGCTGCCGCCGCTGTACGCGCTGGTGATCCCCCTCCCGCGCGCGGCGCTCACCGAGTGGCGCATCCGCCGCACCCTGCTGCACCGCCGGGCCTACAGCACTGCGGCTGAGGGCCTGTCCTGCGCGGCGGCCTCGCTGGTCTTCAGGTCCGCCGTGCCCGCCCTGTACGGCAGCGGCGGGGGATCGGGCGGCCATGCCCCGGCCTGGATCGCGTTCGCTGCCGGGTGCGGGCTGGTGAGCATGGCCGTCCGGGCCTGCCTGATCCTGCCCCCGGTCAAGGCCACCGCGGCGCCCGGCACCCGGCTGCGCAGCCTGGTCCCCGGCCGGGAGGCGATCGGCAACCAGGTCACAGAGCTGTGCCTGGCCGTGCTGACCGCGTTCGCAACCGCGCACAGCGCCCTCGCCCTGGTGGTGGCGTTGCCCCTGGTGATCGTGCTGCAACGGTCGGTCCGCCACGCCTCGCTGGCCGCCGCAGCCAGGACCGACGCCAAGACCGGGCTGCTGAACGCCGGCGCCTGGCAGCGCGAGGCCGCCGTGGAGCTCGCCCGGGCCCGGGCGCAGACGCCGCTGGCTGTCGCCATCGCCGACATCGACCACTTCAAAGCCGTCAACGACACTCACGGTCACCTTGCCGGGGACGCCGTGCTCGCCGCGGTCTCCGCCGCCATGCGGGACCTGCTGCGCGACTGCGACCTGTGCGGCCGGTTCGGCGGCGAGGAATTCGCCCTGCTGCTCCCCCGCACCACCGCCATCCAGGCCCTGGAGATCACCGAGCGGATCCGCCAGGGGATCTCCCAGCTCGCCATCGCCCGGGAAGGCGGCGCGGCAATCCAGGTCACCATCTCTATCGGCGTCGCGGTCCCCAGTCAGGCCCGCCGCACCCTCGATGACCTCCTCGCCGCCGCCGACCACGCCCTCTACCAGGCCAAGCGCAGCGGCCGCGACCGCGTCGTCATTTACGCAGACACCCGGGTTCCCGCGCAGGCCAGCCGGCCGCTGCCGCTAGCGCGCACCAACGTCCTGCTGGGTTAAGGGGTCAGGTGTTACGCGTTGTCTAGGGGCCGTTAGCGCTGGACGTCACTCACGGTGAACGCCGATTGCTGGCAGGTGAGTAGGCTCAGGCTCAGCCCACAACAGCTCCGGCCGGCCGG
>Ga0335074_10001279_pt1 | contig 34326 bp, 40 predicted proteins | sample Lox_Sample_23_FD_206715 | JGI IMG/M metagenome (GOLD analysis project Ga0335074, IMG submission 206715) | Soil microbial communities from Loxahatchee National Wildlife Refuge, Florida, United States - Lox_Sample_2.3 | ecosystem: Environmental > Terrestrial > Soil > Wetlands | place: USA... | reverse complement strand
GATCACGCCGCACACGCACTTCAAGAGCTCGGTGTATGTGCTGAGCAAGGAAGAGGGCGGGCGTCATACGCCGTTCTTCAAGGGCTACCGGCCGCAGTTCTACTTCCGCACGACGGACGTGACGGGGGTGGCGGAGCTGCCGGCGGGGGTGGAGATGGTGATGCCGGGCGACAACGTGGAGCTGGAGATCGACCTGATTACCCCGGTGGCCATGGAGAAGGGCTTGCGGTTCGCCATCCGCGAAGGCGGGCGGACGGTGGGCGCGGGCACGATCTCGGAGATTATTAAGTAAGGACAGAGAAGAGAGAGAAGAGAACAGAGAAAAGAAGCCGAAGCGGCGACGCAAAGCTGGTTGCAGCATGACAAAAACTGATCTCTGATCTCTTTTCTCTGATCTCTGACTGAAGGGAAGCACATGGTAGGACAGAGAATTCGCATACGGTTGAAAGCATACGACTATCGCGTGCTCGACACCTCGACCGGCGAGATTGTGGACACGGCCAAGCGCACCGGGGCAACGGTGGCGGGGCCGATTCCGTTGCCGACGATCAAGAATAAGTATTGCGTGTTGCGCTCGCCTCACGTCGACAAAAAGTCGCGCGAGCAGTTCGAGATCCGCACGCACAAGCGGCTAATTGACATTCTGGAGCCGACACAACAGACGGTGGACGCGTTGATGAAGCTGGATCTGCCCGCCGGCGTCGATGTGGAGATCAAGGCGTTTGAAAAATGACGAAGTCATTTTTCAAACGCCAGCTGCTAGCTGCTAGCTTCTAGCTTGATCGGGATAGAACAAGCGGCAGTGAGAAGCGAGGGCTTTCAGATCCGGTGAGTAAAGAGCTTCTGCGACGGCAGGGACAAGCTGGTAGCTAGAAGCTGGCGGCTAGGAGTTAACGAAGTTTCCGGCAGTGCGAAACCAACAGCTTCGCATGATGAGGTGAGGACGAGATGGCAGTCACAGGGATTTTGGGAAAAAAGATCGGCATGACGCAGGTCTTCGACGAGAACGGCGATGTGCACCCCATTACGGTGCTGCAGGCCGGCCCTTGCGTGATTACGCAGTTGAAGACGGCGGCCAACGACGGATACGACGCGGCGCAGATCGGTCTGGTGGAGTTTGTGAAGGCCTCGCGGATGACCAAGGCGCAGACCGGCCACCTGGCCACCACCGAAGCTCCCCCGGTCAAGGTCATCAAGGAAGTCGATCTGGAAGCGGCTACCGATGGCGAGGCGGGCACCAAGGCTGGCGATCGGGTGCTGGTGGACATCTTTACCGGTGTGAAGTTTGTCGATGTGATCGGCACATCGAAGGGGCGTGGCTTCGCGGGCGTGGTGCGCCGCCACCACTTCGGCGGCGGCCCCAAATCGCACGGACACATGTTCCAGGTGCAGGGATCGATCGGAGCCTCGAGCTTTCCGTCGCGCGTTTTTCCCGGGCAGCGCATGCCGGGCCATCACGGAACGGATCAGGTGACGGTGCGCAACCTGCGCATTCGCGGCATCGATCTCGATGAGAACTTGCTGATGGTGGAAGGCGCAGTGCCCGGGCCGCGCGAGGGTTATGTCCTGATCTCAAAAGCCAAGGCTCCGCCGCGCGAGCGCCGCGGATTTGCCGGTTCGGGCACGGTAGACCCGTTGAAGGCTTCGAAGAAGGCAACGAAGAAGAAGTCGTAAGGCAGCTTCTAGCCGCTAGCTTGATCGGGATGGCGTTAGAAGCAGCGGAAAAACGGAAGTTGAATGTTTTGTTCAGAGATTGATGAGTTTCGGCGTGATTGAGCTAGGAGCTGGAAGCTAGCGGCTAGCAGCTGAAAGAGAAGACGATGGCAAACGTGGATGTAGTGGATTTAGGCGGAAAGAAAGTGGGTTCGGTGCAGCTGCCCGATGCGGTGTTTGCTCCGGAACAGGTGAACGAGGCGCTGCTCTGGGAGGCCGTGAAGCACTATCGCGCATCGCTGCGGCAGGGCACGCACGCCACCAAGAACCGCAAGCTGGTGGCCGGCTCCGGCAAGAAGCTATGGAAGCAGAAAGGCACCGGGCGGGCTCGCATCGGGTCGGTTCGTTCGCCTTTGTGGCGTCATGGCGGCACGGTGCACGGACCGCAGCCTCGCAGCTATGAATATGCTTTCCCGCGCAAGAAGCTGCAGGGCGCGCTGCGCTCGGCGCTGGCCGCGAAACTGGCTGATGGCAAGCTGACCGTGGTCGATTCGCTCGAGATCAAGGAAGGCAAGACCAAGCTTTACTTCGGCGCTCTCAACAAACTGGGCGTGACGCGCACGGCGCTGATTGTGGAGAACTCGAAGACCCTGGGCCAGGGTCTGCTGCGTGGCGCTCGCAATTTGCAGGGAGTGGAACTCGTGTTGAACAACGAAGTCCATCCATACGATCTGCTGCGTTACGACATGGCAATCTTTTCGAAAGCCGCAATTGAGCAGCTCGCAGAAGCGCTGGTGAAGACCGTGCCGAAGCAGAAAGCTGCCGCCAGGGAGGTCGCCTGATGCCGACATTGCATACCGTAATCCGCAAGCCGCTCATCACCGAAAAGGGATTGGGCGTGAAAGAGACTGAGAGCACGCTGGTGTTCGAAGTGGCTCCGCATGCGACAAAGAAAGAAGTAAAACAGGCCGTCGAAGCGCTCTTCAAAGTGAAAGTTGCTGCGGTGCGCACCTCGAACTTTGCCGGCAAGGAGCGCCGCCGCGGCAGATATGCGGGCTTTCGTCCGGATTGGAAGAAGGCCTACGTGAAGCTGAAGGCAGGCGAGAAGCTGCCGGAGTACGTGAGCAATTTGTAACGATAGGGAACAAGGAACAGGGACCAGAAAACACGAGCAAGGTTGAGCAGAAAAAACTGAACCCTGACCCCTGAAACCTGACAACTGCTTTTAGGAAAACGACGATGGGAATCAAGACATACAGACCGGTGACCTCGACGCTGCGGTTTCAGACCACGTTGACGACCGAAGATCTGACCACATCGACCCCGCACAGGCCGCTGCTTGTGACGCGCAAGCGCACCGGCGGACGACGCAATTCGGGCGATCTCACGATCCGTCATCACGGCGGCGGACATAAGCAGAAGATCCGCTTGATCGACTTCAAGCGCGAGAAGTTTGGCGTGCCAGGTAAAGTCGCGACGATCGAATACGATCCCAACCGCTCAGCTCGGATTGCCCTGGTGAACTATGCGGACGGCGAGAAGCGCTACATTCTCCAGCCGATCGGGCTGAAGGTCGGCGCAAAAGTGATGTCCGGCCCCGAGGCCGATATTCTGATCGGCAATGCGTTGCCGCTCAAAAACATTCCTGCCGGCACCACGGTGCACGCAATTGAGCTGCGGCCGGGCAAGGGCGCGCAGATGGCGCGCTCGGCGGGAGCGCAGGCACAGCTCGTGGCCAAGGAAGGCGATTATGCGCTTTTAAAGCTGCCTTCCGGCGAGACACGCAAGGTGCTGGCCGAGTGCATGGCGACCATCGGGCAAGTGGGCAACACCGACCATGAAAACATTTCGATTGGCAAGGCGGGACGCAAGCGCTGGATGGGGATCCGTCCCACCAACCGCGGCGTGACAATGAATCCGGTCGACCATCCCCATGGCGGCGGCGAAGGCAAAACCTCCGGCGGACGGCACCCCGTAACGCCTTGGGGCCAGCCCACGCGCGGTTACAAAACGCGCAACAACAAGCGGACCGACGCCATGATCGTCAGCCGCAGAACGAAGTAGGCGGGCAGCCTTAAGCTATCAGCGATCAGCTCGTAGCTAAAGGCGGCAGGGACAAGTCTGGAGCAGTAGCCGACAGTCAGCTTGAGCAAGTGCAAGCTGAGAGCTGAGGGCTGAGAGCTAGGAGCAGTTTTTATGGGACGTTCGACGAAAAAGGGTCCGTTTGTTGATGCGCACTTGAGTACCAAGATCGAGACGCTCAACAAGGCCAATGACAAAAAGGTTGTGAAGACGTGGGCGCGCCGCTCGACGATTTTTCCCGAGTTTGTGGGGCACACCATTGCTGTCCACAACGGCAAGAAGTTCGTTCCGGTCTATGTAACCGAGAACATGGTAGGACACAAGCTCGGCGAGTTCGCTCCCACGCGCACTTTCAAGGGACACACCGGCGGAGCCAAGGCTCCGACTGAGACCGCGGCAAAACCGGCAGCCGCGCCGGCGCGATAGGGTAGGCAGCTTCTAGCTGCTGGCTCCCAGCTTGATTGGAGTGAAGGGCGAGTGACAGAGGCGAGGCCGGCTATAACGAATGAGTGAGAGAAGGCCTTCGGCGAAAGGGAGCTAGAAGCTAGAAGCTAGCAGCTAGAGGCTAAAAGCTGAGGAAACAACGATGGCAGTTGCAACGAGAGAATATCGGGCCGAGGCGAGGTTCCAACGCGTGTCTCCGCAGAAGGCGCGCCTGGTGCTGGACCTGATCAAAGGGCGCGGCGTACAGGAAGCGCTGGATACGACCGCATTCGCCAAAAAGCGGATTGCGCCGGTCGTGCACAAGCTGCTGACCTCGGCGGTCGACAACGCAAAATATGTGGCCGGCGAACAAGGCACTGACCTCGACGTGGACAACCTCTACGTAAAGTCGGCTCTGGCGAATGATGGGCCCCGCATGAAGCGCATTCGTCCCGCGCCGATGGGGCGCGCGTACCGATATCAGCGCCGGCTCACGCACATTGTGCTGTCGGTGGCCGAGCGCGAAGCCGCGTCGAGCCTGGTGACCAGGGTCGAAGAGCCGGCGGCTGCCGCGGAGCCGGAAACGAAGACAAAAACTACGAAGCCGAAGGCTGCGGCAAAAAAGGCCGCGCCCAGGGGCGAGGCAAAGGCTTCCGCGGCGAAGGCCGCGGGAAGTAAAAAGGGAACGAAGAAGTAACCGGCGGGTAGCCATTAGTGTTGCCGGAAAGAATCGCAGTGCTGAGCGTGAGTGGAGCGGAGCTAAGGGCTACGAGCTACTAGCTTGAAAGGTTTTGAGAGGAAAAGTATGGGACAGAAGGTCCATCCTTATGGATTCCGGCTGGGAGTCAACAAGCCGTGGCGTTCGCGCTGGTTCTCGGAGCGGGAGTACGACAAGCTCCTGGTCGAGGACGTGAAGCTCAAGAAAGAACTGCGCGACAAGCTGAAGGCGGCGGGCGTGAGCTCCGTTGAGATCGAGCGGCCGGGCAACAAGCTGCGCTTCCTGATTCGCACCGCGCGTCCGGGCATCGTGATCGGCCGCAAGGGCGCGGAGATCGAGAAGCTGAAGACTGAGCTGGGCAAGCGCACCAACCGCGACGTGTTCATCGACATCATTGAGGTGAACAAGCCGGAGCTGGACGCGCAGTTGGTCAGCGAGAACATCGCGCTGCAACTCGAGAAGCGCGTGAGCTTCCGCCGGGCGATGCGCAAAAGTGTCGATTCGGCTCTCCGCTTCGGATGCAAGGGAATCAAGGTGCGGGTTTCGGGGCGTCTGAACGGCAACGAAATCGCGCGTTCGGAGTGGTACCTGCAGGGACGCTTGCCGCTGCACACCCTGCGCGCCGACATCGACTACGGGTTCACCGAGGCCAACACCACATACGGCGTCATCGGCGTGAAGGTGTGGATCTACCGTGGCGACATTTACGAGCAGAAGCGCCGCCAGGCGCCGGCGGTAGGCAAGAGCGTGTTTTAGAAGCAGCCGCTCGCTCCTAGCTTCTAGCTTCTCGCTAAAAGCATAGGGACGGAGCGCAGAGGCTGGGCCGGGAAATATTGAAGCTGGGAGCTGGTAGCTAGAAGCTAGTAGCTGCTTTTGAGGTTGCTGTTATGTTGATGCCGAAGAAAGTGAAGTACCGGAAGCAGCAGAAGGGCAAGCGCCGGGGCAAGGCGTGGCGCGGCTCGACACTGTCGTTCGGGGAGTATGGGCTCAAAGTAATGGAGTGCGGGTACATTACCGACCGGCAGATCGAGGCCAGCCGTATCGCGATGACGCGCTTTATCAAGCGTGGCGGCAAGATCTGGCTGCGATTGTTCCCCGACAAGCCCATCACCAAGAAGCCGGCTGAAGTCCGCATGGGATCGGGCAAGGGCGCATTGGACCACTGGGTGGCTGTAGTGCGGCCGGGCAAGATCCTGTTTGAGATGGAGGGCGTCACTCCTGAAACAGCCGTAGAGGCGATGCGCCTGGCAGCGCACAAGCTGCCGCTGAGAACCAAGTTTGTGCAGCGGCCCGGCATCGAAAAGTCGGCGGCGAAGATAGAAGAGTAGAAAGGCAGCTTCTAGCTGCTAGCCTCTAACTTCTAGCCACTTGATCCCGGATTGGAAGGCTGAGGCAGAAGCGGACGGAGCTAAAAGCTAGCGGCTAGAAGCTAGGAGCTTGGAAACGATGGAACTTGCAAAGATTCGAAATTTGAGCGACGAAGAGCTGGCACACCAGGAGAGGACATCTGGAGAGCAGCTCTTCCGGCTGCGCTTTCAGGTGTCGATGGGCCAGAACGAAGGCGTGAAGAAACTGCGTGATCTGCGCAAGGAAATCGCGCAAATCAAAACCGTCGCGCGTGAGCGCGAGCTGGGCATCCATGGCGACGTGAATGAGGCCGGCGCGGCAACGCCTGCGGCGGAAAGCAAGGCGAAGAAGGCTGCTCCCGTTGCCCAGGCGAAGCTTGAAGAAGCCGCGCCTGCCGCGAAGAAGAAGGCGCCGAAGAAGAAGGCGGCCGCAGCCCCGGCGGAGAAGAAAACAGGCAAAGCGAAGGGAGCGCGCAAATGACGGTGACTCAACAGTCGGCACAGACGCCGGCGGCGACATCGATATCGAGGCGCAATGAAAAAGTTGGCCAGGTGGTTTCAACCAAGATGCAGAAGACCATCGTGGTCGCAGTGGAAATGCGTAAGGCTCACGCCAAGTACAAGAGAATCGTGCGAACGACGAAAAAATTTTATGCGCACGACGAGCAAAGCTCGGCGCGGCTGGGCGACATGGTTCGCATTCGCGAAACGCGCCCCACCAGCAAGCTGAAGCGGTGGGCGCTGGAAGAGATTGTCAGACGGTCGACGTTGAGCCAGATCGAGGACGCTGTGCTGCCGGGCGAAATTGTGCCTCAAGAAAAGTAGGGCCTGCCGGGAGGAGGACAAACCATGGCTGTGCAAATGAGAACCATGCTCGCGGTGGCCGATAACTCCGGCGCGCGAAAATTGCAGGTGATCCTGCCGCTGGGCGGCGGACTCGGTGTGAAGGCTGGATTGGGCGATGTGGTGACCGCCGCTGTCAAAGAAGCTTCACCCGACGGCACCGTGAAGAAGGGCAAGGTGGTCAAGGCGGTGATCGTGCGTACGCGCAAGGAACATCGCCGGCGCGACGGCACCTACATCCGCTTCGATGAGAATGCCGCCGTGGTCATCGGCGACGATCATGAGCCAATTGGAACGCGCGTTTTCGGGCCGGTGGCTCGTGAGTTGCGCGAAAAAAAGTTTTTGAAGATAGTTTCCCTGGCGCCGGAAGTGGTCTAGGGGCAGCCGTTGGCTTTCAGCCGTCAGCCTTCAGCTCTTTCCTGCTGAGTCAATGACGGCGGTAAAGGCAAGATGAGCTGAAAGCTAAAAGCTGACAGCTGAAAGCTGGAGTGAATATGCCGAGTTTGATGATTCATCGCAACGATACGGTCAAGGTGCTTACCGGCTCTGACCGGGGCAAGACGGGCCGCGTGCTGCGCGTATTTCCCGATAAGGGCACGGTGCTCGTTGAACACGTGCGCGTGGTGAAAAAGACAGTTTCGTCGAAGCAGGGTCAGCGCACCAAGGGCGGAATCGCCGAACAGGAGTCGCCCATCGACGTCTCGAACGTGGTGCTTGTTTGCTCCAACTGTGGCAACGCCAGGGCGGCATACAAGATGGAAGGCGGCGCGCGGATGCGAATCTGCAAGAAGTGCGGGCAGGAGCTGCCCGCGAAGAAGTAGCTTCTAGCTACTGGGCCTCCAGTCTGGCTTTTCAGGCGGAGCCGAGGCCGATAGCAGAAGCGGGATGAGGCTAAGAGCTAGCAGCTAGAAGCTGTTTTTGGAGCAGAGAGATGGCGGCACGGTTGAAAGAGAAGTATCACAAAGAGATCAAGCAGGCGCTGCAAAAAGAACTCGGGTTGCAGAATCCCATGGCCGTGCCGAAGCTCGAAAAGATCGTAATCAACATGGGCCTGGGCGAGGCGACGCAGAACAACAAGCTGCTCGATCCGCTGGTCGGTGACCTGACGCAGATCGCCGGACAAAAACCGGTGACGACAAAGGCCAAGAAGTCAATCGCGGCTTTTCACGTCCGCGCCGGCATGAACATCGGCGCCATGGTCACGCTGCGCTCCGATAAGGCCTACGAGTTTCTCGACCGCCTGATCTCGACCGCGCTGCCGCGCGTGCGCGACTTTCGCGGTGTCTCCACCAAGAGTTTTGATGGGCGGGGCAATTACACGCTCGGCCTTAAAGATCAGCTGATCTTTCCTGAGATCGATTATGCAAAGGTGGAAAAGCTGAAGGGGATGAACATCACCATCGTGACCACCGCCAAAGATGATAACAGCGCCCGGGCGCTGCTCAAGCACTTCGGCATGCCGTTCCGGCAGGGCGCGTAAGGACGGCTTCTAGCTGCTAGCTTCTAGCCTCCAGTTTTTCTGAGGTTAGGCGAGCGATAGAGGCAAACAAGATCGGCTCTGCTTCCGAGGCGACCAGCCGACGGGAGCGAGAAAGGAGCTAGTAGCTAGAGGCTAGTAGCTAAGGAATTTATGGCAACGACTGCAAAGAGAGTAAAGGACGCGCGGAAGCCGAAGTTCAGCAGCCGCAAACATAACCGCTGCCAGCTATGCGGCCGGCCGCGGGGATTTCTGCGGAAGTTTGGTGTATGCCGTCTGTGTTTCCGGGGGCTCGCTCTCAAGGGCGAGATTCCCGGTGTTAACAAGTCGAGCTGGTAGGAAGACAGCTTCTAGCTGCTAGCTCCTCGTTTTTCTTGCTCAAGCAAGAGCCACGGTGGATGCAAGATCGAGCTAGAGGCTAGCAGCTGCTTTTAAGCCATTTCCGCTGGTTCCTGCCGGAAGAGCGGCAGGCGAACGGGGAATGAAGGAGAAGGAATGAGTCTGACCGATCCTGTAGCAGATTTTCTGGCGCGCATCCGGAATGCGATCCGGGCGCGTCATCAGAAGCTGGATGTCCCGGCTTCCAAGCTCAAAACCGAGATAGCACGCATTCTCAAGGAAGAAGGCTACATCTCGAACTTCAAAGTCCAGGATGAGGAAGGCAAACTGGTGCTGCGCGTGTACCTGAAGTATGGCGGCACAGAAGCGGCCATCCGCGATCTGGCGCGCGTTTCGCGTCCCGGCTGCCGCGTGTATGTGGGCCACGACGAGATCAAGCGCGTCCAGGGCGGCCTGGGCATCTCCATTTTAACCACGCCCAAAGGCGTGATGACGGGCCGCCAGGCGCGCCGCGAGGGCGTGGGCGGCGAGCTGTTGTGCGAAGTGTGGTAACCACAGTTCTCAGTGGACAGTCATCAGTGGTCAATTGGTGCGTGCCTCGATCAACGGTTGAGGCAAGAAGACTGATCACTGACAACTGATCACTGATCACTGTTTTTGAGGATTGAAACGATGTCGCGTATTGGAAAAAAGCCGATTGCGCTCCCCCAGGGCGTGAAATACAAGGTTGAAGGCAACACCGTGCTGGTCGAGGGCCCCAAAGGCAAGGTCTCGGCTTTGATCGCCGAGGGAATTTCCCTCAAGACGGTCGACGGCCACATGGAGATCGAGAGGGCCAGCGATGACAAAGCCGCGCTGCACGGCTTGACCCGCGCGCTGGTGCAGAATGCCGTCTCGGGGGTGACCAGGGGCTGGACGAAAGAGCTCGACATCGTCGGCATCGGTTATCGCGCCGAGATGAAGGGTAAGACTACGGTCGTATTCACCCTCGGCTACTCGCATCCCATCGAATTTCCCTTGCCCAGCGGCATCGAAGTGGCCATCGACCCCAAGCAGACGCACCTGACCGTAACCGGCGTCGACCGCCAGAAGGTGGGCCAGGTCGCGGCCGACATGCGCTCGCTGCGCAAGCCGGATCCATACAAGAACAAGGGCGTTCGCTATTCGAACGAGCGGCTGAAGAAGAAGGCAGGCAAGACGGGAGCAAAATAAAACAGTGAGCAGTTGTCAGTGATCAGCTTTGATTGAGGTCGATTTGGCGCTTTTTGATCACTGAACACTGTCCACTGACCGCTAATCCGAACGATGTGGCTGGGCCGCATCGCCCATAGGTGAGAGAAGACGATGATTACGCAGACCAAGAGAAATGAGATTCGCCGGCGGATTCACGCACGCATCCGCGAGAAGCTTTCGGGAACCACAGAGCGCCCACGGCTGAACGTGTACCGCTCGCTGAACCATATTTACGCGCAGGTCATTGATGATCAGAAAGGCGAAACGCTTATTGCAGCGTCCACGCTGCAGACAAAAACAAAAACCGGCGGCAATGTTGCGGCGGCAAAGGAAATTGGCAAATCGATTGCCGAGCAGGCCGCGGCCAAGGGGATCAAGCGGGTTGTGTTTGATCGCGGTGGCTATTTGTATCACGGGCGTGTGAAGGCGCTGGCCGACGCGGCGCGCGAGGCGGGACTTGAATTCTAGCTCTCAGCCGTCAGCCATCAGCTTTCAGCGTGTCTTTGCTGGATCGGACAAAGCTGACTGAGCGGAAAAGGCTGATAGCTGAAAGCTGATAGCTGAAAGCTGGGAAAAACAATGACAACTTTGACGAAGAAGCTCGATGCCAACCAGTTCAACCTGAAAGATCAGGTGGTGGCGATCAATCGCGTGACCAAAGTGGTAAAGGGCGGCAAGAACATGTCGTTCGCCGCGCTGGTCGTAGTGGGGGACGCCGCCTCCGGTGTCGTGGGTTACGGATCGGGCAAGGCGAAAGAAGTTCCGCAGGCGATTCGCAAGGGAATCGAGAGCGCCAAAAAGAACCTGGTGAAGGTGAACCTGACCGAGACCACGATTCCCCACCAGGTCCTCGGCCGCTATGGCTCGGGACAGGTGCTGCTGAAGCCCGCCCCCGAAGGCACCGGCGTAATTGCCGGCGGTGCGGTGCGAGCGGTAATGACCTCGGCCGGCGTGCAGAACGTGCTCACCAAGAGCATCGGTTCGCCCAACCCGCATAACGTGATCAAGGCGACCTTCAACGCGCTGACGCAGCTGCGCGATCGGGGCGAAGTGGCCTCAACCCGCGGCAAGCAGGTGGAGGAACTCTGATGGCGAAGGCAAAAAAGAGCACTTCACCCGCGGGAACCACGGGCAAGATTCGCATTCAGTACTACCGCTCGGCCATTGCCACGCCCACCCGGCACAAACTGGTGATCAAGGGCTTGGGCTTCACGCATCTCAATCAGGTTGTGGAACGCGAAGATACTGAATCGGTCCGGGGCATGGTCAAGACTGTGCCGCATCTTGTCCGCATTCTGGAGAAGTAGTGAGAGCAAGTGAAGGGGTGAACGAGAGAAGAAGTGAAAGAAGAGTCGGTCACTGATTTACTTCTTCACTCATTCACTCTAGAGAGACGCGAGTCGGCGGTCTGATCCGCCGGCGCTACAGCGAGGAGAACATGGCAAAGAATCTTTCGAATTTGCGGGCGCCGCGAAAGGCGAATACCGGGCGCAAGCGTGTGGGCCGGGGCATGGGATCCGGCATGGGCAAGACCTCAACCCGTGGTCACAAGGGACAGGGATCGCGGTCCGGCTCAAGCCTGATGCGCGGCTTTGAGGGCGGACAGATGCCGCTCCACCGCCGGCTCCCCAAGCGCGGCTTCACCAACATCTTCCGCACCGAGTACACCATTGTGAATCTCGACCGGATTGCGGAAACCGGCGCCGCCGAGGTCCGCCTCGACGATTACCTCAAACTCGGCCTGGCCTCGAAGCGGCGAACACTGATTAAGGTTCTTGGTTCGGGTGAACTGAAATCGGCCGTTACCGTCCACGCCCACAAGTTCTCCAGGTCGGCGGCAGAGAAGATTGAAAAAGCTGGCGGCAAGGCCGTTGTCGAAGGGGCTCCGGCTCCCGTAGCGGCGTAGAATGGCAGCTTTCAGCGTGGGCGTGCAGGCTTCAATACGGTGCGCAGCTGAGACATAGATACTCATCGCTGAGGGCTGATGGTTGAAAGCTGTTCTTCTGTGATGTAACTCACGTCGACGGTCTCCGGGTTTGGGTAGGCTGATCTTACCGGGACCGCCGTAAGATGGGACGAACGGCAAGTGTTTGACGGGCGCTCAATGCGCCACAGGCGGATAAGGCGTTATGGTTGAGAAGTTTCTTAATATCTTCCGGATTCCCGATCTTCGTAAGCGGGTCCTGTTTACCCTGGGCATCCTTGCGGTATACCGCCTGGGCGCGTGGATCCCTACGCCGGGCGTGAACTTCCATCAACTTGAACTGCTTTTCAACTCCCAGGGTGGCTCGGCTTTGGGCCTGATGGACCTTTTCAGCGGCGGCACCCTGCGCCGCATGACCATCTTCGCGCTCGGCATCATGCCCTATATCACCGCGTCGATTATCTTTCAGCTCTTGACCGTGGTCTATGAGCCACTGGCACGCATCCAGAAGGAAGGCGAGCTCGGGCGACGCAAGATCACGCAGTGGACGCGCTACCTCACCGTCATCCTTGGCGCGTTGCAGTCCATCGGCATCGCGGCCATTTTGACCAAGCAGGGCGTGGTGCTGAATCCCGGCCCGGGCTTCATTTTAATGACCGTGCTCACCTTAACCACAGGCACCGCGTTCATCATGTGGCTCGGTGAGCAAATCACTGATCGCGGCATCGGCAACGGCATGAGCCTGCTGATCTTCGCGGGTATTGTGGCGGGTCTTCCCCGCGGCATCGGCGACTTGGTCAACAAGATCCAGACCGACGCCTGGGGTCCGTTGACCTTCCTCGTTGTGCTGGGCCTCGTGGTCGGCATGGCTGCAGTCGTGGCGTTCATCGTGTTTGTGGAGCGCAGCGAGCGGCGCATCCCCATCCAGAGCGCGCGGCGCATCGTGGGCCGGCGCATGATGGGCGGCCAATCAAGCCATTTGCCGCTGAAGGTAAACTCGGGCGGCGTGATGCCGATCATCTTCGCCAGTTCGATTCTGTCGGCGCCCCTGCTGTTCAGCCAGGTGGGCTGGGTGCAGAACAACAAGCTGCTGCAGCCGATTATTACCGCCCTCACGCCCGGCTATCCCTGGTATGAGCTGCTGAATGTTCTGGGCATCATCTTCTTTGCCTATTTCTACGTTTCCATCGTCATGCGGCCCGATGACATTGCTGACAACTTCCGCAAGTCGGGATCCTTTATCCCCGGGATCCGTCCTGGTAAGCGCACCTCGGACTTTATCAACGACATCCTGACGCGCATCACCCTGGTTGGCGCGCTCTACCTCATCCTTGTCCAGATGGTCCCCACGTTTCTCATCTCGGGCATTCGCTTCGACAAGATTTGGCTGATCGGGAGGTTCTTCGAAAATCTGCCCACCTTCATGATTCATGGCATGAATGTGAATTTCTACTTCGGCGGCACTTCGCTGCTGATTGTGGTGGGCGTGGCGATGGACACCGTTAACCAGATCGAATCGCAGCTGATCATGCGCCACTATGACGGCTTTTCCCCGCGCTCCGGTCGCATTCGCGGAAGGAAAACCTGGTAATGTCTTTATCTTCAATGACTTCGATCGAAAACGGCCGGGAAACGGAAACAGCAACCGTTCCCGGCCCGATTCTTTTATTGGGAGCGCCGGGCGTGGGCAAGGGGACCCAGGCCAAGGAGCTGGTGAAGCTGTGGGGCATTCCCCAGATCTCGACTGGAGACCTCCTGCGTGCCAATGTCGCGCAAGGCACCACCTTGGGCAAAGTCGCCAAAGAGATCATGGGACGCGGCGAACTGGTACCCGACTCGCTCGTCAACGAGATGGTCGCCATCCGCCTGTTGGAACCGGATACGGCCCGGGGATACATTCTCGATGGCTATCCGCGCACCCTCGGCCAGGCCAACTGGCTGGACGGCCGCCTGGCGGCGCAACCTGAGTCGCTCCCGGTAGTTGCCGTCAGCATCCAAGTGAACTATAATCAGTTATTGCGCCGGATTACGGGGCGCCGGAATTGTCCTGTCTGCCAGACCATCTACAACGTCTACATGAATCCGCCCAAGCAGGACGGAATCTGTGACGTTGAAGGTGCTGCGCTGGTCCAGCGAGCCGATGACACGGAAGCGGTTTTCAAGGAGCGCATGCGCGCTTATGAGGCCCTCACCGCGCCTGTGGTCGAGCACTACCGGGAGCTGGGACGTTTCGCGGAAGTGGATGGTGACCGGCCGATCGCTGTGATCGCAGCCGGAATTGTTGCCGCCGTCGAGCGGCTGCGTAAATAGTGTGCGCTTGAATACAGTTCATCGCTCGCAGTTCACAGCCTTACTTCGCTGGAACCGGGAGCAGTGGCTGTGAACTTGGAACTGTGAACTACGAACTGTTGCCATGGCCGTTGTACTGAAGTCGCAGAACGAGATCGAAAAGATGCGCCGCGCAGGGCAGATCGTGCGCGACGTCCTGGAACTTGTGCGCAGCCGGGTTAGGCCCGGCGCGACGACCTTCGATCTTGAGAAGGCCGCGGAAGCAAGATTGAGCGAACTCGGCGTGAAGGCTGCATTCAAGGGCTATCATGGGTTTCCTTGTGTGCTCTGCACCTCAGTCAACAGCGAGGTGGTGCATGGCATCCCCTCTCCGAGACGCGTCTTGAAGGAAGGCGATATCGTTTCGGTGGACTTCGGTGTGGTGGTGGATGGCTACTATGGGGACGCCGCCATCACGGTACCGGTGGGAAAGATCGATGAAAGAGCCGCAAGGTTGCTCAAGACGACTGAAGATTCGCTCCATGCCGGCATCGCGGCCGTCAGGCCTGGCGCGACTCTCGGCGATGTCGGCGCCGCCGTGCAGGGCGTAGTGGAGCGTCAGGGGTTCTCGGTGGTGCGTGAATTTGTGGGTCATGGAATCGGCGTGCACATGCACGAAGATCCCCAGGTCCCCAACTTTGGCGAGGCGGGACAGGGCATGAAGCTGAAGGCCGGCATGGTCATCGCGATTGAGCCAATGGTCAACGCCGGCAAGCCCGACGTGAAAGTGCTCGACGACGGCTGGACTGCCGTCGCCAGCGATGGAAGCATGAGCGCCCATTTCGAGCATACTGTTGCGGTGACTGCAGACGGCGCGAGGATTTTGACCGAGTAGAAAAACTCGGTCGCAAAACGCCGGGAATGCACCAGGGCCGCCCGGCAGAAATGGATATCGATTGCCGAAGGAAGATGCGATTGAGGTCATGGCGACGGTTCTTGAAACGTTGCCCAATGCCATGTTTAAGGTCAAGCTCGAGAACAATCATGAGGTGCTCGCCCATGTCTCCGGAAGAATGCGCAAGAATTTCATCCGGATTTTGCCGGGCGACCGTGTGGCCGTGGAGCTGAGTCCCTACGACCTGAATCGCGGAAGAATTGTGTACAGGTACAAATAGCCTCTAGCTACGAGCCCCTGGCTGCTAGCTTTTTCCGTGCTAGGTGAGCCGTCTCGTTCCTGGATAACGAGCTAGAAGCTAGAAGCCGGAAGCTGAGGAGAAGTTATGAAGGTCCGTGCATCGGTAAAGAAGATTTGCGTTAAATGCAAGGTGATTACTCGCGGAGGCGTGGTTCGCGTAATCTGCGAGAATCCCAAGCACAAGCAGCGCCAGGGATAAGAAAGGCCTGGCAGGAAAGGGAACTTCCAAGACAGTGCTCGGTGAACAGTGGTCGGTGATCAGATAAAAAGCTTGTTTGAGCAGCGCGTAACGGATTACTGACAACTGACCACTGATCACTGCGGCGGGGCGAGTTAGCTTGAGTCAAGGCTAGCGATGAACCTTGGGAAGTCTTCCTTGTAACCCGTGCGAACCGGTTGAGGCCGGAGGCACACAACAGAAGGAAAGAGCAGAGAAAAGAGAAGAGAGACGCAAGGCAGCGCGTTGTGCCAACTAGTCTCTTATCTCTGACCTCTGATCTCTGAAAAGGAATCAAAATGGCACGTATTGCTGGCGTCGATCTTCCCCGCAACAAGCAGGCGAGGATCGCGCTTACTTACATCTTCGGTATCGGCCAGCCGCGCGCTCTGAAGATCCTGGACAAGGCCAATGTTGACGCCTTCAAGAAGATCCAGGACCTGGGCGAGGAAGAGGTGAACCGCATCCGCCAAGTGATTGAGGACGAGGGCGACGTCGAGGGCGATCTGCGCAAAGACGTGGCCATGCACATCAAGCGCCTCATCGACATCCAAAGCTATCGCGGCCTGCGCCACCGCCGTTCGTTGCCGGTTCGCGGCCAGCGCACCCACACCAATGCCCGCACTCGCAAGGGCCCGCGCAAGGGCACGATTGCCGGCAAGAAGAAAGCGACGGCGAAGACTTAATGGCAAAACCAGAACAGAAAGCCGAGGGCGGCAAGAAGGGCAAAACAAAAAAGTTCAAGAAACGCGAGCGCAAAAATGTGCCATTTGGTGTTGTGCACATCCAGGCCTCGTTCAACAACACCATCGTCACCATTACCGACCAGGTGGGCAATACGCTGAGCTGGAAGAGCGCGGGCTCGCTGGGATTCCGCGGTTCGCGCAAGGGCACGCCGTTCGCGGCGCAGCAGGCGGCTTCAAACGCAGCGGGCATGGCGCGCGATCATGGCGTGCGCGCCGTCGATGTGCGCGTGGCCGGTCCGGGCTCGGGCCGCGAATCCGCGATCCGCGCCATCGCTGCGGCGGGCATCGAAGTCAAGTCGATTCGCGACGTCACGCCCGTGCCGCATAACGGCTGCCGTCCGCCGAAGCGAAGGAGAGTGTAAGAAGCAGCCATCAGCCATCTGCTTTCAGCCGTCAGCTTCATCAAGCCACTGCGAGATTCTGTTGACTCTGATTGGGGCAAGAACAAAGCTGAGAAGTGAAGGCTGAGAGCTAAAAGCTAACCCGGGCCGGGACGAAGCGTCCCAATGCAGTAAGTCAGTGATCCACTCGATCGCATGCAGTTCGTTCCAGCGGGGCGAGCTGAAGGCTGAGAGCTAAAAGCTGATAGCTGCCTTTCGCGTAAACCGGCCGACATCCGAAGTTAGGAGAAGAAATGGCACGTTATACAGGAGCAGTTTGCCGCCTTTGCCGCCGCGAAGGCACCAAGTTATTTTTGAAGGGCACCAAGTGCACCTCGGACCGCTGCCCGCTGGAGAAGCGCAACTTTCCCCCGGGGCAGCATGGCAAAGACCGCAAGGCCAAGATTGTGGGCTACGGCCTGCAACTGCACGAGAAGCAGAAGGCCAAGCGGATGTACTTCACGCTGGAGGGCCAGTTCCGCGAATACTACGAGAAGGCCAATCGCGCGCAGGGCGTCACCGGCGAGTTGCTCATCCAACAGTTGGAACGGCGTCTTGACAACGTCGCCTTCCGCCTGGGTTTTGCCATTTCCCGTCGCCAGGCTCGCCAGGTGGTTCGCCACGGGCACGTCACCGTGAATGGGCGCAAGGTGAACATTCCGTCGTACCAGGTGAATGCGGGCGACGAGATTGCCATTCGCGACACGGCGAAGAAGTTGGTGATCGTCGAGCAAGCCTCGCAGTTCGCGGCAGCCAATCCCGTGCCGGGCTGGCTTGAAGCGAACTTTGAGAATCTGTCGGGGCGCGTGCTCCATCTGCCCAAGCGCGCCGACGTCAACCTGCCCATTAACGAGCAGTTGATCGTGGAGTTGTACTCGAAGTAACAGCTGCTAGCTACTAGCCGCTTGCTTCTAGTTTTTCCTCGCGGGAACGTACGTTTGTGATTTCTCCTAAGAGGGGCTTGAAGCTGGGAGCTAGAGGCAAGAAGCTGCATTTCAAAACCAAGGAGAACTTGCGCGGCCGCCGCAAAATGCTTCGCGACGTACATGCCGCGCGGGAAACGAGAGACGAATATGTTGTGGAGAGGATTTCAGAAACCGAAGCGCCTTGCGGTCGATGCTGAGACGCTTACCGACAGTTACGGAAAGTTCAGCGCCCAGCCATTCGAGCGGGGCTTTGGCACTACCATCGGCAACGCCCTTCGCCGCACCTTGCTCAGCTCCATTGAGGGCGCGGCTGTGACCGCAGTTCGCATTGAGGGCGTGCTGCACGAGTTCCAGTCCATCACCGGTGTCGTGGAAGACGCTACCGACATCATTCTCAACCTGAAGCAGATTCCTTTCAAGCTGGCGGGCGATGGCCCGAAGGCGCTCTATCTTCGTGCCGATCAGCCGGGCGTTGTTACCAGCGGAATGATCGAGGCCGATGGCGACGTCGAGATTCTTGACAAGGACATTTACATCGCCACGCTTTCTGAAGGCGGCAAGCTCGACATGGAGATGCGCCTGAAACGCGGGCGCGGGTACGTCTCAGCCGACAAAAATTTTGATGCCGACCTGGGACTTGGATTTATCCCGGTCGACTCCGTCCACTCGCCGGTGCGCCGCGTCAATTACGTTGTCGACGCCGCGCGCCTTGGCCAGATCACCGATTACGACAAGCTGACCATGGAAGTGTGGACGAATGGAGCAGTGCTCCCCGCCGATGCCATCGGCCTGGCGGCGAAGTTGCTCAAAGACCACATGAATATCTTTATCAACTTCGAGGAAGAGATCGAAGCTGAAGCCCGCGGCGAGGAAGGCCGCATCCTGCTGCGCAACGATAATCTGAACCGCTCCGTCGAAGAACTCGAGCTTTCCGTGCGCAGCTACAACTGCCTGAAGAACGCCAATATTCAGACCATCGGCGAGCTGGTGCAGAAAACCGAGGCCGAGATGCTGAAGACCAAGAACTTCGGCCGTAAGAGCCTGAATGAGATCAAGGAAATCCTCGCGCAAATGGGCCTCTCGCTGGGTATGAAGATCGATGAGCAGGGCAATGCTGTTCCGGGTCCGACCAGCATTCCGCCGCAGACGGCGTTGTCGGCCGGCTTCGGGCGTTTCGATGAGGAAGATGAGCCGCTGGACTCTGTGGACCTGCAACTGCCCACCGAGACTGAGAACTTTTGAGAACAGCTGCTGGCTCCTGGCTTCTGGCGACGAGCTCTTGGGTGCGGATACGACTTTTTGTTTTTCCGCAACGAGGCTTGACGGTGGAAGCCGGGGGTTAGGAGATCAAAGTAAGTCAGAATTGAATAGAGCTGCTTGGTTCTAGCTTGCCGGTGCGAGTTGCCACTTTGCTGATTCCGCGGCAATCGAGCTAGGAGCTAGGAGTTGGAAGCTAGGAGCTAAACATGCGCCATCGCAATGCAGGATTCAAGCTCGGACGCAACACCAGTCATCGTCGCGCGCTCTTGCGCAACCTGGTCACCTCGGTCATCAACGAAGATCGCGTGGAGACGACTGTCGCCAAGGCTAAAGCGGTGCGTCCGCACATCGAAAAAATGATCTCCCTGGGTAAGAAGGGTGATCTGCACTCGCGCCGCCAGGCGCTCGCGTTTCTCACCACCGGCGACGCCGTCAAGAGGCTGTTCGATGTTGTGGCGCCGCGCTACGGCGACCGCAACGGCGGCTATCTCAGAATCATCCGCACCGGCTTTCAGCAGGGCGACGGCGCCGACAAGGCGTTCATCGAGCTGCTCGGCTCAGAGAAACAGCTCGAAGTGAAGCGCCAGAAGCGCGCCGATCTGAAAGCCAAGAAGCGCGCCGAACTGGAGAAGCAACTGGAAGAGCAAAAGAAGGAGTCGGAAGAATCCGAGGGCGAAGGCGGCGAACAGGCCGCGTAAGACACCCGCTCCACTACCCCTTCAAACTGATCGCAAATGCGATGAGGGCGTCTGCCGCGGCAGTCGCCCTCACTTTTTGCGGCAAGGGCTCTCAGGGCGCCGGCGCAGCGCAGATTGAAGCGCCTCTGCTGCGGTTGCGCCGGCCTATCTCTTCTGCTCGGGTGGAAACCACGTAAACTGAAATTCCACGACCGTGTCGTTGTTCAATCCCGGCTGATAGATCGGAGCTTTCCAGCGTTCGTACTGTACCCAGCCGCGCACCTCATAGTCTCCACGGAATCGCTTGACAGCCTGCGCCGCAAAATCGTTTTGCGTCGTCCCGCCCGGAATAAACATGGGCGAGGCCTTTGCGTTGCGGTACTGAAACTGCACCCATTCCTTCGGAGAGAGGTGGTAAGTCAGCCACGCCTGGCCCCCGTGCCCCTGCCGGCCAACCCAATCACCGACAAGGTTGCCGTTATTGGTCGGCCCCTGTCGCTCGATGTATTCCCAATACAGAAACTGGCCCTGGTTGATGCCGGCGTGGCTTGCCGGTTCCATGTCCGCGCCTTCAAGGCGAAGATCCAGATGCTGCAGCCCTGGAAATCGCGCCAGGTAGATTCCAGGTTGGTAGCCGGCGCGGCGCGGTGCCGCTACCGGGCTTACATCATCGTGCACCACCGAGTCCGTGTAAAGCGTTACCCACTGGCTGAGAAATGGCAGCCTCCAGCTGAAATCAAAAGTGCCGATGCGGTCTCCCGGATCGTCCCTGCCAAACTTCTCCGTTTCTGGAACGTTTTGAAAGCTGAAGAAACTATGCAGAAAACTGTGCAGGGTAACCGGCACGTGTCCTTCACCGCCCCACAGCGTCAGTCGATCGAAACCAATCTCAAGGTCGCGCGTGGGCTTGAAGCTGATCTTTTCCATATGCACCCACGGGTCGCCGGGATTAATTACATTGGGCTGCGGGTTCTGAACGGTGCCGGGATACGCAGGGTTCGGAACGAGCGTATGGCCCTTCAACCCGCCCACGAAGAAATCGTAACGAAACGGGCCGGTCAGCAGAGAAAGGCCCGGTACGCGCAGGGGCTCGACGCGGTTGATCTGGAATTCGTAGATGTTTTCGGCGTTGTTGCTCCATAACATCGATGCCCCTGAGGCGGGCGCCAGCCAATGATCTTCCTTACCGATCGATATCTCATGGCCCAGCAGATGATAGGACAACGCCGCCTCGAGTACTCGCGTTTGTCCCGTCGTCGCGATCGGACCCTCGGGAATCGTGGCAAATACATTGCCGAGAAAGGGAATGCCGTCGATATTGGTTGAGAGATCGGCCGCCAGGGCCGCAGTGTATCCCGTTGCGGATGGCGCGTACTGCGTTTCACCGCGAAAGTATAAAGAGAAACGGCCCGCCATGGCGCGGGCGCTGAAACCGCTGTAGTTGTTGAACCCTCCTTCGTACGGCCGGCCGTAGTCGTTGATTATCGTCTCGCCAAGATGAAAGCTGTCGCGCAGGGGTGTGCCCGCAATGCCGCGAAGCCGTGTGTAAGCGCTCTCGAGCTCAACTTGCGGTGCTGCGCCGGTGCTGCGATTGATATCCGGCTTGAACTCGCGCGCCAGCGCAATGTAGATCGAGCGCGCTTCGCTGTTGTGATCTGATTCGATGCGGTCGCTGCTCAGCTCGAGCATGTGCGCAATACTGGCGCGTGTCCAGGGGCGCAGGCCAAGGTAGGCGGTGTTGACGTATCCCAGCGCGTGCAGCCGGTCCAGGGCAGGATAGACCCAGTCGTCGACCGGAACATACACCGAGCCCTGTACGTCTGTTTCGGCCATTGATGCATCAAGCTCGGTGTCGCTTGGGAGAGGATCGTGGTCGATGGATCGCACTTGCGCGCGACTTACTGCCGCACAGCACAGGAGAGTAGCAAGGAAAAAGAAACGATATGTCACTCAAACCCCTGTCTGGCGATTGGAAGCAAACCACGCCGCACGGGATGCCTTGCCATCGAAAGATGGCCATGCCGTATCTTCTCTCCCGTGTTGCTTGCCGCAGATTGGGATTTCTCTTCCCATCGGTTTGACTGATTCGATCGTTTAGCGGCCATGCGCGGCCGCTGCCTGGGGCGCAATCGCAGATTTCGCAGGAAATTCAAAGCGAATCGTCCGATCCAAACCTTCGGCCAATGAGTACGGCCTGAAGAATCCTGTTGCCTCGATCCGGTTGGCGAGAAACTGCGTACTCTCGCAAAACTTGTGCACGCGAATAGCGCTGATGGGAAAACTTCTGCCCGAGATCCGCGCCATGACGTCGAGCACGTGTCCGCCGGCAAGCGCAAGGCGTTTCGGAATGCGGAGGCCTGAGCCGCTTCGGTTTAGGGAGTGCCGGATTTGCCGAACAAGTGCCGCGGTGTTCATATCGGGACCATCGGCATAATTGAAGACGTGCGTGCCCGCCGGCATAGCCAGCACGTGCATCAGAAACGCGGCCATGTTACCGACATACGCCATCGACTTGACGTTTTCTCCCCCTCCGACCATCAGAAAACGGCCTGAAGCGATCTGGCGAAGCAGGTTGTAAACATTGCCGCGATTGCCCTCGCCAAAGACGACGGCGGGCCGTACGATAATGAGGCTGCGGCTTGGATCTTCGGCGCCCCAGGCGCGATAGATGGCCTCGGCCTCGAGCTTCGTTTTGCCATATTCATTGAACGGCGCGAACGGCCCATTCTCGTCGACAGGTGCATCGTGGAAGCCGTAGACAGCCACGCTGCTGGTGAAAATGATTCTCTGGATCCCTGCGCTGCGCGCTGCCGCACACACCTCCGAGGCGCCATGCACATTCGTTTCGTGATAGAGCGAAACTGGACGCACGTCATCGCGGTGCGCCGCGGCAAGATTGATGATCGTGCCGGCGCCGCGAACCAGGTCGCTCAGCGTGTCGCGCATGCGGACGTCGCATTCTGACCAGCGATCGGGAAACTCGCTGCTTTTGCGTAAATCCCCGATGCGAAACGGAATCTGCTGTTTCGCCAGCAGGGATGCAAGACGGCCGCCGATAAAGCCGGAACCACCAAGGAGCACGACGTGGGCCGACGGTTCGCAGTCACCGTCCAGGTTCGAACCGTTGCAGATCATCGAATCCTACGATAGCAGACCGTCGATCAGGATGCGTCGGGCCCGGGCGATCTCGGCTCGTGGACTGACCCAATCCGTGATCGGCCTCACTGGTTGGAACAGGCAAGCCGCTTGGCGCGTTGGTTCACGGATTCCAGGAGCGCGGCTCGCTCCTTGCCATTCAGACAGACAAGCCATGCGGCGGTGAGCGTGCTCATCCCCCAAACGGCCCAGATCTTCCCGTCAAAGGCTGGAACTGCAGAGAACCACCAAAGGGGAACAAGCAGAACTGTTGGCGCCGCAATCGAACTTGGACGAACCACTCCGCAGAGAAACAGCCGCAGCCGGGGAATGGCGATTTTGGTGATTGTGAAGCGCATGTTGAATAGAAAGTGCGCGCCCACGCTTACGAACGAGCCGATAAGGGTTCCATACGCCACGCCGATTGCGCCAATGTGAGCCGCCAGGTAAATGCTGAAAATCACGTTCGTGATGGCTTCCGCAATCACGCCGGCGATCGCGATCCGTTGGTTGCTCGTCGCAACCAGCATGCTCGCGTATGGGGCGCACGTATTCCGCAAAATGTTCGCGAGCAGAAGAATGCGGAGATAGCCTATCGAGTGCTGCGCATAGACCGGGCCAACCCATACGCGGAGTATCCAGTAGCCGGAAACCATCAAGGGAAGTCCCGATATCAAAAGGATGGCCGTTGTGTATCGCGTCACTCGAGCCAGCACTTCGCCCAGTTCGCCGGGACTGCGCAGAACGCTAAGCGCGGAAATGGAGGGCATCAGTGGAGCCAGAGCCGCACCGAGGATTGCTGTGACAAAACTGACCGGCAGAACGGCCACCGAGTAAAAACCTGTCTGGCGAAAGTCGTACTTTCCCACGATCGTTAAGTCCAGGCCGCTTACGCAAAGCATGCCCACGGTCCAGACCGCGAGGGCCGAGCAATAGCCAAATATCTTCCGCATGCAGCTGAAATCGAGCCCCCGCAATTGAATGCGAATCCGGGAGGCCCAACGGCGCCAGGCTTCGATTTGCAGCAGCCCTGTGAAGGTATTGACCGCTGCGACCAATGCCCCCATCACGATCAGGCCCCGATGAAAGGCGACTGCTCCAAGCACTACGGCGGCGTACAGCAGGCGATTGGTGAGAAGAATAACCGTTGGCGCCGCATAGCGCTGGAGCCCATAGAAAATGGCCGAATAGATGGAGCACAAAAGTCCAAATGACAGCGACATTCCAACATAAACCAGACTGAGTCGAACCTCGCGGTAAAGCGAGGAAGGCATGTCATGAAACAGCCGGGGCACTTGCCATGCCAGGACCAATGTCAAAAGAACGCCGCCTGCGCAAGCCATCGACATCAGTGCGAGGCCCGCGCTGGCGTGGACGCCGGCAGCTTCGGCGTCGTTCCTGGCCTCGTGTTCTGCCACGTATTTCGAAATCCCCGATTGTATTCCGAAATCCAGATACGCGACGAATGCGCCCAATTGCAGAATCAGCACCCAGGCCGAATACATTTCCACTGAGAGCTTATGCACCAGATAGGCGGGCAATATAAGAGCGATGACCCCAGTGACCAGAATGCGGCTCACATTGATAAGCGAATTCTGGGCGAATGTTCGAGCAGCCCCGCGCAGTCCGCCGAATGCGCGCGCTCCTTCGGCCGACACATGTCGCTCAGCTTCATCCTTTTGTTCCAGGGCTCTTCCCTCAGGGTGAACTTGGCACATGATCCTTTGATGTCTAAATGAGGATACTGGGCTAGATCGTGCGCTCCTGCAGCGCTGCAGGCGGGCATTCTTCGTTCCGCCGTGCAACCTCGGCCGATTGAGCGCAAGCTTGATTGAGCGCCTGGGGATGCCGCGAGCCGGCATTGGGCGGCGGAAACGCAGAAATCAGCTTTGCCTGGCGCCAGGATCTCGGGAAATGAGTGCGCGAAAAAGAAGACTCAACTCGGACGATGCGGCCGGAACCTGCGCTCGCCCCAACCCGTCCCGATTCTTTGGGCGCTGCGCGCCCTGAAGCTTGCATTACTGGATCACGTTGAGCGCTGCCGCGCCGAGCGCCAGCTGCGAAAACATCTGCGACCAATTCATCACCCCGTACAGCGGTGAAGGCTTTAGGATCTTTTCCGGAACCACGATGGTGTCACCGGGGAAGATATGCAGGTTATTGAACTCGCTTCCCCACGGTCCGTTCGTTGTGTCGCGGCTGACCACTTCGCCGTCGGCCCGAATGATAAACTCTCGGCGGCGATCGGCGTCCTTATTGGCGCCTCCTGCACGATGCAGGTAGAGGCCGGCACGCGACCCTTCCGCATAAAGGAAAGAATTCTGATCGTAGACCGCTCCCACGACGTTGACCGTTGCGGGAAGGTGAGGAACCACGAAGCGGTCGCCATCTTCGAGTGTGACGTCGGGCAGGCTTTCCACGCCCGAACTTGCGGGTTGCAGCGAAAGCACAATCCGTCCCGTGGCGCGAATCCTTTGCAGGCTCGCCAGTAAGGATTGCTCACTGTTTTGCGCTACGGTGCCGGTGGCCAGTCCCTGCGTGACCGGTGATGATGCCAGATTGACAACGTTTCTCTGAATCGCAAGAGACAGGCTTTGCACATACTCGTCAATCCGCGCCTGCTGGACGGAGCGGGTCGACACTCTCGTGAATTCTGAACCGTAAAGATAGGCATTCCCCGTCAGACCGCCGGCGCGCTCCACAAGATGACGCAGGGTCTCGCCAGGCTGGACGGAATAGACGCCGGCATGAACAAACTCGCCTTCGAGCCTGACCAGCTTGGTTTGCTCTGCGACTGGCACATTGATATCGGCCTGCGAAAAGATGGTGACGACGTCCCCGGCCTGAAGCGCCAGGTCCTGAGAAGCATCGTGCTGCAGGATGAGCTTGCCCAGGTCAAAGGGCAGCAAATCAGTCTTCAGCGTCTCCGGGTTAAGACGCTCGATCAGCGCATAGTCCCAGTCGATCTCCGGAGCTGCAATCTGCACCTCGTTCCTTTGTACAGCGACTAGGGCCTGGCGGGGATTCGCCACTCCCTGTGTGGCCAATGGAGTGTTTCCTGCAAGTTGTTGCCCGCCGGGTCCAGTCACCTGTCCACCGTTGGCGTACTGTCCATAGGCGGTTTGGTCTTGCGGATTCCCTGGCTGCATGCCATTGATGTTTGGCAAGCCGCTCTGTTCCTGTGATAAAGACGGCGCCCCGCTGCCCGCTTCATTCAATCCACTGGTTGCTTGCGGCGGCACTGGTGCCGGAACTGCAATGGGATGATTGTCCGTGGGCTGGCGCAAACTCGCCAGATCAAGGGCTGACTCGAACTCCGGCGTGGGCAGTCCAAGCTGCGCTCGGCGCCACCAGTAATTGCGCGTGATCAACGAGTCTTTATCCGGAATCAGTTCGCTGACGCGCATGCCTTCATGCCATGCAAATCGCCCCGGATTTGCCGTGTTGCCCCGCAACGTGACCGTTTTCTGGTAGCGAGGCACGATCGAATACAGACGGATCAGGTCTCCATCGGCGACCGGAGTGGCAAGCCCCGCCTCGTCGTATGCCGCTTCCATGGCATGCCGGTCGCGGTGCTCATCGATTCTCTCAATCGAGATACGCGTCTCCGCTGCCACCGCCGACGCGCCCCCGGCGTCAGTCAGAATGCCGCCGATTGTTTCCTCCGGACGCAATTCATAAATCGCGGGATTGCGCACGCTGCCGAATATCGCGGCTTGCGGGCCCACGGGAGGAATAAAGATGACGTCGCCGGATTGAAGCTTCGCGTCTTTCGTCTTGTCCCCTCTGATCAGCAGATCGTAAAGATCGAAGCGCGTCACAACTGTCCCGTTCCGGCGCAATTCAATGGCGCGCATCGATCCCTCAACCGACGGACCACCGCTTGAAAACAGCGTGTCGACGAGAGTGCTCAGCGAACTCACCGTGTAGACCCCGGGCTGCCGGGCCTCTCCTGCGAGATAAACCTGAATAGCGCGAATTTGACCTACATCGACGGTTAGATCGAAGTTGTGATAGACTCGGCCCACCGCTTGTCGCAGATGCGCATCCAGTTCAGAAAACGCCAGACCGGCCACATGGATTTGGCCCACTTGGGGCAGATAAATCTCGCCCGAGCGGTCCACGCGCACATTCGATTGCAGGCTAACCTGCCCCCACACGCGGATCCGTAATTCGTCACCGGGACCGATCACGTAGTCGGCAGGCACCGGCGCCAGCTCAATCGGGGCAAAAGTCGACGGGACACGGCGAAACAAATCCGCTCCATAGATGGGCAGCACGAGTCCTGAAGTGGAAGCGACGAATTTCTGCAATTCCGTGAGCGGTTCGGGCGGAAGAAGTGACGCTTGCCTCGCAGATCTGCCGCTAAGCTGCTCGATGTCCGAGTAGTTGAAAGGAAGATTCCCAGGTGAGTTCAGATTTCCATTCGGCGAAACGCTCGCCGGCGCCGCGCCCCCAAACTGCGTTTGCAACCCACCTTGCTGTGCCTGGCTGGTACACGCCAGGGTGGTTGACAGTAGCGGGTCACCGCAGTCGATTTCGCCGGGAGTCTGCCCCACAGCTTCGCATGCGAATGGAATTGTCAGGACGAGAAAGCCGAGGCACTTGGCGATGGAAGCGCATTGTCTGGACGGAGCAGAGAAGACACGACTTATGCGGTTTCTTACGCTTCCTCCGCACTGTGGCGAACGCATGTCACGAGTCTAGCACGGGGAGCAAATCGCCCTTTGCTCCAAGGGGTTACCAGGCTCCAGCCGCAACCCGAAATAGCTCGTCAATCAGAAACCGGCCAAGTCGTCACCCGACGGATTCCAGGCGGCGATTGTAAACGATTACCGAGGAAAACTGCGACCTCCTCTTGCGGCTTTGCACAGCTCATTTCTTCATTTGTGATTCGAGACACATAGTCCGGCGAAAGAATCATTGAATATGTCATACTATTACTTCGAACTTTGATATATTGTTTGCGTTGCTCCCTTGACTGGCGTTGTTCCACGGCACGGTGAATTGGGATCTTCCAGCTCAGCGTGATGCGGAATTTGCAGGGACACGTCCAAACCTGAAAGCTGCGGCACATTGTCGATCGTTCATTGCTGTATCGACCGCAACTGGAACCGCATGTTCGTGTCTCCACCACTGAAACTCTGCTGGTAGAACGCTCGATTCGCACATTTTGGGGAGAATTCGCTTGAGTACCGAGCCGCTGAGCTGTCGCGTTGCAAGCGCGGTGGATTTGTCGTCGTTCACGTTGAGTGGGGGACTTCCAAAAGAAGCTGGTGTTGGGGCGACGGCGCGTCCGGTCTCAATGACGCCTGAGCCTTCAGCAATGAGTACTGAGAACCAGGTCAGTTTGCCTCCCAACCGCCGCTCTTCGTTGACTGACCTTGAATTTGTTCCCGGATGGCAGGGATTGAGCGCCTGGTCGGGGTCATTGGCAAAGCGTATTTTTGACTGCGCTTGTGTGCTGTTGTCGGCGCCCGTTGTGCTGCCCCTCATGCTGATCACGGCTCTGACTGTGCGATTGACCTCGCCCGGTCCGGTTTTTTTCCTTCAGGAGCGGATTGGGCGTTTCGGCCGTCCCTTCACGATCTTCAAATTCCGCACGATGATGCACACTGTCGGAACACCGCATCGCCCTATCGCCATTCCAGACAGTAGTTGCTTCACCTCAGTGGGACCCTTTCTTCGCCGCTGGAAGCTGGATGAATTACCTCAGCTCATCAATGTGCTGTTGGGCCACATGAGCCTGGTGGGCCCGCGGCCCAAAATGCGAGAGCATGTCAGATACGACCTTCCCTGCCGCCCGGGAATCACTGGCATGGCCACGATCGTATTCGCGTGCGAAGAAGACATTCTCGCCTCGCTTGCCAAGGATCAGGTGGAAGAATACTTCCACGCTGTCGTTTTGCCGGCGAAGCGGCGGCTCGACGCGAACTATATGTCGCGGGCGACCTTCCTTTCCGATCTGCAGCTCCTTGTCAATAGCGTCCTTCGGCGATGGGATTCGCGAGCCCTTGAGGAGATCGCGGTTGCGGCGGCATTCGGGATCAAACAAGCCCTCGCGCCCGAAACAGGCTATCGCCCGGTGTCAATTGCCCGCCAGAAACCGAAACCGATAAGAACTGAACCGACTGCGGATGCGGAAGAAGTGACACTCATGTGAGCGCGGCGCCGTCACGGTCTGCGAATTCAATGTGTGCTCAATGAAGCAGATTCCCCCTGGCCAGCGATCCATCGGAGTCCGTCTCCCAAGCCAATAAACCTCAGTTCTCCCCAGGCGCTGAGTGGGCCTGACGACTCCGCGCAGCCGCAAGCGCGATTAAGATCGCAACGAAAGCGCCGGAGCAATCCAGCAGGACATCCCACGCGGATGAAGTCCGGTTCGGCAGGAAGCTCTGGTGCCACTCGTCCCAGCTCGCTACTGAAGCTGTGCCCAGCAACGCCAGAGCTGCCTGTCCGGCTCCCCGCATGTCCTGCAGGCTCATGCGCCACGCTCGCAGCCAGGTAAGTCCCACCACACCGTAGCCGAGAAAATGCCCTGATTTCCGAATGACGTGATGCATCATCTCCCAGCGCGCATCGCTGACCGGCCCAAAAAGCGCCTGGAAGATCCAGCGCAGCGGTCCTGAGGTATGGTTCGAGCCGAAGTACTCGGTCGATTCCATCGCAATCACTGCGGTGCTTGCTGCAACAGGCCACCACGCGCTGATCCAGAATTTCAGACCGCGCCTGCTACTCGACATGGTAGTTGGGCGCTTCGCGCGTAATAATCACGTCGTGCACGTGGCTCTCGCGCAATCCCGCGCCTGAAATGCGAACGAACCGTGCTTTCTCCTGCAATTCCGCGATTGTGCCGCAGCCCACGTAGCCCATGCCGGAGCGTAAGCCGCCGACGAGCTGGAATACCATCGCCTCCAGCGGTCCCCGGTAGGGCACGCGGCCCTCAATCCCTTCCGGGACAAACTTGGCTAGGCGGTTTTCGTTGGCGCGCTCGCGCTGCACTACGTCGGTGGGCCCGGTGTCCGCGCCTGCCAAATCAGCCGATCCCTGAAAGTATCGCTCGCCTGAGCCCTGGCTCATTGCGGTCAGTGAGCCCATGCCGCGATAAGTCTTGAAGCTGCGCCCCTGGTAGAGGATCGTCTCACCGGGGCTCTCATCCACCCCGGCGAACAGCGAACCGATCATCACCGTGCTGGCGCCGGCCGCAATGGCCTTGGTGACCTCACCCGAGTATTTAATCCCTCCATCGGCGATGACCGGAATGCCGCGCGTGCGCGCCGCGCGCCAGGCCTCGGCTATGGCCGTGATTTGCGGCATCCCCGCCCCCGTGACCATTCGCGTCGTGCAAATCGATCCCGGGCCGATGCCCACCTTGATGGCGTCGGCGCCCGCGTCCATCAGCGCCATCGCCCCATCGTATGTGGCCACGTTTCCGGCCAGCAGCGCAACATCAGGAAAACGCTTCTTCACTTCGCGCACGGCGTCAAGCACCCGCGACGAATGACCGTGTGCCGAGTCTACGGCCAGCACGTCGGCACGGGCCCGCACCAGCTCCGCGGCGCGCTCTAGATAGTCCCCGGTTGCCCCGATGGCTCCGCCTACGCGTAGCCGCCCCTGCGCATCCTTGCTGGCGTTGGGGTATTTCAGCTTCTTCTGGATGTCCTTGACGGTAATCAGGCCTTTGAGCTCGTACCCGCCATTGACCACTAAAAGCTTCTCCACGCGATGCTTGTGCAGGATAAGCTCGGCTTCTTCGAGAGTGGTGCCAACCGCTACGGTGATGAGATCGTCCTTGGTCATCACGTCGCCGACCGGAACATCGGTGCGCGTCTCAAATCGCAAATCCCGATTGGTTAGGATTCCGACAAGCCGCTTGCCCTGCGTCACCGGCACGCCCGAGATGCGGTAGCGGCGCATGATCTCCAGCGCGTCGCCGATGGTCTTTTCCGGACCGATGGTCACCGGATCGACGATCATGCCGCTCTCAGAGCGCTTCACTTTGTCGATTTCTCCGGCCTGGTCGGCCACAGTGAGATTGCGGTGCACGATGCCGATGCCTCCCTGCTGCGCCATGGCAATCGCCATCCGTGACTCGGTTACGGTGTCCATCGCCGAAGAAATCAGCGGCGTGTTTAACGTGATTTCGCGTGTGAGCTGCGTTTGCGTGCTCACTTGCACGGGAACCACGTCACTGTAAGCGGGGACCAGCAGGACGTCGTCGAATGTAAGAGCTTCAGAAAGATTTTCAGCCAGCATGACAGTGTGGATCGCCCAGCGGACACAGAGAACTTGCCTGGCGGGCGGTTCCCATTATTGTAGCGGAGGATCGCCGGTAGCCCGCTTGCGGCCAATGTGAATCCCCGGCCGCGAATCTGAAACTCCGGCCGGACGCTCGCTCAATGTTTGTTGCCGGCAAGCCACGGCAAGCGAATCGCCCAGCCCGTCAATCCGCCCAGCGCCCCGCTCACCGGCACGACAGCGATATGCCACACCAGAATGTGAGCCGCCTCAAAGTTAGGACAGTGCAATTCAAGCATGCCGATACCCGCTAGCCCCGCGAGTGTTCCGGCCACCCATCCGGCGGTAGTGCTGTTCACGGCAAAGCCGCGGTGCAGCAGCAGCCAACCCAGCAATCCCGCAGGAATCGCATGCAGGACGCCGGTGGCCAGGCAGGCCACGCCTGCCGATACGAAGTGGTCGATCTGGTGGTCCCTGAAAAGCATCGCAAACATCGCCAGCAGCGCAATGACAACAAATCCTGAAAAAGCCGCCGGACGGAAGCGCTGGCGGCTGGCCGGAATCATTTGATCCACAAAAGTTGTTGCCGCCAGCCAGGTGAGAACGGCAAGCACGGGAAAAACGATCCAGCGCTCGAGTAAATCCATCTTTTGAAAACCGAAGAATCCCAAACGCATCGCGCCCGCAAGCGAGATCGCCGCGCACACCACGACCAGCCCGGCGGTCAGAATCCAACCCGGCGGCAGTGCGCGCACCGGTTGCAGCGAAGTCCTGATTGAGGCGGTGATCGACCCAAGGACCTGCGGATCCAAATCATCTGGAGCCTGTGCGGCTTTGTTCAGGACATCGTCGATTTCTTCATCTTTCACGAGAGTCCTCCTTTCTGCCACTTTCCCGGGCTCGCGGTGCTTATTGTCTCCCGTAGTTTCTTGTAAGCGCGATGCACTTTTTGCTTTACCGATCCGACACTTGAAGATGTGGCGCGGGCGACTTCCTCGAGCGACATGCCCTCTACCTTCAGCATGGTGATCACTTCGCGCTGGCTCGCGGGAAGCGGCGCTAGCCATTCCTCCAGTCTCGCCATCGGATTGTCCTCGCGCGGCATCGTCGACGGCTCCATGGCGATCGCGTCAAGTTCCCGCTCGCGTGCAGCGGTGCGAACCGATTTTCGATAATGATCGACGCGTATATGCCGCGCGATCGCGTAAAACCAGGGCAGAGCCGGTTCCGTCGGCCGATAGGTGTGCCTCACCTTGTGAACGCGCAGCCAGGTTTCCTGCAGCAGGTCGTCGGCGTCGGCGCGGCTCAAGGACTGCGCAACAAAGTATCGGTGCAGGCGAGGGCTGATCCGGTTGATCATTGCTGCAGCGGCGCCAAAATCTCCCTGCTGGTAGCGGGACATCAGCATCTCGAGATTTTCGCCGCCATCCATGAGATCGAAAGCCTCGCTTGAATCATTATCAGCATTGGCCCCTGCGCGCAATCGCCAGGCCGCAATCACATGAATAGCCACCAACCCCACCTGCCTCTTGCTCTTTCGCTCATCGGCAGCTAAAAGTTACGCGCCATGACCGGAATTCAGTGAAATTTCATTCCGCCGCGATGCAACGCGCTTGAGCGTAACTTCATTCCCGGATGAAGCGAATACCAATTGGTGAGGCGCATCGGGTCCCTGCCAGAATCGCCGGTCCCTGGAGCCTTGCGCATCACAACTTCAGACAAACTTCAAGGAGTTCCCCATGCATAGGCAAAGAGCTTTGTTAGCAAGTGTGTGCCGCTTTGGACTGATTCCGGCAGCCCTCGTATTTTTGAGTGCGCTCACGGCAGCAGGCCAGAAAGGGCGCAGCGCTCTCGTAATCACCAGCACCAACAACCCGGGCGGCAACGCTGTGGTGGTGTTCAAACTCGATACCTCCGGTGCGCCGTCTCTCTCTCTCATGGAAACCCTGCTCACGGGCGGCAAGGGAGGCGCCAGTACGAATGCAGGCATTGTGCAATTCAAGGATGATTTCGGCGCGGTGGCAAACTACGGATCCAATACCGTCAGCCGGCTGGCCAGGGACGGCGACTCCATTTCCGTCGGGCCGGCAATTCCTCTGGCGCCCGAGTGCGAAAAGCCCGATTCGGTTGCACTCACCGGGAATCATCTTTTCATTGTGGGCGCCAATTGCGCCGAAAGCCATGCTTGGCCCTGGGGCAATGTCGACGGGCCGGTGGTGAGTTTATCTGACCCATCGGCGGCGCAGATTGTCGTAGGCCAGGACTGGGCAGCCGTTACCTTGAGTTCGGGATCGGTTCTGCAACTTCCCCTGACCGGCGAGGGCGGCGTCCTCAGTGGAACAAGCACTCCCATCAGCTTGCCCAGCGACGCTGACGCTGTCCCCCTGGGAGCTGCTTTCTGGGGCAACGTCCTCGGATTTACGCCAGCCCACAGTCCTGACAGTTTCGCGATTCTCGATCGAGACGGAACGGTGAATCCCGTCGCCGGGCCTGCGCCTTCCTATCCCGTCAACGCCCCATGCTGGGTGGCCAAAGGCGCGGGGAACATCTGGTACACAGGAAACTCCCCGGGCGACGCGATTAGCATCTTCTTCAGCGACGGCCAGGGCGGCGTGTTCTACAAGTCGGTAGCATTGCCGGGCTCGCCCACCGATATCACCGTGTCGCCCGACGGCAAATGGCTCGCCGCCATCTACAGCGCAAGCAGCCAGGCCTATGTCGCCGTATTCTCGATCGATCAATATGGCGATCTAACTCCGGCTGCAACCTCACCCGCCATGGGTGTCGCCTCCTTCAGCGGCGTGGCCTTCAGCCAGTAGGCCGGTCGCGCCCGCCATCGCGGTGGATTCCCACGTCTCAGAGGCCGGGCGTGGGGCCCTCCCGCGCACCCCGCTTCTTTAGCGGCTTCCGCGCAAAGTGATACAGCGAAAACGCCAGCGCGGCGAATCCAAGCACCGCAACGAAGTTGTTGTCCAGGAATGTATGCGGCAGGTTGAGCAGGTCGCGGTTATCGTAGTACGTGGCTTCCACAGCTTTGAGCGCGACGCCGATGAGTCCGGCGATACCGCCCGCTGCAATCAATCCTGAGGCGAACAATGAGCCGGGCGAGATGTCTTCATTGCCCGAGGATTCCCCGGTCCGCCTGGCCGCGGCGTCCACCAGCCAGCGCACCACGCCGCCGCAGAAGATTGGCAACGTGGTCCCGATCGGCAAATAGGCCCCCACAGCAAACGGCAATGAGCGGAT
>Ga0335074_10001278_pt1 | contig 34330 bp, 28 predicted proteins | sample Lox_Sample_23_FD_206715 | JGI IMG/M metagenome (GOLD analysis project Ga0335074, IMG submission 206715) | Soil microbial communities from Loxahatchee National Wildlife Refuge, Florida, United States - Lox_Sample_2.3 | ecosystem: Environmental > Terrestrial > Soil > Wetlands | place: USA... | reverse complement strand
CGGTACCGTGGGGCGGGCCGGATTGCCGTTCACATCGACCGCGGGAGGAGAGCCTTGCTCAACCAGCTCGTACATCGCGATCGGTTCGATCGTGAGGTTCTCCATCGGCTGCCAGAGCAACTGCGCACGGATCGAATCGACGTTGGTCGTGTTCACGCCGTCGAGTGCCTCCTGCAGGGGCGCGGAGTAGAAATTGCTCGGACGAGTCACTTCGGGAAAAACACCGGCATCGACAGGGACGGTCCCATCGGCTATCACCAGGCGCTTGATCCACCCGCTGTCACTCGTGAATGAGCCCACGACGCGCACGGCCGCGGTGTCGCCCAGCGGCAGATTGACCATCGCGTTTTCCTGATGGTTGATGTCACCGCCGGAGCTGGTCCCGGAGACCACTTCCTGCGCACTGGCCGCGTAGGTATTGAGCTGAGGAGCATTGGGAAGAACCCGGATGGTTCCGCCCATGGAGCTCGACCCATAGAGCGTCCCCTGCGGCCCGCGCAGCAGCTCGACGCGTTCGACGTCATAGAGACCAACGTCCGTGAGGTCCTTGCCAAGCTGCGAGTCCGTGGCGGACGACAGCGGTATCTCGCCGAAATACAAACCCACCATCGAGGAGTTGCCGCCCTGGGAGTTCAGACCGCGGACCTCGAACTCCATCTCGCCGGGTCCCCCGGTGTTGCGGACAGCGATGCCGGGCACCGAACTGGCCAAGCTATCCGAGTCTACGATGCCCATGGAGGCGATCTGTGCGGCGGTGACCGCCGTGATGCTAATGGGGGTGGTCTGAACCGCGGTTCCGCGCCTAGTCGCCGTGACCACGACTTCCTGTAGCGCGGGTTGCTCCGTAGCGGGCTGCTCCGTAGCGAGCGCCCCCTCCGTGTGTGCCAGAACGAGGACCAGCGCCGCTGCGAGGCATGGAAGAGCGGGATGCGACTTCACGGTGAACGTCATCGGCGGGACCCCACAAGTCTGAACGCCGCCTGCGTTACCGAAAAATCATAGAATCGACGATGCAGCGGTTCTTGCTTCGGGTTGCCAACTGCTTGCCCCCCGCTGCCAGGATCTGCGTGCTCGGTAGGTGCGCCAGACCGCGAACCACAAGATCGGGCGCGATGCGCGGGATCCTCTGCAGATCTCTGCAGCTGGGTTGGCTCGCCGCCCCCCATGTCGGCTCCCCGCAGCCTGTCGTGCTAGGCGTGTCCGCGGTCGTAGAAGATGTGAGCCGGTTCGGCCTCGACGGCCGTGAGGTCCGGGGCGGTTATGCCCGAGGATTCGTCGACCTCGCGGTATCGGCCCTTGAAATGAAGGAGCGGCCGGTGCGGCTCGATCCCTCGATGAAGCCCCACCACCCGTCCGATCACGATCCAGTGATCACCGCCTTCGATGATCTCGTGTATCTCGCAGCCGACTGCGGCGAGCGCACCCTCGAGTCGGGGCGCACACTGCGCCGGGACGAACCGAAACGGCGGCGGAGCTCGGTCGCGCCATGCCCCCGCGAAGTAGGTTGCGAGTGCCTCCTGGTCGGCACGCAAAAAGTTGATCGTGAAGCCGCGCATGCGATCGAGCCCGGCGCCAAAATTCGATCTCTTGGCCGGGCAGAACAGGACGAGCGGTGGCTCAAGTGAGACCGAAGACACCGCATTCGCGGTCATTGCGTGCAGCAAACCCGCAAAGTCAGCCGCAATCACCGTCACTCCGCTCGCGAAAAGGCCAAGGGTCCGGCGGAACTCGCCCGCGTCGATCGGATTCGGTGATGGTGCATCGATCGAGGAAGTCCGCTCCAGCCCTTCGAGAAACATCTACGTCAACCGTCAACCGTCAACCCGCCGTGAATGCTTCCTCGCGGCCGCGCTTCACGAACTCCTGAACCTTCTCCGCGCACTCGCGAATCTCCGCACTATGGCCCGCAACGAGCGCGCCAGCCATGCGAACCGGATCGCCAAAGAAGAACCGCTCGTACAGCACCTGCCGTGAGCCGAAAGCCGACACGGCCGTGTCCCAAGCCAGTCGATACAGGGGGATGCGATCATGTGCCTCCGCCCGCGCCGCTTGGTAATATTTGCGGATGTCCTCTGCGAGTGGACCCTTCACATCATCGAGGGTTGGCATCGCGACGAGGCCGCTCGCCCCTATTTGCTGGATGATCTCCACCATGCGCGGATACAGACGCGGGTAGAGATTGCGCGCAGCATCGAGAGGACTCCAAGCGGGCCGCATGACACCCCATTCGTCGAGCTCCGCGTCCACCTCGGCTGTGCGGAGGAACGCCTTCATGGTCTCGAGGTTCACCCAGATCTCCGCGAGCTTCTCCTGGATGTGCTGAAAAACCTCAGCGCCGATCGCGTTCACCATGAGATGCGCGAGCCCAAGCAGAAACTCGGTCTTCGCAATATTCTTGACAACCACCTGGTGCGTCATGTGCATCACCGCTCCGGTACGTGCATACGCCTGGTTGCAGCGCTGTATGTCACGGTGGAGGAAGACGTTCTCCCAGGGAACGAACACATCGTCGAACACCACGACCGCATCCATCTCCTCGAATCGCGAGCCCAGTGGATGATCGAAGTGCGAGCGCCCATAGTCGACGCTCTCCCGGCAGATGAACCTCAGCCCCGCTGTGTCGTTCGGAATGCAGAACCCGAAAGCATACGGCGCATCTTCCTCGGGACTCTTCAGGAGTGTCGACGGAAAAACCATGATCTCGTCCGAGATCGGCAGCGTCGCGAGCATGCGGCAACCACGAATCACCATGCCCGCGTGCGTCTCTTCCTTAATTCTAGCGGCCAGGAAGGGGTCAGCCTGCCGCGCGGCGCTCGCCGCCCGGTTGGCTTGCGGCGGGATGAGTGTATGCGTCAGACAGAGGTCGTTCTCGCGCAGATATTCGTGGTACCGGACCGCATTCTCACCGAAGCGCGGATCTGCCTCGGACAGAAAGGGCGCTCCCGCGGCGTAACCCGTCATGGCTCGATTGATGTAGTCGGGCACTCGGCCCATCATGCCGTGCGTGTAATCTGCCCAGAGCTTCATGGCGAGGCTGATGCTGGCAAGCTCCGCTTGGGTCTTCGGCATGAGGAAAGAGCGCCCGACCTTCCTCCCGCTGGTCGGTGAGTCGCACAGGGCGAGCTCGGAGCGCTCCCACTGCAGGTCGTAAAGCGCCGCGAGCGTCGACACGCCGCCCCTGAAAGCGGGGTGGGCCGTGACGTCGCGGACCGGTTCGCCGCGGTACCAGATCGCGGGCGGCCGGTCTCTCAACCGTTGAAGGACCTGCTCGCCGTGTCGAGCCCCGCTCGCCGAAGGCTCTGGAGTTACCCCGCCTGCCGCGGCCTGCTTGCGAGTGCCGGTGACGCTCGCGATCGTCGTCTCGTGCGCCATGCGTCCCCTCCGCTGCGTCCCCGCGAGGCTTCCGCGGTGCGGCAAAGCTATTTACGATTAGGCTAACGACTTGCACTAATCGTAATGCGACGATCGAGCGGGAGTCAAGGCGGCAAACTACGGTTCCGGTCACTCGGCTACGGCATGAAAGGGTTGAACATGGCGTCGCAAAAAAAGAGACTGCAGCGGGGAATTCAGTCGATCGAGGTCGGAGGGCGGCTTCTGCAGGCGCTCGCCGAATCGACGGGACCGATGATGCTGCGCGACCTCGCCGCCGTGGCGGGGATGCCGGCCCCGCAGGCGCACCGTTACCTCGTGAGCTTCGCCCGCATGGGATTCATCGAGCGGATTGCCGAGAGTAGCCAGTACGACCTCGGCTCCTTCGCACTGCAGCTCGGCCTTGCGGCTCTCGGGCGTCTGGAACCGGTGACCGTCGCGGCTCCGACGCTGGCAGCGTTGAGGCAGGAAATCGGCCAGACGGTTGCGCTTGCGGTGTGGGCCAACCACGGAGCGACGATGGTGCGCTGGCTGAGCGCCGACACACCGGTTGCCGCGACGTTGCGCGTCGGCTCGGTCATGCCGCTGACGCGCTCGGCGACGGGCGGCGTGTTCCTCGCCTTTCTACCGCGCGGCACGACCGAGCCGCTCCTGAAAAGAGAGCTGCAGGAGAATGGCCGCCACGGAATCGCCCCGACGACCGAGGCCGAGATCGAGGCCTCCGTGCAACGCACGCGTCGCATCGGCGCGGCGCGCACCAGTGACTTCATTCCGGGCATCGCAGGGATCAGTGCCCCCGTGTTCGATCACACCGGCGACATGGTCCTCGCGCTAACGGCGCTTGGCTACAGCAAGCCGTTCGAGGTGCAACTGGGAGCGCTTACGGCGGCGGTCTCCAAAGCCGCCGTACGCCTCTCGGCACGACTCGGATACAGAGCTCCGAGTCGTGACTAAGGCGCGAGAAGCCATTCGCGCAGGAGGCTGTTAAAGCGCTCCGGGGCCTCGAGATTGGGGAAATGTGCCGTTTCCTCGAACACCCAAAGTTCACTGTTGGGCATGTTTGCCATGATGACGTTGGCACTCTGGGGACCGGTGTTCGCGTCCTGGTCCCCGCACAGCACCAGCGTTCGACAACGCAACCGACGGATGACGGGCCGTAAGTCCATCCGCTGAATGGCGCGCGCAATTCCGATGTAGACCCGCGGCTCCATGGCCGCCAGGCGCCGCCGAAAGCGCTCCATCATCTCCGGATGGGCGGCGAAAAATCGCGGTGTAAACCAGCGTTCGACCGAGGCCCGGGCGAGGGCTGTCATGCCCCGCGTCTCGACCTCCTGAATCCGTCGTTGCCAGATCTGAGCTCGAGCCGGCTCGGTTACACAGGCCGTACTACATAGGACCAGGTTTCTGACGCGCTCCGCATGTGCTGCCGCGAACACCTGCGCCACCTCGCCACCGACCGAGATGCCGACGAGCGACGCACGCTCCGCCTTGAGATGATCCAGGATCTCTACGATGTCCTGCGCCATCGCGTCGAACGAATAGTCCCCGTCCGGCGGCGGCGGCGATTGTCCGTGGCCGCGCAGATCGAATGTGGCAACCCTGAACGAGGGCTGCAAAGCCTGCACCGCCGCTGACCAAAGGCTCGCATCCGTGCCAAGAGCGTGGCACAGGACGACCCAGGGGCCCTGCCCCTCCCACTGATAATGGAGGGCACCCCTCGCCGTGACGAGCGGTGCGGTTTGAGAGGTCAACGGCGACTCTCCGCCAGGCCACGCTGATGCGATCGCAGACCGATCGTCACCTGCCCCATAACTGCTGACCGGCGAGCCGGGCACCCGCAACGAGAACCTCCAGCTTCGCCCACATGATGGACGGATGTACACGCTGGACGAAGGGTCCCTGCGCGAAACCGCAGTCCGTGCTAGCGATTATGGCCTCGCGTCCTAGCAGACTCGCCAGTCTTGTCAGTCGCTCGCAGATGAGCTCTGGGTGTTCGACGACATTCGTTGCGTGGCTGATGACGCCCGGCAGCAGCACCCGTCCCGGGGGCAGCTTCACGCTCTTCCAAACGCGCCACTCGTGTTCGTGGCGCGGGTTGGCCATCTCGAGCAAGTAACCACCGACGTTCACGCGGAGAATAAGATCCACGATATCCTTCAGCGGGACGTCAGACATATGTGGGCCATTCCAACTGCCCCAACACACATGGTAGCGAGAGCGCTCCTCCGGGATACCTCGCAGCGCGCGATTGAGCGCTTCGACGCGCAGTTCCGCCCAGCGACGATAATCAGCCAAACTCCCAGGCGGAACGATCATGTCATAGTAGTGTGCGAGGTATGCGTCATCTATTTGAAGTAAAAAGCCGCCCGCAACGATCGCCCGATACTCCTCGTTCAGGGCGTCGGCCACCGCGAACAGGTACTCTTCGTCACTCCTGTAGTATTGGTCATCTCGGTCCGGCACCACGCTCGCGGGGGCCACAGCGGTCATAAAGGCTTCTTGGACTTTGATCCCACGCAAGGCTCGCCTGAGGCTCTCGATGTCACGCTGCACCGCCTCCTGGCCGATATATTTGATTGGTCCGCTGACCCTCCATGGTGCCATGCGCGTCAGACCCTGCGACGGATCGTATGCCTTATAGAAGTCAGCGAAATCCCTTCTATCCTTACCCGTAACTCCCCTTGGCATGGCGTCCGTTCCAGGGAGCTGGCTCACACCGCTCATCCGCTCCATCACGTATCGGGACCAGCTGATCGTCTTACCAAACTCCCCGTCATTCACCACGTCCAGCCCGATCCTGACTTGCGTTCGCACCACCTCGGCAACCGCCGCCTCGGTACACGCTGCCAATTCCCGATCCTCGCCGTGCTTGCCTTCCTCCTTCGCCCTCAGCAGCTTGACCAGCTCTGGCGGACGAATGAGGCTGCCAACATGCGTTGTCAGCAGCCTATCGATGCTCTTCTGCATATTCGCTTCCCCATCAGCAGCGCCGCCCCGCGCGGCATCACGCCCCGCGGTCGTCGCGCACCGGCATGCCTGCCGGATCCGCGAGCTCGATGCACGGCACAGCGACGCTCCCGACACGCCCCGCACGCCCGATGTGGACACCGTCGGCCGCGAGCGTCTCGATCTGTCCCTTGACCATCGCCGCGCCCGATCGGCCGCGAATCGTGAGGAGGCCCGGCACCTCGAGCCGCCCGACCTCGCTCACGATGTGGATCCCGGCCGCGCCTGCCCCGTGGGTCGTCACCGACGCGAGTCTGATGAGCGCGGCGGGCCCGTAGACCGCACACGCGCGCGCACCGTCGCCGAATGTCTCGACGCCCGCGCGCACCTCGAGACGACCGAGGCGACCGGCGTTGACGATCGCAACGGCATTGGGCCCATGGGTCGTCACGGCACCGCCCACGATCCACTCGTCGATCTCGCCCCAGTTGTCGATCGGTACCGCATTCGCACCGAAACTCACCTGCGGCCCGCTCGACTCGAGTTGCACGACGCGCGCGCCGGGCAGCACGAACGTGCCGCCACAGATGACACCGGTCTCGGACGCAGGCAGCGTGCTGTCGCAGTAGACCGCGCCGATGCGCACGTGCTGCGCCCATATGCGGCTGCCGCCGGGACCTACCGTGCCCGCGATGAACACGCCACCGCCGCGCACGGGCGCGTCGGGCGCACCGATCGACACGTCCTCGATCGCGAGCCTGAGCTCGTGTCCGGGAATGCGGTTCCACACCGTGATCGCGCCCTGCAGGCACGCGACACCGTTGCCCTGCGGCCGATCCGTGCGTGCGATCGTGTCAGCGGCACGCAAGTGCACGCGCGTGATGTCCAGTGCGTCGATCCGGTCGTCCCCGTCGAGCCGGCACTCCAGCTGCCCTGCGATGAGCAGGTCGCGCAGCGCGATCCGCCCCGCGGCAGGCTGCGCCCGCGAGGTAGTAACGAAGATTGCGCGTCGCGCGGGATCCGTCTCGATCGCGACCCCGGTGACCTCGTTCTCGCCCGCGAGCCCGATGCCATCGTTCCCGGCCGAGAAGCCGAGCCGGGCGCCCCCTTCGGCCGCGCGGAGCACCTGCCCGCGCGCCAGCCGAAGCGTCGGCAGCTCCGTGAGCTCCCCCGTCACCTCGATGAGTGGAGCGCTGCCTGCAACAGCGGCCACGAGTTCCCGCGGGCTCGCCGCACGTACCGGTGCCGGCCTCACATCCGGACCTGCACGACGCGCACAAACTTCACACGCCGCTTGCCGGGGCTGGGGCCGCCGCGAGCGCGTGCCGGTGGCTACGCTCCAGCCAGAAAAAGATCGCTGCCGCGGCCGCATCCGCGATCAGCATGAACCAGGCGATCGACGACACGCCGAGGTACTCCATCAGCGAGCCGCCGAGGTACGGTCCGGCGCCGCCCGTCAGCAGGAACGCGCCGCCGGCGATCGCCGCGGCGCGGCCCGAGGCATCCTCGGCGGCCGCGCAGCCGAAGAAGTAGGGGATCAGGAAGTAGATGCCGGCCATGTTGATGCAGGTCCCGACGCGGAACGCCGTGGGGTCCTTGGAGTACGTCAGCACGAAAATCGCGCCGCTCATGATCAGCATCGCGACCGCCATCGGGTTCAAGCGGCCGAAGCGCGCCCCGATGAGGGTCGCGAGGATGCCGGCCGGGAGCGCCGACACCACCGAGTAGCCGATCGCCGTGTCGACGGCGGGCGCTGCAAGCCCGGTGCGAAGTCCAAGCACGACATAGAACGACCACATCGCCGCGCTCGCAACGCCGACGAGGAAGATCGCGCAGGCGAGCGCGATCACGCGCCCCGAGATCGCCCCGTGGCCACCCGAGGTGGCCGGCGGGTTGTAGCGCTCAGCGCGAGGCATCGCGAGCGCGAGCACGACGAGCACCGCCATGAGCGTAGCGAGCAGCCGGAACGCGAGCGCGTGTGCGCCGAAGCGCTCGAGCAGGAATGGGAGTCCCAGGCTCATCGCGGCGCCGAGGATGATGTTGACAATGTTGAGTTGCCCGTAGGCCCGGTCCGGGTTTGCAACGTGCGCGACGGCCGCGGTCGACACCATGAGGAACGCACCCTCACCCGCGCCGGTGAGCGCGCGCGTGATGATGAGGGCGCCATAGCCGCTGACGGCGAGCGTTGCGAGCGCCCCGCCGAGCGCGAACACGAGGCCCGCGAGGCAGATCGCGAGGTACGAGATGCCATGCGCGAGTCGCGCGATCACGAACGAAGTGAGCGCCAAGACCACGAACTCTGTCGTGACGACGAAGCCGGCCGCCGACTCCGAGGCCTTGAGTCCGGTGATCACATCGTTGACGATCTGCGGCTGCATCCACCAGCTGATGTTGGCGATGCAGGTGGCAGCGGCGGCGCCGAGGAGCAGGCGCCACTGCGAGTTCTGGTTAGGGTCTTTCAAGTTGGTCTACGAGCCAGTTCTGGAATTGATGGACGGACTTCTCCATCCAGCTGAGCCGTCCGGGCGCGGCGAGCGGCGACTGGACACCGTGGCCCACCCGTGTACACACGTCCACATCCTGCAGCAGGATCGGCTCGTTGAACCCGAGGAAATTGGCCTTCAACTCCTCGGTATTCTCGGGCGTGATGTTGTCCTTCGGCACCATCATGTACCAGATCATCTCATGCTCGCCGACCGCCTGGATGTCCCAGTGAAGCCATAGCGGCGTCGCCGAGTCGATGAACATGTGTAACAGCGGATAGACGTTGATGACGGAGAACTCGCGGTAGTACGAGTCCGGCATACCGGGCACGGGTGGAGCGATCGTGTGCGTCTTCTCGCCGCGCGCGTGCGGCAGGCGGAAGTAGCTCCACGGGCCGGTCGAGTCATGGTAGACCGCGCGCGTCGAGGGGATGTCGAGCTCGGTCTCGGGGTGCACGAGCGGCTGATGGTAGGCCTCGGTGAAGTTCTCGAGCGACACCTTCCAGTTCCACGGCACCTTGGCGCGCCTGACCGGCACAGCCTTCATCGCGTCGAACCGGTAGGGCGCGGCGATCGGCGTCAGGTCCTTGAGCTGCGGTCCGAGCGCCGGCGCGTTCGCGTCGAAGTTCACGAAGACGAACCCCTGCCAGATCTCGTGGCGCACGGAGGGAAGGCCGTACTCCGCCCTGGAAAACGATGCCGTCTGGTCCATCTGTGGTGCCGCAAGCAGCGCGCCGTCGAGGCCGTAGGTCCAGCCGTGGTACGGGCAGATGAAGCGCTTGTTGATGCACCGGCCCTCGCCCTTGGCGATGAGCGCGTTGCGGTGCCTGCAGACGTTCGAGAGCACGTGGATGTCGCCGTTGGCATCGCGCGTCGCGACCACGGGCGCGCCGAAGAACTCGCGCCCAACGAATGCGCCGGTGCCATCGAGCTGGCTCACGTGGCAGAGCGGCAGCCAACTGCGGCGGAACACGCGCTCGACCTCGAGCTCGTACACCCGCCGGTCCGAGTAGACGCGCGGCGGCAGGAACGAGGCCTGCTCGAGCGGCGCGCGCACCGCGGCGAGTTCCTTCGCGCTCAGCAGGGACGACAGGGTGTTCGGCACAGCACTCATGGGATTTCCTGCGCTTGGGGGTCTTGGTGAGTCAGTGGGTAACGTGCAAGGGGCTGCCGTCGAAAAATCGACCCAGGCGATACGGTCTCGCGTCGAGCGCGGGCGCGCGACCCAGGAGCTCGTCGACGACGAGCCGCGCGAGCGCCGGCGCCCAGGTGAGGCCGTAGGCGCAGCCCGTGATCAGGAAGAGGCCGGGTACCCGCTCGACTGCCGAGGCGATCGGCAGGTTGTCGGGCGTCACCGTGATGACGCCGGACCAGGCCTCGGTCACGGACGCGCGCCGGAACGACGGAAACTCCGCGCCCAGTTGCCGCAGCGAGAGCTGCGCCCGGCTCCGGTCGACTTCGGGCTCGAGGATGCGAACAGTCTCGAACGGTGCCGGGGCGTCGAGCTTCCAGTGCCGGGCCATCCTCCAGTCGCGCCGAGCCTCGGGACCGAAGCTGAGCTTCAGGAACGGGCGTTCCACCTTGAGGATCGGCACGAAGCGCGAGAACAGGCGGATGCTGTCACGCGTGACAGGGAAGCGCTGCCCGCCGAGCCCGCCGAGCGAGTAGCCGCCGTCGATCTGCCGTCGCCACGCCCACTCGTTGCGCCCGCCGCAGCCAACCGGCCCGCCGTCGAGCGGGCCGATGCAGCCCATCGACATCATGACCCACAGCTGTGGCACGTCAATGCCGAGGTTGCCGAGGAAGAAGCGCGACCAGGCGTTCGTCGCGCAGATCACCTTCGAGGTTCTGACGACGCCGCGCTCGGTGATGACCGCCGAGACGCGCCCGTTCGCGCGCTCCAGCCCCCTCACCGCGCATTGCGTGACGATGCGCGCGCCGCCGCGGCGCGCGGCGGCGGCAATCGTGGGGGCCGCGAGCTGCGGCTCGGCGCTGCCGTCCGACGGCGCGTACAGACCGCCGGCCCAGGGCGTCGTGGCCGCTGGGAACCGCTCCCGCACCGCCCCGGCCGTGAGCAGCAACGAGTCCGCCGCACCGGTACCGTGCACCGAGTCGAGCCAGCCGGCGAACTGGTCGAGCTCCGCCTGGTCGGCCGCGAGGTAGCAGAGTCCCTCGACACGGTAACCCGTCTCACCCACTTCCCGCTGCAGTTCCGCCCAGCCGGCCTTCGAGGCGCGGCAGAGTTCCATCTTGCACGGGTCGAGCATGAGCTCGGAGATCCAGCCGAACGCCCGCCCGGACGCCTCGCAGCCGATCTCGGCCTTCTCGCACAGGAGCACCGGCACGCCCTCGCGCGCGAGGTGCCAGGCTGCGATCACACCGTTGATGCCGCCACCGATGACGACCACCTCGGACTGCGCGGGCAACGTCTCATCGCCCGTGAACGGCGCCGTCCGCACGGTGCCGTGCGCAGTCCTTCGCGGCCTCGGTAGCGGTGTCATGGAGCAATTTCATCACTGGCCCCGTGCCCGGGGCCATACCCGTTCTATGGGACGTCGCCGCCAGCGTCGCAGAGCCCGACACCCCCTTTCACGGGTATTGCTGCAGGCAGCCCCCGCGACCAACATGCTCTCTGTCCCGGGAGAGGAGTCCTCGCATGGCACGTCGCACCGGTCTCGTCTGGCACGAGCGCATGATGTGGAGCGAACAGGGCAAGCACGCCGGGATCCTGATGGCAGACTACCCGGTGCAACCCGGCCGCCACCACGAGAACCCGGAGACCAAGCGCCGGCTCAAGAACCTGCTCGATGCCTGCGGCATGACCGACGAGCTCGTTCCGGTGAAGGCCCGCCCCGCGACGCGTACCGAGCTTGCGCGCGTACACACCAACCCCTATCTCGACAAGCTTGATCGCCTCAACGACGAGCTCGGCGCCGTCGTCGGCCTCGATGCCGCGATCACTCGCGGCGGCGTTGACATCGCGAAGCTCGCCGCCGGCGGCTGCATCGCTGCGACCGACGCCATTCACCAGGGCGCGTTGGACAACGCCTATGCGCTCGTGCGTCCGGTCGGCCACCACGCCGAGCCCGGCGAAGGCAAGGGGTTCTGCATCCTTGCGAACCCGTCGCTCGCCGCGGCGCATGCGCTCGCCGCGCACCGCGCCAAGCGTGCCGCGATCGTCGACATCGACGTGCACCACGGCAACGGCGCCGAGACGATCTGGTGGAAGGACCCACGCGTACTGACGATCTCGGTCCACCAGGCGCGCTGGTTCCCGCCGGACCGCGGCGACCTCGAGGCGCGCGGCGAGGGCGAAGGGTTCGGCACGAACCTCAACATCCCACTGCCGGCGGGGAGCGGCATCGGCGCGTACCAAGCGACGATGGTACGCGTGATCCTGCCGGCGCTCAGGCGCTTCCGACCCGACTTCCTCGTCGTGCCCTGCGGCTTCGATGCCGCCGCGCACGACCAGCTCGGCCGCATGATGCTGGATGCCGATGCCTACCGCGACCTCGCGGCACAGTTCGTGGCCGTCGCCGACGAGCTCTGCAACGGGCGCCTGCTCGTCACGCACGAGGGCGGCTACAACGAGAGCATGGTGCCGTTCCTCGGCCTCGCGGTGATCGAGGCGATGTCCGGCATCGACAGTGGCGTCATCGACCCGCACCGCGGCTTCTTCTCCAGCGCCCCAGGCCAGGAGCTGCAGCCGCACCAGGCCGTGGTGATCGACGCTGCGGCGCGCTTCGTCGCCGACATTCCTGCGCGCACTTGAACGGGCCGCGCTCTATCCCCGGGCGAGGGTATAGGGCCGTGCGGCCGCCGCTGCCAGAATCCTCTGCTTCCAACGGCCAGAAACCATGCAGCGACGATGCCGACGATCTTCGGAACGGAACGCGATGGCCGCGAGCGCGCGCAGGTGTAGAGACCCTTGAAACTCGCAAGCCTCAAGGCCGGTGGCCGGGACGGAGAACTCGTCGTCGTCAACAAGTCGCTCACGCGCGCCGTGCGCGCCACGGGTATCGCCCCGACCCTGCAGGCGGCGCTCGATTCCTGGTCGACGACCGCGCCGAAGCTGCGTGCCCTCGCCGCAATGCTCGAGAACGGCGGCACCGGCGGCAGCTTCGAGCTCGACGTGACCGTACTTGCAAGCCCGCTGCCGCGCGCATACCAGTTCCTTGACGGCTCGGTCTACCTGCACCACATGGAGAAGGCGCGCAAGGCGCGCGGCGCAGCGATGCCACCGAACTACAAGACCGACCCGCTGATGTACCAGGGGCTGTCGGACCACTTCGACGGCCCACGCGATCCGATGATCTGCGCCGACGAATCGCTCGGCCTCGACTACGAGCCGGAGGTCGCGGTGGTGCTCGACGATGTGCCGATGGGCGTCGGCGTCGAGGCGGCCGCGCGGCACATCGTGCTCGTGATGCTGCTCAACGACTACACCTATCGCACGCTCACCCAGTCGGAGCTGCCGAAGGGGTTCGGCTTCCTGCAGGCGAAACCCACGAGCTCGTTCTCGCCGGTCGCGGTCACGCCCGAGGAGCTGGGCGCCGCTTGGGACGGTACCAAGCTGTCGCTGCCGATCCTCTCCAGCATCAACGGCCGGCAGATCGGCTGTGCGAACGCCGGCCGCGACATGTTCTTCACCTACCCGACGCTGATCGCGCACGCCGCGCGTACCCGCAAGCTCGCGGCCGGCACGATCCTCGGCGCCGGTGCGATCTCAAACCGTGACCCGGCCACGGGGCACGCGTGCCTCGCGGAACTCAGAGTCGATGAGACGAGCGAGCACGGCGAGGCGCGCACGCCGTTCCTGCGCCCGGGCGATGTGATCCGCATCGATATGGTTGATGAGCGCGGCGCCTCTGTGTTCGGCGCGATCGAGCAGCGTATCGCGGCACCGCACCGCACCTAGAATCCACCCATCACTGACGGAGACTCCCCATGCTCTGCAAAAACTGCACCACGCCGCGTTCCAGAGCGTCACGCCTGCAAGCGGTTTACCGGCGGTATAGTCGATGACGAGCCACGGGATGAGCGCGAGCGCACTGCGCGAGGCCATCGAGCAGCGCTCGCGCCTGTTTGAGGACGCGTACCGGAAAGCTGACGCGAAGCGCCTCGTCGAGTCCTACTTCGTCGACGACGCGGACGGGCCGCTCGCGAGCCCGCCCGGCGGGCAGCCGCCGATGCGTGGCCGAGCCGCCCTGATCCAGATGTTCGCGGGCATGTTCGCCGCCGTCCCGGAGGTGCGCCTGTCGATCGTCGAGCTCGTACCGCAGGGCGATGGCGCCTTCGAGCTCGGTCGCGCAACGCTCACGACTGCCGACGGGGCGCGCGCGTACGGGCGCTACACGGTCTGCTGGCGGACGGCGCGCGACGGACTGCGCGCAAAGATCGACTTCTTCGCCACCGACGGCTGGCCCGGCTAGAGCGCGCTCTCGAGGCCGCTGCCCGGCGCGAGCCCTGGCTACCCGGCGTTCGCGCCGAGGCGCGCGAACCGCTCGGGCGCACGCGTTCGAAGGAGCGCCGCGACCAAGATCCCGGCGACCGCGGCCACGGGCACCGCAAGCGGCGCGATGTGCGCAAGTGCGCCAGTGACACCACTCAGCGCATCGAAGTGGAGCCAGGCGAGCCCCACGACCGCAAGGAGCGCGAGCCCGGCGAGTACGGGAGCCGCGCGCGTCGCGAGCCACCCCTCCTCTGCCGCGAACCGGCCGCTCAAGCCGAGCACCGCGGCTGAGCCGATCGTCATCAGCACGAGCACCCCGAACGTCCCGACAGCCGACATAAGACCGAAGAGCGTGAGGAGCGGGTTCGCATGCAGCACGAGCGCCAGCACGACGAGGACCAGGAGCACGCTCGATGCGACGATCGAGGAGACGTGCGGGCTCGCGTGCCGCGGATGCGTCTCGGCGAGGCGCCCGGGCAGCAGGCCCTCGCGCCCGAGCGCATAACCATAGCGGGCCACGGCGTTGTGGAACGCGAGCAGCCCCGCGAACACGCTCGACAGGAACATGGCGCGCATCACAACCGTCGTGCCATGGCCCGCGTAGCGGTTGGCAATCGTGAAGAGGAGCGCCGTCGGGGAGTCGAGCGCTTGGATCGTCGGCAGCACCTTCGCGGCGCCGATCGCGACCACGACGCACCAGGCCGAGAACAGGTAGAAAAGACCGAGCACGATGATCGCGACATAGGTCGCGATCGGCACACTACGCGCAGGATCGCGCGCCTCCTCGCTGTAGATCGTGGTCGCCTCGAAGCCCACGAACGCCGAGAAGCTGAGCAGCAGCCCGATCCATGGCGAGCCCGAGAGGAATGCCGCGGGCGTGAACGAGATGAAGCTCGGCCCCGCGTTGCCCCCGGCAAGGAGCACACGCGCATCGAGGTAGAGCACGACCAGGTACTCGCACGCGACCAGCACTGCGAGGATGCGCGCCGAGAGGTCCACCTTGCGGTAGCCGAGGAGCGCGACGGCCGCGAGCGCGCCGAGCGCGCCGACGCCCCACGGGACGGTCACGCCGGCGAATGCCGCGAGCGCCTCCGCGAATGCGCTGCCGAAGAGCGCATAGAGCCCGACCAGCATCGCGACGTAGCTCACGAGCGCGATCATCGCAGTCGCGCCGCCTGCGAGTCCGCCGAGGCCCTGCGCGGCGAAGGCGTAGAACGCGCCCGCGTTGCGGACGTGGTGCGCCATCGAGGTGTAGCCGACGGCAAACAGGAGCAGGACCAGTGAGGCGATTCCAAAGCTCGCGGGCAGCCCCGCGCCGTTGCCGAGAAGCATCGCGACCGGCACGCCGCCCGCGATCCCGACGAGCGGCGCGGCGGCGGAGAGCACCAGGAAGGCAATCGTCAGGGGCCCCAGGCTGTTGCGCCTGAGCGTCCCCCCGGAGCGCGCGCTCACCGGGCTCGCCGACCCCGACAGCCGGCGTTGCGCCGCCGCGCGCGGCTCATGCGGTGTACACGTTGTCGGTCAGCGCCCGATCGAGCACCGCAACGACCTCATCGACGTGCTCGCGCGTGAACGTTAGCGGCGGGGAGATGATGAACTTGTTGACGATCGTGCGCAGCATGACACCGTGCTCGAGGCACGCGTCCGATACCTTGCCCGGGTACGGGTCCACCGGCGTGAAGGGCTCGCGGGTCTTACGATCCTTGACGAGCTCGACCGCGATCATGAGCCCCTTGCCGCGCACGTCGCCGATCAGCACGTGCTTGTCTTTCAGCTTCGTGAGCTCGCCGAGGAAATAGGCACCGACCTTGGCCGCGTTGTCGGCGAGGTTCTCGCGCACCACGATGTCGACCGCGGCCATCGCCGCGGCGCACGACACCGGGTGGCCGCTGTAGGTGTAACCGTGCATCAGCACCGCGCGCGGGCCCTGCGCCTCCCAAGCCTTGGTCACGCGCTCATTGAGGAGCGTCGCGCCGAGCGGCAGGTAGCCGCTCGTGAGTGCCTTCGCGAGGCACATGATGTCGGGCTTCACGCCCCAGCCGCGGCTGCCGAAGAGCGCGCCACTCCTTCCGAGCCCGGTGATGACCTCGTCTGCGATCAGGAGCACCCCGTAGCGGTCGCAGATCCCCCGCAGCTTCGGCCAGTAGCTCGCCGGCGGCACGTTGACGCCGCCCGCGCCCTGGATCGGCTCGGCGATCACCGCCGCGACCGTGTCCGGCACCTGGAACTGAATCTCGCGCTCGAGGATCACGGCGCAGATGCGCGACAGCTCCTCGGGATCACTCGTGAATGGATTGCGGTACAGGTTCGGCGACTCGACGTTGAAGAATCCCGGCACGAGCGGCTCGTAGCTCCGCCGCCACGCATCGCCGCCGCAGGCCGACATGCCGCCGAAGTGGAGCCCGTGGTAGCCGCCGCGCAGCGAGATGAACTTGACGCGCTCGGGCTCGCCGACGAGCTTCCAATACTGGCGCGCGATCTTGAACGCGGTCTCGGTCGAGTCCGAGCCGCCCGAGCTGAACAGCACCGTCTGCATGTTCTCGGTCGCGGTCATCTCCGTGAGCTTGGCCGCGAGCCGTGTCGAGGGGGCGTTCGCTGCGCCGGGGAAGTTGTTGTAGTAGGCGAGCTCGGCGAGCTGGGCGCTGATCGCCTGATTGATCTCGGCGCGGCCGTGGCCGACGTTGACGCACCAAAGCCCGCCCTGGCAGTCGAGCATGCGCCGCCCGTCGAGGTCGGTGATGTGCACGCCCTCGCCCCGAACGATGATCGGCGGTGGGTTCTTGAGTGTCTCCTTCGGATCCTGCATCGGATGGAACGAGTGCCGGCCGACGTGCGACTTCAGCCAGTTGGCATCGGCGGGACGTTCGAAGCGGCGTTGGGGAGCTTCGCTCATCGGATTCCTTCAGCGCGCGCATCAGTGCGACGTCGCATCGTAAAGAATCGTACGCGACGGGCTCCGCCCGCCCCGTACCCTCAGCAGGGTACAGCGGCGCGAGTGGCTGCGTGCCGGACCAGGGACGCGTTCGCGGCGAGCTTCTGGTTGACGGTCTCGAAGTAGCGCGAGAACAGCTCGTTCTGGCTGCAGATGCCGAGCTTGCGATAGGCGCGCTTGCGGTGTGTGGCGACGGTGCTGAGGGAGATGCCAAAGTTGAGGCTGATGCCGAGCGTGGTGTAGCCAAGGATGATGCCGGCACAGACGCCGGCCTCGCGCGGCGACAGGCTGCAGCGTTCGGCGAGCAACACCTCGCGCAGGTGCGCGAGCAGCTCGGCACGACTGCCGCCCGGCAACTCGAGCGACGACGCCAGGTTCGTCGGCAGCGGTCGTGCCACCGGGCGCGCCAAGTCGCCGCAATCGGGCGCGCGCGGTGCGCGCGGGGCTGCCTCGCACTCGACGAGCGCGACGTGCTTGGCGAGGAGGCTGAGTCCAAGCGCACCGAGCTCGCGCCAGCGGCGACGCCGGAGGTCGATCGCGCCCTCGGGCGCCGCCGCGAACGCGATGCGCACCCGCAGCGCGCCAGGCGCGACCGTGCGCCACAACGCGCACAGGGACCCGTCCGCTGTCGGATGACCGCTGAGGTCGGTGAGCCCGGCGAGCACGGGCATTCCGGCGGCGAGGTCGGCGAGTGCGCGCGCGACGCCGGCGTGCCGCGGCGCGATACCGGCGGGCGCGTGTCCCTCGACGATGATGAGGCGAGCCTCGTCGGCCGCGCGCCAGAGCATGGCCTCGACGTACTCGGCACCGAGCACACTCGCGAGGTACTCGAGAAGCCGTGGGCCGAAGCCTGCCGTGCCGAGCGCCTCGACCGCCGCGCCCATCGCCTCGAGATCGGACCCGCCTCGCCCCTTCATGTGCCCGTCACCCCCTCGGGGTGCTAACGCCGTTGTTCGACTGATGGAACAGGGTTACGCTCGACTGCTGAGCGCTGTAGATACTTCTACGCTTACCGCAGGGCATGTCGGTGAGATTTTCCATCTGATGGACATGAGTTCCCGCACTCCTGACGCAGGCGCCGGCACGATCGAGCGCGCGCTTCGGCTGGTGCGGCTGCTCGCGACGGGTGGCACGCGCGGCGTCGCGCTCACCGATGCGGCGCGGCGGACCGGGTTGCCGCACGGGACCGTGCACCGGCTACTCAGGCGCCTGATCGCCGAGCGGCTCGTGCGGCAGATCGAGGGCACGCGGCGCTACGCGCTCGGGCCGCTCGCCTTCGAGCTCGGGCTTGCGGCCTCGACGCAGTTCGACATCAGAAGCCACTGCCGCCCGACCCTCGGCCGGCTCGCCGAGCACGTCGACGACACCGTCTATCTCACGACGCGCAGCGGCCTCGAGGCGGTGTGCGCCGACCGATTCGAGGGACGCGCGCCGATCCGCGTGCTCGAGCTCGAGGTCGGGAGCCGCCGCCCGCTCGGCCTCGGCGCGGGGGGGCTTGCGATCCTGGCTGCATTCGATCCGGAGGAATCCGATGAGCTGATCGAGCGACTGATGCGCGGCCCGGAGTTTGCGCCGGGCGGGCGCGCGACGCTCGTCGCGGCGGTACTCGAGACGCGAAGCCGCGGCTACGCGCTCGTGCACGACCGCGTGACGCGCGGCGTGACCGCAGTCGGCGTGCCGGTACGCAACTCGCTGCGCGTCCCGGTCGCCGCCATCAGCGTCGCCGCGATCCACGAGCGCATGTCGACGGCGAAGGTCCGCCAACTCGCAACGCTGCTACGGATCGCGACCGCGGAGATCGAGCGCTCGCTGCGGCGCGAGGCAGCGCCCGAGCATGACGAGGAGGTGTCGCCTGCACGAGGCGCAAGGCGACGCGCGCGCGCCGTCGAGTAGCTGCATGCCGCGCCCGGTCATTATCACCTGCGCCGTCACGGGCTCCGCACCGACGCCGGCGCGCCACGCGGCGGTCCCGGTGAGCCCGGAAGCCATCGCGGCCGCGGCGGTCGAGGCGCACCGCGCGGGTGCCGCGATCGTGCACATCCACGTGCGTGATCCTCTGAGTGGCGCACCGAGCAGCAAGCTCACACACTACCGCGAAGTGGTCGAGCGCATCCGCGCAGCGAGCCCAGATCTCATCCTAAACCTCACGACCGGGCCGGGCGCGCGGCTCGTAATGGACGAGTCGGACCCGCTCAAACCCAGCGCCGGCACGACGCTAAGGCCCGCCGCTTCCCGCATTGCGCACGTGCTTGCGCTGAGGCCCGAGATCTGCAGCCTCGATGTCGCGACCATGAACCGCGCGACGTTCGTGCTCGTGAACACGCCCGCAGAACTCGCGCGCATGGCGCGGGCACTCATCGACGCGGGCGTGCGGCCCGAGCTCGAGGTGTTCGACGGCGGGCACCTCGAGCTTGCGCTCCACCTGGCCGAGAGCCTTCCCCTCCCCCGCCCGCTCTGGATCCAGTTCTGCCTCGGCGTGCGCTACGGGATGCCGGCGCGACGCGAGGCACTCGAGTACCTCGTGGGGCGATTACCGCCGGGCACGCCTTGGTCAGCGTTCGCGATCGGCGCCGACTCACTGCCGATGGTCGCGCTCGCTGCGAGACTCGGTGGCCACGTGCGCGTCGGGTTCGAGGACAACCTCTACCTCGCACGCGGCGAACTCGCGCCCTCGAACGCGGCACTGGTGCGCCAGGCGATCGAGGTACTCGCCGCACAGGGTCTCTCGGGCGCCTCCCCGCCCGAGGCACGCGCGCTCCTCGGGCTGGCGCCCTGACCCAGCCGCGCACGTCGCATCGGTCGCCAACCAACCGCTTCGCCTACTTCAAGAGCCCCCGTCATGAAAGAGCCCCTCGAGCCACATGCCCTGGACCAGTTGTTCCGCAGCGCGCGCACGTTCAATCGCTTCACCGACCGGCCGGTCGACGACGAGGTGATTCATGCGCTCTACGAGCTCAGCAAGTGGGGACCGACGTCGCAGAACAGCCAGCCCGCGCGCTACCTGTTCCTGCGAAGCCGCGAGTCGCGGGCGCAGCTGCTGCCCGCCCTGATCGGCGCGAACGTCGAGAAGACCTCCGTCGCACCACTCACCGTGATCGTCGCGACCGACTCGCGCTTCTACGAGCATCTGCCGCAGCAGTTCCCGGGCTACGACGCCAGAGCCGGCTATATCGCAAACCCCGCGCTCGCGACGACGGTCGCATTCCGGAACGCGAGCCTGCAGGGCGCGTACCTGATCATCGCCGCGCGGGCGCTCGGGCTCGACTGCGGGCCAATGAGCGGCTTCGACAACGCGAAGGTCGATGCGGCCTACTTCCCCGACGGGCGCTTCAAGTCGAACTTCCTCATCAACCTCGGCTACGGCGACCCGGCCGGCCTCCGACCGCGCGGCCAACGGCTCCCGTTCGACGAGGTCGCGCGCATCGAATGAGCGTGTGCGCGTGCAAGCGCTGTGCACTCGCGCAGTGGCCGCGAATCTTACGCACCGAGCATGCGTCGACGGGCTAACGGGACAAACGTGGTACGCGCGCGCACCAAGCGCAACCGAGTGCGGCGGCGGTGCCGGCCGCGGCCGTGAGCGCAACCGATGCGCCGACGTTCGACGGTGCGGTCGTTGAGAGCGGCGTCGCGAGCGCGCTCGCCAGGAACTGCGCAACACCGATGACCGCCGAGCTGCTGCCAAGAAGCAGCGCCGGCGCACGGCGCATCGCCTCGGCGACCGCATTGCCGAGGATGACGCCAAGCAGCCCCACGAGCGCGACCATGAGCGCCGCAAATGCCCACGCCCCACCCCGGCGTGTAAGCGCGAGCACCAGGAAGGCGATCGTGAGTGCGAGCTGGATCCAGAGACCTGCGCTGAGCAGGCGCGCGGCAGACGTACGACGCAGTAGCCACTTGTTGAGCTCGCACACGGCGATGAAAGCGATCGAGGTCGCCGAGTAGAGCGCGGAGAAGGCGAGGTTTGACCAGCGGTACTCGCGCACGAAGATGAATGGACTGCCCGCGAGCAGCACGAACATCGTCGCGAGTGCCAATGCACTCGTGGCGGTCGCCCACAGGAACGAGTGCTCCTTGAGGAGCGCGGCGAACGCGGCGAGCCAGGACCCTGCCGGTCGCGCGGCGCGTGTACCTGCCGGGTGCGTTTCGGGCAGCCCGGCAACGGTCCAGAGGGTTGCGAGAGCGGCGGTCGCGGTCATCATCAGGAAGATGTAGCGCCACGAACCCGCGGTCAGCAGTATCCCTCCGAGGAGGGGCGAGAACAGCGCGGTGACACCGAGCACCTGCATCATCAGCGAGTAGAGCCGCGCGGTCTGCTCGCCCGGCCAGGCATCTGCGACGACCGCGCGCGCAATCACAAGGCCGGCCGAAGCGCCGGTGGCCTGCAGCAGGCGCGCGACGATGAGCGTCAGGAGGTTCGGCGCTGCCGCACCGAGGAGCGAGCCCGCGAGATAGCAGGCAAGACCCAGGAGCAGCGGCCTCCGCCGCCCGATGCAATCGCTGATCGGGCCCCACAGGGCCTGGCCGAGCGCGATACCGACCAGGAACACCGCGAGCGTCGACTGCACGGCCGTGGCACTCGTGGAGAGCTCGCGCGCCAATGCGGGCAGCGCCGGGACGTAGCTGTCGATCGAGATCGCGTCGATCGCGGTCAGGAACCCGAGGAGCGCGACCGACGGGCGCCGCGCCCCGGACGCGGGGGCTCCGCTGACGGTCGTAACGTCGCCGGACATGGCCACCCCTTACGCTCGCGGCGACGGCGCGAGCAGGCTGCAGACTGAAGGCTGCGGAGCGCTGTAACGACCCGCGTGACAGCCACGGAGTCTAGGGGCGCCGGCGACCCATCGCCTCCCCGTGACAGGGGACGGCGTTCGCGGCGCCTGTCCCCCGGAGCGGGGAGCCGGCGCGCGAGTGGTGTGGGGCATACTCGGCCCCACGGCAAACGGGCGGAGCACGCTCGGATCGTCTTTCCGCGCGAGGGATGGGATGGCAGGTTCGATGATTGGCCGCACCACGCGGCGCACGCTCATCGGGGCCGGAGTCGCGGCCGGGCTCACTGGCGCGGTCGGGCTCGGGACGCTGTGGCTTCGCGCGGGCGGCGCGCTCGTCCCTGGGGTGGCGCGCGCACGCCGCGTCGAGAGCGATACGACCCTTCCCGATCAAGTCGAGGTCGTGGTCGTCGGCGGCGGCAACATCGGCTGCCTCACGGCCCTCACGCTCGCCGAGCGCGGCGTTCCGGTTGCGCTCTGCGAGAAGGGCGTGATCGCGGGGGAGGCATCGGGCCGCTCGCTCGGCTACATCGATTGCCAGTTCCTCGACGCCGAGAAGCTGCCGCTGATCGGGCGTACCAAACAACTCTGGGCGGAGCTCACCGAACGCGTCGGTGCCGAGGTCGGCTACCGGGCGAGCGGCATTGCGCTCTTCTGCACCTCGCAGGACGCGCTCGAGGGCGCAGCGCACTGGATCGAGAGCGTCAAGGGCGCCCCGGGGGTCGATGCGCGGATCTTGACCGCGACCGAGGCCAAGGCGCTTGCGGGCCCAACGACCGACAACCTCGTCGGTGCGATGCTGGAGCCGAGCGATTCGATCGCCGAGCCGCAGCTCGTTGCACCGGCGGTCGCGGATGCGATCCGCCGGCAGGGCGGCAAGGTGTTCCAAGGATGTGCCGTCCGCGGTGTCGAGACCGCGGCCGGCCGGCTCGCCGCGGTCGTCACGGAGCGCGGGCGAATCCGGTGTCGCGCCGTCGTGGTCGCGGGCGGTGTATGGACGCCGCTCTTCGCGCGCAGCCTCGGTATCGATCTACCGCAGTTCATGGCCTTCTCCGGCATCGTGCGCCTCGACGCCAACAAAGGTCCCGCGATCCCCTCAATCACCCAGCGCGGGGTCGTGATGCGCCCGACGTTGCAGGGCGCGTGCGATGCATGCGCCGCGGTCGGGATCGTCCCGATCACCCCGATGCTCCTCCATCACGCGATGCAGATGCGAAAAGTGTGGCGGCAGATGAGCGACTTCGCGGGCGAGGTGCGTCCGGTGCTCAACCTCAAGACCTTCCTCGAGGAATGGCGCATCCCGGAGAGGTGGCGCCTCGATGAGCCCTCGCCGTTCGAGCAGCGCCGCATCCTGATGCCGGAGGAGAACACCAAGGTGCTGGATGGCGTGCTCGCGGGGGTCCGCGCCTCGTATCCGGCGTTCAACGACGCGCACGTCCTCGAGCGCTGGTCCGGCGCGCTCACGAGCACGCTCGACAACATGCCGGTGCTGTCGGGGGTCGAGGGTCACCCGGGTCTCTACCTCGGCAGCGGCTGCTACTACGGCCTCACTCAGGGCCCGGCGGCGGGCGAGGCGCTCGCCGATCTCGTCATGGGACGGATGCCGAAGTTTGACCTGAGGCCCTACCGCCTGTCGCGCTTCTCCGACGGCTCAAGGTTGCGTTTTCACGCCTGAGATGCCCATGAACCTCGACGACTACGCCCGTCAGGACGCACTCGGCCTCGCCGAACTTATCCGCACTCAACGCGTCTCGCGTACCGAGGTCATCGAGGCCGCGCTCGAGGCGATCGAGCTCGCGAATCCCGCGCTCAACGCGATCATCGAGGTCTACGCGGACGCGGCGCACGCGGCCGCGCGGGCACCGGTGGAGCCGGCGGCGACGTTCGCCGGCGTGCCATTTCTCCTCAAGGACATTGGCTCGCACGATGCGAACGTGCGCTTCGAGATGGGCAGCCGCCTGACGCAGGGTCTCAAGGCGCCGCCGTTCGCCTCCGAGCTCGTCAACCGGTTCCGCGCGACCGGCCTCGTCGTCATCGGCCGCACCAACATCCCGGAGCTCGGCTCGAGCTGCAGCACCGAGCCGTACTTGTACGGCCCGACCCGCAACCCCTGGCAGCTCGACCGCAGCCCCGGGGGCTCCTCCGGCGGTGCGGCCGCGGCGGTCGCCGCCGGCATCGTGCCGATCGCGCACGCCAATGACGCGGGCGGCTCGATCCGCGTGCCGGCCGCGAGCTGCGGGCTCTTTGGCCTCAAGCCGAGCCGGAACCTGAATCCGGTCGGACCGGATGCGGCGCTCGCACTCAACGGGCTCGCCGCCGAGCTCATCGTGTCGCGCAGCGTGCGCGACACCGCCGCAATGCTCGATGCCACTGCCGGTCCCGACCCCGGTGCCTGGTGCTATACGCCACGGTTCAGCGGCTCGTACCTTGAGGAGGCGGCGCGACCGCCGAAGAAGCTGCGCATCGCACTGCAGCTCGGCTCGCTGTTCCCCCCGACGCGCATCGATCCGGAGATTCTTGAGCTGACGCGCGCGGCGGCACGCCTGTGCGAGTCGCTCGGCCACACGATCGAGGAGGCGGCACCCGAGTGGGACGTCGAGCCCGTCATGGACGCGTTCTGCACCATCTGGATGACCAACCTCCGTGCCGCGCTCGAGGCGCTCTCCACAATCACGCAGCGGGCGGTGTCCGAGGACACCGTCGAGCCGCACGTGCTAGCGGCCTGGCGCGACGCCAAGATGACCCCGGCGGCGCGCCTGCAGTGGGCGCTCGAGCAGCTCAACACGCCGGCGCGCGCGTATGGCCGGCTGTTCCAGCGCTATGACGTGCTCCTCTCCCCCCTTCTGTCGACCGAGCCCTTCCCTCTCGGCGAAGTCGGCAAGATCCCCGCGCGGCACTTCCGCGACTGGTTCATCGAGATGAGCCGGCTGTCGCCGTTCACGGCGCCGGTGAATGCCGCCGGCATTCCCGCGATGTCCGTGCCGCTCGGCTGGTCGCGCGCGGGGCTGCCGGTCGGGGTGCACTTCGTCGCCGCGCTCGGCGAGGAGCCGACGCTGCTCAAGCTCGCCATGCAGCTTGAGGCCGCGCAGCCCTGGAGCGGACGCGAGCCGTCGCACCACGTCGCGCGCCTCGCGCGCGGGGCGCATTAGACGCCGTGGCGGGGGAGCTCGCGCCCCGCGCGTTCAACTGCGAGTGACAAGCAGTTCCAGCGCCTTTCACTTAAGGCTCCGAACATTCTCAATGCAGACGTCATCGTTGAGCGGCTTGGGGATGAGGATCCAACTCTCTGCACAAGCATAGCGAGCAACGCCTATGAACGTTTCATCGCAGCCTCATGCTAAAGACGAAGGTACCGCACCGGCCCTGGAATATCAGAGCGGCTTCGGAAACGAGTTTGCGACCGAGGCGTTATCGGGCGCATTACCGCAGGGGCAGAATTCACCGCAGTGCGCTCCGTATGGTCTGTACACCGAGGTCCTGTCCGGCACGGCGTTCACCGCTCCGCGTGGTCAAAACCGCCGCACCTGGACGTATCGCTTGCGGCCCTCGGCCGCGCATTCGGCCTTGACCGAAAGCGCTCAACGGGGCATTCGCGGTACCCCCTTTAACGAGATCGACACCGCGCCGAACCGCCTGCGTTGGGACCCATTGCCGCTGCCGAGCGGCTCGGAGGCGGTTGACTTTATCGACGGACTGCACACCTATGCAGGGTGTGGTGACATCGAGAGACAGAGCGGGTGCGCCGCCCACCTGTACTGCGCCAATCGCTCGATGCAGCGCGTCTTCAGCAACTCAGACGGAGAGCTGCTGATCGTTCCGCAGGTCGGGCGATTGCAGCTTGACACCGAGCTCGGGCGTATCGCGCTGCAGCCTGGTGAGATGGCCGTCGTGCCGCGCGGCATCAAGTTTCGCGTCGCGCTGGTGGACGGCGCTTCACGCGGCTACGTCTGCGAGAACTATGGGGCCCTTTTTCGACTTCCGGAGTTGGGTCCGATCGGATCGAACGGCCTGGCAAACGCCCGGGACTTTTTCACACCTCACGCCTGGTTTGAGGAGCGCGATGAGCCAACCGAGCTCGTGACGAAGTTTCTCGGTCGCCTCTGGAGCGTGCATCTCGAGCGATCGCCCTTCGAGATCGTGGCCTGGCATGGTAACTACGCCCCCTACAAGTACGATCTCGCCCGCTTCAACACCATCAACACGGTCAGTTTCGACCACATCGACCCTTCGATCTTCACGGTGCTTACCTCACCGTCGGACACCCCCGGCACGGCAAACGTTGATTTCGTCATCTTTCCGCCGCGCTGGGTTGTGGCGGAACATACCTTCCGACCGCCGTGGTACCACCGCAATTTCATGAGCGAGTTCATGGGTCTCGTGCGCGGGATCTACGATGCAAAACTCGAAGGGTTCACCCCGGGGGGTGTCAGTTTGCACAACTGCATGACGGCGCACGGACCGGATTTGGCGAGCTACCAGCGCGCAGTTGCCGCTGAGCTGAAACCGCATTACATCGCCGATACGCTCGCCTTCATGTTCGAGACACGTTACGTGCTGCGGCCCACGGCATTCGCCATGGCAACCCCCGCTCGTCAACGCGACTACGATGATTGCTGGAAAGGGCTCACGTCCCGATTCCGCCGTTAAGAGCGCTCAGTCGCGACCCTTCGCGACCCGTCCTCGAAGATCAAGCGAATGTCCGCACCCACGCGCGTGTTGGCGATCTCACCCGTATACGCATCGGCGCCACAGATCTTTCCCACCGAGCGCATGATCTGGTGGTCCTCCACCATGATCCCAACGCACGGCAGCAGCTTTTCGCGCCAGGACACGAGGTAGACGCTCTCGCGTAGCTCGAAGACATCGCACTCTTCGAAATCTCCCAGCCCCCGATCGGGGCCCTCGCGACAGAACCAGCTGTAGTACTGCTCGTTGTGATAGATGTGATCGTACTCATGGGTGGTGCTATAGCGATAGCGCAAATGACGGCCCACCAGAGCCGAGCTTCGCGGGAAGCTCGACGGTCGGCTCAGTCCAATGCCGCCCTGGCGATAACGCATGCGCACGGCGCTCTGGCTGCCCGTCCTCGCGAGCCTCTGCAGGACCGCCGTCTGCGCAAGGTCAGGCGTCGGGAATGTGGATTCAACGAGCAGTATCCGCATCGTCGCGAGATCCCACACCATCGTCAGACTGCGACGATCGGGTGGCGGCGGCATCGCATCGGTGAGAAACAGCTGGCCCCCGAGTGAGAAAGCCTCATATTCCAAGTTGACGGTGCGGTCGTCCTCGGTCCACGCGATCTGCCGGTCACCGAATTCGACCAGCGCCTGGGTTCCCAGCTCCAGCGAGACACGCAAACCTGCAAGCGCGCGCGTGCCTACGGGGCGACCGCCGTCATGGTTCGCAACGATGTCACCGATCTGCGGCCAGTCAGCTTTCTGTCGGGGATCCATCAAACGGCGCACCACCTTCAGATCGGCGCGAGGCTTGCCTGGTGCTGCGTGACGACCTGGAAGTAACGGGAGAAGAGCTCGTTCTGGCTGCTGATGCCGAGCTTGCGGTAAGCACGCTTGCGGTGCGTGGCGACAGTGCTGACGGAGATTCCGAAGTTGAGGCTTATGCCGAGTGTGGTATAGCCGAGGATAATGCCTGCGCACACCTCGGCCTCGCGCGGACTTAGCAGGTAGGGCTGACTGAGCAGCGCATCCTTCAAGTGACGGAGCATCCTTTGCCGGCGCTCACCCGTCAGGGATTGGCACGATAGGCCTGGTGAGGATAGCCCCCCGGAGTTCTTGCCCATCAGTTCGAAGTGCCGGTGCAGCACGTTCACGGCGAACCGCGCGATTCCGTTCATCTGATCGACTTCGGATTTACAGAAACGGGCACGGCGGTCTGTGCGGTAGAAACTCGAATAAAACAGCACATCATCGCTCTGGCCGAGCACGACGAGCTCGTGCGCAAGACTGGGCTCGTCATAGAAGCGCAATCTATACACGCGGTTTGTCAGTTCGGTCGCGCTCAGGCAATGCACGGTGGGCCGATCGAGGGGGTGCTCGCGCAAGACGTTGGGGTCTTGCTTAAATCCGCCTGAGACATATTCGCGCCCGAGTGCCTGCGCTAGCTCGCGCATTTGCGCCGATCTGCCTTCGAGTACGACGGGATCCGGCGGCTGCGCCGCTCGGAAGGCGAACACGGTACATTGGTCGAACGCAAGAACGTCGCTGAAGAGCTCGACGTATTGCGAACCGAACCGGGGCGACCCGAGCGCCGCGATGACACCGCCAACCCGGTCTGCGTCCAGCGAGACTGACATGCGCCCACCTCCGATTCTGGCCACGCGATCGCAACAAGGGCGGATGGGCAAACGCGTCGCTCCGATTCTAGGATCTGGCCGCGTGAAGTCAAATGCTCGGGTAGCACTCGCGTCAAGCTCTTGCGTCAACAATGAGCGTCGGTCATCTACGGCACTGACCGTCTTCGATCGGTTCGGACGGAAGGGGGTCGTGGGTGTGGACGGCAATCGGTGGGCAAGCATCGGGGCTGCAGTCGCGCCTCACTGGACGCGCAACAGGACCGACTTGGTCTCGAGGAACTGCTCGAGCGATTCGCGTCCCAGATCACGTCCAAAACCTGACCGCTTGAAACCACCGTGCGGCAATGCCGGATGCGGAATGGCGCTGGTGTTGATCCACACGGTGCCGGCGCGCAGCTGGGGCACGATCTGGTGAACCTTGGAGATGTCGCGGCTCCAGACATACGCCCCCAATCCATACACGGAATCGTTTGCCGCCGTGACCACCTCGTCGATGTCATCGAAACGCTGCACGGCGATCACCGGCCCGAAGATTTCTTCCTGTACGACCCGCATGTGGTTCTTCAGGTTGACGAGTACCGTCGGCTCGACGAAGAAGCCGCGTCGCCCCACGGTATTCCCCCCTGCTGCAATCGTGGCGCCCTCGGTCACTCCCTGGCGGACCAGCCCGAGCACGCGACTCTGCTGCGCCTGCGAGACCAGGGGCCCCATCTCGCTCGCCGGATCGAAGCCCGGCCCTACCTTCACGCGCTTGGCCGACTCGGCCAGTCCCGCGACGATCCGCTCGAAGACCTTGCGCTGTGCGTACAGGCGCGACCCCGCAACGCAGACCTGCCCAGCGTTCATAAAAATCCCCCCGGCCGCACCTGCGATGGCAGCATCGACATCGGCGTCATCCAGCACGATGATCGGTGATTTCCCGCCGAGCTCGAGCGTCACTCTCTTGAGCGTGTCGGTTGCGGTGCGATTGATGAGCTTGCCGGTCTCTACCGACCCGGTGAAGGACACTTTATCGACGTCCGCATGTGCCACCAGCGCGTGACCCGCGCTCTCACCGTAGCCCGTGACGACGTTCACCACCCCGGGCGGAAATCCGGCCTGCTGCACCAGTTCCGCCAGCCTCAGGGTTGCCAGGGGTGTCTCCTCGGCGGGCTTCAGTACGATCGTGCACCCGGTGGCAAGTGCCGGTCCAAGCTTCCAGGCTGCGAGCATGACCGGCACGTTCCACGGCAGAATCGCCGCCACGACGCCAACCGGCTCCTTGGCGGTGTAGGCGAAGAATTGACTGTCCGGTATCGGCACGGACACCTGGCGCGTATGGCCTTCGATCTTCGACGCCCAGCCCGCCATGTAGCGCAGCACACCGACTGCCCCCGTGACATTGAGAAAGCGTGCGAAGCCATACAGCATTCCGTTGTCGTGCGTCTCGAGACTGGCCAGCTCGTCCGCGTTCTGCTCGATGAGGTCGGCAAGCCTCCTGATCAACTCTTCGCGCCGCTCCGGCGCCATATCGCGCCAGTCCCGCAAGTAGAGCGCCCCTCGCGCGGAGCGCACCGCCCGATCCACATCCGCCGGCCCCGCGGAAGCTACCTCCGCGATGAGCTCGCCGCTCGCGGGATCGAGTACGGGGATCTTCTCCTTGGAGGCCGCGCCAACCCATTCTCCGCCGATGAACAGCCGCTTCTCCGAATTTAGGAAGCGTTTGACCGCCTCTTGTGTTGCTACCGAGTTCATGGCTAATCTCCGACAAATCCCACCGCGACCCGCGTCCCGCCTGGGAATCATCGCCGGTATCGATGTGGAAGACTACGGACACGTCGTTGCGCCCAATCACCTGCTTGACGATCCGACAGGCAGCCCTGGTTGCCATGCCTGACTTCGAAGAATGCAAGAGTCGCGATGGGCTCGCGCTCAGCTTTCGGCGCGCAGGGTCGGCTGTCTTGGACGGAGCAAGCCTCGCCGGCGCGCTCGACTGCTACTCGAACTTATACCCCACTCGAACCCCGTAAGTGATCGGGTCGGCGTGGTAGGAATCCGCAGCGCCGTAGTCCAATGCGCCGTTACCGATCGTCTGGAGGAAGTAATGCTTGTTTGTCAGGTTGCGGCCCCAGATGGAGAGCTCCCAGCGACCATTGCTGCTGGTCCACGGGATGTTGGTATTGAGCAGGCCGTATCCGGGGATGTCGTCGATTCCCGGCCGATGGGGGTTGTCCGTCCACATAAAGCTCCTGTACGAATAATCGACGTCGGGCCCCAGCGTCCCACTGAATAGCCGAAACGTGTACTGCACCATGAGATTGCCGGTCTGCCTGGGGGCGTTCAGGAACTCCTCGCCGGTAAAGTTACTGCCGTCCGGAAGAACGAACCTGTTGTAGCGTGTATTCAGCAGCCCCAAACCCGCGGAGATATTCCAGCCCCCGCCTGGGCGCGCATGCACCTGGAACTCCGCGCCCTTGGACGTGCCACTGGCAGCATTCACCACGTAGAAGTATGGGATGTAGGCTGGGGGCGGGGTCTCAACATAAAGGGCCTGAAGATTTTTGATCTGGTTGTAGAAGATCGCGCCGTTCGCCGTCAGGCGCCCCTCGAGCCATTGAGTCTTCAGACCGAGCTCATAGGTATCGTCCGTTTCCGGACTGTAGGGTGTGAGCTCGGCGACCGAGTTGACGGCGAGCCCATTGTAGCCGCCGCTCTTGAAGCCTCTGCTCCAGCTGCCATAGGCGAGCATGTCCGCCGTCGGCTTCCACTCCAGCGCAACCCGTCCCGTCGGAGCAGACCATGTGTTCTTGAGGTTGGAATCGGGTTCTCCGGCACCGCCGATCGTCTGATAAAAGCCCATGATCCCTAAAGGCCCGTAGGGCGGGTTGGGAAACTCCAGGAACGCATCTGAGTGGATGTGCTTCGTCTCGTATGTGTAGCGGGCGCCCAGATCCAGCGTCCACTGGCTTGCCAGCGCATAGCGCAGGTCGCCGAACACCGCCTCGTTGTGCGAAGCCTGCGTCGGATAGTTTTGCGCATTCTCCGCGGACGGCGCCAGGAAAGTGTCGGTGAAGAACGGGTCGTCGAACGACGTTGTCAGCAGCGCTTGGGTCAGGTAGTCGGTGTAGTAGTAAAGACCGGTTACCCAGTCGAAGGGCCCCTCTTTCGCTGCGAGTCGCAGCTCCTGACTGTACTGGGAAACTACGTCGCGTATGTTGAAGGTTGCGATGTCGATCGGCTCGTCGCCATCGTCCTCCGATTCGTGATAGGCAACGTATTCGTTGGCGGAAATCGATGTGAGTGTCATCCCCCCAAACTCGATGGTACCTGTGAGCGACTCCCCGCGCGCCGAGAGAATCTCGTACGTCGGCTGGCCACTGGCGACGAGATTCCAAGCGCAGGGCACCTGATAGCCCGTGTAGACGTTCGGGCTGCACACGCCGTTCTGGCCCAGATCGGTATGGATGGCGGGCGTGTTGCTGTTGTTGCCGTCGCCGTGAACGTTGAGCAGCCAGGTCATGCCGGCGACCGGCTTGAACTGCACGAGCAGTCGCGAGCCCCAGTTGTCGATGTTATCGAGGTCGTGTTCGGGTGCGGCCGGATTGATGTCGTATTGCCATCCATCACGCAGGCGTTGTATCCCGGAAAGCCGGATGGAGAGAGTGTCCGATACGGGGATAGTGATGCCCCCGTCGACGTCGACCTCGTTGAATCGGCCGTAAGTAACCGAACCGTCGACCTCGAACTGATCCCCGGGCTTCTTAGCTATGAAGTCGATCGCGCCCGCTGAGGTGTTCCGGCCGAACAATGTACCCTGCGGACCTTCCAGCACCTCGACGCGGTCCAAGTCGAACATCTGCATGAGTTGTCCGGAGCGCGAGCCCATGTAGACGTCATCGTAATAAATCCCGACCGGAGACTCCTCGAAGTCAGTGAAGACATCCCCGACGCTATACCCTCGGATCGATAGCTGTGGCTTCCCTGCGTTGTAGTAGCTCTGAAACGACACGTTGGGTATGTCCGCAGCCAGATCCTGGGCATTGTTAATACCCAGTTGCGTCAGCTGCTCTCCCGTAAGAGCCACCATGGAGATCGAGACGTCCTGCACGGATTGTGCGCGCCTCTGAGCGCTGACAATGACCTCCTGGAGAGCACCTGACGCCGCCGGTGTGTTGGACTCGTTCGTCGCCGCGGGACCGGGATTGGTACTCTCCGCGTCATCCGCCTGCGCAGTGGCGACCGATGCAAGTAGCAGCATGAACATGGCCAGCAACTCGAGAGGCAACGAGCGGCAGCTGAACCCTCGAGACCGGTATTCAATCATCAGCCTATCCCCCTTGGAAGCTTATCGTTCGAGGCTGCCTCGCTCGGCCGGCAGGACCTCGGTCGCAAGGGCACACACTCAAAGTATGCCGAGCGCTAGGCAGCGTGACCTACCCTCTGATGGGGACACGACACCGGTACGCACTGCTGCTCTGCCAATCTCGGCGCTTTGTTGCCTGTGCCCGCTCACGGGACACACACCCGTGCCAGCCGGCTTAGGCGACCGGGAAATTGGGGTGCAGGCGGACGTTTGAGAGCCCGTGCAGCCGGTCTTCCTTGTCGCGGACGACAAGAATGGGCCCCCTGAAGCGCGTGGCGGTGAGAAAATCCGCCGGATTGGCTACGTGGTCCGCGCGGCCGACCGGAAGCCAGTTGCGCATGTATGCGTTCTCGACCTCGAAGGCGTAACTCCGCGTCGGCGCAGCACTTCGCGGCCAGCAGTGACGCCTCGCCCAGATCACGGGCGACTGCGTCCAGTTCCGCGCGGTTCAGGATATCCGGCCGTGGCAGCGCCTTGGACCGGACCGCTCCTCGTGATGACATGGCGAGCTCCGAGGGTCGTCGCATTGCATTCGATCACCCGCATCTCGGAAGTGGTATACCCTCGCGAGGGGACAGGCGGATGGAGGCGCCCGACTCGGGTTGCCGCGGCGTCAGCCGTTGGAGGAGCCGAGCGCGCCAAGTACGCGGCACCCGCAGCGATTGCCAGGCTCTTGGCGGCTGTCGGTCGACAGGTATAGCCTCGGACCCATATAGTTTCCGCTCGAGAGCGCGGTGCGGTCCCGAGTGCGGCATCTGCGCGAGGGCGCTCGCACGGTGCGTTCTCAACGTGGGGGAAGTCGTCGACGTGGACGAGCTTCAGGGGCGGAGCGCGCTTGTCACGGGGGCCGGACGCGGGTTCGGCCGGGCGATTGCGATTGCCTTCGCGCAAGCGGGTGCCCGCCTCACGCTGACCGCCCGCTCGGAGGCGGAACTCTCCGCAGTGACGGAGCAAATTCAGCGTTCCGGCGGTACCGCGCTTGCCGTGAGCGGTGACGTCCGCGAACTGAAAACGGTGGATCGGATCTACCGACGCCACCTCGCGGCCAACGGCGTGCCGGATGTCCTCGTCAACTGCGCCGGCAGCTCAGAGCCTTACGGCCCAGTTGGCCAAGTCGATGTGGAGCGCTGGTGGAGGTCGATGGAGCTTCACCTGCTCGCGCCTCTCGCGCTGATGAGCCATTGCCTACCGGGGATGCAGAAGCGCGGCCGCGGCTGCATCATCAATGTCGCCTCTCTTGCCGCGCACATGACTAACGCGCATCAGTCGGCCTATTGCGTCGGGAAGTCCGCCATGGTGCGCCTATCGGAGCATGTGGCCGCGGAGAACCGCACCACCGGTGTTGCGGTCTTCCCGATCCATCCCGGCTTTGCCATCACCGAGCTGGCGCGGCGCGAGGGCATAGGATCGGCCGAGGCGCGCAGGTGGGTACCGGAGTTCGTGGCGCTGCTAGAGGAGCTGCAGGCGCGCGGCGGGGGGCTCGAGTGTCTCGCCAGCTGCGGAGAGCGCTGCGTGGCGCTCGCCAGCGGCCGCTACAACCATCTGAGCGGGACGTTCCTAAACCTTGCCGACGAGCTACCACCGTGACCCGAACAGCTACGCGGGCGTTCACGCGCACTCTTTAGCAAGGATGCATCCACCTGATATGAACGCGTCCCAGACATACGCGCTCACGCGGCTTGATCGAGCCACCAGTTGTGGAACTGGTGCACGGCCTTCTCCATGTA